>Ga0065712_10000191_pt1 | contig 28166 bp, 29 predicted proteins | sample MisRhiReplicate1_FD_59099 | JGI IMG/M metagenome (GOLD analysis project Ga0065712, IMG submission 59099) | Miscanthus rhizosphere microbial communities from Kellogg Biological Station, MSU, sample Rhizosphere Soil Replicate 1: eDNA_1 v3... | ecosystem: Host-associated > Plants > Roots >...
TGTGGGGCATGCCTTCCCAACGGCGCGGATTTTTGTCCCAAGGCTCGCGCCGCATGATGACTTCGACTTCGTCGGTATAATCGAACATGCGATCCGGATCGCCCATGTCGGCGACTAAAATATCGACATGCGCGCCCTTTTCGCGAAGCGCCGCTGCCACCGCATGAGGCACATCCAGATCGTACTCGCGATCGATAGCGATCAGGATTTTGTCGCCGCCCCTAGTCTTGTCATAACCGACAAAGCCGATGTGACTGTCGCGGTTCTCGCGCGAGTTGACAAGCTGCCGGGCGAACGGCATCAGCTGGGAAATGTCCGCCGTGCGCAGCCCACGATTACGCAACTTCAATTCTGCGGGAACAGAATTACTGATACCAACGCCGTCATCCGCTGTGTCACACATGAAAACTCCCCATACAATCGATTGGAGTACAACAGTGATGCTACAACAATTCCGAGACCATCACTCCAACACTCCAATACCCCAATTTTATAAGCACTTCTCCTTCAGCCAATCGACGATCTCGCATCTTTTGGGAAACCAAAGATCCGGAAACGATTTAGCATACTTGATGCACTCGTCATAAACTTTGCCGGTAGCGGGAAAGGCCATCTGGCAGTGCATCGCCAAGGTCAGCATCTTCGGTTCATCGGCGGACTCCTCGTAAAGAATATCGAATTCGTCCTTGAAGGAATTGAACACGTCCCGTGCAGTAATCCCACGCCGATACATCCCCGTATCGTTGAGCCCGCTGACAGCGTTCTTATAAGGAACAACAATCATGGTTTTGCCGTTGATGCTCACAGGATAGGGATTGTCGTCATTGACCGCATCGCCATGCCAGGCAAAGCCTTCATCGGCAAGAATTCCCAACGTCCGTTCCGTGTGCCGCATGCCGGAGGTGAGCCAACCGGTGGGTCGCACGCCGAGAAAGTCTTGGAACATGCTCGCACAGGTGCGGATCTCTTCCCGTTCCTGCTCCTCGGTGAGCTGGGTCAATTGAATGTCTTCGGCATAGGAATGGCCGACGATTTCATGACCGCGATCGTGCACTGCCTTAACGGCTTCAGGATATCTCAGGATGCAGAGCGCGTTGGTGTTGAACGATGCCTTAACACCGTACTTGTCCAAGATCCGAAGAATGCGCCACACGCCGGTTCGTCCGCCGTAGTCGTTTTCACTAGCGGTACGGCAATCATACTGCGAGATGACGTCATCTTCCTTGATCGGATTCGAGCCACCGACGTGATGGGTGCGTCGGTGTTTGGCGTTGGGAATCTCCGTCCAGGCCTCCAGGTTCCCTGCCAGCGCAATCGCCATGCGCGCATGATTGGGCCATTTGATCTGGATTTTCCGAGCCTTTGAATAGAGATCGTAAAAAGTATCGTGCTGCGGCATCATAGCGCGCGAATCCTCCTCATTGACTGCCGGTCTCGTTAGCGATTCGATATCCGAAAGAGCGAAAGCGTGTCAACAACCATACCGACTCAGAATGGTGCGTGTTTAATAGTTCACCTTTACTAAAAACAATCCCTGAGGAGGAGCCGTTGCGCCTGCCTTCGTCCGGTCGCGTGCTTCGAGCAATTCTTTGACTGATTCAGCGCTTCGCACTCCGCGTCCCACCTCAACCATCGTCCCGATGATGTTTCGGACCATGTGACGCAGAAATGCCGTCGCCTCGATGGTGTAGATCAACAAATCGCCGCGCCGTTCCAATGAATTCTGATAAACTCGCCTGATGGGATGCACCGCGTCGCAACCTGCGGCGCGAAAAGACGAAAAGTCATGTTCGCCGCTGAGACAGCCAATCGCTTCCCGCATGGCTTCAAGGTCCAACGGCTCGTGCATGTGCCAGGCGCGATTTAGATGAAAAGGGGAAGGCGTTGAGCGGTTTAGGACGTAATATTTATAGACTCTGCTCCGGCCGCCGCGGCGTGCATCGAATGCATCCGGCACGATCTCAGCTTCCTTGATCGTGATGTCGCGCGGTGTAAGGGCATTCAAGCCGCGCAATAAACGATGGCGGTCAAACTCGCCATCGCAAAAGAAGTTCGCCACCTGACCCAGCGCATGAACACCGGCGTCGGTGCGACCCGAGCCGATGACGCGCGTGGGACTTCTCAGGAAAGTCGAGACCGCCTCTTCCAAAACCGATTGAATCGAGCGCCCATTAGGCTGGGTCTGCCAGCCGCAGTAATTCGTGCCGTCGTATTCAACCGTGAGCTTGATATTCACGACAGACTAGTTTCAGGTTTCGGGATGCGGAGGCGTGGAGTTCACAGAGACGTTTAAATCTCAACACGAAGTGATTCATGGGCCTTACATTCGCCGACAAAATAAAAACGGCCCGGGGAAAGATTCCTCGCAGCCTGCTCGCAATAACAATATGTCATGCCTCGCGAGCTTGACGTCCTTCATGGTGCAGTTTTTATATGTAGTCGCGAATCAATATCTCGGCGATCTGCACTGCGTTCAGCGCTGCGCCTTTCCGCAGGTTGTCCGATACCACCCAAAGATTGAGACCGTTGGGAACCGATGAATCCTCGCGAATTCTCCCCACATAAATGGCATCTTTCCCGACCGCATCGATTGCCATCGGATAAATATTCTCCTCCGGTACGTCAGCCAAAATCACGCCCGGAGACTCCCGCAGAATTCGTTTCGTCTCCGCCGCGGAAAGCTTGACGACGGTTTCGACGTTCACCGATTCCGAGTGACTGCAGAATACCGGTACCCGTACCGTGGTTGCTGTGATCGGCAAATTTGGCTCGCTCAGAATCTTGCGCGTCTCGTTGATCATTTTCATCTCTTCTTTGGTATAACCGTTGTCCAGAAAAGCATCGATATGCGGGATGCAGTTGAAAGCGATCTGATGCGGAAACTTTTCCTTCTCAATCTCCTTGCCGTTGAACAGAGCCGCTACCTGGTGGCTCAATTCCTCCATGGCCTTGCGCCCGGCGCCGGAAACAGACTGATAAGTGGAGACCACGACTCGTTTGATCCGCGCCGCATCATGAATCGGCTTGAGCACGACGACCATCTGAATGGTCGAGCAGTTTGGGTTGGCAATGATTCCGCGGTTTTTGTAATGCGCAATTTCGTTCGCGTTCACCTCTGGCACAACCAATGGAACGTCAGGCTCCATGCGAAAAAACCCCGTGTTATCCACGACCACGGCGCCAGCGGCGACCGCGATGGGCGCGAACTTGGCGCTGACGCTGCCTCCCGCGGAAAAAAGCCCGATATCGATCCCATCAAACGAATCCTCATTTAAAACTTCAACCCGGATCTGCCTGCCGTTAACCGGAAGAAACTGGCCCGCCGATCTTTCCGAGGCCAGCAGCCTCAATTCACCGACAGGAAACTCGCGCTCTTCCAAAACTTCACGCATCTGCTCGCCTACGGCGCCAGTGGCGCCCACCACCGCGACGTTGTATTTATCCTTTTTCATGAAATTATCCAGCAGCGCTCCGCATGGAACAGCATCAAGAGTCTCGATCTCCTATACTCGATCGTCGATCTTTTCCCTAACCAAGCGCCCCATCTCACGGCAGCCGACTAACTTACAGCCGGGCTCATGAATATCTGCGGTCCGCCAGCCTTGATTCAACACTTCCTCGACTGCTTTCTCGATCCGATCGGCGGCATCGGCTTGGTCGAAGGAATGCCGCAACATCAGCGCCACGCTTAAAATAGTCGCCAAGGGATTGGCCTTATCCTGACCCATGATATCCGGCGCTGTACCATGCACTGGCTCGTACATGCCCACCTTACCGCCCAGGCTCGCGGACGGGAGCATGCCGATCGACCCGGTCAGCATCGCCGCCTCATCGCTCAAAATATCACCGAACATGTTCGTGGTGACGACGACATCGAACTGCTTGGGATTCCTGATCAACTGCATGGCGCAGTTGTCGACCAGCATGTGTTCCAGTTGCACACCGGCATAACCCTCATCCTTGTGAATTCGCGTCACTACTTTACGCCAGAGTTCCGTGACCTCGAGCACATTTGCTTTATCGACAGATGTCACTTTCTTACGCCGCTTGAGCGCCGCTTGAAAAGCGACGTGCGCGATCCGTTCGATCTCCGGCGTCGTGTAAACTTCCGTATTAACGCCGCGCTCGGTTCCGTCGGCTAATTTCGTCACACCTTTCGGCTGACCAAAGTAAATTCCTCCCGTCAACTCGCGCACCACTAAGAGATCGGTCCCTTCGACCACTTCACGCTTCAACGTCGAGGCCGACGCGAGCGCTGAAAACAATTTTACTGGGCGCAGGTTGGCGAATAATCCGAGCTCCTGGCGCAAGCCCAACAAAGCCCTCTCGGGTCGAATCGAGTAGTCGAGCCCATCCCACTTTGGACCGCCCATCGCCCCGAGCAAAACTGCGTCGCTTTGCTTGGCGAGATTGAGAACCGAATCGCTCAGCGGTTTACCGTGCGCATCGATAGATGCACCGCCCACGATTCCTTCCTCCAGTTCCACGGAGAATCCGTAAAGATGAGCGACCTGTCTGAGGACCTGAGTCCCCTCGCCCATCACCTCGGGCCCGATACCATCGCCGGGCAAAACCGCAATCTTGTAAGTCATGGTCCCTGTCTCTCCACTTCTTGATGGTAATGTTTGCGGCCTGCGAGTTTGTTCAGCGCGTTGATGTAAGCCAACGCACTCGCCATGATGATGTCGGTGTGCGATCCCTGACCCGATACTCGAATGCCGTCATCCTCGAGAATGCAGGACACTTCGCCCAGGGCGTCGGTCCCACCGGTGATGGCGTTCACTGAATAGCGCACCAGCTGCGATTGCGATCCGGTAATTTTGGTGATGACCTTGTAACACGCATCGACCACGCCGTCGCCCGACCCATGGTCGGTGACCTCGCCGCCATCGACGCGCATCTTCACGGTAGCGGAGGGGATGCCGTCCGAGCTCGAATTCACGTTCATGTAAAGCAGCTCGAATTTGTCGGGCCGGCCCGGCACGCGCAGAATCTCCTCCGCCACAATTGCCTCGATATCCTCGTCATAAATGTTTTTCTTCTTGTCCGCGAGCTGCTTGAAACGCACGAACGCTCGGTTCATGTCTTCATTGCTCAAATTAAAGCCCAGGTACTTGAGCCGTTCATCGAACGCGTGGCGGCCGGAGTGCTTGCCCATCACCAAGCGATTGCCGGGAATCCCAATAGACTCGGGCGTCATAATTTCATAGGTCTGTTTGTGCTTGAGCACGCCGTCCTGATGGATGCCCGCCTCGTGCGCAAAGGCATTATCGCCCACCACCGGCTTATTGATCGGAATCGGAATACCCGTCACCTGGGAAACCAAGCGCGAACTGGGATAGAGCTGCTCGCTAATAATGTTCGTATCGAGATCGAGATAATTTTTTCGCGTGCGCAGCGCCATCACAACTTCTTCCAATGAAGTATTGCCGGCGCGCTCGCCGATGCCGTTGATGGTGCATTCGATTTGCCGCGCGCCGTTATGGACGGCGGCGAGGGAATTAGCCACAGCGAGGCCAAGATCATTGTGACAATGGGCGCTCCAAATGACCCGATCGCCGCCGGCGGTGCGCTCGATCAAATTCGCGATCAAACTGCCGAACTCCGAAGGAATGGCGTAACCGGTGGTATCCGGAACATTNATCACTNTGGCGCCGGCGCGAATGACTTCTCGAAAGATCTGAATCAAGAACNCCGGATNACTGCGCGACGCGTCTTCAGCCGAGAACTCGACATAATCGGTGTATTGCTTGGCCTTGGCCACCGCTTTCACAGCCGCTTCGAGCACCTGCTCACGGTTCATTCTCAGCTTGTGTTTCAAATGAATATCGGAAGTGGCAATGAACGTGTGAATTCCGGGGTTTTTCGCTTGCTCCACCGCTTTCAACGCGCGTTCGATATCTCCGTCCTGCGCGCGCGCCAAACTGACCACACGTGGCCGGCTCAATTCCCTGGAAACTTTCCGGACCGACTCGAAATCGCCGTCCGAAGATGCGGCAAACCCGGCTTCAATGACATCGACACCAAGCTTTTCCAACTGCCGAGCGATTATGACTTTTTGTTCCGCCGTCATACTCGCGCCCGGCGACTGCTCGCCATCGCGCAAGGTCGTATCGAAAATCTGTACTACGTTTTGGTTCTCAATATTTGCCATTTTGTTATCCTCGAGGGTTGATCCGCTGGCTCGCCTAGAAACAAAAACTCCCGCGGCGGAGCCAACGGGAGTACTTCATTCTTACAGACAGAGCCGGAATTTTACGGCATGGGTCGTGCCGCCTCCCGTCTCCTCTCCCGTCGGCGCTTAGAAGTGCCTAAGCACCATAACAAAGGACCAGATAACGTGTACAGTAAGACGATCATAAAGAACATAACGTGCCGTTCAGCAATGATCAGTGTAATCAAAATGAATCCGGAAACCAACATCCACACGGGATGGCGCCTTTTGAGATCGGTGTTTTTGAGACTGAAATAGGGGACGTTGCTCACCATCAAGGCGGCAAGTCCGTAGATAACAAGTAAGAGGGTCAAGTGCCGGCTCGGTGACCCTTCTCCACCCAAGTAATAATACAGCACCACCGTTGACGTGATCATTTGCGCGGCTGCGGGAATCGGCAGCCCGACAAAGTGGCCCTTCGAAACACCGACTGCCTGAACGTTGAAACGAGACAGCCTGAGCGCTCCGCAAACGACGTAGGTACATGCCGCAAGCCAACCCCATGTTTCCCACGGCACCAGTGCCCAGAGATAGACCAGAACCGCCGGAGCGACGCCGAACGAAACGACATCAGCAAGAGAATCGAACTCGACGCCAAACTGACTGGTGGTTCGCGTCAGGCGTGCCGCATAGCCATCGATGCCGTCGAAAACATTCGCCAACAGGATCAACAACGCGGCATTGACATAGTCACCGCGAAATGTCGCAATGATCGAGAAAAAACCACACATCAGATTGCCGGCCGTGAACAAGCTCGGAATCAAGTAAACGCCCCGTCGGAGCTTGTCCTTGGGCATCCGCTGTCGTAACGGCAAGCGCTGCTGACGGGTGCGGCGTCGGAGCAGACGAACTTTGCCGCTGTCCGGCACTGGATTCGGCTCTTGAGAATTGATCGCGGTCATACAAACCTCGCCAAGATCGTCTCTCCTCCCTTGACGCACTGTCCTTCGGCCACTTCGATTTTGCAGTCGCCAGGCAGATAAGTGTCTGTTCGTGAGCCGAACATTATGAGCCCAAAGCGCTCGCCGCGCTGAACCTGCTGGCCTGCATAAACCCGCGATACGATTCGCCGGGCCACAACGCCGGCCACTTGTGCGACCTGTAGCCGTCTGCCTCGGTCATCAGCGAGTTTGACGGTATTTTGCTCGTTTCGACTCGAGGCTTCGTCTTTATAGGCGGCCATGAATTTCCCGCGTTGATAGGTGACTTCCTCAACCTTTCCCGTCACCGGAATGCGGTTGATGTGCACGTCTAGCGGCGAAAGAAAAATACTTATTCGTGTAGTCGTAGTGGCGGAGTCTGGTTTAAGACTTACAACGCTCACAACTCTGCCATCAGCGGGAGAGACAATCAGTCCCTCGCCAGCGGGAATAATCCGGTCTGGATCGCGAAAAAACGCCGTGACCCCAAGCGTTACGACCAACAAAACGACGCCGGCTGGGTTGCCACCGAGCACAAAAGCCAAAACCGTTAGCGCCGCCGCCGCCAAAATAAGCGGATAACCTTCCCGTGCGATTTTCATCCCGATTCACAATTACTCAATCAGAGCGAACGCAATGATCAATTTCGAGTTTTGTCCACCAATCGATTCTGCGCCAACCAGGGCATCATCGCACGCAAGTTTTCGCCGATCTTCTCCAGAGGATGATTGGCCGCCTCTTTACGCAATTCGGTAAAATGTGGAATACCGCATTTATACTCATCGATCCATTCATCGGCAAATTTGCCGGACTGAATGTCCTGGAGAATCTTTTGCATCGCTTGGCGTACCTCGGGTCCGATAACCCTTTTCCCCCGGGTTAAGTCACCATACTCTGCTGTGTTGCTGATCGAATAACGCATGTTGGTCAAACCGCCCTCATAGATCAAATCCACGATCAGCTTCACTTCGTGAACGCATTCGAAATAGGCCATTTCCGGCGGGTAACCCGCGTTGACTAGAGTCTCATAACCAGCCTGAATCAGCGCGCAAAGCCCGCCACATAAAACTGATTGTTCGCCGAACAGATCGGTTTCGGTTTCGTCTTTGAACGTCGTTTCAATTACCGCGGCTCTGGCACCGCCAATCGCGCTCGCGTAAGCCAAGCCAACCTGTTTTGTATCCCCGGTCGGGTCCTGTTGTACTGCCAACAAACAGGGGACGCCCCGGCCTTTTTGATATTCACTGCGCACCAAGTGTCCGGGACCTTTAGGAGCAACCATGAAGACGTTGACATCGGGCGGTGGCACGATCCTTCTGAAGTGAATGTTAAAACCGTGCCCAAACGCGACATAATTGCCTTTCTTGAGTCCCGGTTTAATTTCCTTTTCGTATGCTTCGCCTTGTAATTCGTCAGGCAACAGAATCATCACAATATTAGCGGCCGCAGCAGCTTCAGCCGTTTCCAGTACTTTCAGGCCGGCATTTTCGGCCTTCGGCCATGAGCTACTGCCCCGTCGAAGGCCCACAACAACTTCAACGCCAGAGTCACGGAGATTGTTCGCATGGGCATGACCCTGACTGCCGTATCCAAGCACTGCGATCTTTTTCCCTCTGAGAACGCTGAGATCGGCGTCTCGATCGTAATAGACTTGCATGTGCTAGTTCTCCTATTGTGAAGCTTCTAATATGCCGAGCGAGCAGTGGCAAGTCAAACCAATCGCTCGCAAGTCGAGTACTTACAAAAATGTAAGCGAGAGCGCTACGTGAAGCTTTTACACGTGTTCATCTTCAGCTTATCAAGACAACTCAGTGACTGAATCAGCATTCGCCGGGCCCGCGCAGTTCCGCTTAGCTAAAAACTTTTAGCGCGAAGCGGCTCCAGGCAACTACGGCGGGCACACCTCAATAGTCTGCGCGGAATTTTAGCTTTTCAACAAAGCGGGCTCACGCCGTGGTGAGGCAGTCCGCGTAGTTTCGCGGGAGATCGCAATGCGACCGGTACGGACCAAATCTTTGATGCCAAGGGGCTTGAGCATGTTAATCATAGCTTCGACTTTGTCGACATCGCCGGTAATTTCGATGGTGTACGTGTTGGCTGACGAATCGACGATCTTGGCGCGAAAAATCTCGGCTAATCGAATCGCTTCGTCCCGATGCTCGGGTTTCGTATGAACTTTGATCAGCGCGGTTTCGCGATCGAGAAAATGGGTTTCTGTCAGATCGACGACTTTCAGCACCTCAACCACTTTATTGAGCTGCTTCATAATTTGTTCGATGATCCGATCATCGCCGACGGTGACGATCGTGATCATCGAGGTGGTCGGGTCTAACGTTGGAGCGACGGATAAGCTTTCGATATTGTAGCCGCGGGCGCTAAATAGCCCCGCAACTCGGGCGAGGACGCCGAATTTGTTCTCCACAAGAACCGATATAATATGTTCCATTCGTGAAAATCATCAGGCAGGAAGTACGCCCTCCCCCTCATCAACCTTTCTCTTATGTGCTCCACCTTTTTTCGCCACCTTGAGCTCGGGAGGATCCTCAAGCATCATCTGGTGCTGCGCGCCGCCCGCGGGAATCATCGGGTAGCAGTTTTCATAAGGATCGGTATGGATATCCATGAGGACCGGTCCTTTCTGTTTGAGCCCCTCCTTCAAAACCGGTTCCACCTCAGCGGGCTTGACGGCGCGCAATCCAGGAATACCATAGGCGTCTGCCAGCTTCACGAAATCCGGTAGCGTGCCGAGGATACTCGCGGAATAGCGACCTTCATAGAAAAGGTCCTGCCATTGGCGCACCATGCCGTGAACTCCGTTGTTGAGCAAAACAATTTTCACAGGCAGCTTGCGCTCAGCCGCGACTACCAACTCCTGCAAGTTCATCTGAAAACTGCCTTCGCTGGTAATACAGACGACTTGCCGATCGGGAAATGCGACCTGGGCGCCAATGGCTGCCGGAAACCCGAAGCCCATCGTGCCGAGTCCACCCGAGGTCAACCAAGTCCGTGGCCGGCTGCCTTTGAAATATTGCGCCGCAAACATCTGGTGTTGACCGACATCCGTGGCGACGATCGCTTCGTGCTTCGTCAGGTTGTAGAGCTTTTCAACGACGAACTGCGGTTTGATGACCTTATCGTCCTGCTTGTAAGCGAGAGGATGAGCTCGCTTCCACTCCTCGATCTGCTGAATCCATGGCTTTCGTTGCGCGGCAATTTGCGCAGAATTACCGTCAAGCGATCGCAAAATCACGTTTAGCTGGCGCAAAACGGTCTTGACATCGCCGACGATGGGAATGTGCGCATGAAAGGTTTTCTTGATCGAAGTCGGATCGATATCGATATGAATGACGCGCGCCTCCGGACAGAACTCAGAAAGCTTGCCGGTCACGCGATCGTCAAAGCGCGCACCGACCGCGATCAGGAGATCGGCGTAATGCATCGCCATGTTCGTCCAATAGCCGCCGTGCATCCCGAGCATGCCAAGCGACAAGGGATGATTACCCGGGAAACTACCGAGACCCATTAATGTCATCGTCACCGGAATCTGGGTAATTTCCGCGAGTTCAAAAATCTCTTGAGCGGCGTCGGAAAAAACCGCCCCGCCGCCCACATAAATGATCGGTTTCTTCGCTTTCAGTATTTCTTCGGCAGCTTGCCTGATCTGGTTCTTGTTACCACCGACCGTCGGATTGTAGCCGCGCAGATTGACTTTTTCCGGGTATTTAAATTCCGCCTTCGAGGTGCTGACGTCCTTCGGAATGTCCACTAACACCGGTCCCGGCCTGCCGCTGGTCGCGATGTAGAAAGCCTCTTTGATCGTTTGCGCCAATTCGTTGACGTCTTTCACGAGCACATTGTGTTTAGTACACGGCCGGCTAATGCCGACATTGTCCGCCTCCTGAAACGCATCATTGCCGATAAGATCCGTTGAAACCTGACCTGTAAACGCGACCAGTGGAACGGAATCCATATATGCGTCGGCGAGTCCGGTCACGATGTTCGTCATACCGGGACCGGACGTCACCAAAACGACGCCGGCTCTGCCGGTTGCCTTGGCATAACCTTCCGCCATATGAGCCGCACCTTGTTCGTGACGGGTCAATACAAGATCGAGATCCTTTTGCTGGCAGAGAACGTCGAAAATTTTTAGCACGACTCCGCCCGGGAGACCAAAGATTGTTTTGACCCCTTCACGTCTAAGCGACTCGCAAAATATTTCCGCTCCGGTCAATTTCATCGACGAACAACTCCCTAATGATCGGCGCCGGCATGACGATGTTTCTCAAGAATTTCCATCATGCGGTCCTTGCCGACCAGTTTCAGTTTTTGAATTTTTTTCATTTCTACTTCTTCTTCCGGCGTCAGGTGATGCTTATGCTGGTATTCAGCGAGTTTTTTCTCGAGTTCCCGATGTTCGTCGTAGAATTTTTTTAGCTCTGGATCTTTATCCAGCAGGGAGACAATCGCGTGTTCCTCTTTTAGTTCCATACCGCAGCCTCCTTTTTTAGTATGAAAAAATTTTTCGCGGGACTCAATTTAACTTACGCTAATATCTTTGTCAACGAACTTTCCTCCTAATTTTTCAATAGGTTAGGCCAGTTTTCTCATTTCCGCCTCAGGGCGACGGAGGTAAACCGGAACCAATGAGCCTAGATCATCCAGCGACTCGCGAACGAAACGCTCGCGGCTCAGCAGCGCGACCTGCGCAGCGATCGATGGATACTCGTGATCCGACCTCAGCACTATTTTTGTGCCGAACGCCCTGATCAACTTTTCTTGGTGTGCCTCGACAGCATCGCCGATGATCCGCAGCAAAGCGCCCTCGGCGTCGGCCTGATGACGTCGAGCACATTCTATCGCTGTATCGATCGGGAGCAGAGCATCTTCTGTCAATCGGGATAGGCACTCGCCGGCGCGACGAAACAAAGCCATATAGACATCACCTTTTCGAGCATCGAGCAAAGAACAAATTATCCCGTCGAAATTTTTTACACCTGCCGCAAGTGCCAGCAGGGTCGAGATACCGATAAGGGGAAGTCCACCCGAATAGGCAATGCCCTTGGCAGTGGCAAGGCCGACCCGTAGCCCAGTGAACGAGCCGGGTCCAATCGAAACTGCTATGGCCGAGAGATCAGCCGGCGTTAATTTTTTTTTCTCGAGGAGGGCGTTGATTAACGGAACAATAATTTCGGCGCAATTCCCGTTGGAATCCGAGGCACCCAGATAACCCGAGAGTTGTTTGTCCCATCTGTGCTCGTCGATTGAAGTTTCATTCTCAACTAAAGCTACGCTAGCCGAACGTGTGGCACTGTCGATGCCAAGAATTCTCATCCACCAACCTGCTTCTCAAAAAATCTCACGATGTCGTTGTAGAACGCATAGATCATGAGTAACCCAAGTAGACAAATGCCCACCTGTTGAGCCATTTCCCGATACTTGAGTGCAACTGGCTTCCGCGTCACTGCCTCCACGAGAAAGAACAACAGGTGTCCGCCGTCGAGGACGGGCACCGGTAACAAATTCAGGACGCCCAGATTGATGCTGAGCACGGCGAGGAAGGCGAGAAAACTGCCGAGCCCCTCCTGCGCTTGCTGCCCGGCCATTTGCGCAATCAAAATCGGACCGCCAATATTGCGCGGCGATACGTCCCCCACGACCATTTTAAACAGAGCTACGAGCGTAAGCTGGGCGTAATCATAGGTTTGATAAACCGCGCGCACGACTGCCAAACCGGGGTTGCCTTTCTCGATTGAAACCTGACTGCCAATTCCGATAATCCAGTCGTCCTTGCGTTCACCGAACAGGTTACGGCTTTCCTTTTTCATCGGCTGTACATTGACGTTGACCGTCTCTGTGCCACGGCGAATTTCCAGCGTCAGAGCTTTGCCTCCGCTCGATTTGATCGCCCGTGACAATGCTTCCCATTCTTTGACCGGCTTTCCGTCAATCGCAACGATTCGATCGCCTTTCAGGATGCCCGCTCGCTGCGCCGGCGAGCCAGCTTCGACCCCGCTTACTTGAGTCGACATCACCGGTACGCCGTAGAACGTAAACACACCGATCAGCAGCACCAGCGCAAGCAGCAGGTTAAAACCCGGGCCGGCGACCACGATCGCGATCCGCTTAAGCAGACTCTTATGAGCAAATGACTTTTCCACATCTTCCGGACGCACCTCTTCATCAGGGTCCTCGCCGACCATTTTGACGTAACCGCCGAGTGGAAATGCGCTCAATGCGTATTCAGTCTCACCTTTTTTTCGCACCCAGAGCTTGGGACCGAAGCCAACCGAGAAAGTCAGAACGCCGACTCCCGAAAGCTTCGCCAGCAAGAAATGGCCAAACTCATGGAAAACGATCAGCAATCCAAGTCCAATCACCGCTGCACCGATCGAATAAACCAAGTTTTCCATCCATATCTCCTTGATTGTGATTAGTGAATCAGCGATGACGCTTTTTCTCTCGCCCAGCGATCCACTTCCAGAATGTCGCCGATGGCCTTTGCCCTGTGGTTATTATGTTTCTGCATGATACTACCAATTATACGATGTATTTCGCGAAATCCTATGCGCCGGTGCAAGAATGCCGCTACCGCAACTTCGTTCGCGGCGTTGAGCACGGCCGGCATCGTGCCGCCCTCGCTGAGAGCATGATACGCCAAGGACAACGCCGGAAAGCGCTTCTTTTCAACCGGGAGAAAGTTCAGCAGTTTTTGCTCGGTCAGGTCGAGACCTTCCCAGCTACCTTTGAGACGATGTGGAAATGCCAGAGCATAAGCGATCGGAATGCGCATGTCCGCAATCCCGAGTTGCGCTATGATTGAGCCATCCTGATACCGCACCATCGAGTGTACAACACTCTGCGGATGAATCACGACGTCGATACGGCTAGGGTCCATATCGAATTCCCACCGCGCCTCGATTACCTCGAGTCCCTTGTTCATCATGGTTGCAGAATCGATCGTGATTTTTTGGCCCATTTTCCAGTTGGGATGTTTCAGCGCTTCTGCGACCGTGACTTTTTGTAAACGATGGAGAGGCGTCTTTAAAAAAGGGCCCCCGGACGCCGTCAGAATGATCCTATCAACTTCGGCCCGATCGTTCCCTTGCAAGCACTGAAAGATCGCGCTGTGCTCGCTATCGACGGGCAACAGGCGAACGCGTTTCTTCTTTGCCGCGCTCACGAAAAGCTCACCTGCCATAACCAGCGCCTCTTTATTCGCCAGAGCAATTTCTTTTCCTGCAAGTACCCCGTTGAAAGATGGCATTAGTCCGGCTCCGCCGACAATGGCAGCGAGCACAATGTCCACCTCCGAGGCCGCTGCCACGTCCGATGCTCCCGATTCGCCGTGAAGAATTTCAACCCTTCGACGACCGAGCAAGGCTCTTAACTTTGCCACATCCTCTTGGCGCTGAATCGCCACGCACACAGGTGAAAACTCACGGATTTGTTTCGCCAGCAGAGGCAAATTTCTGCCCGCCACCATGCCGTAAATCTGAAACCGTTCGGGAAATTCCCGCACGAGCGCCAGAGTGCTGACACCGATCGAGCCTGTGGAACCAAGCAGCGCGAGCTTTTTCACCGATGGAACGCCTGCAGATATGCGGTGGTAAAGACAGCTGGAAAAATCAAACTATCAAGCCGGTCCAGCAAGCCGCCATGGCCCGGCAACAGATTACCTGAATCTTTAACTCCAAAAACCCGCTTAATCCATGACTCGAAAAGATCGCCCATTTGCCCGAGAATACTGAGTGCCATCGACAATAACGAAATTTCCACCCAATTGCGCGATTCAAACAGCGCGAACGCGGCAACCAACCCGCCGACGACTGCGCCAAAAACATAGCCCCACATGCCGGCAACGGTCTTTCCCGGGCTGATCTCAGGTGCGAGCTTGCGAGCGCCAAAACGGCGGCCAATGAAATAAGCCATCGTGTCGCCGCTCATGATAACCGCCAACACCCAGAATACCCAGGCGCGACCTCCGGGCGAGCGAAACAACAAGACCCAGTGGGGCAGAAAGTATCCCGCATAAATTGCTCCGAGTAGACTGATGCCAAGGTGATTCAGGCGCTCGGCTAGCGATCCGCCGGTGCAGATATAGACGCAGAGACCAACCAACGCCACCATATCCACCCAAATAAGGGAATTAACGTGATCATTCAGGAAGATTGCTCCCGACAAGCAAATTCCAAAAGCGATCCCCAGTCGTCGATCTCTGCTCCGGTTCGGAAACACAATCGTGAAATACTCATGTAATGCGCCGACCGTCACCATAAAAAAAACGGCGGCAAACAACCATGGTGGGCTCCAGCCAACAAGAAGCACCAACAATGGCAGGCCGAGCGCTGCCGTTAAAACTCTGGAGCTAAGATTGCCGTCCACCGGCACCTAATCTAAGCGTGGAATCCTCGATCTGTTCGTCAGTTCGACCAAATCTGCGCCGCCGGCGCTGGTAGTCCAGCAACGCTTGAAGATATTCCCGCTCCCGAAAATCGGGCCATAGCGTCGGCGTCATGTAAAGCTCGCTGTAGGCGACCTGCCAGAGATAAAAATTACTGATGCGCATTTCGCCACTAGTGCGGATCAATAGATCCGGGTCCGGTATTCCGCAGGTGTCTAGGTGTGCCGCAATCGTCTGTTCATCGATGTTCTCGGGATCGATTTTGCGGTCGCGCGCTTGAATCGCCAGCTCCTTCGCCATCCGGACAATTTCGTCTCGGCCGCTGTAGCTTAGGGCGAGGATCACGGTCATGCGTTGATTCTCGCGCGTCTCTCCAATGACCTTTTCCAAGATCGTACGAACATTGGCGGGCAGTCGTGATCGATCACCGATCGCCAGTAAACGAATGCCATAGCGCATCATCTTCGCCTGCTCCGCCGCTAGATAGTGTTCTAGGAGCCCCATTAAGGCGTCGACCTCATCGTGAGGACGAAGCCAATTCTCGGTAGAAAATGCGTAAAGGGACAGATAACGAATGCCGATTTTTCGGCTCATCTCGACAATCACCCGAACCGATGTCTTGCCGCGCCGATGGCCTTCGATCCGGTTCTTACCGCGCAGTTTCGCCCATCGTCCGTTGCCGTCCATAATAATGGCGACGTGTTTCGGCAGGCGCGATTTATCTAAATCCTGTAGCTCCATTGCTGACTGAGTTCGCTCGGTGGCATCGGGTGAGAAGCGCTCTCGAAGGGAATTCGGTTTCAAACAGGAAGGACAAAGGATTGATAGCTCGCAGCCGTGGGATTAGACCGCCATGACTTCTTCTTCTTTGGCTTTAACGGTTTTGTCGATTCGACTGATGAAATCATCGGTAATTTTTTGTATGCGCTCATGACCGTGCTTTGAATCGTCGGCGGTAATCTCCTTCTTTTTTTCGGCCTCCTTCAAGTGCTCAATCGCCACGCGGCGATGATTGCGCACCGACACCCGGTATTCTTCGGCAATTTTCTTGACGTGCTTGACCAGTTCTTTGCGCCTCTCCTCGGTGAGCTGAGGGATCGGAATCCGGATAACTTTACCGTCATTGCTGGGCGTCAGACCGAGATCCGACTTGAGGATCGCTTTCTCAATTTCGCCCATAGCGCCGCGATCGAAGGGTTGGATCACCAAAAGTCTTGACTCAGGCGCGCTCAAGGTCGCGAGCTGGATCAATGGCGTCGTCGCTCCGTAGTAGTCCACCGTGATATGCTCCAGCAAACCGGTGGAAGCGCGACCCGTGCGGATTTTTCCCAGCTCTTTCCTGAGAGCGCCTACCGAACCATCCATTTCCTTTTGCAATTGGGTAAAAATAGCTTCATTCATCGCTTTCCTCCGCTCACCAGAGTGCCAATTGGTTCGCCGGAAACGACTCGTTTGATATTACCCTTTTCCATCAAATTAAAGACGATAATCGGCAAATTGTTGTCCATGCAGAGGGAAATCGCCGTCGAATCCATGACCTTGAGCTCACGGTTCAGAACTTCGATATAGCTAAGCTCATCGAATTTTTGCGCCCCCTCGATCTTGAACGGATCAGCATCATAGACGCCGTCGACCTTGGTGGCCTTGAGAATGACCTCAGCGCCTACCTCCATCGCCCGCAAGCTCGCCGTCGTATCGGTAGTGAAATAAGGATTGCCGGTGCCACCGGCGAAGATGACCACTCTGCCCTTTTCCAAATGCCGAGTAGCACGGCGTCTGATGTAAGGTTCGGCAACCTGTCGCATCTCGATGGCCGAGAGCACTCGAGTCGAGACGCCAAGCTTTTCGAGTGCATCCTGGAGGGCAAGGCTATTAATGACCGTAGCGAGCATGCCCATGGTATCGGCGCTCGCCCGATCCATGCCGATCTCACTGGCAATTGCGCCGCGAAAAATATTGCCGCCACCGATCACCAAGGCGAGCTCACACCCGAGCTCCTTAACTTCCTTAATTTCTTGCGCGAAAGCCTTGACCGTATTGCCATCGATCCCGAAATTCAGCGGCCCGGCAAATACCTCACCGGTGACTTTAAGAATGATCCTTTTGTACTTGGGGGCGCCGTTGTCCATGGAACTTGCCGGTGCCGCCTACTCCTTTGTCACTGCCTCACCCAGATGGTATCTCGCGAACCGACGGATCTGAATATTTTCTCCGAGCCGCGCGACAGCCTCGTTGACAACATCGCCGACCTTTTTGTCGGGATCCTTGATGAATGCTTGCTCTAACAAACACACTTCCGAGTAAAATCGTTCAATTTTCCCATCGACGATTTTATCGACGACTTTCTCCGGTTTTCCGGTTTCGAGAGCCTGCTGGCGATAAATGCTTTTCTCCTTCTCGAGATGCTCAGACGAGACTTCCTCCCGCCTGACACAATGGGGATTGGCGGCAGCGACCTGCATCGCAATATCCTTTACCAGCATCTGAAACTCCGCCGTTCGCGCGACAAAATCGGTCTCGCAATTGATTTCGACCAAAACACCGATTTTGCCTCCCGGATGAACATAGGCACCTACCGCGCCATCCGCAGCGACGCGATCGGCCTTTTTCGCCGCTGCGGCCAAACCCTTCTGGCGCAAATAGTCGATGGCTTTTTGCACGTCGCCACCGCTCTCGCCGAGGGCTTTTTTACAGTCCATCATGCCCGCCCCGGTTTTGTCCCGAAGTTCTTTTACGGCGCTTGCGCTGATCTCCACTCTAAACTCCTGCCGCGGCCGAAAATTCATTCACGTTGGGCGTCTCAGCGCGTTCTTCTTCCTTTCTCTTACTTAAAGATTGCTCATACAGCGCTCTGCCTTCATTGATAGCGTCGGCGACCGCGGAACAAAACAATCGTATTGCCCGGATGGCGTCATCGTTACCCGGGACTTTGTAATCGACCATGTCGGGGTCGCAATTCGTATCGATCACCGAGATCACGGGAATTCCGAGTTTGCGGGCCTCCTTCACAGCGATCTCCTCCTGCTTCGGATCGATGACGAAGATTGCATCGGGAAGCTTACGCATCGATTTGATCCCGCCAAGAGCCTGTTCGAGCTTAGCTTTCTCTCGCTTCAGCCCCAACATCTCCTTTTTGGTCAATGCCTCGACTATCTTAGGGTCATTTTCCATCTCATCGAGTTTGCGCAAACGTTCGATGCTTTGGCGGATCGTGGAAAAATTTGTCAGGGTGCCGCCAAGCCAACGATTATGGACATAGTACATGTTACAGCGCCCGGCTTCTTCACGAATGGCATCCTGGGCCTGCTTTTTGGTACCGACGAAAAGGACATGCCCCCCCGACGTCGCCAAATCGCGCACCACCGCTTCCAGTTCTTTGAACATTGTAACGGTTTGTTGCAGATCGATAATATGAATCCCATTTCGTGCTCCGAAAATGTACGGCTTCATTTTCGGATTCCAGCGGCTAGTTTGGTGCCCGAAGTGCACACCCGCTTCGAGCAATTGTTTCATGGAAATATCACTCATGCTTTTTCTCCTCTGGTTTTCCTCCCTTTCGTCATTTCCTCACCGGACCCGAAGGCACCTCGATGGGGATCAGCAAAGGTGTGAATTTGTGAACCGGACAGTTCTCGTCAGTCGGCAACTGCCAAACTGCCGCGAACCAAAACCGTCCAAAGACTACGATAACGTTGCGTTATTAACAGAGTTTAGCGGGTGACGCAAGAATGACAGACTGTGGCTAGTTTATTGATTCATAGATTCGAGAAATTCCTTGTTGGTTTTGGTGCCGCGCATCTTGTCGAGCAGAAACTCCATGGCTTCGACGACGCTTAGTTGCGACAAAACTTTCCGCAAAATCCAGATGCGATTGAGATCCTCGCGGGCGATCAGCAATTCCTCTTTACGCGTTCCCGACTTATTAATGTCGATCGCGGGAAACACCCGCTTATCCATCAAGCGGCGGTCGAGATGAACCTCCATATTGCCGGTGCCTTTGAACTCCTCGAAAATCACCTCATCCATGCGGCTACCGGTATCGATTAACGCCGTGGCGATGATCGTGAGACTGCCGCCATCTTCGATGTTGCGCGCCGCCCCGAAGAACTTTTTCGGTTTGTGCAAGGCGTTGGAATCAACACCGCCCGAAAGAATCTTTCCGCTCGGCGGCACGACCGTATTATAGGCCCGCGCGAGCCGGGTGATACTGTCGAGAAGAATTACCACGTCTTTTCCGTGTTCCACCAGACGCTTCGCCTTTTCGATCACCATTTCAGCGACCTGCACGTGGCGGGTGGCGGGTTCGTCGAATGTGGAACTGATGACTTCGCCGTCCACGGAGCGCTGCATGTCGGTGACCTCTTCTGGACGCTCATCGATCAACAAAACAATCAGGATGACCTCTTTATGATTGTGCGCAATCGCTTTCGCGACGTGCTGCAGCATCATCGTTTTGCCGGTCCGGGGAGCTGCCACGATCAAACCGCGCTGTCCCTTGCCGATCGGGGTCAACAGATCGACGATTCGCGTTGTATAGTCGTCCGGCTGGCATTCCAGCAGCAGGCGCTGGTTGGGATAAAGCGGCGTTAAATTATCAAAGAGTATCTTTTCTCGAGCTTTTTCTGGATCTTCAAAGTTGATCGTCTCGACCTTGAGCAGCGCGAAATAGCGTTCGCCTTCCTTGGGTGGGCGAATGTGACCGGAGATAATATCCCCGGTTCGTAAGTTAAACCGACGAATCTGACTGGGAGAAACATAAATATCATCGGGTCCGGGCAGATAGTTGTAATCAGGAGCACGGAGAAAACCGAAGCCATCAGGCAGCGTTTCCAATACTCCCTCGCCGTAGATATGTCCATTCTGTTCGGTTTGCGCTTGCAGAATAGCAAATATCAATTCCTGCTTGCGCATATTAGCGGCGCCCTCAATATTGAAGTTCTTGCCGATCAGCGCCAAGTCGCTGATCTTTTTCTCCTTGAGCGCTTTGAGGTTTAACCCATTATCTTCCACCGCCTCGGGCTCGGCGGCTCGAGTTCTACCACGAACCATATGCTACTATTCTCCTTTCATCACGTCGGGCCAGCGCCTGCCGGCAACAGCATTGACCAGAGTTGTCAATTTCAAAGTATGCCACTGCAGCAGTTCAACACGCGCTGAGTTAGGCTCAACAGACCGACCAACCAGCTGATCGGCGCGGTTCCGGCACAGGCATGTCAATGCGACAGGATGTAAGACGCAGTCGAAAATCTCTCTATTAAATCAAGTTCTGAACGCTTATCGCCGGGTGATTTATACTCGCGTGGGGAATGATTCAAGAATCTGAAAAGACCTGTTCTTAATACGGATACTATTTTATACTCGACTATTTGTCAACCCCTGTTGTTGCTTAGTAACGTCGAGAACGAAGATAATTCAGCAATTCGGCGAAGTCGGGAGGGAGTGGAGCGACAAACTCAGTCGGACGTGCTGTTTTGCCTAACTCAACGCATAACCGTTCAGCATGCAATGCTTGACGTCGAAAGTGTCCGAAAAGTGACTTCGCATCGACTTGGAATACCTTAGCTCTGTGACCGTAGACCCGGTCTCCGACCAACGGATATCCGAGATCTGCAAAATGCACCCGAATCTGGTGAGTTCGGCCCGTTCGCGGCCGAATACGCAATAAGGTCAATCCACCTTCCCTAAGCGACCCTGCCGAGCTGACTAAAAACCGCTCTTCAACATGCCATTCAGTCACAGCCTCCCGGCTTTTCTTCATCGGATGTAAGCTCGACATCCTTTTTCTGTCCGACCGGTGCCGCCCAATTGGCCGATTAATAACGCCGCTCTCCGAGTGCATGACTCCGTATACCAACGCGAGATATTCTTTCCTTACTGTGCGGCTTTGGAATTGGTCCACCAGTTGATGAAAAGTAGCCATGTTTTTCGCTATTATCATCACGCCGGAAGTATCCTTATCCAGCCGATGAACAATTCCCGGCCGGCGTACTCCGCCAATTCCCTCGATGCTGGGACAGTGATGCAGCAGCGCATTCACGAGAGTCCCACTCGGGCGTCCCGCGGCCGGATGGACCACCATGCCGGGCGCTTTGTTAATCACAACGCAATCCTCATCCTCGTAGAGAACATCCAGGGGCAGCGCCTCGGATTTGAGTTCCGGATCGCGTGCTGGCGAAGAACGAATATCGATCCAGTCGTCTAATTTCACCCGCGCACTCGCTTTCACACGCAGGCCGTTCCGCGTTATTTGTCCTTCCGCGATCAATCGCTGAATTTCCGCACGGCTTAAACCTGCAGTTTCCGCCGTTGGCGTGAAATGCCGGGATAAGAATAGATCCAAGCGCATTCCGGCGGAGCTACGATCTACTGAAAGTCTTTCTGCTCCTAACGGGCGGGGCATGCATTCATGACTCGGCAGCCAAATTCAGTTCGCGAAAAATGTTTTCAGCGCGGGCGACATCGTCGCGAATTTGCGCGATGAGAGCATCCACTGATGAGAATTTCTTTTCATCACGAATTCTTTGCACCAACGAGAGCTTCACGGTCTCGCCGTAAATATTCTCATCAAAGTTCATGATAAAGCATTCGACCGTTCGCGGTCCCTCGCCGAAGGTCGGATTCACGCCAATACTGCTAACGCTCGGCAACCTGACATCACCGCGGTGCAGCCAAGTCGCATAAATGCCGTCCGTGGGTAATACTTCCGTGCGAGTAGATAGATTGGCGGTTGGAAAGCCCAGACCGCGGCCGCGTTCGTGCCCGCCGACAATACGGCCAGACAGAAAGTGGTAACGCCCGAGCATATTCTTAACTTCATCAACGCGACCCTCGCCGATTAGCTGTCGGATCCGGGAACTGCTCACCCTTGCGCCGTCAATCAGAATAGGTTCGACGATCGCAACGCTGAAATCGAGATCCTTTCCCCAGCAAATGAGGTCTTCGACGTCGCCTTTTCTTCCTTGACCGAACCTTAGGTCCTTCCCGACCCATAGCTTGGTTGCGTGCAGATGATCCACGAGAATATGGCGGACGAAATCTTGCGCTCCGATCCCTGCAAACACCGGATCAAAATGCTGGACGATCACCGCATCGACGCCGAACGCCTGGAAAAGCTGCATCTTGTCTTTATGAGTAAGGAGCATTTTGGGCGCCCGCTCTGGCGCGAGGACCCTCAATGGATGCGGCTCAAACGTCAATACAATCGAACAGCGGCCGAGCTGCTTGGCATCGGCGACGGCGCCTTTAATCAACGCCTGATGACCCAAATGGATACCGTCGAAATTGCCAAGAGTGACGACTGATTCCGTTACCTGAAAGGCGGGATCACTGAGATGCCGAAATATCTGCATAGGGCTAGACAGCTTCCACGGCCACTGTACCGCCACACGGATCGGAAACGCATCGTAATAGCAGAAGCAGTCCGGGCAGGAGCCGATTACGACTCGAGCGCTTTGAGCCGTTGCTTAGCTCGGCCTGCCTCGGCAGACTGCGGAAATCTCTCGATTAATTCCTGCAAGACAAGACGTGCATTGAGTTTTTCGCCAAGCTCTGCGAAAGCCGAGCCCTGTCGAAGGAGCGCCCCCGCGACTCTGTCGCTTTGTGGATACCGACGGCGCACCTCATCAAATTCCAGTATAGCTCGATCGAACTCTTTGAGGGCGAAGTAACTTTCTCCGATCGCGTATTGCGCGCTCGGAGCAAGCTTACTTTTTGGATTTCGCTTGATGAAGTCTTTGAATCGACCGATTGCGACCCGATAATCCTTTTTCTCAAAAGATCTCCAGGCGTTATCAAAGTCTTTCCGAACGCTTTCCGACTCGGCAAGGGACAGATCTACGCTGTTTTCACTGGGCTCTGGCTTCTGGGCTGCCTGTTGCATCGATTCCCTTAGCTGCTGCAACTCGGCTTCGCGACTTTGAATCAGCTCCGCCTGATTCTTTGCCTCCTGTTCCAATTTGGCCAGACGATCCTCAAGATTTTTGACCCGTTGATCGCCTTCACGATTTGTCTGCCCCAGCTGCCGGCCGACTTGAACCCTCGTTTCATCGATACGTTCTTTGATAGCACCAAGCTCGCGCTGAACTTGCTGAAGGTTCGCTCGGGTATCTGCCAGAGTGGTTCGCATATTGTCGATATCGGCCTGCATAGTACTAATGTCGCTACGGAGCCGCCGTTGCTCACGTCCGAGTAACTCAATTTGCTCCGGACTGACACAAGACGATAGCCACCCTGCGGCCAGCAGGAGCAAACAGGAGAATATCTTTGTCGAGTCTGAGCGTTTCACAATCGCGCTCCGATCATGATGTCGTGCGTCCCTGCAGGATAACAAACCGCGCACGACGATTTTGCTTCCAGCACTGTTCATCGTGTTCGCGGCAGACCGGGATTTCCTCGCCATAGCTGATGGTCGAGAGCCGGTCGGGCGAAATCCCGAGCGATGAGAGAAACTCGCGCGCGGCCTGCGCCCGCTTTGCGCCTAGCGCGAGATTGTATTCGTTGGTGCCGCGCTCATCACAATGGCCTTCAATCTCCACTCGCGCCGAGGGATTGCTTCTCAGCCAGTCGGCATTCGCGCGCAGTGTCGCCCGAGCATCCGCGCTGAGATCGTAACGATCAAAGTCGAACATCACATCCTTGAGCGGGCTCGATGCCGGCGTAATCGGGGGCTTGCCTTCTTGCATGTCTTTCAAACTACTGGCACCGGTAGTGGCTTCTTTCGTGCCGCCACGTTCTCCTTCCCCAGCTTGAGCATCGTTTCCGGCGATACTGGAATCGGTTGAACGCGCCGCGGGGCCGTCCGGCTTTGCTGTGGTCGACGGAGCGCATGCGCCCAAGGTTAACACCAGGAACCCGCCACAAACATACCATGAGGATCGAGTCTTCATCTTTGTCCTCCTAATCGAACGGGGGAGCACATGCATGCTGAATGCGGACGCGGCGAGTCGAGAGTCAATCTAATCGAGGGGACCAATTTGGTTTTGTATCATCCCCCCCGGAGCCTGTCAATCTACGCTGGTTGTCGCCGCTCGCTTGCATCACGTACAGATGATACTTGCCGGCGCGATTGGAGGAAAAGGCAATGAATCTGCCGTCCGGGGACCATGTCGGATCTTCGCTGTCGAAGGATTCTGAGGTGAGCTTGCGCGGCTCTCCACCATCGACCGAGATCGTGAAAATCGCAAATCGATTCCCGACCCGACCCGTATAGACAATTCGGTCACCCTTCGGCGACCATTCCGGAGACGTATTGTAACTCCCGCTATAAGTAAGCCTCCGTGCGGCACCGCCCGCAGCGTCCATGATGTAGACCTGCGGAGAACCGCTTCGATCCGACACAAACACGATTTGTTTGCCGTCCGGGGACCAGGCTGGCGACACTTCGATTCCCGCATCGTTGGTGAGCTGGCGAATCACATTGCCGCTACGATCTAGTAGATAAAGGTTGGTATTTCCGCTGGTTTCCAGCGTCGCTACAATGCTTTGACCATCCGGAGAGAATTTCCCGCCCAGGTACCTGCCGCCGGCACGCGGAGTAAATTTAATCTCTTTCCCACTATAGAGCTCGAACAAGTACAGGGTTTGACCGCGGTCCTTGAATGAGGAGTACAGCACCGAACGGCCGTCCGGACTCCAGTCCGGAGACAAATTGATTGTATGATTGTCGGTAACCTGAAATTTTTCGCTCCCGTCGAGATGTGAGACGAAAATTTCTTTGAATCGTCCGCCGCTATTGGAAACATATGCGATTCTGGTGTTGAAGACGCCTGGGACGCCGGTGAATTGGTTGATAATCTCATCGACAAATTTGTGCGCTATCCGGCGAAAATCTCGCACCCGGCCAGTATAACGCTTACCGATCCGCTCCTTGTTCTGATAAACATCGAATAAACGCAGCTCTACGGTAATTTCATCTCCTTGGATTGAGAAACCGCCCTTGACCAGACCTTCGGCGCCAATCGTCGACCAGTCTTTAAAGTCAAAGGTTCCTAACGTAATGCCGCTTTGTGCATTCTCGATGTAAGCTGAACGATCCAAGACTCTGAACCAGCCCGATAGCTCGAGATCGTGAACCATCGCGTCGGCAATTCCGGTGGAAACTCGACCGGAATCGGCAGAGTTCGCGCCGAGATTTTTTAGCGGTGAAACGGCAATCGGAAATCTCTGACCCCCTTGACCCACGATTTCACCTGTGACCGCAGCGCCCGCTATCCTGACGAAGGCGAGCAGCAAGCAAATCAGTATCAGTAAAGTTTGCGATCTCCTCATCCTAAGCTCCTAAGTCCCGCGGGCGGAACGTCAACTCGACGTCGGCAAAGTCTTTCCGATAAGTTTCTGGTGGCGGTGAGAGCGGACTTGATTTTTTCACGGCGCGAAGCACGGATTCATCATATGAGGGGTCTCCCGACGGCTGCACAATCTTAAGCCCGATAATTTCCCCACTATCCTTGATGCCAAAATGTACGACGACTTTCAGGTTGCTGCGCTGTCCAACCCAAGCCCAATTTTCCTTGATCGTGCTGAGCATCCGGTTTTGATAAATAATGAAATCCATGCCCTTCACAATGCCCGGCCCGCCTCGCCCACCTTGCCCAAGCGCGGCAGCACCTTCCCCTTCGCCCGCGCCTGAACTGAGGATCTCCCCTTTAGCCGGGTTTTGTGAAGTTTCCCCCTTCGATTTCGCGCGATCCAACGCCGATTGCAGTAATCGTTCCCGCACGCTGTCCGCCGAAGCGGTCTCGGATTTTGTCTCTTGTTTCGGCTCTTTACTGGCTTCTTTCCTTACAACCGGCGGTTCCGTCTTGGTTTTTTCTTTTAATGCGAGCACCTTTTCTTCCGCAGCTTTTTTTTCAACCGGCTTGGTCTTTTCGGTTTTTTCAGCTTTGACTTCCTGGGGCTCTTTTTTCGGCTCGGGAACCGTCTGCTTACTCGGCTCGATTTTAGGCTTCGGTTGGGCGGGCGTCGAGATTTCCGTACCAAGCTTCAGCCCACCGATTTTTTCTCCGCCAACTAGATCGACCACATAAACGGGCGGTGCCGGACGTTCACGGGATGGCAGGAATGGAGCGAGAAAAAAGCCCGCAATCAACGCCAGATGCACTATCAATGAAACCACAACCCATTTGGGAAGCGGCTCCGCGCCTCCGCTTAGCGGAGACGAGCGCTCCCAGAAACTGATCGTCGAGGTCGAGGCTTTTCCTGTAGTGGGGGTCATTTCTATTCAGAAGGTGGCCGGCTGACCATCCCCAGCTTTTCAATCCCCGCTTGCTTTATTTCGGCAATTGTTTTCATGACCGTGCCGTAACGTACATCCTGATCCGCCCGCAAATAAACCTGTTTATCCGATTGTAATTTTCTGATCGCAGTTAATTTTGTGCCCAGATCCGGCAGCGAAACGACATTGTCGTTGAGGTATATTTTGCCATCTTTAGCCACAGTCACAATTAGCGGTTCTTCGCTGCCGGCAATGGCGCTCGCTTTGGTCTGCGGCAAGTTGACCTGAACTCCCTGTTGGATAATCGGGGCGGTCACCATAAAGATGACCAAAAGGACCAACATGACATCCACAAGCGGCGTAACATTGATTTGCGAGATTGTGGTCCCTTCTCGCGTTGAAGACGCATCCACGGCCATAATTACCTCTTTGCAAGGGAGCTAGAGCGCACACCAGTACTGGGTTTCACGTGCGCGGCGGGCCCGGTGGACGACAACCCTGCGGATCGCATTGCGGTGTAGCGCGAAAGCCACGCTCAACTCGGTCCATTCATCCCGCTGGCACGACTTGTGATTATACTCGGTTTTCTAATTACTTGAAGAAGTGACGTTCAGCGATATTGAGAAATTCATGCTGAAAATTATCCATCTCGACGGCGATGAACTTAATTTGCTGAACGAAATAGTTGTAAGCCATTAAAGCTGGAATCGCGGCTGCCAATCCAACTGCCGTCGCAATCAAAGCTTCGGCAATACCGGGCGCCACCGCTTGGATGCTCGAGGAGTGAGTCACACTTAACCCGCGAAACGCATCCATAATACCCCAGACGGTGCCGAACAATCCGACAAATGGCGCCGAACTTGCGGTGGTGGCGAGAAAGGAACAGTTCTTTTCCATCTTTGTGGTCTCGACGCTAGTCGCGCGCTTCATCGCGCGTGAAACATTATCCACGCCGCCGAGTTCCGTTGTGAGATTCTCGCTCGCCGAGGATTCTTTTTTGGATCGCGAGACACGCACGAGTTCTTCGTAACCAGAGCGAAAGACCTGGCCCACGGGGCTTGCGCTGAGTTCGCGGCTAGCGTCGTGGATCGAGGACAAATTGCGTCGTTCCCAGAAAATTTCGATAAACCTTTCCGATTCACGTTTGGCGCGTCGAATTTGGCGATATTTTTGCGCAATAATTCCCCAGCTCACAACAGAAAATAGAATCAGCAGATAGAGAATCGACTGAACAACAAGGCCCGAACCGCGAACCAGGTCGAGGACGCTATGCTGTTGCGATACCGCAATCCCGTCTTGGGCTAACAGTTGAAGCGGCCAGAGAAAAGACATCACGTGTTTTAATGAAGCTGTTTGAAAAAGTATTACAACCCTTGTAATTAGTCAATTAAGAATGACCAACTGCAGCAAAAATCGGCA
>Ga0065712_10067824_pt1 | contig 28162 bp, 27 predicted proteins | sample MisRhiReplicate1_FD_59099 | JGI IMG/M metagenome (GOLD analysis project Ga0065712, IMG submission 59099) | Miscanthus rhizosphere microbial communities from Kellogg Biological Station, MSU, sample Rhizosphere Soil Replicate 1: eDNA_1 v3... | ecosystem: Host-associated > Plants > Roots >...
CGCGCGGTTTCCTATTTTGCGTTCGACAGCGCGTCCGATGCGGACAATGCCGTGCGTATATTGAAGAAAACGCTCAAGTAGAGTCGAACCGGATTTCAGCCGGGTTACTTAGTTTTGCGAATGCCGAAGATCTGATTGTATTGGTCAATCAGCGAGTTCAGGTTAGGACCGATTGAAGAAGGGCTGAGAAACACAAAATCCTTTTGAAAGAGTTCTTGGACCCAGGGCTTTTGCTTAATGCCTTTGCGAACAGGAATTCGTCCCGCCGCTTCGGCGAGGCGCGTTTGGCCTTCTTCGGACAAAATCCAATCGATGAACAATAGCGCTGAATGCGGATGAGGCGCGCGCTGCACGAGCGCCAGGAAGTTGGGCTCGCCGGCGTAAGGATCCAGAATCCGAAAATCGATGGGCGCGCCTTGCTGCTTGTACTCGGTAACGCGGCGCCCACGCGCCGCTATCGCAATCGCCGATTCGCCCGCGAGCAGTAACTGCACCCGCATAACGCTGCTCGAGCCAGGCATTTGCAGGTCCTGTTTCGCGAGCGCCTGCATAAATTCGGTACCCTTCTTCGGGCCCATCGATTCGAGCAAAATGTTAAACCAGGTGTACTCCTCGGTGCCGAGGCTCATTTTGCCTTTCCACTTCGGATTCAACAGATCCTGATAGCTGCGCGGTGCGTCGGTGCCGTTCACTTGCTTCGTATTGAAGGCCAGCACGAGCGGCGTCACTTCAAAACCCTGCCAGTATCCGTCACTGTCGTGCGAACCGGGCGGCAATGATTTCTGCTCGGGCGAAAGGTAGGGCGCGGAAAGTTTGCGTTGCTTGAGCTGCCACATCTCCACCGGCGCCGATCCGATAACATCCGCCGCAAAACGGCCGGCGCGCGCCTCGGTATCGACTTTATTGAAAACCCCCGACGGTGTAGCGCGGTACGTGTTGGTTTTGATGAAAGGATAAGCCCGTTCGAAGTGGGGCATGATTTTCGGATAATCGGTTAAACTGAGGGAGGTATAAAAAACTATTTCGCCTTCCTTTTTGGCTCCTTCCTCGAGAAAACTCCTGCGTTGCGAGCCAGCGAGGCTGGTGGCTTTTTTAATGATCTCATCCGCCGTTGCCGCATGACCTGAATGCGGATAGACCAACGCCGCGATCAGCACTAAAAAAATAATCGTCATCGAACAATCGCCCGTTCTACAGATCCATACGCCGCTTTTGTCCCCAGCCAACGGTGGAGATATCGAACAAGTTGCCGTCCGGATCGGAGCCGCGGCCTTCCGCATACGTTGCCTCACGTTCCTTCGGCGCGCCCTCGGGGTAGATCTCATTAATGCGCTTGGCGACTTCCTGGTTGTCTTCAACATGAAATCCGAAGTGATAAAGTCCGGGCCGGTGTCCCGGCTCTTTGGGATCCGTGGCGTTTAGTATCGCGAGGTTCACTTCGCCATCGGAAAGATGCACGGAACCGTTTTTGGTGCGATACATTTCGGTCATATCAAATACCCGTTTGTAGAAGTTCGCGAGCTTGTCCGGCTGATGGGTTAGGATGGCGAGATGACGAAGCTTGGCCATGGCGTTGTCCTCCTGATTGATTTCGAGTTCAGCCGTATCATTGCGAATTTACGCTGTCAATTATCGCTACCTTCTACGGACACGGCGAAACTAAGTTTCTGGCGCTCACAGCCCAGCAACATAGCGCGTCATGCGCTCCCGAGCTGCGGCATCAGGCAACGGACCGAATGCTGCGCGCATATTATCGGTAAGATGCTGCAGTTTGCTCGTGGCGGGAATAGCACAGGTGATGGCGGGATGAGAGATCACGAATTTCAAAAAGAATTGCGCCCAGCTTGCGCAGCCGACCTCGTTGGCCCAGGGCGGGAGCGGTTTGCCGCGGACTCTGCTGAATAGATTTCCCGCCGCGAGAGGGCGGTTGATCAGCACCGCCAGCCCCTTTTCCGTAGCTAAAGGCAACAGATCTTTTTCCGCATCACGCTCGACAAAAGAATAATTGAGCTGAACAAAATCCAGTTCCTCGTTTGCGAGCACCCGAGTCAATTCATCGTACGCGCTCGCCGTATAATGAGTGACGCCGATGTAACGCACTTTTCCCTGCTCTTTCCAAGCCCGCAGAGTGCTGAGCTGGGTGCGGTAATCGACAAGATTATGAACCTGCAAGAGATCCAGCCTGCGGGCGCGCAAGCGTCTATAGGATTCCTCCATCTGGCGAATCCCCGCATCTCGGCTGCTCGTCCAAACTTTGGTCGCCAGAAAAAGTTTCTCCCGCACACCGAGCTCGGCAGCGAGCTCACCAGTGACCGATTCGGACTTGCCGTACATCGGCGATGAGTCAATTACGGTTCCGCCCGCGCGAACGAATTCACGCAGCACTTCGCGAAGCGGCGCGCGGACTGATTCGGCGCCGCCGACGTCGAAGGTCTGCCAGGTGCCGAGACCGATCACCGGTAGCCGCTCGCCGGTTTTCGGAATGGGTTTGGTGACGATGCCATCGGCCATAGCGTCTTGCTCTTTCCACGGAAACATCGCCGCGGCGAGAGCGCATCTGACGAAATCGCGCCGCGACATGCTTTCAGCGCGCACGATTTATGTGCTCTACGGTTACAGTCGATCTTGTCGACTCGTGACTATGATCTGAGGAATCGGCCATGCTTTCTCTGCGGATTAAATGCCCATGCGGTCTTCGGGTTTGCGCGGCGGCCGTTCTTTAATGCGGGGAATGCCGCTCCAATCGCCGGACATCCAGAACTCCGTAAAGCTGCCGAACACAGCGAGGGGAATCGCTAGAAACATGATGAAATACCAAAGATTATCACTATAGTTGCCCAAGAGCGACATCATCAGGCCGACTATCTTCGCCGTAGCCCCGCCGAAAATCGCGCCCATAAGCAAACGCGGACCGCGCTGCACGCCATACTGTGTCGCGTAGATTCCCCAAAAAACCCCCACGAAGAAAGCCAGGAATGGTCCGAGGCAAAGTGCGAAAATCGCGCCTGCTTCGCCACCGCGTAACGAGACTTGCTCCAATTTTTCTTCTTCGGTTTGACTGCCGACGCGAATATCGCCGCGCAGGACGCGGATCAGATAGTAGACGGCACCATGGATGCCGAGATCAGGCCGCATGCCGTCCCAGTAAAGTGCGACTTGTGCCTGAAGTTTCTCGCGCGTTTGCGGCTCGGGCAGTAATTCGCGGAGCTGAGAGCCGGCACGGAAAGCCACCAATCGTTCTGTGCGCGCAACCGCAAGCAGAACAGTCTTGCGCCGCTCTGTCTCGCTCAGAGGAAGAGCTAAAAATGCTTGCTCGGCAAGAGCCGTAATGTCTTCTCCTTCGAGGCTTCGGACGGTAATAACAAAGACACGAGCTCCGCTCTCGGTCTCAAAACGGTCGAGACGCTGCGTCAGATCGCTCAGGCTTGCCGGCGGAAACATGCCGGCCAAGTCGGTGACGGGTGATGAGAGAGGCGGCAACTCCAAGGCACGAGCCGGCGCGACTAAGAAAAAGCTCAATAAGCAGGCGATAAGAGACAGACTCATTGTCATTCGATCGATCGCCGGGCCATAACGTCGAGTGCCGCCAATTCGCTTGCCGCCAGCGGAAACCCAAACTGTTCATTGCGCATTCGCAATCGCTGCTGCGAAACATCGCAGATGATTTTTACCGCGCGGTCGCAGGCGGTTTGGCTGCGGATCAAGAATGCCAGCTCCCGCGCGCCGCTCTCTTTGTGTCCGACTTCATCACGTAAGATTTCTCGAAAGACCGCGGCGATTTTTCTCTCAATGCCGGTCTTCTTGAGCTTGGCGCAGACCTGGTAGAGGGCGCCGCCGCCACCTTCGGTCAAGGTAATAGCGGCGCGCTCGAGCTCTTCATCATGACGTGCGATTTCACCGGAGCTGATCTTTTTCGACCCGTGCAATAGCGCCGCATAGCTCTTGGAGTATTTGGCCCTTACCCTGGCAAGTTTTCGATCTTCCGGCAACCAGGTGAGGTCTCCGGGCGTGATCTTTTTACCGGTGATTTCTTCGAGAAGATCCATGACCAGACGCGCATGGCGCGTTTCGTCCGCCAGTTTTTCGGTCAGCTCGGCATAGCGATGCCGATCGATACCGTGGTCAATTTCTGTGTGCAGAGCAGCTAGCGCGGCGATGAGGGGTTTAATCGCGGAGTATTCCTTGAATGCTTGCGCTTTGAGCCAGAGGACGTGATCTGTGCTGCTGCGTGGCCTTTCAAAGAACGCTTTGACGACCCCAACTTCCGCCTTGCGATACGCTGCCGCCAGTCGCGCAAGTTGCTCGACATTCTGTTCGATCATGCCGAATGACTTCCAGTCCTCGGCGGCGGCGCAGGGATGACGTCGCCGCAGCGTTTACAGGTACGCAGTGTCTTGTCACTGCCAAATTTTTCATAGACCTGCCCCACGGGGTCGGCCCGGTAGTCACCGACTTCCACCGAGGTCTCGTACACTTGTTCGTCGCATTTCCTGCAGAACCATTTGAAGTGATCGATCTCACCAGCGCGGCGCTTGCGCTCAAAGACGATAAACCAGGAATCCGGTTCTAGGCGCGGTGAATGGGGCACGCCGGCGGGGCATAACAAAATCTGACCGGCTTTGATCTTCGCGGTATGCTCCGTGCCCGCTTCATCACGGTAAACAAGATTTTGCACTCCGCTCAGCTGCAGCGTGACCTCGTCGGCCGGATCGATGTGAAAATCCCAACGCTCTTTGCGCCCGCTGCTCAAAAAGGCGATGGATTCCGAATCCTGCCAAAGTACGCGCCGGCCTTGGCCTTGTTTTTTCACCTCTTCGATCACACTGTTGATCTCGATTGGAATCAGCTCTTTCATGGACCGACTATAACGCTATCGAAATGCCACGGGCAACAGCGCTCTGGGCCAGTTCTGCCTTGACCCCCGAATAAGTGGAATGATAAGTCTTGAATCAAGACCGGAGGTGTTTCATGGGAGAGCGAGTCTGGGACCGTTTTCTGACCGAGCAGGACAAGGCAACATTGGTCGGCAAGGCTGATCGTCGTATCGGTTTCGGTGAACGACCGGCGCTCTTGCTAATCGATCTTTACCGCTGGGTTTTTGGCGATAAGCCCGAAGTGGTGACCGAAGCCATCAAGACTTGGCCCGGCAGCTGCGGGCTTGCCGGGTGGAATTCGCTTCCCTACATCCAAAAACTGCTCGGCAAAGCGCGCGAAGTGGGAATTCCCATCATTCACGTCACGGGAATGGATGGCGTGGCGGTGGAGCCCTGGGCTTTTCGGCGCGATAACAAAAAACGCGCGACCATGTCAAAGGAAGAGCTCGACCGCTTTCGTCGCCGTTACGACATCGTCGACGAGGTGAAACCGATTCCAGGCGAAACGGTTTTCAAAAAAGTCTCACCCAGCGCGTTTTGGGGCACGCCGCTGGTCGGCCATCTGAACTTTCTCGGCATCGACACGATCATTACTTGCGGCGAAAGTACGAGCGGCTGCGTGCGCGCGAGTGTCGTCGATGGAACCACCAACCGCTTGCGCATGATCGTCGCCGAAGAATGCGTTTTCGACCGCCACGAAGCCTGTCATGCCATCAATCTCTTCGATATGAACCAGAAATACGCCGACGTCCTGCCGCTGGACGAAATTCTCAAATATCTCGATGCCTGGCGCGCGGAAAAAGCCGGTCAGGTCGGTTATGCGAACAACAGTATCGAATATCTGAAAGATCTAGGGATCGGGGAGGAATACAAGGGCCTGCGCTGACCCACGCAGGTATTTCTCACAGTTCAATTTTTAAGGTTTTTTAGGATAGGTTCGTCTTTGAAGATCGGAGCTTGAACTTTAAACGGATTAGCCGTGCTGCTTTTTAAGGCCGTACCACGCAAGCGCCAGGACGATCAGCGAGCTTAGCGCCATCGCTTCGAAGCCTCCGTCATATCCTAACTGCTGAATCAGCGCGCCACAGGCCAAGGGTCCAATCGTTTGACCCACAGAGGTGGACGCGCGCGAGATGCCGAGCGCGAGTTCCTTGGCTCCCTGGGGGGCGGATTGAAGCGCAAAAGTCGTCGCGCCGACGTTAGTAAATCCGAAACCCATCGTCATGATTGCGAGCGGAATCAACAAAGTCACAATGTTCGTGCCGCCGGCCTGAAGTAAGAACATCGGGATGCTCAGCGCTACGCCGAGCAGGATAACGCGGCCGGGCTTTATTCGATCGGAAAGCCAGCCCCCGGTAAAGCGTCCAAACGTATCCGTCAACCGAGATAGGGAAACCATCGTCCCGACGGTCTCTAAACTGATGCCGCGCAGATTGACGGCGAGAAACGGAAAGGCGACTCGAGTCACACCGACAAGAAAAAGAAACGATTGGCAAATCGCTAAACACGAGGCAAGGAAAGGCAATTTGCGCAAGAGCAGACCCCCCTCGCGCCAAATCCTCGGTGATTCGGCCTTTGCGATTCGTCGATAGCGATGCGCACCGGCACAGAAGATCAGCAGCATACCGACAAGTTGCGGCCCCGCGTAGAGTAAAAATAAACCATCGGGTCCAAGCCATTTGCCGACCCAACCGCCGAGCAAGGGTCCAAGTGTGAAGCCGATCCCCAGGGCAGAAGCCATTTGTCCCTGGACTCTGCCTTGCCGCTCGGGCGGCGATTGGTCAAAACCGATTTTTCTCAACGAGAGGGCGAACATCGCTTCGGTCAAGCCGAAGACGATCCATGCCGTCGTAAACACCGGCATCGCATCGATGAAAGCATAGCCGACAATGCTCGTCATCAGGCCAAGCGTCATCGCAAGGATGAGCAACAGGCCGGGACTGAAATAAGTAGCCATTACCCCAGACATCACATCCGAGCAAACCCGGCCGAGGCCATTGGCGACCAGGGGGATCCCCGCGGTCGCGACGGAATATCCGTGTTCTTTCATAAAGAACGGAGCCAACATGGCTGCTCCGGACGATCCAGCCGTCTGGCAAACGGCCGCAGAAACATACAAGGTCAGTGGTGAGAGCTTCATCTCGCGCGAGTATAGCAACTCGTTCATTTACAGCATATCGATGGGCCAAGCCATGACTGTGGACAGGGAAAAACCGGCTTGATAAAACGAGCTGGTAAGTAGGAGTGAACGATGGAAATTCCGCAAATTCAAATACACGATGCGAAAAAGAAGTTGGACGAGAAAGCGTGCTTGTTCATCGATATACGCGACCCAGGTTCGTACGAACAGGCGCATATTCCCGGAGCGATCCGTCTGCACGATGGCAATGTCCAGGAGTTCCTGCAGAGCGCCGACAAGTCCAAAGAGGTGATCGTCTACTGTTATCATGGGAACAGCAGTTTGGGTGCGACTGCCTTTCTCATCGAGAACGGATTCAATAACGCGACGAGCATGAGCGGCGGTTTCGAGGCCTGGCGGCAGGTCTATGAGCATGAATAAGGCCGTAGTTATATTTTCTGATTTTAAGTTTTAAGTTGATCGGAAGTTTGGAACGGGAACTTCTAGGAGGTCGTATGGGGAGCGTCGTTGGAAGCGGTGAGTACAAGTATGAAGTGATCGAAAACTGGGGCACGCTGCCCGATCAATGGACTTTTCATGAAGTGGCAGCCGTGGCCGTGGACGCTCAGGATCAGGTCTACTGCTTCACACGAGGAAAGCATCCGGTAATCATCTTCGATGGGGACGGTAATTTTCTCCGCGCCTGGGGCGACGGTGTTTTTAAAAGGGCGCACGGCGCAACTATAGGTCCCGATCAAACGATCTTTTTGACCGATGACGGCGATCACACGGTTCGCCAATGCGCCCTCGACGGAAAAATCCTTATGACGATCGGAGTTCCGGGCAAGTCCGCGACCTATCAAAGCGGCGAGCCCTTCAACCGCTGCACGCATGTGGCGTTTTCGCCAAAAGGCGAGATTTATGTCTCCGACGGATACGGCAACTCACGCGTGCATAAATATTCGCCTGATGGAAAACTGTTGTTCTCGTGGGGCGAATCGGGCTCTGATCCCGGACAATTCAACATTGTTCACAATATTGTGACGGATAAGGACGGGTGGGTCTACGTCGCTGACCGGGAAAACAATCGGGTCCAGGTTTTCGATGGCAACGGTAAATATGAAACGCAGTGGAACAATATGCACCGACCCTGCGCGCTGTATATGGATACGACTAAGGCAGCGCCGATCTGCTATGTGGGCGAGCTTGGTCCCGGTTTGGGGGTGAACAAGAACGCGCCTAACTTGGGGAATCGCGTCGATATTTACGATAAGGCCGGAAATCGACTCGCGCGCTTGGGTGATATACTACCCGGCGAAAAACCCGGGCAGTTCATCGCACCGCACGGTCTGGCCATCGATTCGCGAGGCGATATTTATGTCGGCGAAGTTTCCTGGACGATCATGGGCCAACACCTGCAGCCGCCGCGCGAGCTGCGCAGTTTGCAAAAACTCAAGAAAGTGAATTGAAGAAACTGGAGAACGAACGCCTGCGCCGCATCGGTCGAAATGACAGTGGTTGATTTCTTTCCGGACGTTAGGTTCTGACCAAATATTCAAATGGGAAATCGTAAAATAAAGACGGTGTAGGGGCGACCGGCGGTCCCCGCAGGGAGCGCATATGCAGAGCAATGTTATCCAGCAACGCGTGCCGATCCACGGCGATCCCGGTCATTGGATTCATGTCAGTGAAAGCCCGCGCCACGTGCGCGTATTTTTTGGCGGCGAGACGATCGCCGACAGCAAACGCGCCAAGCTGCTACGGGAGTCGGATATTTTGCCCGCTTACTATTTTCCCAAAGAAGACGTGCGCATCGATTTTTTTTCGCAAAGCGAGATCAAGACCCAGTGCGCAGTCAAAGGTGAAGCCTCTTACTGGTCGGTGCAAGTGGGCAACAAACGCGCCGAGGACGCGGCATGGAGTTATACAGCACCTTCTTCGGAAGCCTCGAGCCTCAAGAATCATTACGCTTTCGACTGGCCGAAGATGGACAAATGGATGGAGGAAGATGAGGAGATTTTCAAGCACGCGCGCGATCCCTACAAGCGGGTTGATGTCATGCCGAGCAAGCGGCACGTCCGGGTCCTAATCGATGGGCAAGCTGTCGCGGAAACACGGCGTCCGCGTTTACTTTTCGAAACCAATCACCCGGTGCGGTATTACATCCCGCAGGAAGATGTCCGTATGGATTTGTTGCTGGCGAGCGGAACGACGTCACGCTGTCCGTATAAAGGCGCCGCGTCCTATTGGTCGGTCAAGCTCGAGGACGAGAGATTCGATGATATCGTCTGGGGCTACATGGATCCGATCCCAGAATGCCCGAAGATCAGGGGACTGCTGTGTTTTTTTCACGAGCGGGGCTGTGACATCTACGTCGACGGAGAATTGATTCCTCAGCCGCAAACGAAATGGGCGCGTGCGCTGCGAAGCTGAATTGACTCCCTCTTCAAGCATGCGCGCGCTTTATTGGGACGGCCGCGACCTATGCTTTGTCCAGTCATTCGCCGCGCCGAAGGCGGATTCAACCGCTCTGATCAAAGTTCACCTTGCCGGTATCTGCGCCACCGATCTGCAAATTTTTGGCGGCTACATGGGTTTCACAGGCATACCGGGCCACGAGTTTGTCGGCTCCGTACAAGCAGGGCCGCGCGAGATCATTGGTAAACGAGTCGTTGGCGAGATCAACTTCGGGTGCGGAGAATGCGCTGCCTGTCAGCGTAATCTCGAGCGCCATTGCGCGCGCCGAAGAGTGATGGGAATCCTCAATGCGCATGGCGCGTTTGCCGAATATGTCAGCGTGCCTGTCAAGAATATTCACGTCGTGCCTGAGAATATCGGTGATGAAGAAGCGGTGTTCGTCGAACCGTTGGCCGCGGCATTCGAGATTTTAACGCAGCTTCAGCTTACGCCGCAGGATCAGGTGCTGGTGCTCGGAGATGGCAAGCTCGGAAATCTTTGCGCCCAAGTGTTGCAGCTTGCCGGCGCGAACGTAACCGTGATCGGAAAGCATTCGGATAAACTGGAATTACTCGATAACGTTGGTGTCAGAACGGTGCTGCTGGAAAAGTGGCAGCCGCACGCATACGACATCGTCGTCGAAGCGACCGGGTCGTCATCTGGTTTTGAGCTGGCGCTCAGCGCTGTACGCCCACGCGGAACTTTGGTGCTCAAGAGCACCATTGCCGGGAAGCATCAGGCCTCGCTCGCGCCGCTGGTGATCAACGAAATCAATGTGATCGGGTCGCGTTGCGGGCCATTTCCCGAGGCGCTCGCGGCCTTGGCGGCAAAGCAGATTTCTGTCACGCCTTTGATCGAGAAAATCTATAATCTGAATGACGGCGTGTCGGCAGTGGCACAGGCCGGCAGGCCGGGCGCGCGGAAAATCTTATTGCGGCCGTGAGCTTCGCAGTGCTTCAGAGATGGTGAAACGTAGCTTGGGCTCATATCGAACATTGCAAAATATGCCTCGTTGACATTGAGCTTCGCCGAACTAGTTTTATTGCGTATGTCGAAGGTCAGGCAAGTCGTCGCGTTTGTGCTGGTAATGCTAGTGCCTGCTTGCGCGTCATTTCAGACGGCGGGGCAGGTTCAGGCCGGTCGCCGAGCGCTACTGGTCAACGACTCCGAAGCCGCTTTGCCGTATTTTTTGGAAGCGGCAAAGGGCGATCCAAATTACGTCTACATCTCGGAAGATTTCCGCGAGGGAATCTGGACGTATGTCGGGCGCACGCAATATGCGACGAAACGATATCAAGATGCGCGACAGTCTCTCGAGCACGCACTGGCAAATGATCGAGATGACAATATGGCGCGGCTTTACTACGGCCTTACGCTTGTCCGCCTAGGCGATAGCGCGCGCGGCGTGAAGGAAATCGAGAGCGCCATGCAGGGAATCCATGATTGGCTCGAATACATGGAGCGCACCCGACCGTTTCAAGCATTTTGGGATCCTCTGCGTGAGATCCGCAAGACCATCGAAAACGATCTCGATAGAAGTCCCGGTAAAGACGTGGGTCGCGAGAATTTGATCGTGGATGCGGAGTGGCTAGGAAATAAGATGGAAACGGAGATTGAAAGGGTGCGCCAAGACGAACGCCGACAATACGAGCGCGACTTCGAACACCGGCGTGGTCCTTCAGTCGGCATTGGCGTCGGGTTCTAAATTAGACGAGACTGGCCAATTTTGCGCTTTCCATTCGGTGCGTTGCACTTAGCGTTCACTTCGTAGCGGAAATTTCCTGCGCAACCTACAGTTCTTCTCAGACACTCTTCTATTTCGAATCTCAGTTTTGATAGCCCGACCACGATCTCACTTCACTAATGAGATGGACGCATTCGGGGAAAATTAGGAAGGTTGGGGAAAAGCGCTGTCGCTCTCTCCGAGCCCGGCAGGCTAGAAGATTGTCCTCGGTCAATTCCGGTCTATCAACCGAAACCTTTTTGGCACTGGCTTTGCTGTTTGCAGACGCGGTTTTACCCAGGAAATTTTTTAATTTATCCAGGCTCACGATCGCCGAGGAGGTCACGATGGCGCTATGGAATCAACCGACACCGGAAGAAACGAGTGAAAAACCAGCTGATCGGCCGCCAGTTATGCCAGCTGCACCCATGCAAAGCGCTCCGATATTACAGCCGAAGCCGACCATGGTGAACGTGGGGCGGGAGCGAGACGAGACGATATTCGGCTCGGGAGTAACAATAGAAGGTAAAATAGAGGGCGACGCGAATGTCCGAATTGCCGGGAAGTTCAAAGGAGATATTCAGATCAAAGGTGATCTGAATATCGAAAAAGGCGCTCACCTCGCGGCAAAAATTCATGCCGGTAATGTGACGATCGGCGGCGAGTTGGAAGGCAATGTGACTTCGACGGGTCAGGTGAAACTCTTAGAATCGGGTCAGCTGACCGGTGATCTGAAGGCAAATACGTTGACGGTTGCGGCGGGTTCGCGCATGCGCGGCCATGTCGAGTTCGGCTGGAGCGCAAGTGAAGCGGCAAAATTCATCAATGGCCGCACGCACGACGACAAGAAGATCGAGAAAAACGGGAATGCCGGATGAGGCTCGCGCGGATTTCAGCCGGCGACGCTCGCATCTGCCCGCACTGTAAAGCGCACATTCTTCAGAGTGCCAGTTCCTGTCCGATCTGCCGGCACGTGTTGAAATTCAACTCTGCGGAGGGCGAATCACAGCGACTTTCACCCACCACGTGCCCGCTTTTCGTGGAAGGCACACTCGCTCATCCCGAGCCGGGAGAGCCTTTGGAATATCAAGTTTTGATGGAAGTCCGAGACGAAGCGGGGAAACTGCTTTCGCGCCAGTGCGTTGGTGTCGGAGCGCTCCGACAAGGAGAACGGCGGGTGGTTTCTTTGCAAGTCGAAATGTCTCCAGCGCTCAGTTCCAACTGATCAACGCAATTTCGACTAAGACTTTGCCGAGCGCGGTGGTTTTGTCAGGCCGTGCGTACTCGGCGATCATCGCACGATCAAAATTAGCGAATTATCCGACTGAGGCGAGAATCGGTTTTAACGCCGCGGCGACGCCTTGGGCAATCCGGTGCATTCCCGCGTCGTTCGGATGAACGTTGTCGGTTACCAGCAAAAAAAGCGGATCATCGATCAGGGTAAGGCCATCAAGGAAGTAGAGATTCGAATCTAATTGTTGCCGCCGGCGCACGACGCCGGCAATGCCGTCACGGTAGAGATCGGGTCTCTCACCATTTTGATTACCGCCGCTTTTCAGGTCGGCGCGATTCAAAACCGGAGTGATGCAAAGGATCGGTTTACTTGGCGCCGCGGCACGGATGGTAGTGAGATACGCATCATATTTCCCCGCGTATTGGGCTGCAGTTTCCGGTTGGCCGGCGGAATCGACGCCAATCAGCGAGTTCGTTCCGATCATGATCGTCAACACATCCCAATCGGTGCGGCTTGCGATCGTCTGCGCGATGGCGTTGTACGCCCAAGCGCTCCCGCCAAAGCCATAATTGAGCGGCACGCAACCGAGCTGCTCCGAGATTTGCCAGGGATAAGTCTCGCGCGGGCTAGTGACGCCGTGCCCGTGAGTGATCGAGTCGCCGTGAAACAAAACACGCGGGCGGCGATCGGCCACGGCAGCTTTCAAGGTCGCTCTGGACTCGATGCCGATCCCGTGAATGATGATTTCTCCGTTGCGATAATAAAATGGCAATAGCACCTGAATTTCGCTTTTGCCGGACATTTCCGGATCAGCGTATAAACTGACATCCTGTTGCGTGAAAACGGTGAGTGCCGCAACGCTCGATACGTATTTGCCGTCACGATAAACCGAGAAAAAAGCCGGCCGGGATCGTTCCCATCCGATTGCTGGCTTCTCGGGCGCATCGGGCGAATCAATCAAGGTGATGCGCAAAACGACGGTTTTGGAGTCGGTGCGAAAGCGCAGTGCAACGCCCGCCGCTGACTTACCGCGACGCGCCGTCCGTGGCGGCCATCGATCGCGCCAGAGCTTCGGCACTCGGACCGGCTGAAGGCCGCCGTCTCGCGGCTCCCAATCGGCAACATTGAGCCACTCGAAGCGATCATCAAGCACGACAAGCCATTGGATCTGACTGTTCTGTTCCATCGTTATTAGTTTTACGGCAGTGGACATCATGGCCGCCATGCGACATTCGAAAATCAGCGCTCCGTTTCACACCTAAAGAAATGAATATGCTTGGGCGTAGTCGCACTCTTGCGGCACTTACATGCCCAATGCCGGAATAACTTTGGTCCCGAAATTTTCGATCGAGCGCATGACTTGCTGATGCTGCAAACCACCGAAGCTGAACATTCCGACCAGAGTGTCCGGTCGCGCAATTGCAATCATCTCCCGTGCCTTTGCAATCACCGTCTGTGGGCTGCCAATCAACGATGTGCCCCATTCGTTCATTTTTTGAACCGTCAGCCCGCCAGGGAAATAGGGATAGCGTTCGGTGAATTTTGGCAGGCTTTCAGGAGAAAGCGTGTCGCCGCGCCAAAAGTTGTCCGTGGCAAGCTGCCAAAACCTCGTGATCTCCGGACCGGCTTCGCGCCACGCTTGCTCGTCCGAATCTGCGACGTAAATATCACGCACCATAATCGCGTTGCCTGTACCGGTCAGCTCAGGGTGCTTGGCGCGCTCTTCGCGATACGCCGAAATCGCGCGGGCGCAGTTGCTGAGCGGTTGGCGCGACAGCGCCAGATTCCAGCCGCGACGTGCCACCATGGCCGGACTGTCCGGTGACGTGGCGCCATAGTAAATTGGTGGATGAGGCTTTTGTAGCGGTAAAGGCCGACAGGAGATTTCTTCGTAACCCCACGCCTTACCCGAGTAACTGAAAGTCTCACCGGTCCAGGCACGCGTCAAGATCTCGATCCCTTCCTCGAAGCGAGCCTGAGCGGTATCGCGGTCGAGCCGGTGCTTGATATCGTCTTTGGGTACACCGCGACCGAGGCCAATGTTCAAACGGCCGTTGGTCAAAATGTCCAGCATGCCGCATTCTTCCGCAAAGCGCATGGGGTCGTAGAGTGGCAAAACGCTGACGAGATTGCCCATACGCAAACGTTTCGTCCGCGGTGCGAGATTGGCAATAATCAAATTGGGCGAAGCGAGCATGCCGTAGTCGGAGTGGTGGTGTTCGGCAAACCAGGCTTCGTCGAACCCCAGCTGGTCTGTTAACAGAATTTGCTCGAGCAATTCGTCGAATGCTTGCTTTTCCGCCGCCCAAGGCCGTGCTTGGTTGTAGCTAAAACTTCCGAAGCGCATGAATCATTTGCCTCCCACCGCGAACGTCATCTCGACTATAGCATGTTTCATGTTCCGAATTCTTTGAGGCAGTCTCGATCTCACCGTAGAGCCGATTTATTACGGAGGATACGAAGTGCGCGAAATTGAATTGTCCTTAACACTTCGTGCGTTTCGTCTTTCGTGGTGCAAATCAATGCTTCTCGATGCTCACATGCCGAGCCAGCTCTGAATGGCGCCGGCTTCGAACTGGATATGGACTAGGGACTGAAAAAGCAGGTAAAAACAGCCCCAAGTCACGACCGTGATTGCGACCGTGGTGAGCCAGCCGATGTTACTTTGAAATTTTAAATAGAGAAAAATAAACAGTGGTACGGTTAACGGAAAACCGAGCAGATAAACGAGCGCAATAAAGCCAACGATCCAACCGAAGATCCCGAACACGCGCCGGCGCGCCACTTCGGGAGGAACCTCGATGGAAAAATCGATGTCCATGGCGGCGCTCTCGCCTGTTTGCTCCTTTCCACCGATCATTAATAGCAGCTGAACCACCAGCAAAGTTAGCAGAGGAATGCTGACGGCCAATGGAAACAGCTTGGTTTTGAACGACCAACCTGTCGCCGCAAAAATCGCATAGGTGGCTATGGCGATTAAAAAAATGCAAAAAACGAAATTGCCCTTACGCATGAGCTGGTTCGCGCGAACGTTGCCGACGCTGCTGAATGTAGGGATAAGCGATCACCACGACCATCAATATCATCAAAGCTACGACGATCGGATGCGTGAGCCAGCTGAAACCGTAACGGGTCATTGATATGAACAGATAGGTTTCGATGACTTTGCCGAGAACGAAGCCCAGCACAAAGGGCGGCCGGGGCCAACCGAAAAGCACCATAAAATAACTGAGCACTCCGAAAATCAAAGTGACAATCAGATCGGCAATTTGCCCGTTCGCTGTATAGCTGCCGACAAATACCAGCAACAAAATAAACGGAATGATGAGGCCGCCGCGCACGTAAGTCAGTTTCGCGAGCTGATCGAGTATCGCCAGCGAAAGAATGACCGTAATCACATTGGCAATAGCGAGGGTCCAAACCATCGAGAAGGTAAGAGAAAGGTGCTTGGTCAACATTTCCGGTCCCGGCATTATACCCATAATGAGAAAACCGCTGAGCAAGATTGCCATGGCGCCGCTCCCCGGCACACCGAAAGCAACCGTAGGAATCAACTCGCCGCCTTCTTTGGAATTGTTGGCCGCGCCGGGACCCAATACACCGCGAATATCTCCTTTGCCGAATCCGCCGCGATCCTTCGAATCCGTCGCGCTCTGAACCGCATGTGCATACGCCATCCATTGCGCCACACCACCGCCGGCCCCAGGCATGATGCCGACGAAAACACCGATGATGGAGCAACGAAAAACAAGCCAAAAATGGCGGAAGGTATCTTTGACGCCTTCCATGACGCCGCTGCTCAAATTTTCCGGCGGTCGGTCGCCCGCAATGGAAGTGCCGCGAACCGCCAAATCGATGATTTCAGGAATGGCGAAGATACCGACGAGAACGGGGACAAAATCGAGCCCGTCCCAGAGATACATCATGCCGAGGTCGAACCGAAGCGAGCCGGATTGCCGTTCCTGGCCGATGGTCGATATGAGCAGGCCGAAGAGTCCCATGGCAAATCCTTTGATCTGACCGCGTGTGGTGGTTCCGCTCAGGGAAGTGATGCATGAAATCCCAATGAGCGAGAGCATAAAAAGCTCCGGCGAGCCGAACGTGAGCACCAGCGGTCGAACAATCGGAACGGCGAGGGCGAGCGCCACCGCGCCGATCAGAGCACCCAATAGCGAGCTCATCAGCGCGGCACCGAGCGCGCGGCCGGCTTCGCCTTTCTTCGCCATCGGGTAGCCATCGACTACTGTGGCCGCCGAGATCGCTTCTCCGGGCACGCCGAAGAGCACCGAAGTGATATCGCCCGTTGTAGCGGCGACGGAATGCATACCCAGTAGGAAAGCGAACGCCTCCGCGGGACTCATTTTGAAGATGAATGGAATCATCAATGCAAGAGTTGCGGCGCCGCCGATGCCGGGAAGAAGCCCGACGCAGAAGCCGAGGGCCATGCCGACGAGCATCAAACCGAACGCTTTCCATTGGAGAACTAGAATCAGACCTTCGATAAAAGCATCGAACATTCTAAATGGCTCTCCTTAATGCGGCAAAGCTCTCATAACAGAGTCACATAAAAATCTTCAAGAAAATCGGCGCGACTATATTTCATGGATGAAAACCCTTCAAGTGATGCGCAACGCTGTATCATAGTTGAATTTCTCGTCTTGAACACCTTCGATGCCCCTCAGGGTAAACTCCGTGAAAGATTTTTTCGAATGCTTTTACGTCTAACGATTTGAATGCGAATTTTTTATCTCATTGAGAATCACACCCGCTGCTGATACGTAGGGAATAATTCTTTTCCAGGAGAAATTCATGGCCAAACTGGTTTTGGCCGCAGGCGTGCCCCATCCGCCGCGGCTCGTGTTCGAGATGCAACAGGCGCCGGGAAAAATCCGCGGTGAAACGCTGATGAAGCAGGTGCGGGAGCAGGTGGAAAAAGCCGAACCCGATGTGATCATCGAAGTCGATAGTGACCATTTCGTCAATTTTTTCTACAACAATCTACCCTCTTTCTGCATCGGGATGGCGGAAGAAGCGCAGGGGCCGCAGGAAGATTGGTGCCCGATGCCGCGCTATACGGTGCGCGGTCATGTCCCTTTCGCGAAGGCGTTGTACAGGTACGGCGTGCACGACAAATTTGATCTCGCCGCAGCACACGAGCTAAGACTCGATCATTCGTTGACGGTGCCGCTGCATTTTCTCAATCCGGGCATGCGACTTCCGGTTGTGCCGATCTATACGAACGGGTTTGCATCGCCGCTGCCGCTTGCAACGCGCTGTGTGGCATTGGGGCGCATGGTGCGCCGGTTTATCGAGACGTGGGCAGGCAACGAGCGCGTCGCATTGATCGCCAGCGGCTGTTTCGCCATGGATGTCGGCGGACCGTTGCGGGGCTGGATCGATACGGAATGGGCAGAGACGATTGCCAAGCTGCTTGTGCGGGGGCAGTACCAGACCCTGGCTCGCCGCGCGACCGAAGAGCGTATCAACGCCGCTGGAAATAACAGCGGCGAGCTCTTAAACTGGATTACCGTTGCGGGCGCCGTAGGTAGAACAAAGCCCCTGTTTCTCGAAGGCGATGAGGGCAATGGATACGCAGTGTGGAAATTCGAATGACCTGGCAAATTTGGCGGCAGATCGCCCGCAGAGAACGCCGGACTGAATAGAAATACGTCATTACCGTCACCCCCGACTGCTTTAATCGCGGGTCCAGGCCGAATTCCGCCGGGATTTCCGCTAAAAAACATGCGGGAATGAGAGATTGGCCGGAAGTCGAAGTAGAAAATATTTAAGCGAACTCCAACAAAGATGCGACGGACACGACGGCTTCGTGGAGTGCGTACGGGCGCATTTGTTGAAAGACGGCTAACATGAGCGTTTATCAGATTAACAAGCTGCTTTATCTCACGGATAACGACCCCGCGTTTCGCAAACGGATGCAAGAGGAGCCTGAAAAAGTTCTCAGCGAGTTCAAGTTGACCAGCGAGGAGCACGCTGCATTGACTTCAGGCGCGGTGGGAAAGCTCTATCAAATGGGGGTGCACACGTTCTTGCTGAATCATCTGTATCGCTACGAGCTCTTCGGCGTTAATCGGGACAATTATTTGAGCCGGATTCGCGAAGGTATGCCGTATGATCCTCGCTTCGAGCAGGGCAATATGCCGGTCCAACGGTTCATCAAACCGAAACAATGAGCGATTCCGCTAGCGAGACCTTGCTGTCACTCTGAGGAGTGATGAGCGACGAAGAAGCTGTGCAGACCCTTCGCGTTCGCTGAGGGAGACTCGCTTGCGCGGACTGACCCTTCACTTGCGTTCAGGGTGAGTCGTCGATCGGACTCTCCGAGCGACCGACGACTCAGCTTTCCGCTTTGATGTACTTGCCCATCTCCTTCAGTGTCTCCGGTGTTTGATTCATCAGCGCGTTGAAATCCTTCAGCACTTGCTCGGGAGCTATATATTGGACTTCGATTTTGGCCTTCTTTGCTTCCGCAATTAGCTCCGGATCTTTGATCGCCTTGGCGAAAGCATCGCGCAATTGTGCGATCCGGTCACTGGGGGTGGCCGGCGGCACGGCGAACGCTCGGCCGATCGCGCCTGGGATCGATTTGATCGCCATCAAGGATTTTCCGAGAGCGCTTGTCGCCAGGTCTTCATCGATGGGCAGATTTTCAAAGCCGGGCAAAGCGACTCGGCCCCGAACCAAGGGGCGTACGGCGCCGCGATCGGCAGCGAGCTTGATGGTGGTCGCGAGCGCCGACCAGGCGTCTACTTCCTTGCGCTCGAGGGCGAGCAGTACATCGCTGTTGGACGGATAGCCGGGCACGAGCTTGAGTTTGAATCCGGCGAATTCCTTCAGCAGTAGGGGGAAATCGTGCGCATTCGAACCTGGCCCGGTGGTGCCGGCGATGAGTTCGTGATCGGTCTTTTTGATGTCATCAGCGCTTTTGTACGGCAAGTCAGGCCTGATGGAAAACATCACGCCATCGGCGCCGGATGACCCGAGCCATTGAAATTTCCGCACGTCGAAGCGCACCTGTTCCACCTTGGAGAGTTGAGCAATCGCGACATTGGGATTCGCCGCAAGAATCGTCAATCCATCCGGCTTGGCAACATTGAAAACATTATTGGTGGCCAATAGATGAGCCGCGCCGGGCATATGTTGCAGGATTACCGCAGGCTTGCCGGGCAAATATTTGCCCAAATGATGGGAGACGATCTGCGCAGCAATCTCGAGACTGCCGCTCTTCGCGCCGATCAGCACGGTTACCGTCTTGCCCTCAAAAAAATTTGCTTGCCCCCAAACCGGCGCAAGCCAAATTGTGAGCCAGCTGAAACAAACAACCCATTTCAAAGCCTGACGATGGTTCATGAAAGTCCCCCTTGGTCGTTAGTTGTTAGCCGTAATTCCTCTGAGAAAGCCGCCGCAAAGTTATCGACTGCAGGTATTCTAGTCAAGCCTTGTGAATGGTCCGGGCTCATTGAATTGGCGCTGTGATGATTGATTCCGCTCAAACCAGACGTTGTCCAACCGTGGTTGAATCCGCGCCGCGAGTTGCGTTAGAAAGATCGTAGTGAAAGGGTTATCCGGATGAAACAAACTTGCTTTGTCTGCCAAAATGTCGACTGCTTGAGCCGCGGCTCTGAAAAACTGCTCAACGAGCTTACCCAGAAGGTTGCAGAACGATCTCTGGATGCTGAGGTGAAACCTTATATTTGTTTCGGCGGGTGCGATTTCGGGCCCAACATAGTTATTCACCCACAAAAGAACTGGTACGCCGGTGTCAAACCGGAAGACTTGCCGGAAATTATCGAGTCGCTGGCGGGCGGCCCGGCGGTGGCGCGCCTCGACACCATCGATCCCGCGCTGAAAGAGATTGTCTTTTCGCTGCTGGATACCGGAGCATTCTAGTTCGCCCAGCTCGACGGCTCGCCCGACTTTCTAAAACAGAAAAGATTTCTCGCTGCGATAGAAATAGTAGGTTTCGGTGTATCTCCATCATCCAGGTAGTGCGTCACGACCGAACCGGTCATGACGCACGGCAGTGTCTGCAACAATACATCCTGTATCGTCATTTACGGCTGCCCTCTTAGAGCAATAATCCTGTTCCACTGAATCTTCCGAAGCGGTTGACAGCCCTGGAAGCAAAGCGTTATGCAGGGCGACAAGCGATGCGAGGTGAACGGCAATGACCCGAGCCAGCGATAGCGTGGCGCTGCTTGACCAAGATATGGCGGAGAAGAATCTCTCCGGTTATTGGAGCCTCGGGATGGAGGGATTGCCGTCGGAGCCCATGACGTCGGTCAAGCCCTGTCTCTGGAAATGGCGCGACGTTCACCAGAGTCTCGTTCGTGCGGGCGAGGTCATCAGTCTCGAAAATAGCGAGCGGCGTGTCGTTCGGTTGGTCAATCCCGGTCTCGACCGCCGGTGCGGTTTTGCGACACACACCCTGCAGATTTCCTTTCAGTATGTGAAGCCCGGAGAAAATGCGCGAGCGCACCGTCATACCCCGGCGGCGCTGCGCTTCGTCATCAAAGGCAACGGAGCTTACACGACCGTGAACGGCCAGCAGTGCGTGATGGAACCGGGCGATCTCATTTTGACGCCGAAACTCACCTGGCATGATCATTCCAACGATTCCAAGCAGCCGATGATCTGGCTGGATGGATTGGATTTTCCGCTGATCACCGCTCTCCATCAGGTGATGCAACAGCGTTATCCGGAGCGTCGCCAGCCGATCGAGAAAAGCAGTGAAGAAAATATGAGTCAGCTCGGCAGATCTATTCGCCACGGCCTTCCGTTAGCAGATTTCTTTCATTACAAGTGGCGCGACACCGAACCCGCGCTGCGGGCACTGGCACAGGATCCGTCGAGAAGGAATGCCTTCGACGGTTATCTGCTCGAATATCGCAATCCGCTGGACGGCGGGCCCACGATGAAGACGATCGGATGCGCCGTACAGCTTCTCCCGCCCGGTCACCGTACAGAAACGCACCGGCACACGAGCACCGTGATCTACCACGCGTTTCGCGGCAGCGGTGCGACGCAGATCGCGGATCACTGCTTCGAATGGGAACAGGGCGACTCGTTTGTCGTGCCGCTGTGGTATCAACATTCTCATTTGAACCGATCGGCTTCCGACGAAGCAATTCTCTTTTCCATGAGCGATGCTCCCGTGCTCAAAGCGCTCGATCTGTATCGCGAGGAGGGCGCGAGCGATTAGTGCTCGCGTATCTCGAGTGGCAAATTTCAGATTGGAGATTTTTTTCTTGCTCGCAACGCTGGGATGGATTTGTCCCGCGCAGTCGTTTGCGTTCGAAGAAATCATGGTTTCCTACGCCGGCCCGACGGTAACTTTTCTTCCCGCCGAAATCGCGCGCCAGCGGGGCTTTATGCGCGAGCAGAATCTCGATGCCAAACTTCTCCTGACGCGCTCGGAGGTAGACCGGGCCGCGCTGGCGAGCGGCAACGTGGACTACACCCTCAGAGCGGGCTCGAGCTTCGTATCGGCAGCCCGGGGCTTACCGATCAAAATTGTTTTGCTCGGCACGATGCGGCCTTTCTGGGGTTTGGTGGTGCGGCCCGAGGTCAAATCGGTAACCGAGCTCAAAGGAAAATCCATGGGCGTGCCCGGCCTGCTCGGATCGCAGCAGATTTCGGCGAAGTTCATTTTAAAGCATTACGGTCTCGATCCCGATCGCGATGTCGTTTATCGCGTCGTCGATACGGGGACGCGGATCGCGGCGATGCTTTCAGGCACCATCGACAGCTCGATGATGGACTACGGCGAAGCGTTTCGCGCGAAGAAAGCCGGGCTCAAGTTTCTGGTGAACGCCGCCGATCTGCATGGTCTGATTGCAGGCGGTCTTGCCGTCAATCTCAAAAAGCTCAAGGAGCAGCCTGATCAGGTCAAGCGCATGCTGAAAGCGATGACGCAAGCCTTACGCTTCATTCAAGAGAACCCCGAAGGCACGCAACAGGTCATGATGAGCTGGCTCAAGCTTGATCGAGAAATGGCGGCTGATATCTACCAAATGGCAAAAAACAACTACACGAAAACTGGCATGGTAGACGAGCCCACATTGAATTCACTAGTCACGACGATGTTGGCCGAAGCCGGTATCAAAAACGCGGCGCCATCGCAGCTTGTGGATTTCTCATTGCTTCAGCAGGTGCTCAAGTAAGAAGAGCTCCACCACAGAAAGTAGACCTGGAGCTAAGAATTCGTCTCGCCGCGCACTGAAAGAATTGATCTACAGACTTTGAAAGTAGGAGAATCAACATGGAAATGAATAAATCAGTCACGATTCCGGTCGAGACGGTCGGCCAGGCTTATCTGGAAATCCTTCGTGCGCGCGGCGTCAAATATTTTTTCGGCAATAGCGGCACGGATTTCGGACCGATTATCGACGGCCTGGCAAAATTTGCGGCGGAAAAAAAAGAATTTCCCAAGCCGATCACCGTTCCCCATGAATTTGTCGCAGTCAGCATGGCGCAAGGCTACGCGATGATCACGGGCGAACCACAGGTGGTTATGGTTCACGTGATCGTCGGAACTGGAAACGCATCCGCAGCGGTCATGAACGCCTCGCGGCTCAATGTGCCGATAATCTTTTCCGCGGGCCGGACACCGCTTACCGAGGAAGGATTGAGGGGCAGTCGCAGCAATTTCATTCATTGGGGTCAGGAATCTTTGGATCAGGGAAGCTTGCTGCGCGAGTTCACACGCTGGGACTATGAGCTACGCAACGGTGATCAAGTCGAGACCGTCGTCGATCGGGCGCTGGAGATGGCGCTCGGCAATCCGCAAGGCCCCGTTTATTTGACGTTACCGCGTGAGGTCTTGGCGCAGAAAATGGAGTCCGTCACCATTCACCCGTTTCGCAAGCAGCGAGAAGAAGCTTTACGGCCAAGCGACGAAACCATCAAGCGGACTGCGGAGGTGTTGAGCCGTGCAACCCATCCGGTGATCATCACAGGTCGTTTGGGTTCGGATCCGAGCGCCATGAGTGCCATGGTGTCATTTGCCGAGGCGCTGGTCGCACCCGTGGTGACACCGGCGAGCCCCTTCGTGAGTTTTCCCAATACGCACGATTTTCATCTTGGCGTCAGCTCGGCACCGTATATCAAAGATGCCGACGTGATTGTGGTGGTTGAATCCGATGTGCCTTGGTATCCGGTCCAAGGAAAACCGCCTGAGAACTGCAAAATTGTTCAGATCGCTCGCGATCCCAATTATGGCGCAATTCCCATTCGAAACTTTCCCAAAGACATTTCCATCGGCGGTGATCCCAAGCTCGCTTTGGAATTGCTTGCCCGCGAGTTGAAATCACACAGCGGAAACGAGAAAGCCCTGGCAGATCGGGCGGAAAGCATTCGCCTGCGCCACCGGCAAACTCGTGAACGCGCGAAAGAGAAGGCAGAAAAAGCAAGCCGGCAGCGACCCATCGATACGGCGTGGTTATCCCATTGCGTCGACCAAGTCAGAGATGCCGATACGCTGATTGTCAATGATCATGGAGTATCACAGGAACAGCTCAGCCTGAGCGAGGCGGGCAGTTACTTCGGCGGTTCTCCCGCCGGCGGCTTGGGTTGGGGGATCGGTGGCGGGTTGGGGATGAAGCTGGCCCATCCTGAAAAGACGGTGATCGTCACCTGCGGCGATGGCACGTATATGTTCAATAATCCGACTGCGTGTCATTTCGTGTCGCAGGCGTACAATTTGCCTCTGCTCACGATTGTCTGCAACAACGCGATCTGGCACTCCACCAAAGCGGCAACCCAGCAGGTGATGCCCGACGGCTGGGCGGTCAGTACGGAAAATTATCCGCTCTGCGATCTCACGCCGTCGCCGCGCTATGAAAAAATCGTTAGCGCTCACGACGGGTACGGCGAGATGGTCGATGATCCGCGGCAGTTGCCCGCCGCTTTGGAGCGCGCGCTCAAAGTCGTTAAAGAAGAGAAGCGCCAAGCCGTGCTGAACGTCATCTGCGGTACGCACTGAAGCAATTAAACACCATGAAGCAGACTAAGATCCTCCTAGCGCTTGCGTTGTTTTGTTTTGCGGTGAGCTCCCCGTGCGCAGCGGAGGAAAAAAAGCTCGAAAAGATTCGCGTGGGCGGCGGCTCGGTGGGGGCACCGCAGATGACGATGTGGTTTGCCAAAGAGGCGAATTTCTATGAGAAGCACGGTCTCGCCGTCGAAGCGATATCGATTCCCGGCAGTTCCATGGCTCTGCAGGCGATGCTTTCGGGCGAAGTGCCGATTATTCAGCTTGGCGGCACCGCATCCATGCTGGCAAATTTCGCCGGCGCCGATACGGTGATCGTAGCGACCGTTATCAAGAAGTTTGTCTTCTCGATCTTTAGCCGACCGGAGATTACACGATTCATCGATCTTAAAGGCAAACTTTTCGGCGCGACGCGCTTTGGCACGCTCTCCGACTTTGCATCGCGTTTTGCATTGGAAAGAAACGGTCTCAATCCTGACCGGGATGTCGCGATGGTACAAACGGGTGGACAACCCGAAACCGTGGTCGCGCTGCTTACCGGAAAAGTTCAGGGCGCGGCACTGTCGGTGCCGGCAATCTTACGGGCCAAGAAAGCAAATATGCGCGAGCTGCTCGACATGGCTAAACTCGAGGCGACCATTCATCAGAACGGCGTCGTCACGACGCGAAAATACCTCAAGACCAACGAAGACACAGTCCGGCGTTTTTTGAGAGCCTACATCGAAGGCGCCGCGCTTGCCAAAAAAGACAAAGCGTTCGCCACACGCGTGATGGCGAAGTATCTCGGCACGAACGATCGTGAATTGCTCGATGACGCGTACGAACGAGTCACGCTTCATCTCGAGGTGCCGCCTTATCCGACGGTCGAGGGAGTAGAAGTTCTGCTCAAGACCTTGGAAAAGACACAGCCCAAAGCGCGGTCGGCGAAGGCGGAAGATTTTATCGACTCGCGGTTGGTCCGTGAGCTCGACGAAACCGGTTTCATGAATCGGTTGTGAATCAGGTTGCCCGAGGAAGAGCGAATGAGTTCGATTGGCTATGGTGGCGGCGGCTGGAGATGCTTCGCTGCTGCTCGTCATGACGCAGCGCGGAATTCGATCAAAGCGGTGTGCCGTTAACTTGGAGCATCCGCGCGATTCGCGAACTCACGTTAAACTTCGTGGAGTCTCAAGAACGGCATCTAATTTTTCCAGAACTTCATTGAGCAAATAGGGCTTGTGGATGCACTCCCTGACGCCAGCGCGGAGCAGTTCGGCCTTCAATTCAGGCTCTAGGTAGCCCGTGGCGATCACGATATTAACATCGGGATTTTGCTCTCTCAATTTCGGGATTACATCCATTCCGGTCATCTTGGGCAACCCGAGATCCAACAGCACGACGTCGATCTCTGATTTGTGGTCGTGATAAACATCGAGCCCTTGCTCTCCATCCGTAGCGGCCAAAACCTGATACCCCTCCCGGGGCAAAATTTTGTTTAGAAGCCGGACCAGGGGTTCTTCGTCCTCCACGACGAGGATTGTTCCACGCCGGTGCTCCAGCTTCGCAGAGGCTTGTTTCTTATTTTCCCTTGGCACGGGCGTTTCTGCCGATTCCAGTACCGGCAGGTAAACTCGAAACGTCGTGCCTTGGCGGGGCTCGCTTTCGACCTCGATGAAGCCATTGTGTTCTTTGACAATGCCGTAGACGATCGCCAGGCCAAGACCGGTTCCCTCGCTGACTCCTTTGGTTGTGTAGAAAGGCTCGAACATACGGGCACGCACTTCTTCTGTGATACCGATCCCCGTATCGCTTATCCTAATGCAGACGTAGGCTCCCGATGCCGCCTCCACCTGGTGGCGTTCGCGCATTTCCACGGCGTCGATTTTTTCGGTCTGAATCGTGAGCTTGCCGCCCGCAGGCATGGCATCGCGGGCATTGAGGCAAATATTGAGCAGCACCTGGCTCATTTGATTGCGATCCGCCAAGACGGGCATCAGCCTGGTATCGAGGTTCAGTGAGACCGTGATGTTTTTAGGAAAGGTTTTGATCAGATCGTTGAGGGTGAGAACGATGTCGCTGATATTTGTGGGCGCCAAATGCGTCTCGGACTTGCGCGCAATGGTCAAGAGTTGGCGCACAACGGAAGCGCCTCGGTCGATTTCCTTATCGATCACTCTCAAGCTCTCTTCAAGCTGCTCCGCCGTCAGAGGTTGTTGACCGATCAGCGTGGCGTAACCTCGAATGATGTTCAGGATATTGTTGAAATCGTGAGCGATGCCCCCAGCCAGCGTACCAATGCTTTCCATTTTTTGCGCCTGGCGCAATTGCTCTTCGAGCCGCTTTTGCCCCGCCATGGTTCGGAGTAAAGCCGCATTGGCTTGCTCGAGATCGGCTGTCCGCTCGCGCACGCGCCGCTCCAAGTCCTGGTTGGCTTTTACCAATTCGTCTCGCGCCTGCCTGAGGAGGTCGCCGGCTCGCTTGCGGTCCGAAATGTCACGCAGAATCGCGATAAACATACGGCGATCGCCGATCCGAGTCTCGCTTACCGCGAGGTCGAGCGGAAAGGGTGTACCGTTTTTGCGCTTGGCTTCGACCTCGCCGGCCATGCCGATGAAATTCTTTTTGCGGCCGCTCAAGTCGTTAGCGACCAATGAATCTGCTCCGGCCGCAGACGAAGTCGGAATTAGCTTGCGCAGGTTCTGACCGACGATCTCGGCTGCAGAATAGCCAAAAATGCGCTCGGTCGCTGGATTTACCGTGGTAATGGTTTCGTTTTCATCGATGGTAATGATGCCGTCCACCGCGGTTTCTATGACCGCCCGAAGATGTTCTTCGCGTTGTGCGAGAAGAGCCTCGGTCTCACTGCGTTCGACGAAATCTGCCGCTTGCCGTGCCAGTACGTCCAGAAGCGCCAGCTGGCGCTCAGTGGGTATATGAGATTGCCGATGGTGTGTCGAGATCACGCCGACGACACGGCCAGAGCGGCGAATGAGCGGCGTTGCTTGCAGCGCGTGCGCTCCGGCCGCGAGAACAACCTCGCGTGCAGGCGTGCCGGCAAAAATCGGATGCGTGGCGACATTTTCCACGATTATGCGCTCAGCGCGCGCGATCGCTTCACCGCAAGCGGCCGTTCCTGGATTTTCGGCGAAGAACTGCAGGGTTGGCTGTTGGAAGCCGGATTGAGCAATCATGCGGACGGTGTTCGTCTCACGGTCTATCAGCTGCACGTTGCCCATATCGGCACCGGCAATTTCAATTGCGGCATCGAGAATATTCTCCATCATCGCGTCGATTTCTTGAGGCTGTACCAGTCGCGTGCTTAGGGTCTGAAGCCGAGTCATGACCGAGAGATTGCGCGCGAGCTGTTGGTTGAGCGCAGCAATTTCATCTTCCGTGCGTTTGCGTTCGGTGATGTCGCTCATCGAGGCAATCCAACCGCAGATTTGTCCCTGATCGTCGATGACAGGCGTGTCGACGACGCGCAAAAAACGCGGCCCGATCCGCGCAAATGGAATTTCTGCTTCGTACTCCACTGTGCGGCCGCTCAAAGTACTTTCGATGTACGGCCGTATGGTTTCCAATGCTTCGGAGCCGATGACTTGCCAAAGCGGCTTGCCGATGATTTCTTCCGGAGTGGTGCCCAGCATGGCGGCATAGGCTCGGTTGGCAAACGCGTAGGTGAAGTCTCGAGTGCATTGCGTCAACAGCAGCGGTGTCACGTCCGTAATCGCTCGAAGTTGCAGTCGCTGGGCGCGGAGGTCATCGTCGG
>Ga0065712_10000179_pt1 | contig 28157 bp, 31 predicted proteins | sample MisRhiReplicate1_FD_59099 | JGI IMG/M metagenome (GOLD analysis project Ga0065712, IMG submission 59099) | Miscanthus rhizosphere microbial communities from Kellogg Biological Station, MSU, sample Rhizosphere Soil Replicate 1: eDNA_1 v3... | ecosystem: Host-associated > Plants > Roots >...
CTTCAACCATGACAAACATTGCTCTCGCACGAGGCTCCGTTGCAATCGAGCGGGCGTTCATATTTCTCATCTCGAGTGGCGGCGAGAAATCTTGCGATCTTGAATTATATGTGAAGAAAGATTTCTCGCCTCCGGCTCGAAATCACGGTTGCGAGCGAGGGCGTGATGGAATCACAGGCGCCAAAAGTTTTCTAGACCCGGCACAACGTTATTATGCGGATTCCGTGCTAACGGAAACTTTTCAGGAAAGTGCAACCAGCCTGTCGCCGCTGCTCACTGCCAGCCGTAGAAACGTTTGGCGTTTTGCCCCAGAATCTGTGCCTTGGCTTCATCCGAAATATCTTTTCGCTCGCGAATGGTCGAAACCACGTGCGGGAACATGCCGTCCCAGTGCGGATAATCAGAGGCGAATAAAATTTTATCCGCACCGATGCGTTCGATGACGTACGGAACGGTTTCTTCCTCCGGTTCGAGGGCGAAAAATAGATTGCCGGATTTGACATATTCGCTGGGTTTTTTCTTGCACAGCGGCGCTTCGACTTTACCGCGTTTTTCCCATTCTTCGTCCATGCGCTCCATCCAATAAGGTACCCACCCCACACCACACTCGAGGAATGCGATCCTGAGCTTCGGGAAACGTTCAGGCACACCGCCATAGATCAGCCCCGCGAACTGAATGAATGTCTCCACCGGGCGGCCGATGGTATGCATGTAAATGAAGCTGTCGAAGCGATTGTCGCCTGCCGGGCCTTCGCGGCGGTTATGAACACAGAGTGGAACATTGACACGCTGCAATTCCTCGTACAACGGCCAGAAATTTTGCGAACCCAAATGCTCTTTCATACCCTGTGTGGCAACGGCGATGGCGACGAGGCCGAGCTTGCTGACAGCTCGATTGGCTTCTTCGGCGGCCGCTTTTGGGTCTTGCAGCGAGACCAGCGCAATGCCGCGTAACCGCGGACTTTGTTTGCAGACCTCGGCAATGAAATCGTTGTACGCGCGCGCGTAAGCCACCGCGTAGTCGCGCTCGATCAAGCTGTTGACGGAAAAACTGCTGGTGGGAAATAATACGGAAACATCGATTCCCTCTTTGTCCATATCCTTCAGACGGGTCGGAACGTCGTTATGCTCCATACCGCCCAACATGCCGCCCATGTTCGTATCCATGCCGTCGGATGGCAGCAGTGCCCCGGTCCGTTTCGAATATGGCGGTGGCAAGTGCCTCCGCAAGTCACTGGGCGTTTCGACGATATGCCCATCTGCGTCGATAATATTCATGACAACCCTCCTGGAATTTCGTCGCGAGTGTCGACGAGCCGAAGCTTATTCGGCGGATAGAAAGGTGTCAAACGGCGGGATGATGAGGAGGTTATTTTTTGAGAAGAGCGGTTGGGGTGAGATTTATCGACGCCGGCCGGTTGTGATCGGAACCGGCTGATTGATCGCAAACGACTCGACGTCATCGTCTTTAAGCTCGCGAGTTTTTTCCACTTCGGCTTCACGCGCTGTCAACACTCGCACCTGACCCTGAGCCATAGGCTTGGAGTAGGTTTTGATCAGCCAAACTTTACCGGTGAAGCGGTTCATCTTGTAAGCGGTATCCACCGGCCCGCTCGGTGGAGTGATCGTATACACTCCACCGAACAGAAAAGCGACGACAAGAACCAGTACCGCGGCGGCTCCTGCCCAGAGGATTTTTTCATTGATAAATGTATTCATTTGGTTCTCCTCCGCGGAACGTGCCTGGTTAGTATTCGCTCCTCTGGCGCTGCAGCCGCTGTAACTCCTGGCGCTGGCGGTCGAGCTCGTACTGATTACGATTGATCTGCTGCTGTTGCTGGTAGTTAGTGTTCTCTTGACCCTGCAGCTGATCGCCCACTAGCGCACCTGCACCCAAGCCCAATGCGCCTCCGATCGCCGCTCCGGCACCCGGATGACCCACTGCAGAGCCAACGAGGCCACCAGCGGCGGCGCCACCTAAGGCACCGATGCCTGCGCCTTTCTCGCGCGTGCTCAAAGGCCCGCCCGCGCAACCTGTCAACAAGAGTGCTCCGGCAAGAAATGCAGTTCCCGTGCTTTGTGCAATCGTTTTAGCCAACATAAATGGTCCTCCTCTCATTGTCCTAACGAGCTAGTCGTTTTTTCCTTTGCGTTTTGCTTTCTCGAATTTACGATTGGACTCCCTCGGCGTATCGCTTTGCTCATGCAGTTCGCGTCGTTTCTCGGCACGCACCCAACCTTTTTCCGGATCGGCCGACCATTGCGCATTAGTATTAGCCGAACCTCTTTCGCTCATGTGATCCGCTGCCTTGCCCCCCCGTTGAACCTGCTTCGCTGCGGCCGCTGCGCTTGCTTTCGTCGGCCAATTCGGCAGAAGCGCGATCGCGAGAATTAGGCTGACGACAAGCTTAGTCGGTTTCATGGCGGGTCTATTCTTACGAATTTGAAGCTATCGAATCCGGACCTCGAACTTTTAGAGCCTGCTCAAGCGGCTTTAGATCCACCTTCGAAATGTTTTCGTTCACATGCCGCGCCATCTCGCTTAGGATGGCCAAAATCGCCATGTAGTTAGGTGCCTTCGTGCTCATGTCCTTGGAAGGTTCTTTGGTAAATTTCTTCATGTTCCTATGCTATGGCAACCGCGGTGCCAGAAAGAAATACATTACCAATCAAGTACTTACAAGAATCCTGCTGGCTGAAGCCGAGTAAAATTGGCCGCACTACGGAAAAATTACCGGCACCGAGGCAGGGACAAAAACTGGATCTATGGAGTGGTCAGAATCCTTGAGCGGGATCAGCGAACCGCGCGCAGCGCTTGGATCCGTTCTGACGTTGCCGGATGGCTGGATAAGAATCCGCCGCCGCTGTCGCCGTTTTGGCGTGCGAGCCAAGAAAGCGTGTCGATCATAGTTTGTTTAGAATAGCCCGCACGCTCGAGCAACGTCACTGCATGTCGGTCGGCTTCAAGCTCCATTGGGCGGGTATAATTGTTCGTAATCAGCGAGCCGGCAAGCGGCGCCAGTGCGCTGCTGCCGGGAAAAAATTGTTCGAGAAGGGCGACGCCCATGCCAACACCCGCGCCAACCATTTGTGCTCTCGCCGGGTGGCCAAGGTCTTCGTGGGCGATTTCATGAGCCAAAACGCCGCGCAATTCATCGTCATTGGCTTGGCTCAGTAACGCCCTTGTAACGTAATATTGTCCGTCGCCCCCGCTAGCGGCATTAATCTCCGAGTTGTCTAGAATAGAGACACGAATATCATCGACCGGCAGGCGGTGATTTGTAACCCTTAAGAGCGGCAGCATGACCCGACGAACCCGATCCATCTGCTGCTCTAGTCTCGCGCTATTGACCTCTCTGGAGCTACGATCTGTCCGAAAGCTATACGCGGGTGGCGCAACCAGGAGGAGCCCGAGTAACCCTGCCGAAAATGTTCTTGCAATATGTTTTCCCATGGCGATGCTCCTCAACCCGCTACAAGTTAGACGACCGTCGGCCCCATCGGTTAACAAATGGCCGTCGGCAACCGCCGTGCCAGACGTAACCGCGTGAGACTCTGTAGGTTTTAGTCGGTGCGAACTGGAAAAAATTTCCCTGGCGAAGAAGATATTACTCTTTTGAGTACAAGGCGAGCTTGGCGTTTAAAGTCTTTGGCGTGATTCCCAGAAGCTGAGCAGCTTGGGTTTTGTTGCCGCCAGTGGCGCCAAGTGCTCGTTCGATGGCCTGACGTTCAGCTTCGGCAAGCGACAACGGCGCAAGCTCGGACTGCTCCGCCGCCACAGGCGTGGTCAAACAATACTGCTGAAAGTCTTTGGCCGTAAGATGGCTGCCGGTCGCCAAAACGGTAACGCGCTCCATGGCATTACGGAGCTCACGTACATTACCGGGCCAGGTATGGGCTCGGAGCGCTGGTGCAAAATCGTTATCCAAAGGCAAGGTTGAACGGCTGTATTTTTTTGCGAATGATTCCAAGAAATAGCCAGCCAGCAGCTCGATATCTTCACCGCGGTCGCGCAGCGGCGGCAACTCAAGGTGGAACACGTTAAGGCGATAAAACAGGTCCTGACGCAGCTTGCCCTCTTTCACCGCGGCCGCCGGTTGGCGGTTGGTCGCCGCGATCACTCGAACCGACACAGGAATATTCTTATTGCCGCCGATGCGCCGTATCTGACCCTCCTCGAGCACCCGCAAAAATTTCGGCTGGATTTCCAGCGCCATCTCGGTAATCTCATCCAGAAAAAGCGTGCCGCCATCGGCTTGCTCGAAGCAACCCACGTGGCGATCCACAGCGCTTGTAAACGCGCCCTTTTCGTGACCGAACAGCTCGCTTTCCATCAATGTGGGCGAGATCGCCGCACAGTTGAGCGCAAGAAAGTTTCCCTCCCGGTGCGACGACAAGTCATGCAGCGTTTGCGCCACGAGTTCCTTGCCGGTGCCGCTCTCGCCGCTCACTAGCACCGCGGCGTCCGTGGGCGCGACCTGACCGATCTGCTGATACAGCCGCCGCATCGGTGGAGATTTTCCGATCAGAGCTCCATAGGATCCGAGCGGCGACTCCAATCGTTCACGGAGCGCGCCCGCCTCCCGGGCCAGTGATACCTGCTTTAAACCCTTTTCCAGAACATCGCGCAGCCGCTTGGGCTCGAGCGGCTTGGGCAGATAATCGTAAGCGCCTAGCTTGATCGCCTGCACGGCAGAGTCGATGGTCGCTTGCCCGGTGACAAAAACGATCGCGATCTGCCGCACCCGCTCGCCGAGCGCAGTCACAAACTCCAATCCGTTCATGCCCGGCATCATCAGGTCGGTCACGATCGCGCGAGGTAGCTCATCATTGCAAATTTTCAGAGCCGATCTGCCATCGGCCGCTTCGATGGGTTGATACCCCCAATCATCGACGAGAACAGCCAGGCCGGCGCGCGTCGCGCCGTCGTCATCGACGATCAAAACAGTCGGTCGCGGGCGCGCCACTAGTGAATCGACTCCATTGGCAAGGAGATACGAAAAGTCGCGCCGCTCCCATGGTTATTACGGTCTTCGTAACTGAGAGAACCACCGTGGGCTTCGACGATGAGTTGGCTCAGCGGTAAGCCGATCCCGCTGCCGTTCGCTTTGCTGGTTTTGCCGAACTCGAAAATTTCCGAGCGCCGCTCCGGCGGCACGCCGGGACCGTGATCGCTGATATCGACGATCAATTGATCACCGTTTGCTTTGGTCGCGACGTCAATCTCACCCCCGTTCGGTTGCGCTTCCATCGCGTTGCGCAGGAGGTTATCGAAGGTTTGCCGGAGACGGGTCGCATCGCCTTGAATCGGCCATGGTCCGGTAGGCGGCGCGGCTGCCAGATTGATCTTTTTGGCAGCACAATCGGATCTGACGCTTTCCAGGCTCATGGCCAAGACTTCGGCCAGATCCACCGGCTTTTTTTCCATCGTGACCGGCGCCGAGTAGTCGGTAAAATCGCGCACCAATCGATCGACTTGACGAAGGCTCGAATCAAGCGCCGTGATAGACCGCAGCGATTGCGCGCCCTCGCCCTCGTCGGCGGCAAGCTTACTGCGCAATACCTCCAAATGAATCGCCAAAGCGTTCAACGGCGTCTTCACTTCGTGGGCAAGCGTGCGGGCCGCGATGGCTAAGCGCTGGACTGGCGCGGGTACGCCGACATTCTTCCTTTGTTTCATGACTAAACGATCGATCAGATCCAAGCTCGCGCCGACCTCGTCACGACTGGCATATTGAGGCCGGTGCGCGTAGGTTCCCGCTTCAGCCTGGCGCAAGGTATCGCTGATCAAGCGAAACCGGCGGGTATACAACGCTGTCGTTAGAAAAGCACTGACCATCGCAACGCCGCCGCCGAGCACAAACAGCAAAATTACCTGATGCCAAAGTCCCGACAATAAGCCCGTCCAGTCCGCGGGGTTAATCCACAGTCTCAGGCCGCCCGGACCGCGCACGCCCGACGGCATCTGCAACGGCACCCAAACATCGTAATAGTCGATGGTTCCCTGGCGCTTCGCATTGATAATAGGCTCACGGTTGCGCAATTTGTCCATCACGCTGTCTGCGGCTGGAGGCTTATTTTTCTCCCCCTCGACCGAGCTATACAGCAAACGCCCCTCACCGTTGACGACCCACATCGCTTCGATGCTGGCGCTGCGATCGACAAATGCCTGCATCAACCCGGTTACTTCCGCATGACGCGGCGGCGCGTAACGGGTTGTGGTGGTTGTCGACCTTGCCGGGCTTCGACCGGGCAGGAGATTGCCGAGAAAATTCCAAAAAGAGGACTGCGTCCTTTGTTCTTGACGCGACTCCACGACCACCGAGCGTTCTCGCAGGCTGTCGGCGAGTGCGATTTCGACCTGCCGGGCCATTAGCAGGGCGGTTTGAAGCGTTGTTTCAGTTGTGAGGCGCTGGTTAATCCACCAGATGCCGGTGCCGAATATACCGAATATCACAATCACGGTGCCGAAGAAGACGGTCACCTGCTGCTGGCGAAGACTCATGCTGGGCGCTAGGATACCAGATCGGCCAACTAGCGGAAAGCTAGGTTCTTGCGCAAAATCGCCGGCTTGCGTGCTCGCATCCTTTATTGCATAGTGAATTGGATGCTAACCGACAGTTTTAAAAGACCACTAAAGGATTTACGCATCTCGGTGACCGACCGGTGTAATTTCCGCTGCACCTATTGTATGCCCCTCGATCACTATGAATGGATCAATAAGAAAGAAATCCTTACTTTCGAGGAAATTTCACGCTTGGCCAGGCTCGCGGTTGAACTCGGTGTCGGGAAGATCCGTCTAACCGGCGGTGAACCGTTAGTGCGTCAGGATTTGCCGAGTTTGGTTGAAAACCTCGCTTCAATTCAAGGCTTGAAAGACCTTTGTCTAACCACCAATGGCGCTCTCTTGGCCGAGCGGGTCAACGCCCTGAAGAGCGCCGGGCTGCGGCGAGTGAACATCAGCGTCGATACGCTGGATGCCGAGAAATTTACAATCATGACTAAACGCGGTGATCTCGACAAAGTTCTCGAAGGAATCTTTGCTGCTAAGGAAGCGGGACTCGCGCCGATCAAGCTCAACGCCGTAGTCGAACGCGGCGTCAACGAGGACGATATTATTCCGCTGGTGGAATTTGCCCGCCAGCACGGTTTTGGTATGCGCTTCATCGAATACATGGACGTCGGCAACTCCAACCATTGGACATCGGCGAAGCTGGTGGCGAAAAAAGACATTATCGAAAAGATCAACGCGCACTATCCGTTGAGGGAGGTCGGGCGCGACCAAGGGAGCGCGCCCGCCGTGGATTACGAGTTTATCGATGGCGCAGGCGATATTGGTGTCATCGCGTCGGTAACGGAACCTTTCTGTAGCAGTTGCACCCGACTTCGTCTCACTGCCGACGGGAAACTGGTGACTTGTCTTTTTTCCCAGCAAGGACAGGACGTCAAAGCTTTGCTGCGCGGTGGCGCAGATGACGATGAGCTGCGCACTTTCCTGAGTTCCATTTGGCAGAAGCGGAGCGATCGATATTCGATGGATCGCCTCGAGGCGCTGAACTCCGCCAAGTACGATCCCGCCAGTCATCGTAAGATCGAAATGATTTCACTCGGTGGGTGAGCCCTGCTGTCATTCCTTGGGCAGCAATCCGCGTTTTTCTAAGTCGGCGCGCGCTTCCGGACTCAATCTCTCCAGCGGCACAAAGCCACGATCCTGGTAAGCTCGCGCGCAACTATCGACGAAACTTTCCGTAAAAAGCTGTCCAAAACCATAGCTCGACCCGCTGCAATCAGCGGTTGCGCCGGTCTGCGGCTGGATCATTTTTACGGTTTGGCTCGTGCAAGCAGAAAGGGCCAGCAAAAATCCGGCGAACAGAATCATGTGATCGCGGCACCTACCGATTTTCATTTATCTCACCTCCTCCGATCTACCTAGTCATGAATGCTTATTAGCACGTAGGCTCATCCTCTCGTACTTCACGCTTCTAAAAAAATTGTTCTTCCGAGCCCAGGGATAAATATTTCTTCGTTGCTCAGTCCAATCGCTTAAAGTATTTAAATGCAGACTGAACGGGAGGACGCTCATGTTACTAAAAGCCAAAATCGCTCTGGTCACCGGCTCGACGCACAATATCGGCCTGGCGATCGCGCGCGCGTTCGCGCGTGAAGGCGCCAAAGTCATCGTTCATTCGCGACATGAGGCCGACGCGAAACAGATCGCCACTGAATTATCCGGCGACTATTTCACCGCCGACATGGCCGATCCGGGGCAAATCGGCGCTTTGTTCGAGCATATTAAGCGACATCACGGCCGCCTGGATCTCCTGGTGAACAGTGTCGCTCATTCGACCAAGGGCGGCGTGCTCGACACCACCTTCGAGGAATGGCGCCATGTATTGGCGATAAACTTGACCGGGTATTTTCTGTGTATTCAGCACGCCGGCAAAATGATGCTGGCGCAAGGGCAGGGCAGCATTATCAATATTTCGGCCGGTTCCGGAGAACGATCGAGTCCGGGCGGAGCCGCATATTCCGTCTCCAAAGGCGCGATCAATGCCCTGACCAAACAGGCTGCCGCCGATCTCGCGCCGACAATTCGTGTGAATGGGATAATTTCTGGACTGGTCGGTACTCCACTGGGACAAAAAGAGATGGGCAATCGCAAGCCGGAGTACGATTTTATTCCGCTGAAGCGCATCGGCCGCCCCGAGGACGTTGCTGAAGCGGCGGTATTTCTTGGTTCCGATAGAGCGAGCTACATCACGAATACGATTTTGCCCGTGGACGGCGGCCGGCTGAATTCGATGAATAGCGGCAGCGCGAGATGAGCGCCTGACGGCGCGCTCCCGCGGCAAAGTTACCGACAAACGGGCCTGTGCTTTACGTCAGCTGTAGGAGTTCGATGATTTTAGCAGCTCGCTGAATTTCGCGAGCTGGCTGCCTTCGAGATCGGAGACCACCCAGAAGTTCATCCCGGAACCCGTCCAGCGAATCACGTTATAGCCCTGTTGGCTCTTTGTCGTTTGAGCGAGTTGTCGACCATCGCTTGCGGGCCAAACAAACACGTTGATGATATGTTTGTCGTGCCTATAGATCAGCGCCGCAACAGGCCTGTTATTCAAATAATCGAGGCGCCCGCCGATCAAAGGAAAGCCTTCGTTTGCCGGATCAGCCACCGGCGGCGAAAAATCTAGCTTGCCATTGAACCACGGTTTCACCGTATGTTCGTCTGTCGAAGGCACGTCGGCCAGGTGATTGGGCATCAATGAGCGAATGTGACTGGCAACCACTTCCTGGGTCAAAAGCTCGTCCGACGACGGTCCGGCAAAATAGGGCACAATCATCAAGACGACCAGCGCCGCGAGCGCCAAGGGTGCTGCCATTTTGAACCAAGATCCGGAAAACCACCCCGTCGGCGCTTCGGCTTTGGCAGCTTGACGCAACGAGCGCTGGATGCGTTTTTCCAGTTCCGGAGGAGCTTTAAAATAAAGCGATTCTGTTTTAAGGCTCTGGCGAATCATTTGGCGATCACCGTAATCCTGCGCACAGGCCGCGCAGCCGTGCAGATGTTCTTCGATCTCGAGGTTACGCACCGGATCGAGCTCCTGATCCAGGTAAATATCGAGTAAGCTCTGTGCGTGACTGCAATCCATTCTAGCGCTTCTCCTTGAGCCGCGAGTAAAGAATACGCTTTAGCCTTTCGCGCGCCCGCGCCAGGCGCGACATGACCGTGCCGAGAGGAGCCTTGATTACTTCCGCGATCTGCTTGTAGGACAATTCTTCGAGATCCCGTAGAACGATGATTTCCCGGAACTCCTCCGGCAGTTCTTCCAATGATTCCCTAACCATTTTAATGTCGCCGCTCTTTAGCGCCAAGGACGAGGGATTCATCGCGTCGTCTTCGACTGTGTGAATCTCTTCATCGAAGGAGGTCGCGTTCCGGTTCCGGCGGTTTTGCTCGAGCCAGGTGTAACAGGTATTGCGCACCGTGGTGAGGAGCCAAGCGCGAGCGTCCAAGCCGTGAAAACCTTCGAAAAATTTAAATGCTCGCAAGTAGGCCTCTTGAACGATGTCCTGCGCGTCATCTTCATTGCGTGTCAACCACCGCGCCAAATTATGGGCCGCATTCATATGTGGCATCATCGCCTGCTCGAACCGCTGCAGTTTATCTTTTCCTCCTAACGTCAAGACTGCTCCTCTGGCGATTTTATTCCCCACACCACAGTTGGAGTCAGAAAGATCGCATCGTTCGCCGCGAAGTGTATTAGTCCGCTCGTGACGAGTCAATGAAGGCGCCAGGGGGTGCACGCGCTCCGAACTCGCCATGCGCATCTCTGCAGTTTGTGACTTGGTCATGCCATCTCTTCCCGGGTTTCCCACCTGAAGGACTGGATGTTCAGCGAAAAAATTCCCCAGCAATCAAAATAAAAAAAAATTTGTGCGCAAGGAATTTCATCGCGCAATTTCGGTCTAGCGGGGCACAGGCCGAAGCAACGGCCGGAAAGGAAGGCAAACAATGAAGAGCGCAAAAATACTTATACTGGGAGGCTGCCTGGTCGCGGTGTTGGTGCCGCGGATATCATCGGCCGCTTCGGCGAGCATCGTCTCCAAGGACGCTTTCGCCGACGGCAGCTACTGTCACATGAAGTTCCCGGCGATTCTTGAACGAACGCTGGGCACGGCTCAACCGGTTCTTAAGGATGCCAGCTCCGGTGACATCATCGACTTCTACGGACCGTGCAGCCACGACCCGGTTGGCAAAGATGAAGTTCATGAGCAGTTGATCCACCTGCAACATCGCCGAGCCCGCGATTACATGGATTAAGTTCGTCGGCACGATCAAAAGGGGAGAGGTTCATCATTTCTCCCCTTGAGATTTCTGTCGACCTCTGCATCGGAGCCAAGCTTTGAATTGATGGTCCGGGCCGATGGTCACAGATAGCAAAATGTTAACCAGGGTAAAGCAATCCATAAATCGCTTAGGAGATTGAGGATGAACGCAACAGGTCCGAGAACATTCCTTCTGCTATTTTGCGCATTCCTGTTTAACTCTGCCCCCGTGCGCTCCCAAGATTTGGCGACCCGCGGCCAGTACATCTTTGCAACCGCCGGAGGCTGCGCTTGCCATACCGTGCCTAACGGCATACCGAACGTTGGGGCGCGCCCATTTCCGATCCCTTTTGGAACGGTTTACAGCACCAACATTACTCAGGACAAGGAAACCGGCTTAGGCAATTGGACCGATCAACAAATCGCCGATGCAATCACTAAGGGTATTCGTCGCGATGCCAGCCGGATTTTGCCGGTGATGCCTTATGAGAAATATTCGGGCATGGCGCGCGACGATCTGCAGGCGCTCATCGCCTATTTAAGAACGCTAAAACCGATTCAGAAAGCTACGCCTGAAGTGAAGACCTGGACACCATTTATGCGCGCCCTCGGTGCGCCGATCTTTCTTAAAATCTTCGGCCGCTTTAGTAGCGCGCCGGCCGAGGCGCCTAAAGGCGGCATCGAGCGCGGACGTTATTTGGTGGAGCATGTCGCTTCGTGCGGCGATTGCCACACGCCGCGCAACTCGATGGGTGTGCCGAATCAGTCGCTCTATCTGGCCGGAGCCAGCGAAAAGATCGGACCGTTGGGACAGGCGGTGCCGAACATCACTCCCGACAAGGACACCGGCATCGGCGAGTGGAAACGAGAAGAGATTGTGGAGCTATTGCACTCGGGAATGAAACCCGATTCCGATACGGTACAGAGTCTAATGGCGGAAGTCATCCAGGGGGCGCCGTACGGTTACAAAAATATGAAAAAGGAAGATGCTCTGGCAATTGCGGATTATTTGAAATCCATCCCGCCGATTAAGAACAAAATAAAGTGACAGAGCCGAGTTTATAAACCAGGCTGAAAAGGCTCAGTCACATCCATAGAATTTTCGCATCCGCGCCGAATTCGCCTGAAAAATTTCCGCCAGCTGCTAGCGAATTTTTTCCCGGCAAAGTCTTAGATTCTTTGGCACGGCAAGACATTTATCCGGTTTAGATAACGAAGCGTTTCGTCTTCGCGTGAGCATTCTACCAGCATTTTCCGCAGCGAGCGGTACCTTGTTATAAAAATTTTTCCTTCCGGGAATTTTTTTCGCTCCAATGCCGTCAAGCAAGACGGAGACTGCAGTTAAACCGAAAGGGGGTGATGAAAATGAAAAGCATCAAATTAATGCTGAGCGTTACGGCTCTGACGGGAGCTTTGAGTTACAGTGTCGTGTCACAAGCGGCTGAAACGGTCATTTCCAAAGATGTCTTAACCCAAGGCAGTTACTGCCACACGAAGTTCGAGAGCGTACGCGAAGAGACTTTGGCTTCGTCTCAACCAGTGCTTAAGGATGTCGATGACCTCGTCGATTTTTATGGTGCCTGCGACCATAACCCTCTGAGCAAGGAAGAGATTGAGGCGCAAAAGATCGAGGAGCAACATCGGTTTGCGATGGAATACGAGGACTGAAAATTTTGCGACCAGGGGGAAAAAGATCTTAACCTTTTTCCCCCGGTCGCCGGGACATATGATCAGCGCTATGCGTTGCATCCCTATTTGATCGGACGTGTGGCGTGCAGGCGCGCCTAATCCGGAAAGGAGACTTACCGTGCTGTTCATGAAACCTACGTGGTTTGTTTCTGCGGTAGCACCTGTGGATATGCCAATCGGCCTCAACCACTTGGACTCAGATTTTTGTTGGTGTGATCCGATCATCGAGGTCGATCAAAACGGCCGGGAATTCGTGCTTCATAGGCAAGTCACGTGGAACTGACGCTTATGTCAGGGTTTTTATTTTTTTCGAACATCGGCGCCGCCGGATTTTAAAAATTCCTTTTCTCGCCGGGAATTTTTTCCGCTTCCCTCCTGTCAAGGATAGTAGAAGTGCGAGTTAACGCGAAAGAAGGGGAGCGGATTTGCCCTCCCCGGCAACGCTTGGCCCGCCATCAACCGAGACAGCCGGAATAAAAACTGATCACAATGGAGGAACAGCTTCAAATGAAATCGATCAAAGAGATCTTGTTAGCTGTCTGTATGGCGACGATACCGAGCGCCGGCTTCGCAAAAGATCCGCCGCCATTTGCGCACGTCTCGGTTTCCATCGATGGAGCGGCAAAACGCCGCACCGTGCCTGACTTTTCTTTGATCGAACGCAGTGGAAAAAAAGTTTCTCTGGCCGATCTACGCGGCAAGATTTGGATTGCCGATTTCATTTATACGCATTGCACGGACACTTGCCCGCTGCAGACGGCCGACATGGCCAAATTGCAGGATCGTTGGTTGAAGGAAACCGAAGTCGAGCTGGTTTCCTTCTCCGTGGATCCCGAGCACGACACACCCGCGGTTCTTTCGCGTTACGCCGGCAGATTTAAAGCAGATCCAAAACGCTGGTTATTCCTCACCGGCCACCTCCCGGAAATCGTGCGCCTCGTGGAGGACGGTTTTCACCTCGGTGTTGCATCCGCATCAAGTCACGCCGATGTCATTTTACATAGCCCACGCTTCGTTCTCGTCGATAAACAGGGGCAGATTCGCGGCTACTACAACAATAGCGATCCCAAGGCGATGCAGCAGCTGCATCAGGATCTGGCATCTTTGCTCGATAAATAAAGGCGCGGGAATAATTCAGCCTCTACCCCGGTATTACAGGCACTAGGAAATCATTACACAAGGAGAGTTGCTTATGGCACCAAAGATTGACCGCCGGGAGTTTTTAAAACTTGCTGGCATCGGTGGCGTAGTTTTCGCATCCGGTATCGGCTGCTCCCTCGCGGGCAATAAAGTTTCCGGCACAATGTCGAAAAACGAAGATTTCTACTTTGTCCAGTTATCGGATACGCATTGGGGATTCATTGGACCGGAAGCGAACCCTGATCCCACGGGAACGTTGCCGAAGGCCGTTGCCGCCGTGAACGCCCTGAGCGTTCAGCCCGATTTCATCGTCTTTACCGGCGATCTAACCCATACGACCGAGGATCCGCGCGATCGGCGCCGGCGCCTCGGTGAATTCAAAGAAATCGTCAGCAAGCTCAAAGTCCAAAGTATCCGATTCATGCCGGGCGAGCATGACGGATCATTGGACAAGAGCAAAGCGTTTCAAGAATTTTTCGGCCCGACCTATTACACCTTCGACTATAGAAACGTGCATTTCATTATCTTGGACAACGTTTCAGACCCCCGGGCTCGCCTGGGAGAAGCGCAGTTGCAATGGTTGAATGCGGATTTGTCGAAGCAGAACCCGAACTCCAAAGTCGTCGTCTTTACCCATCGACCGTTGTTCGATCTCTACCCTCAATGGGACTGGGCGACCACCGACGGCTCACAGGCAATCGATATTCTTCTAAAGCATCCTAACGTCACAGTGTTTTACGGCCATATCCACCAGGAGCATCATCGGATGACCGGCCATATCGCTCATCATGCGGCGAAGTCACTTATGTTCCCGCTGCCCGCTCCAGGCTCCCAACCAAAGCGCACACCTGTTCCGTGGAACGCCGCGACACCCTATAAGAATTTAGGTTTTCGTGAAGTCGAAGCCGACGTGAATCATGCGAAATACGATATTACCGAATACCCAGTGGTGAGGAGTTGATCATGAAACGAATGGTAACCCCTCTCGTCGCCTGGACAGCGGCTTCGGCGCTCATTCTGTTTTTGAGCCTGACACAAATCCGCTCAGGAAATGCCCAAGCTCCTGAACGAGTGATAAAAATTACCGCGCATAAGTTTGCCTACGAGCCCGATCGTATCGATCTCAAAATCGGTGAACCCGTCGTCCTGGAATTGACTTCCAAGGATGTCACGCATGGCTTCAAGATCCCCGATTTGGGATTGCGCGCCGATCTCGAGCCCGGCGAAACCGCGCGCGTGCGCCTGGTTCCGGAAAAAGCCGGCACGTTTGAATTTTACTGCGACAATTTTTGCGGCATCGACCACGAAAATATGAGCGCCACGATTGTAGTGCATGAATCTGATAGCTCAAATTGAGAACTAAGCACAAAAGTAGGGGCGCAAATTTGTCGCCCCTACATACTATCTATATATAAAGGATCGTGTCGTCCCTTCCTTTGAGAATACGCCTGGTTTAATAGAACCACCTCAACACTGTCACCCCGAATGCTTTAGTCGGGGTCCAGTCCAAATTCCGCCTGGATTTCCGCTAAAAGCATGCGGGAATGACGAACTCATGTCGGGCCAACTCCTTGATTAACTGAGCCCGCTCCCATACTTCTCTGCTGATGCGATTGGGCTCTTTGAGCCACGATGGCTGGCTGCTTCTCGCTACCTGCGGCGTGCGCTCCTTCGCTTACGGCTTCCTCTCGGTCATTCTCGGAGTTTACCTCGATGCCGCCGGCTTGAGCGCCGCCGCCATCGGTGGAATTTTTACGGCTGCCCTCGCCGGCGGCGCGGTAATGACGATCGCCATTACCGCGGTGGCGGATTATTTCGGTCGCAGATCGCTGCTGATCGCTGGCGCGCTGCTCATGGCAGTGGCAGGATCTGTTTTTGCTCTAAGCGATCATCCAATGTGGCTCGCGATCGCCGCGATTTTCGGCAGTATCAGCCCTTCCGGAAAAGAGGTCGGCCCGTTTCTCGCGATCGAGCAGTCGATTCTTCCGGAGACGATCAGCGCTGAGCAAAGAACCACGATTTTTTCGCTCTACAATCTTGTCGGCTCCCTTGCGGGCGCCCTAGGTGCGCTCGCTGTCGCTGTGCCGTCCTTGCTCGCGCTATCTGAGATCGCCGGGTATCGCTACCTGCTTTGGGCCTATGTAGTTGCCGCGGTGCTTCTGGCAGCTCTGTTTGCTTCGCTGTCGCAACAGGTCGAAAAAAAATCCGCTGCCGGAGTTCAACCGCGACGCTTCGGCGTGCACAAGTCGCGCCGCATCGTCGCCAAACTTGCCGGCCTGTTTGCCTTGGACGCTTTTGCCGGGGGGTTCATCGTGCAAAGCATCGTTGCCTACTGGTTTTATCTTCGTTTTAAAACCGACCTGAAGTCGCTTGGGGCGATCTTCTTCGGTACGAATCTCCTCTCGGCAGTGTCATTTCTCGCCGCCCCGGCGATTGCTCGCCGATTCGGCTTATTGAATGCGATGGTTTTTACCCATCTGCCGTCGAACTTTCTTTTGTTGATCGTGCCACTGATGCCGAGTCTCGAGTTGGCGGTCGCTATGCTGTTGCTGCGCAATTCGCTTTCGCAACTCGATGTGCCGACGCGCCAGTCCTATACCATGGCTGTGGTGGACGCCGATGAACGAGCTGCATCGGCCGGCATTTTGTCCGTGGCGCGAAATGCCGGTGCCGCAGTGGCACCGGTCTTCACTGGATCGATGCTGGCAGTACCGGCCCTGGGGGTGCCTTTCTTACTGGCGGGCGGGTTAAAAATCATTTACGACCTCTGGATCTTTGCGATTTTTCGGAACGTTAGACCACCGGAGGAAGAACGCAAACGGCCGGATCGATAGGTTTCTTATAGAATTCCCGACCAAAGCAATGCGCCTGCGACAATCATAATAACGACGCCAAGAGGAACGCCGAGCTGTGCCCATTCGGTGCTTTTGATACGTAGTGCGTGCGCCGCGATAATGTTCGGAATATTACCGGGGATGAGCATGCCGCCGGAGATCAATAGACCCAAGAGAGCGCTTTTGATTTGCGCGGTGCTGAGCGAAGGGCCGATCTCTGCCGCTGCCAACGTCGCATTGTCGAGGATCGCCGAAACCATATTGACCCAGAACAGAATCTGGGACGGCAGCTTGAGCAAGTAGCTATCGATGAGCGGCTTGAATCCGGCGCCGAGGAAAATCAGCGCCATGACGAAGATATAAACCTTGGCTGCCCTGATAAATACTTCACTGAGCTTTTCTTCCTCTTGTTCCGCCGCCAAAGACTCGCCGGTATCCTCGGGCTGTTCGACGACGAGAAAAGTGCCGGCGATTCCTAAGACCACCACGGCGGGAATGACCGAGAGCGCGAGAAGACCAAACAAATAATAAAATGTGGCATGATACGGCGCGCCGTTTAATTTGGAGACAACGATCGTGGAGAGTGGCTCGCCCAGAGGTGTGAGCGCCGCGCCCAATCCGATGGCAAAGCACGCGATGATCGTCAGATTGACTTCCGCACGACGATGCAGTGGCAACACCGTAATCAACTCGACTAACAATAGAGCCGCGATGATTGCGGAGATGATGCTCGACAATAGACCCAGCACGATGATAGCGGCGCAAACAATCGCTTTAAGTGGCACGGTGACCAGAATCCGGCGCATCGCATGATCGATATACTTTCTCAGATAATGAAACAGCACGCCCGCGCCGAGAACCGCAAGCGTGATGTTGATCGGCGCCATGAAGCCTTCATGAATAACCTCGGCACTCCAGGCGTTGGACAGTGAAGCGCTAAGAACTCCCATGATAAAAAGAAACGCCTCGAGATTGGCCTCGATTTTTTTGTTCAGGAACGGGCCGATCAGGACCACGACGAAAATCAAACACAGCCCGGTCACTATCATAATCGTTGCTCTTTACGGGATCGCGACTCTCTAGGCAATGCCAATGCCAATATTCCCCACAACTGTAAGCAATGGTGATTCGTCTAGTAATCCGCAGTTTGGATTGATAATGTGAGGCCAAATTTTTTACCGGAGTGGCTGATGTTTCCAGGTGCACTCAAAAGACGCTTCAAGTCGCTGCTGATTATCATCGTATTGCTCATCGACCAGGCGGCCTTTGCTCAGGAAATGAGCTTGCGCGCCGTTTATAACGCGCTGAGTGGCGTGATGGCACCGATTTGGGTCGCACAAGACGCCGGACTCTTCGTCAAGCATGGCGTCACTGTCGATTTAAAATATTTGGCCGCCACCACCGCCGTGCAAGGCATGCTGGGCGGCGGCGAAGAGATTGGACTGGTCGGTAATCAAGGCATCGACGCCAAGCTCGAAAGCGCGGATTTGATCTATGTCGCCAGCGGTCTACCGGTATTTGTTTTTCAGATTTACGCTCGGCCGGAAATCAAGAGCATGAGCGACTTGAAAGGCAAAGTCGTGGCGGTGACCCAACCGGCTGCCTCCACAGATTACGCGATGCGGATCGTGCTCAAAAAGAATGGCCTGGAGCCGGACAAAGATGTGCGTATTCTCTATGCACAGGACATCAATGGTGTCTTAACGTCGGTGAGCGCCGGCAACGCCGCTGCCGGCATCATGTCGGCGCCCACTTCGATCCGCGCCAAAGCCGCCGGTCTGAAAATGCTCGTCGATGTGACCGCGCTTAAAATTCCATTTCTCTTTACTGGAATACTTTCTTCCCCCCGAGTCGTGCGAGACAAGAGCGAAGCTGCTAGTCGTTTTCTGCGCGGCTATATCGAATCCCTGGCAGTTATCCGCAGGGATAAGGAAACCACGACACGCGCCATGGCAAAATTTCTCAAAACCAGCGATGCAGCGGTGCTCGATTCGGTTTACGAAGAATATAAGGATGTCTTTCCGGTAACCCCGCTAGTATCCGTGGCTGAAGTCAAAGCGGTGCTCGACGTGGCGAAAAGTCCCAAGGCGAAACAGATGAAGCCCGAGGAGTTTTTCGACAATTCCCTCGTTCAGAAAATTCAGGCGTCAGGTTTTATCGAACAGGTCAATAAGCGTTAGCAATGGTGTGATAGTCGCCCGAATTCGCGGCTGGAGGAACATGCGATGGGAACCCTTGCGCTGCTGTTTTTGTTTTTCAGTTTGCTGTCCGGATTGGCCTTAGGCCAGAGCGCTGAATTATTGAATCAAGCCAAGAAAGAAGGCGAGGTCATTTTGTACACCACCATGACGGTGGGCGATTTTGAGCATTTCAACAAGGCCGCAAAGGAGAAATATCCGTTTCTGAGTATTCGCCATGTTTATCTAAGCTCCGCACGCCAAACCGCACGAGTGATGCAGGAATTTCGCGCCGGCCGGGTGCAAGCCGATGTTTTGGGAAACAGCCCCGAGCCTTTGCTCTATCTGAAACAGCAGGGGGTGCTCAGCGCTTACAAGTCACCCGAAACCGTAAATCTCTTGAAAGGCGCCTGGGATCCCGAAGGTTATTGGTCCGGCATGACCACCGATCTTCTGGTGACTGGCTTCAATCCGAGGTTGATTTCCCGATCCGCGGCGCCGAAAAATTACGACGAATATCTGCGCCCGCCATTTAAAGGGCAGCTCGCCGTCAATCGCGGCGTGCCTTATCCTTTGACCGGCATGGTTTCGCTCCGCGGCGAAGAGCAGGGCATCGCCTACTTCAAAAAATTATCGCAGCAAGACTTACGACTTGTGGAAGGCTATACCCATACTGTCAATTTAATGGCTGCCGGCGAATATCCGCTCACCGCGTTCATGCAGGTTTCGAAGCTCGACGCCATGAAGCGTAAAGATGCGCCGGTGGACTGGCTGCCGAGCGCGCCGACTCTCGCGACCATTTCCACGGTCGCGATTATAAAAAATCCGGTGCACCCGGCTGCGGCGCAGTTGCTGATCGACTTCTATCTTTCAGCCGAAGGCCAACGCGGCTTGGCGGCAGCTGGAAAAATTCCGCTTCGCCATGGCGTCAAAAGCCAATCACGCGACATCGATCAACTGATGGAGAGCGGCAATTTGCATGTAATTCTTCCCGAAGGCGGCTATGATCGCTACATGAAAATCTATAATGAATATCTCGGCGCCAGATGACCCTGCATTTTAGCTGCTTAGCGCCGGTTATTTTCTGCCCCCGAGCTCCCGGTAAAACGAGCTTTTCTCCAGCCGCTGCCACGGAGTTTCGTCGACATTGTCTTCCATTTTGACGGATTTGACCTTCGGATTCCCGAGCGCGAGAAGCCTCGCCATATTCTGAATTCCCGAAACGGTCGGCTTGATATCGAGGCTGTAAAGCCATTGGAGTGCCTGATACCCGATCTCCGCATCCTGGGGATTTTTTAGCCGCAAGTTTTTCATCAGCGATTTCACCACGAGTTCTTGCACAGAGTTACCAAAACAAGAGCATGGCTATGCGAACGCCTAGCCGAATGAGCCAATGGGATCGGAATAGATCGGTCTCTTTCATGCAGCGATCCTCACAATGACGAGCGCGATTGGCGCGACCATAGGCAAACCAGCCTACGGCCGTCAAGTGGATCGACAAGAGTGCGCGCTTAAACTTGACAGGCGACAAGCTTCAACGTTAAGCCTCCGGGTATACGAAGGAGCACACGATATGGCGGTTAACCAGGATACAAACAAACGCATCAATCATGAAAAACTCACCCGGTTCGTGCAAGCGGCCTTCGAGAAATTGGGCGTGCCGGCGGCGGATGCGCAAATCGCCGCCGAGACGCTGGTGGCGGCGGATCTGCGCGGCGTCGACACCCACGGTGTGATTCGCTTTAGCCCGTACGCCTGGTACGTAAAATGGTTGAGCGACGGCTCGATGACCGCCAAGCCAAACATCCAAGTTATTTCCGAGACACCTTCGACCGCGCTGCTCGACGGCGATCGCGGCATGGGCATGGTTATTGGTCACCGCGCGATGGAATTGGCCATCGAGAAGGCGAAACAGTGCGGCATCGGTATGGTGGGTGTGCGTAACAGCCGCCATTACGGCATGTCGGCGCAGTACGCGATGCAGGCGCTTGCGCACAATATGATCGGCATCGCCATGACCAATGCCAGCCGACAAGTAGTACCTACATTCGGCCGTGAAGCGCGGTTCGGCACCAATCCCATGTGTTTCGCTGTCCCCGCAGATAAAGAGTTACCCTTTGTTCTGGATATGGCGACGACGACAGCAGCGGCAGGCAAGCTCGAGCTTGCCGCCCGTTTGGAAAAATCGATTCCAACCGGCTGGGCATTAGACGAAAAAGCCGAACCGACTCACGATCCGCGCGTCGCGCAGAAGGCACGCCGGCTGCTACCCCTCGGTGGCTCGAGGGATAACGGCAGTCACAAGGGATACGGCCTGGCGATACTTGTAGAAATTCTCTGCGGGGTTTTGACCGGCACCTTGACCGCGCTCAATGCCGATCAAGATCCGCGCGGCCATTTTTTTGGCGCCATTCGTGTCGATGCCTTTCGTCCCGTGACGGAGTTCAAACGAGATATGGATCGGCTCATCCGTGAATTGAAATCCACTCCACCGATCCAAGGCCAGAATCGAGTCTACGTCGCTGGCGAGATAGAATTTGAAACTGCCGAGGAAAGAGCCGAGCGCGGCGTCCCTTTATTGCCGTCCGTTCTCAAAGGACTGCGCGAGGTGAGCGAGCAGCTCGGCATGACCTACAATTTGGAATAACTCTGGCGGGAATTCTGCGCGATACATCTCGGGGCCGACATTATGTCGGCCGCTACCTGAACATTCCTGACGATACCAGTTCTTTAATGAACCGATCGTCGATGAATTGATCCCACTTGGCATTTTTGGCTTTGGGCGTTGTCGATGACGCAAGCACGGCGTCGATCGCCGCCTGCGATGGTGCGGGAACTTTTTCCCACGCCCTGTCATAGGCGTCGAGCGCTTCGTTGAGCTGCGCCGGATCGGTGATCTTGGTGTATTTCGACATGATCGCTACTGCGTCCGCACGATTTTTGCGCAGAAATTCCAGCCCCTCGGCCGCGCTTCGTACGAAGCGTCGAACCACTTCTGGATTGGCACTGATATACGAACGAGTCGTTCCTATGGCATGCTGCACGAACGGAATTTTCAGCTCGGTGACATTCAAGAGCTCCTTCAAGCCAAAATTTCGCGCCGTCAGCGTGGCCGGCGGGGTGAGTAAAGCAGCGTCAATAACGCCTTGCTGTAGCGCTGCGACCAGTGCGGGTATTTCCTTTAAATAAATAAATTTCACATCCATGTCGGGCTTAAGCCCGTTTTTCGTGAGCAGCATGTGCGCCGCAATGTCGCTCGGTGTGCCCTTGTTGGTCGCGCCAAAGGTTTTGCCTGCAAGTGCTTTGATATTAGCGATACCGGGTTGGCTATAAAGAGAAAACACGAAAGCGTTCACCGGACTCATTATGTACACCGTATCCGATCCGGCGAGATTCGCTTCCAGGATCTGCGGACCCGCGGTCACGAAATTGACTTTCCCCCCGACCAGCGCCTGCACCCCCTGATTCGTCGGGATGTGCGTCAGATCGACCCTAAGGCCGTTCTTCTGAAAAAACCCCTTATCCTGGGCAATCCACAGATAAAGAGGATCGGTGGCGATCACGCCGTAAACTGCGGTGGTTGGAAGCAACGCCGGCTCGGCGGCCAAGCCCGGCTGTATTAAGGCTGCGAGCGTGAATACGAAGAGAAGCGCAGCCCGGCAATTTTTTTTCGAGTCCCAAGTACGGCGTTTCATACTTCCACCTCAACTTCGCCGGTTAGTAGCTGCCGCGCGTGATCACTACTTCCTTGAGCACAACGTCTTTGTTCGGCCGATCGCGCGCATCGCGCGGAACGTTGGCGATGGCAACCACTACTTCCTGACCTTTGACCACTTCGCCGAAGACGCTGTGTTTGCCATCGAGAAAGGGCGTCTCCTTATGGGTAATGAAAAATTGGCTTCCATTAGTATTGGGTCCTGCATTCGCCATGGAAATGATGCCCGGTTTATTGTGCCGCAGCTCGGGACTGAACTCGTCTTCAAATTTATAACCCGGACCGCCGGTGCCATTGCCCAGAGGATCGCCGCCCTGAATCATGAAGCCGGGAATGACGCGGTGAAAAATGGTTCCGTTGTAAAGCGGCCGCTTCACTTTCTCTCCCGTTTTGGGATCGGTCCATTCTTTGGTGCCGCTAGCGAGGCCAACGAAATTAGCCACGGTCTTGGGTGCCTTGTCTTCGAAAAGTTGAATGACAATATCGCCCATGCTGGTTTTCAAGGTCGCATAAAGCGGCCCTTTTTTTTCCGGGCTTTCAGCCGCCGTTCCAATCGATGTGCTTAAGAGCAATACCGCTAGAAAAATAATTTTCCCGATCATGAATGCCTCATTTCTTTTCCAGTTCCGCCATGACTTCTTTGACAAAACGCAAGTCCATATAATCGCGCGCCGGCCGTTTGGGCGGCACATTCAAAGCAATCGACTGCCAATGCGCCATCAGCTCGACGCCCTTTTCGGTGGGCACGGGGTTCAACGCTTCCCTGACGAGTTTGTATGCGTCCACGGAAACGTCGCGGTCCATATGCCAGTGTTTCATCATTGTTTGAATCGCATCTTCGGGATAATCCCGGCTATGAATCACGCCCCGAACGACGGCGCGCACCATACGCTTCACGAATTGCGGGTTCTCTCTGATGGTTTTTCCGGTCGCCGCTAGTCCGCTGAAAGACGTGTCCTTGAACAGATCGGCTAGATTGACCAGGCGCTTAAATCCGGCTTTGACCGCCACGTAATCGGAAGGCGGCGCCAGCAATGCCGCCTGGATAATTCCTTGTTGCAGGGCAGCGATCTTCGGCTGGCTCCCGGGAATGCTGACGTACTGCACGTCCTTATCGGGATTCATTTTATTGAGTTCCAATACCGCCTTGGTCCCCGCAAAGGTCGATCCGCCGAAGCTCACGCCGATCTTTTTGCCTTTGAGATCCGTCACTTTTTGGATCTCGGGAGTGACTATCAATGAAAATGTCGGCCGCCCGATCATTTGCGCCAGCAAAATGATATCTGCGCCTTCCCAAACGGACGGCATCTGCGGTCCGACAGAAAAAATGAAATGGATCTGGTTTCCGAGCAGCGCCTGGACGGCAGTAACCGCGCTGCGCACTGAAATCAGCTCAGGATCGAGACCTTCGCGCTTATAAAACCCTTTTTCCAAGGCCACGAACGCCGGCAAAAATTGCACATTGGCCGATGGATAGGCCCCGCGCACAGGCTCGGCGTGTACAGCCGCCGCGCCGAACACGCAAGCAATCGCGATCGTGACCGCGACTGTCCGCATCGTTGATCCTTCGCGACAGTTTTTGCTCATCGTGCCTCGGCTTTTAGCTCCTGGATCAAAGAAAGATCGAAAAATTTATACGGCGGGATGGATAGAAAAGCCGGATCTTCATAGCTCATCGTGCGGAGCACGTTGAGGATCGCTTCTTCGGTGGGAAAGAGATCGGGTCGCGCATCAGCCCGCATGGCTTTATAAGCATATTCCAGACTGTCTGCATCCTCCATTTTAAGCACCTGCTGCTTGACGGCGATGGTCGACGCTTTATCCGCCATTATGAGTCGGACCGAATCCGAAAGCCCGCGCAGATAATTTTTCACCATTTCTCTGTTCTTGCTTACGTAGGAGCGCCGGGTCAGATTGATGCCCCAAATATACTCCAGCGGCACGGGGATCACGGTCAGCCCGAGTTTCTCCGCCTGCCGACCTTGAAGTGAAGAGATCAGAGTCGCATCGAGGTTGCCGGAAACCACCGCTGCGAGGCGAACCGAGGAGCCACCCGATAGCGGTATGATCTGCGCATCGCTGCGCGGGTCGAGTCCGACCTTGGAAAGCATGAAGCGGATGTAGGCGTCGGCGCGCCCGCCCGCGCCGCTCGAGGCGATCTTTCGTCCTTTTAGTTCTTTCAAATCTTTGATCTTCACTCGACTAGCGAGACTGTAAGGCGATGAATTATTCCACGAAGCGAGCCCGACGGCATCGAGGCCTTGCTTGCCTAGATAGAAAAGTCCGGTTGAGCTGGAAGTGAGAAACTGCACGCTGTCGGACATCAGCGCCTGCATATTCATCTGCTCGTTGCGAGTGGCAATCACTTCCACCGCAAGGCCATACTTGCTGAAAACGCCCTTTTTGCCGCCGAGGTAAATCGGCAACGCGCCGGTCAGCGCCCCTGGGGTAGCGATACGCAGCAGCGTTTCAGCGCAAGCAATCTGAGAGGATGCAAATTTAGTAACGACGATGATCGCGAGAACCAATAGGCGATAATAATGTTTCATAACCGGCAGGTAACCTAAACAAACTAAATTGCGCGGTCAAGGCGCTGATCGTCCGTGATGCGAAAAGATCGATCCTTTGCTAAAATTGTCGCCCAAGTCGCTGCGAGTTTGAGTTTTTGCTGGCTTTTCAGTCCTTTTTTCGAACGCATTGTTTTGACAATAAGATTAGTGAATGGTATAGCAAATTTGCCCTGAACAGGGGGGCCAAACGCATGGCATGGTTTGATCGGACCACAGGTATTAAAAAGACGCCCGAGCCGCAACCGGAGAAGATTCCGGAAGCGCCCAAACCCGCCCCTGATCCAGTGCCAGCGCCGGCAGCGGGAGTCGCCCCGGATGTGAAACCCGCTCTACCGAAGCAAGAGATTCCACCGAAGCCGACTGAGCCTGAGCCAGTTGCCTATCTTTACAAGGGTAGTCGAGTTACCGGGCAGCTGAGTTTCCAGGGAGCGGTGCGAATTGACGGCTCGGTGGACGGGGAAATTCAATGCCAGGGAACATTGACAATTGGCGAAGGCGCCGATATTCGCGCCAAGATTTCCGGTCACGTGGTTGTTCTCCGGGGTAAGGTTGAAGGAAATGTAACCGCCAAAGAAAGACTCGAACTGATTGCGCCGGCACGGTTAATTGGCAACGTCGATACTCCCCGATTGTTGGTCACCGAGGGCGTGGTATTTGACGGTAACTGCGCCATGGGAACAACAAAGCAAAAGGGTGGATTGACTTCACAGGGTGTGAGCGCGGACAAGCCTGCGGCGGCTCAAATCGCAAAACTGCAGGCCGATTCCAATAGCTAGACTTCGGTCGCCGTTAGTTTCCATCCCAAAAGCCTACGTTCATTACCGAAGGTAGGTTTTTTATTATTTTAGGCCTTGGTTTTTGTGTCGCCCGGCGGGAATTGTGTTCTCCGCCAGGAGCTCAAAAGCGGAATCGTACTAATGATTTCACTAGATATCAGCATCCTTTATCAAATCGTTCTGTTCGTCGTTCTGTGGCTGATTTTGAACAAGATTCTCTTCCAGCCCTATTTACGGCTGCTGGAACAGCGGGAGCGTAGAACTACGGGANCGGAACACGACTCCGCTGACCTGGAGCACGAGGGCTCCAGGCTTCGCGTCCAATATGAGGAGCAAATCTCCCAAGCGCAGATCGCGGGCTATGCCGCTAAAGAAGCGATTGTCCAGGAGGGTCGCCAGCAGCGAGAAAAACGATTGGCCGAAGCGCGGCAGGAAGCTGCCAGTCATCTGGAGCGCGTACGGCGCGAAGTGGCCCTCGCGCTGGAAAGAGATCGGCAGCTCGCAGCGTTTGAAGCCAAAGCAGTGGCCGGAGAAATGGTCAGCAAAGTGCTTGGAAGGACCGTCGCATGACCGTGGCGGATTTTTTTTCCACTGCGCAAGCCTACGCGTCTGCCGCTGCGGAAGGCGAGCACCACGGTCCGTCGATCAATGATATTTGGTTTCCGCTCGTCAACTTCATCATCTATGGGTTTATTATCGTCAAGTTCGCCGTCCCCTTAATCCGCGATTTCCTAAAAACGCGGCGCGAAGAGGTCGTGGCGAAGATCGCCCAGGCTTCGGCAAAGAAACAAGCTGCCGAAGCTCTAGTCAGGGATTATCGCTCCAAGCTGGCCGCCCTCGGCAAAGAAGTCCAATCGTTACAGGCCATGCTGCGCGAAGAGGGCGAGAGAGAGAAGAGCCGACTCGTCAGCGAGGCGCAAGCGACGGCACTCAAAATAAAGGAAGACGCCAATTTTCTCGCCGATCAGGAAGTCAAAACTGCGCGCCAAAAATTGCGCGAAGAGATCGCCGACGAGGCCGAGGCGACCGCTCGGCAACTGATCGAGCGCAATATTTCCACGGCGGATCAAAGCCGGCTCATAGACGATTTCATACGATCGATGGGACAGACCCGATGACCGAAGGTAGCTTGGGCCGTCGCTATGCGAAGGCGCTCTTTCAACTGGCGCGCGAAGCCGGCCAGGAAGCGAAAATCGGCCAGGAGCTCGAGCAATTTAATGGGGCATATACCCAATCGGATCTGAAACAAGTCCTCGTCAATCCGGCCTTCGCACTTGAAGTTCGTAAAAAGATCCTCGCACAAGTCACCCAAGCCGAGCAGTTATCAGAACTGACCAGACATTTTTTATCGTTACTTGCGGATCGCGACCGATTGCCTCATCTGGCGGGGATCGTTGGCTGCTATCGCCGGTTGCTCAATGAGGCGAAGGGACGAGTCGAGGCCAAGGTCGTAAGCGTAAGTCCGCTTGAGCCCGACTGGGTCGATCAGTTGCGCGGTCAGCTGCACGGGATTTCAGGCAAGGACGTGGTGCTACAGCAGGAAACTGATCCCGGCTTGCTCGGCGGCTTATTCGTCGAGCTGGAAGGCAAAGTCTACGACGGCAGCATTCGCACGCAGCTGGAAAATATGAAACAACGCATCGTGCGCGGCTATTAAGGAGCTCAAGCATGGAAATCGGCACGGCGGAAATCAGCCGAATCATCAAAGAACAGATTCGGGACTACGACAAGACAGTCGAAATACAGGAAGTCGGCACGGTGTTGTCCACCGGTGACGGCATTGCCCGCATCTACGGTCTAGATAAAGTGGCCGCCGGCGAGCTGTTGGAATTTCCCCATCATATCTATGGGGTGGCGCTCAATCTTGAAGAGGATAACGTGGGCGCGGCGCTCTTCGGCGAAACTCACATGATCAAAGAAGGCGATACGGTCAAAAGAACCGGCCGTATCGCCGAAGTCCCGGTCGGCAAAGAGCTGATCGGTCGTGTGGTTGATGCCTTGGGCGAGCCCATCGACGGCCGCGGCCCCATCGATACCAAAGAGCGCCGGCGCATCGAGCTCAAGGCACCCGGCATCGTCGCGCGCCAGCCCGTAAAGGAACCTTTGCAGACGGGCTTGAAAGCGATCGACGGCATGATTCCCATCGGCCGCGGCCAGCGCGAGCTGATTATCGGCGATCGCCAGACCGGCAAAACCGCCGTCGCTATCGACGCCATTATCAATCAAAAGGGCGGCAACGTTATTTGCATCTACGTCGCCATCGGCCAGAAGCGCTCCACCGTGGCTCAGGTCGTCGATAGACTCAGAGAGGCCGGCGCCATGGAATATTCCATCATCGTGGCGGCGACGGCTTCTGAATCCGCCCCGCTGCAATTCATTGCGCCGTACTCCGGTTGCACCATGGGCGAACAATTCCGCGACAATGGCGG
>Ga0065712_10067825_pt1 | contig 27922 bp, 23 predicted proteins | sample MisRhiReplicate1_FD_59099 | JGI IMG/M metagenome (GOLD analysis project Ga0065712, IMG submission 59099) | Miscanthus rhizosphere microbial communities from Kellogg Biological Station, MSU, sample Rhizosphere Soil Replicate 1: eDNA_1 v3... | ecosystem: Host-associated > Plants > Roots >...
TTTGAAAGCCGGTGCGCGCAGCGGGCGTGCCCCGATTCGCAACGCCGTTGCGGCCGGCACTCTGGCACCGTGCCCGATCGAGCCAGCGTCCGCGAAGCCGCTATCAGTCGAGGGGCGGCCCGGGGTGAAGGAGCTTGTCGATCACATCGACTACGCGGTCAAACTGATCGGCGTCGACCACGTCGGCATTTCGTCCGACTTCGACGGCGGAGGCGGCATCGAAGGTTGGGACAGCGCCGCTGACACGGCGAACGTCACGATTGAGCTGGTGCGACGCGGTTACAGCGAGGACGACATCGCCAGGTTGTGGGGCCGAAATCTGCTTCGCGTATGGGCTGACGTCGAGAAACTCGCGGCGCGCTAGTGTGACGCGACGACACCACGTGCGGCCCATGCCCGTGCGCTGAGCGTGAACGCATGATCCGGCCCGTCACCGATCAGCCGCTGTCGCAGCGTTCGACGCAACGCATCGCGATCCGATTCCGATAGCGCTGCGGCGTACTGCCCTGCGGGTCCTTGCTTCTCGAGAAACGGATTCCAGTAATCGTCGAACGATGCGAAGTCAGTCGCAATCGTCAGCGCGTCTTCGGTGACGTCTTGCAGATCGTGACTGCGCCAGAGCGCAGCCAACTCGCCTGAGCGGCACAAGCGCATGTGACGCTCGTCCTTGTGCCCATCACGTGGATGCTGCGAGACGACTGCATCCCAGAACAATCGCAGCATCTCCATCCCGTCACCGTAATCCCAGACCGCAGCGGCGACGATCCCGCCGCGTCGCGTGACGCGTGTCATCTCGATGGCGGCCTTCTGCGGATCAGGAACGAAATTGATGGCGAGCAACGACAGCGTGCGATCGAACGCGTCGTCGTGAAACGGGAGCCGCTGCCCGTCACCAACGATGAAGTGTGTTCGTTCGTGATCGTGCCTGGACCGCGCGAAGCCGACATACGCCGCAGCCGGATCGAGTCCAACGATGCGGACCGCTGGCGTTGATGCGACTGCCGCGGCGATCGAGCCGGTGCCGGAACCGACGTCGAGCAGTGTGTTGCCGTCGTGCACCTCGGCGAATCGCACGAGCTGCGTCGCGAGCTCGCGGCTCCAGCGGCCCATGAACCGCTCGTAGGCGGCAGGTCCCGAGAATAGCGACTGATCGTTGTTCAGTGGTGGCGCGCGCCTGCGCGCGGCGCGGAAACACGAGAACTTTCCAAAGGAGGACGTTCGCTCTTGCCACTAATAGTATCGTCCTGACGTGTTCGTAGTTCAAGACTGTTTGTTGTTCCCGAAGGCCGGTATCATCGCCGGCCCATGCCGAAACACCTTCGGCGTTCTCGTTCCTCAGGCCGGCTGCTCGATCGCATCCTGAACACCCCGCAACTCGCGCGAGTTGTTCCACAGCTGCAGCCTGAGGTGCTCCACCGACTGATACAGCACTGCGGCCTCGAGGACTGCGGTGAGCTGCTGACGTTGGCGACGCCTGGGCAGCTGACACGCGTCTTCGATCTGGACGTGTGGCGTGCGTCTGCGCCGGGAGGCGACGAGCAGTTCGACGCCGGCCGGTTCGGCACCTGGCTCGAAGTCATGGTGGATACCGGTGTCTCCAGCGCAGCTGCGACACTCGCCGCGATGGATGTCAATCTCCTTGCTGCCGCGTTTGTCGAACATATCCGCGTGTTCGATTACGCCGCCGTGGCGCCGTTCATCACCATTGACGGCGATGTGACGTCCGGCGCGTCGTTTTCGGACGGCGTTCGTGCCGAGATCGGCGGGTATGTCGTCACCGCGAAACGACTCGACCACTGGGACGCGATCACCGCGGTCTTGAACACGTTGGCCGACGAGCACGGCGTCGTGTTCGACCGCGTGATGCGTGGTTGCTGTGGTTTGTCGAACTCTCGTCCTGAGATCGACGGACTCGACGACCTGCTGACGGCGAATCAGCAGGCCATGTTCGACGTCGCCCTCGATCGCGAGGCACGCGGCGACGCGCAGGGATACGTGACGCCGGCGCAGGCACGCACGTTTCTGCAGATGTCGCGCCGGATCGATCGACGACAGGCGTCGGCGCCGACGCGTGACCCGGTCACCGCTGCGTATTTCAGGGACGCGGAGACGCACTCAACCCGCGCAACGGGCGTTGAGTCGTCGCCGCCGCACGATGACGGGCATGAACAATCGCCGGAGGCCATCGCCGCGATCGTTGAACTCCTGCAGGATGCAGGCGTGATCCCAGGTCCGGCGCGCGCGCTGCTCGAGGCACCGGAGCACACAACACCGCCACGTCTTGCGCGGATCCACGCCGAGTTGGAGCTCGTTCAAGACCGGGACTCGAATGTGTATGCGATCAGAAACACCGAGCTCGCGTATCTCGCGAATGCGATCGCCGCAGGTGCGACGATTCAGTCGCGGCCGGTGCGTGCCGACGAGGCATCTGAGGCGGTCATGGCCGTCTGCAATCTGGGCCTCGAGAACTGGCCGGATCACTGGCCGCCTCGCGATGGCGGCGCACGCGCGCACGGGCGCGAGGCGTTGCTGATCGACCACGACCTGGTCACCGTGTTTCAGGTCGGGTGGACCGTCCTCCATGAGGACGTCTGTATGTTTGCGGCAGACGAACTGGTCCGCGTGCTGACGTCGCTGCACTGCATCAACCCTGATCTCCAGGACGGGATCGAGGCGCTTCGTCGAACGTTGATCCGTCATGCCCGGGGCGGTGCACCGTGGGAGGCCCGCCTCGCGTTTGACGTCCTCACCGCGCTCGACATGCCTGCATGGGCGGCGCTGCTCGGTCTCATCGAGCAACTGCCGACGATGCACGCCGCGGTGGGCGCGACGCTGACCGGCGCGACGCGCCCGATTGAGCCATCAGCGTTCGAATTCATCTCGGAGAACGCGCAGATTCAGCAGGTGCGCGACTTCATGCGGCTCCTGCCGGATCGATTGCGTGCCTAGCCGTAGCTCACGCGGATTCTGAGCGAAGACTGGCGCCGATCATCCAGCACGCGGCGGTGAAACGCACCTGATCGCCCTGCACATACGGATCGTAGGCACTGCGTATGGATTCGGCGACTCGTGCGCGAGTGGCGTCATCGGCATCCTGCAGAAGCAAGCCGACGGGCCCGAGCCTGGTCACGTATCGCGAGAGATCGTCCTCGCGAAGCGAGCAACCCACATCGATCGGCTGGATGTCAATGTCCGACCACCCGCTGTGATTCAGGATGCCGTGGACATGATCGCGATCGGCGAACGCGAACTGTCCGGGACCATCCGGCCGACGCGGCGGGAGATTCGGCAGCATCGCCGCGGCGGCGCGTTCGGCCGTCGTCATGAAAGGATTCTCCGCCGCGCTACGCCAGACAATGAGTCGAAGCGGCGCGCCCTCGCGTGCGGCACGACGCAGGTTCGCAAAGGCCCGGACGGGATCGCTGAAGAACATCACGCCAAACCGCGACACGATCATGTCCACGCTCGCCGGCTCGAAGGCATACACCTGTGCGTCGGCGACAACGAACGCTGCCTGTGCATGCTCCCGCTCGGCGCGAGCGCGGGCCAGCGTGATCATCGGCCCGGAGATGTCCACGCCGAGGCTGCTGCCAGCGCCCTCGAGCGAGCGTGCGATCGCGATTGTGGTGCTCCCGGTGCCACAGCCGACGTCCAGCACCGCGCGCGCTGACGCGGCGCGGACGGCCTCGACGAGCAAATTCTCGAATGGGGTGAAGAGGCGATCGAGCACGTGCTGCGCATCGACCCAGGCACGTCCTGCTGGGCCGTTCCACAGCGCCGTCTGCTCGCGCTGAGTGTCGTCAGGGGCGTTCATCTGATGTCCTCTCTTGGCGTTGGCAGCGTGGATGTCGCTAGACGATGACGGACCGAGCCCGCAGCAGAGCGCGGCCGAGATCGGCGCGTCCATCGATCTGAATCGTACGGGCGGCGTCCTCGTTCGACAATGCGTTGAACAGCAGCTTCCACGCCGTGTCCTCGTTCAATCGCAGAGACGTCGTCGCTGCTGGTGGCATGCCGCACCACAGACTCCAGCGATGCTGCTCACGTTGCAGCGTCCATCGGCCGCCGCTCGGGCCGTTGATGTCGATCGCCACGGTGTGACCGGTGTCCGCCGACACATCACGGAACGCGTGCGGCAAGCCACGCACCGCAATATCGATCACTGCACCGAGATACCGTGCGTCAGCGAGTGCGTCGGCGCCGACCGCCATCCGAATCTGCTGCTGGTGATGCCACAGTTCGGTGAACTCGCGCCCGATATCGAACCAACCGGCCGAGTCGTGCTCGCCCGCCCACGACACGGGAAACAGCGCCGGTGCGTCGAGTGGCAATGACTCGAACCAATCGGCTGATTCGCGGCTCGCCTGCGCATAAAGATCGGTGAGCACTCGCGGACTCAATCGCTTCGTTGACGTGACCCACTGCGCATTGAGTGCGTTGATGAACTCGACGAAGTCGCGTTCGGACGCTATCGCCCGAGGCGGCGGCGTCATCCCATCACGATGGAACGACAGCCTCCGCAGCGTGGTGTCGAGAAGATGCGCGACGATGTCGCGCACCGCCCATGACGCGGCAACGGTCGGCAGCTCCCACGATTCCGGCGGCAGTCCACGCAGCAGTGTCACGACGCCGCTGGACACAGGACGGAACAGCGCGCGGGTGTCGATCGGGACCGGTCGCGTCAACGGCATCTCAAAGTCCTCATCGCAGAGCCTCAGGGCAGAGACACACGGATGCAGTGTCTGTGACCCGGCACACGTACTGCTGGCGTACGGCACTCGCGTGGAGCGCGCGTTTCTCGTTGAGTGATTCGAGCGCGCTTCACCGAACGGCCACGACATGCCGTGGTTGGAGGTACTGCGATGGCGATCATTCGTGTGACAACCGCAGTCGTGATGATGACGTGGATGGCCGTGAGTGGTGCGCAACTTGTGGCCCAGGACCTACGGATTGACCCAAGCGACGTCGCCGCGATCAGAGTAAGTGTCGAGACACTGGCCGAGCACGTTGGACAGTTCGCAGGCCTGCGCGTGCGGTTGACCGACGCCATGGTGGAGCGCGTGGTGAGTCCTCGCGCATTCATCCTGACTGGCCAACGAGACGTCGCTGGCCTGCGTCTCACCCGTGACCGAGTTGGCGTGATCATCCAGTCTGGACGTGTGACTGTCGTGCAAGGCATGCCGATCGTCGTGAGTGGCGCAGCGGGGACCTTCCTCGGCGGCCAGGTCTCAGGAGCCTTGACCCGGTCGGAGGCGCTCACGGAGACCGAGCGCGCCGCGCTGCGCCCGTATCCGCTTGTGGTCGCCCTGTCGGTTCAAACGCCGGGGAACGTCAACCTGATGCAAGTTGCGCCAGCGTCGGCGCCAGCACCGCCAACGACACCGTAGGTCAGTCGTGGCGCGCGCGCGTGTCACATGCTGACACCGTACGGCGAAGTACTCGTCGTCGCCGTCTCGGGGGCTGGCGACAACTGAGCGGCACTCTCCTCAGTGTCTGACAGTTCGGTGGGGATGCTCGCCGCCAGGCGAGTCCCCTCGCCGCGGCGCGAATCGATTCGGAGTGTTCCTCCGAAGGCCTCGAGACGTTCGACCATGCTGACGAGGCCGACGCCATCACTCCAGGCCGCTTCGACATCGAACCCCACGCCGTTGTCCACGATCGTCACCGTCAACCCGTCGCCGTTGCTGCCCACGTGCACGGAGACATTCTTTGCCTGGCTGTGCTTGATCGCGTTTTGCAGCGCTTCCTGGACGATCCGAAACAGACACAACATCACGTCGGGCGGCAGCGTTGCGGGCACGAGGTCGTGCGTGAACGTGATAGTGAATCCCGCTCGTGACAGCTCGACGCACAGATGCTCGAGCGCGGCCACGAGGCCGAGCATCCGCAGCCGGGTTGGATGCAGCCGATGCGAGAGCTCGTGAAGGCTCTTCGAGATGTCTCGCGCCACGGACAACGCCTCAGCCGCGGGACTCTGGGGACGATTCACGCGGCCCAATAACTCGAGTTCAACTGTGAGCACCAGCATTCGCTGGCAGATGTCGTCATGCAACTCGCCAGCGATTCGCGATCGTTCAGTTTCTTGCGCGCTCAGAAGACGAGCTCCTAAGGCGCGGTTTCGATCGTAGCTCCGTCGCAGCTCGCGCTGATTCGCCCGCAATTCCGCCTCCGCTCGTTGCCGTCGTCGTCGCTGAATCAAGAGGCCGGTAATAAGCACCGTCTGCGTCATGACAAGCGCGAGCCCGCCAAGCAGGTAGGAGCTGTACCGATCCCAGAGCGTCGGGTCTCGAAACCTGACGAGTGTCCCAGAGGGAACCCGCCGCTCGTCGATCCGCCATCGCCGGAGCTGGCGCCAATCGACCTCGTTCCTATTCAGATTCAGCGCGACGACCGGGATGCTGTCGGCGGACTCGCCGCCGAGCACGCGCAATGCAACCTGTCCAACGTGCGCGATTGCATCGCTTTGACTATAGAGGCTCCCTCCCACAACTCCGTGACCTATTGCGGAATTGACCCAACAATACGTGGGCGCATTCGCGGCCGCGGAGACTCGATCCACGTACTCAAGTGGATGAAACTTCTTGCCAGCGCCATCTTCCGTGACCAGCACGTGGTAAACGGCGGAGTGAGGAGGAAGCGTCGCCAGTCGATTCTCCAGATCCGTCGTCGTCAACCCTGACAGATACGTCACGCGCATTCGTGAGTCCGAGGGTGGCATCTGCCTGCGGGCTTCGTTTTCGAAGTCCTCATCAGCCGTGGCGGCGCCGGTGACGATGAAGAGGTTTCGAACGTCCGGCTGCAACTCGCGAACAAGATCAAGGGTCGGTAAGAAATTACGTTGGTGCAGTACCCCGGTCGAGTTTGGGCGGCGCTTGAAAGCCGGTGTGTTCGTCAGGAAGACAACCGGCGTCTCATGAAACAGCGAGTTGTCGGAGCCGTTCACAAATTCGAGCGCCGCATTCTGCAGCGCAATGACGAGATCGAACCGGATACCCTGGTACTTCACTTGAAGAAAATCACGAACCCCCTGCCTATAGGCGCGATCAGGGAACCTCGTGATGTCGATGAACTCGGCGTAGTAGTCGAGGTTTCGTGACAAGCCATCGTCGAGAATGCTCGGCAATTCGCTTTCGCCGACGACGGAGAACTGCGCGTCTCGTCGGGTGGAGTAGAGAACGAGCACCTTCTTGTGGCTGTCAATTTGCGCGTGGGCAGTACTCGCGAACAGGAGTTCGGCGAGCACCACGATGGCGGCCACCATCCAGTGCATGTCGATCCTTACCAGTCGAACGCAGCCGTGACTTTCCACAGACGCGGAGTCAGAACAGTGAGCGGTTGGAGCCAGGGACCCTCAGAGACGAAGGTGTTGTTATAAGTCAAAACCGCGTTCGAATTCAGCAGGTTAAAGATGTCGGCGCCAATGACCGTTCGATAACGGCCCGAGCTGAAGACTTTCGCCACGCGCAGATCGAACTCGGTAATCCTATCGCCATACAGCGATCCGGGCGCGACAAGGTTCACGGTAACGGTGTCTGCGTTTCCAGACAGGTTTCTTCCCAGCGATGGCGCCACGACGGAATTGGGCGCGGCATAGTTGGCGGCCAGCATTGCACCCGGCTTGGTCTGGAACGTCCCGGCCACCTCGACCTCGAGCTTCGGAACTCGATAAGTGGAAAGTCCCCGCACCTGAGTTAGCACACCGAAAGCGACGTGACAGTACGGACTTACGGGTGTCACCGCCGACGTCATCAGCCCCGCGCCGAAGGCCGTGGTGTTGGTCATCGTGGTGGCCAGCTCAGGAAGACGTTGGCGCACGGCGCAGTTGTCAGCGACGGTCTGACCGGTGCTGCTGCCTCCGACAATCGTCAGGCGGTCTTGGATGCGCGCCTCGACGGTCAGGTCGAGTGCGTTGGAATACTGAGACCATTCTCCATACTGTCCGGAGTCGGCAATGAAGTTATCGACCTGGCCGGCCTTCCCAGGGACGACGTCGTAAAGGCCGCCCACGATGTAGCCCCCACCGCCGGGGAGTCGTGGATCGCGCGGGGCCACGACGCTGAACGGCGTGAAGTCTGACGAGCTCACTGACAAGTTGTCGGCGACTGTGAAGCCTCGGAAGGAGCGGCGGCTGTAGCTGACGTCCACCGACGATCGTCGTCCGATCTGCTGCTGGACCGAGACGGCGAGATTCCAATCCGACGGACGAACGTCCCATCCCGAGAGAACACCGTCGTCGAACGCGTTTGTCATGACGTTCGTACCGAAGCTCACATTCGAGAGTACACCGCACAGATCGCCGCCACTCGTTCGCAGATCCTGGGCGTTCGGGCTCAGCAGATTGCAGTCCGGCGCGAAATTCCGGTTCGCGTCGATCCATGCGCGTGTCACTCCCGCTGGGCCAAAGACCGGAGTCGTTTGAGGCATGCGCGACGTGGGATTGGTCGAGGCGTAGATCCCTGATGTGCCGACGCCCTCGAGGTATTTGCCGAGGCTCATCTTGAGAGCGGTCGTTCCGCGTCCGGTCACGTCGTAGGCAATCCCGAATCGAGGCGTGAGGTCTGTGTAGCTATCGATGCCGCGCGTTTCGGGAATCGTGATTGGTGTCGGAAGAAATCGCGAGGGACCTTCGCGCTGGGTTGGAAACCAGCTTCCCGCACGATCGAAGCGGAGCGCGCCCTGTAGCGTGAGCTTCCCACGCGTCCACTGCTCTTGCGCGAACAGCGCATCCCATCCGGCACGTGCGTTGTTGACCCACGGCGAGATCGACTGCGTCAGTTGGTTCGGCACGCCGTTGTTCACTTGATAGGTCAGCGCCTGATTGTTCGTCATCCACGTACGGTCGTCGGTCATCAGCGCATGCTGGTAGCCCACTTTCATCGTGTGCGTGCCAGTTACATACGACATTGAGGCTTTCCACACATACGAGCCGGTGTGGGCGTCACTGAAGTCCTGCGATCGATACACCAATCCCGGGATGTTGCCGTTTGCGGCGCACCCGCTCGCGCATTGCTCGACGACTCTCACGAGATCGCGTGTTGGATTGGGATCACGCTCGAAGTTGCCGACGCCAAAAAAGACGCCGCCATACCCCGCCTCCAGGAGCACGCGGTCGGTTGGCGGCGATAACCACGTGACCTGGGTGACATCCAAACGACGCCCGAGTACGCCGACGGCTTCGGGTGATACCCGCTGTGGTTCTGATACGCCGGGCGTTGCACCAGTACACGAGCGACAGAGGGCCTGCGCGTTCCAGTAGCCACTCACTTTGTTTCGCGGCGTCGGTTGCCACGTGAGTCGTCCACTGATGCTTTCGAACGTTCGGTCGGAATACGAGGGCCGTGTCATGTCCGGCGCGTACAGCCACCGATCGGCAGATCCCGCGTTGCGGTTGTAGTAGACGGTGGTGCTGTTCCTGGTGCTGCCGCTCGTGTGCGCGCTGAGGACGTACCACAAACGGTCGGTCACAACAGCCCCGCCGAGCGTGCCTGAGATGTCGTACACCTTCGTGTACGGAGCGCCGGGAATCACACCCTGCGCGATGAGGGATTGACTCACGTCAGATTGAAACCGCTCGCCGGTCCCGCTCGCGAACAGCGAGCCGCGCATCGTATTGCCACCGGTTCTCGGCACGATGTTCATCACGAGCCCGCCGGTTTCCGACTCACCAAGTCCACCTGACATGGTGAAGGTCACCTCTTGTGCCTGGCCGACGTCGACGTCGTAGATCGTGGCGGAATTGCCGCTTGGTGGACTTCCGATGTTCAGTCCATCCAGGAGAAGCCGACCTTCATTCTGACGGCCGCCATGAAACGGAAACGCTGTCGCCGCCGGGCCAGTGACGAGATCGTTGCCGCTCGTGACGACGCCCGGGACGAGGGTGAGCAGCGCGTTGTAGCTTCGCGCCGTAGGGATCGAGGCGACGACACCACCTGAATGAGTAATGGCACGCTTCGCGCTGCGTACGTCGATGATGGGCGGCGCAGAGTTGACCGTGATCGTCTCGGTGCCCGCGTCAACCGTCAGTTGCGCATTAACGATGGCGGTGAGCGGACCGGTCACCTCGACGCGCTCCCGCTGCAGGGGCTTCCAACCGGCGCCCGTCAATTGCACGCGATACGAGCCGGGTCTCAGTTCTTCGATGCGATATTGCCCCGCCCCATCTGTAGTTGTCGTGCGTTTTGTCTCGATAAGCGCATCGCTGATCGCTTCAACCGCGACGCCAGACACCGCCACACCCGCAGAATCAGTCACCCTGCCGGCAATCGAGCCCTGGGCGAGCGCAGTCGCAGGGATAGCGACGAGGTAGAGCAAAAGCCCCAGCTTCATTGCCCAAATTTCAAAATCGAAATTCTCCCACACGGTAGCAGCTCCCGAAGAATCCGAATTTCTTCATCGGGCGTAGATGAGGATGACGCCGTTTGGACAACGCTGCGAATAGAATCGGGGGTCCATCCGTTCCCCCGCGGATGCGCAGGCGATGCGCCACACATGACGTTCCAACCCGAGCGTCGTCCCCGAGTCGTGATTGCCGACGATCATCCGTCGGTGCTCGTGGCGTTCGCCCGCATGCTCGAGGCCTCCTGTGAAGTGGTGGCGAGCGTGCCCAACGGTCAAGACGCGATCACGGCCGTCGAGCGTTTCAGACCCGATATCCTTCTCGTCGATCTCATGCTGCCGGACATCGACGGTCTTGCCGTGTGCCGCACCGTGAGGCAAACCGTACCGGAGACCGATGTCGTGATCGTCACGGCGTTTGACGATGCCCTGGTTGAGTCGACGGCCATGCAGGATGGCGCGTCCGCGTTCGTGCCGAAGCACTCGGCTGCGGCGACGCTCGAGCAGACGATTCAGCGGATCTTTGCGAAGCGCCAGCGTGACCGGGAGCAATTCGATTGATCGAGCGATGAGGGTCGCCGCATAGCGCTCGTCGCTACAACGTCTTCAACACCCGAGTGGCCAACGCCTGCCGGCGTTGTGTGTAGACGCTCGATGACGTTGCTCGAGCGGCGGCGCGTTCGAGCGCGGGAGCCGCATACTTCAACTCCGCTTTTGCGCCATTGCTGTCCATCTCGCTCAGCGCGAGCACCGTGTACCAGAAAGGAAATGTCCGCCAGCCCTCTTCGCCATCGCGTACTGATCGCAGATGCATGGCGCCGCGCTCCAGTCGTTCTTCGCGACGATCGAGACCGCCACCGAGCAGGTTGCGCCACAGGCCCACGCTGCATTTGCCGCAACAGTAGAGGCCCGGATTTTGTTTGCGCGGGTCCTCGGCGGCGCGCGCGAGGCACTGCATGAGTCCCTCGTCTGCTGCGTCGAGCGCGCGTGTCACGCCGCGATCCCGCACGCCGAGGGACCTCAGCGCGCGCGACGCTTCCTCACCCAGGATGTGGCGCGCGGATGCAAATGCGATGCGCTCGCCGGTGAACAGAACGATGCCTTTCGAGCGTTCCGACGGGAACCCGGCAAAGGTGCCCCCGTAGGCGCCGGGCAGCCCCTGTCGCGCGGCGATCCATCGCGCGACGTCGCCGCGATCGGCCGCAGAGAGCGTGTGGCCATCAACGTGCGCCGCATTGATCGCATCGACCGTCCGCGACAGGCTTGTCCTGTTGATCAGCACGCCGCGATTCTACTGCCGCGCCCGGCCGATTTGCGTGATTTCAGCCAACGCTATTCCGTCGTCAGGCACGGTATTTCGGAGGTCCTGACTTCAGGCGGCCGCCGATCCTGAAACGCTCGCTCGTACATCCGGCACGCGTAGTGCAGCGCTCGACACCACACGATTCACGTCATGAAGGCTACCGTGCGCGCAGATGTCCTGGCCGGTCTGACGACAGCCGCCGTCGTCGCGCCGAAAGGCATCGCGTACGCGACCATTGCCGGGCTCCCGGTTCATGTTGGTCTCTACACAGCGATCGTGCCGATGGCGGTCTACGCTGTGCTCGGCACATCACGTCCGCTGAGCGTCAGCACCACGACGACGATCGCGATACTCAGTGCGACCGTGTTGACTGCGGCCGCGCCGAATGGATCGGGCGCCGATCTGATCCCGGTGGCGGCGACGTTGTCGATGCTGGTCGGTGCTGTGCTTCTGCTGGCCGGGGGGCTTCGTCTCGGCTTTCTCGCCAACTTCATCTCAGAGCCGGTGTTGACCGGATTTAAATCCGGCATCGGTCTGGTGATTGTGGTGGACCAGATTCCGAAGCTGTTGGGGATTCACATCACCAAGACCGGATTCTTTCGCGACGTGCTGGCTATCCTCGAGCATCTGCCCGCCACATCGGTCGCGACGCTCCTGGTGGCGGCAGCAGTGATTGGGGTGATCTTCGCGATCGAGCACTTTGCGCCGCATGCACCCGCACCGCTTCTCGCGCTGGGCGTGGCGATTGGTGCGTCAGCGGCGTTCGACTTGAGCCACTCGGGCGTCGCCGTGATCGGCGCCGTGTCAGGAAGTCTTCCTTCGTTGATACGTCCACGATTCGAGCTTGCCTGGATCATGTGGCCGGCAGCGACCGGTATCGCGCTCATGAGCTTTACGGAGAGCATTGCCGCCGCGCGCGCGTTTGCGTCGCCGGGAGAGCCGCGGCCGATGCCGAATCGCGAGCTCCTCGCGCTTGGCTGCGCGAATTTCGCCGGCGGGCTGTTCGGAGCGATGCCGTCTGGTGGTGGCACCACACAGACCGCAGTAAATCGGAAGGCCGGCGCGCGCACGCAGCTCGCAGCACTCGTCACCGCTGCGGTCTCGCTTGCGACACTGCTCGTACTCGCCCCGCTGATCGGCGTGATGCCGCAGGCCGCCCTCGCTGCCGTGGTGGTCGCCTACTCGATCGACCTGATCAAGCCGATCGAGTTTGGTGTGATTCGGCGTGTACGGCGCATCGAATTCATTTGGGCTCTCATTGCATTCGTCGGCGTCGTCCTGCTCGGCACGTTGCAGGGAATCCTCGTCGCGGTCATCGCTTCACTCGTGTCGCTCGCCCAACAAGCCTACGATCCGCCGGTGCACGTGATCGGCCGCAAGCGGGGCACCGACGTGTTTCGGCCGCGCTCGTCCGACCATCCCGACGATGAGTCGTGGCCCGGGCTGCTGATTCTGCGTGTAGAAGGCCGCGCGTTCTTTCTGAACGCGCAGCGGATCGGCGACAGGATGTTGCACCTCATCTCGACGGCACAACCGGCCGTCGTCATCCTCGATGGTCGCGCGTTAATCGACATCGAGTACACCGCGCTGAAGATGCTCATCGAGGGCGAAGAGAATCTGCGGCGCCACGGCATCACACTCTGGCTGTCGTCGCTCAATCCCCAGGTTCTCAAGACCGTGCAGCAATCGCCGCTCGGAGAAACGCTCGGGCGCGCACGCATGTTCTTCAACCTGCAGAGCGCGGTGGCACAGTACGAGCGGCTGCAGTCGAACATCAAGTCGATTGGCGCGTGATTCCGCGTCCTGCGCCGGGCGCGACGATCGCGAGTTCAGATTAGTACGAGCGGACGATCTTCAACGCGACGGCGTCGTGTCCCTTCTCCAGCACGTCTTCAGCCGTCAACACTTCGCGCGACTTGATGAGCCAGGCGACGAGTCCTGTCCAACCCGTCTGATGGCTTGCGCCAACGCCGGCGCCGTTGTCGCCGTGGAAATACTCGTAGAAGAGCGGTAGATCGCGCCAATGTGGATCGCTTTGGAATTTCCTGGAGCCACCGTGCACCGGTCGTTGTTGCCGCTCGTCGCGAAGAAAGATGCTGATGATACGCCGCGCGAGTTCGTCCGCCACCTGCCAGAGGTTCATGGTCTTTCCGGATCCAGTCGGACACTCAACGACGAATTCGTCGCCGTAGTACGAATACATCTTCCTGAGTGAGTGGATCAGTAGATGGTTGACCGGCATCCAGATCGGCCCGCGCCAGTTGGAGTTGCCGCCAAAGAGGTTCGTCGTTGATTCTGCCGGCTCGTACTTGACGCGGTAAGCCGAGCCATTGACGGTGAACTCGTACGGATGTGCCTCGTGATAACGCGAGAGTGCGCGGATACCGTAGTCGCTCAGGAATTCCGAGGGGTCGAGCATCCGGGCCAGGATCCGTCGAAGCTTGCGCGCGTCGACCAGTGACAGCATGTGGCGGCCGCCGACACGAGCACGAGTGACGTCGGTGATGTTGATGAACAACCCCTTGTTCATCTCGACGAAGTGGTGCATTCGCTTCGCGAATGCAGGCAGGCGCTCCAGCACGTCTCGCTCGAAGATCGTCGAGGCAAAGAGCGGGATTAGTCCCACCAGCGACCGCAGCTTGAGTCGGACCGCTGTGCCAGACGGCAACCGAAGCACGTCGTAGAAAAACCCATCAGTTTCGTCCCACAGCTCATCGGCGTTGTCGCCGATGCGGTCCATCGCGGCCGCGATGTAGACGAAGTGCTCGAAGAACTTGCAGGCCAGCTCCTCGTACACGGGGTTCTCGAGGGCGAGCTCCAATGCGATCGTCAGCATGTCGAGCGAGAACATCGCCATCCAGCTCGTGCCATCCGCCTGCTCGATTATGCCGCCCGTTGGCAGCGGAGAACTGCGATCGAACACCCCGATGTTGTCGAGACCAAGGAACCCGCCAGCGAATACATTTCGTCCGGACTGGTCTTTTCGGTTGACCCACCAGGTGAAGTTCATCAGCAACTTGTGGAACTGGCTTTCAAGGAATGCGCGATCGCTCATACCGTTGAACGCTCGATCGAGCTGGTACACATACCAGACCGCCTTGCAGTGCACCGGCGGATTGACGTCGCTGAAGTTCCACTCGTACGCGGGAATCTGTCCGTTGGGATGCAGGTAGACCTGGTTGGTCATCAAGCGCAATTGCTCCTTCGCGAAGTCGAGATCGACCCGCGCGAGGATCACGCAGTGAAAGGCCAGGTCCCAGGCGGCGAACCACGGGTACTCCCACTTGTCGGGCATCGAGATGATGTCGGCGCTCTCGAGATGGAACCAGTCGGTGTTCCGACGCGCGATCCGCTGCCGGCAATCCGGGGGGAGCAGCTTGTCGTTGATCCAGGCTTGTACCGGATAGTTGTAGAACTGCTTGCTCCACAGCATGCCTGCCAGGGCCTGTCGCATCACGAGTCGTGAATCGGCATCGAGATGTGGCGGGATGACCTTGGCGTAGAACGCGTCCGCTTCTGCGATACGCGCATTCATCGTCTCGTCAAACGGGGCGCCGAACGCGTCTCCAGGCGATCCCCCGGTGCGGTCGCTGAGTCGCAGATGAATCACCTGCACGTCGCCCGGTGCGACCGTCACCTCGTAGTGCACGGCAGTCTTCGTGCCTGTCTTGTGTGGATTGACGCCGTCTCGTTTGTCGTGGACGAAGAAGTCGTTGATGGAGTCCTTGACGTACGGCGAATCGTTCGACAAGCCGAAGATGCGTGAGCGATTCGTCTCGTTCTCCGTGAAGAGCATGGGGACGTCGCGATCGCAGAGGAGGTATCGCTCACCGAGCGCCGGGTGAGAGGCGATAAGCGACTGCCGACCACATTGCTGGAGTACTGGTTTCGCTGTGTGGTCATCGGACCACGACCACGTGTTGCGGAACCAGAGCGTCGGCAGGACGTGCAGCGTCGCCGCCGCGTCGCCGCGATTCCACACGCTGATGCGAACCAGAATCTCCTCCGGCGACGCTTTCGCGTACTCGACGAACACGTCGAAATATCGGTCGTCGTCAAAGACGCCGGTATCGAGGAGCTCGTACTCCAACTCGAAGCGGCCGCGTTTCCGGTTCGTCACCACAAGATCCGAGTAGGGAAAGGCCTTCTGCGGATACTTGTAGAGATATTTCATGTACGAGTGCGTGGGTGTGCTGTCGAGGTAAAAGTAGTACTCCTTGACGTCTTCGCCGTGGTTGCCCTCGTCGTTGGTGAGTCCGAACAGGCGTTCCTTCAGGATCGGGTCGCGGCCGTTCCACAGCGCCAGCGCGAAGCAGAGGATCTGCCGATCGTCGCAGATGCCCGCCAGTCCATCCTCGCCCCAGCGGTAGGCGCGTGACCGGGCCTGATCGTGTGGGAAGTAGTTCCAGGCGTTTCCGCTCTCGCTGTAGTCCTCCCGAACCGTGCCCCACTGACGCTCGCTCAAGTACGGGCCCCACTTCTTCCATCGGGCACCGTGCTCGTGCGTGTCCCTCAATCTGGCTTGTTCGGGATCGTCAGGGCCGTCCATGCGGAGTTTCCGATGCGAAACAGCCACGTCGTACGGCAAAACACGTGCTTATGCGGACGCTGGCGAATCGACCGTTTCCTGAGCATTCTCGGGGGCGGCGGATCAGTGTGCCTCCAGCGCGCACGGCATTCCGTCGTGAGCCCCCGTGCTTCGGAGGCTCCTTTCATGCGATTGAGGCGCTCTATCGCAACTGCGCGAACACCTCCGCGACCTTCACCCCAAACGGTGCGACACCCTCGGCTCTCGACACGTTAGACATGGTGGCAATCACCAGCCGGCGCTCTGGAAACATCAGAAGCGCGGTGGTGCCGCCGATCGGCGTGGCGCGGTGCGCCACCATGCGCGTGGCCGCGCCGTTCAGTTGTACGTGCTCCACCTTCCAACCCAACGCAAAGTCCGTTGAAGCGCCCGACGCGAGATCGTTCGTCGAAACATCTTCACTGAGGCACCCGATTTCAGAAAGCCAGAACTGTCTGCACCATCGGCACCCAGCCCGCCATCCCCGCGGTGTACGGAGTAAACGCTCCGCTGTATGGAGCTCTGTGAACCTTCATCAACTCGGCGGTGAGCCAAAAGCGCTCGGTCGGCAGGAAATACCACTTAGCGCCACCGCCATACTCATACGGGCTGGCGAATTGTCCGAACACTTTTGAGCCGCGCCCATACAACACCAGCGTCCTCGGAACAACGAATTGCCCCGCCGACAACTCAAAGCCGTGATCGAATGTGGAGTCGAGTGGAAGCGGTCCATCCGCGTCGAAGTCGCCAACCCAGCGAAGGAAGTACTGTCCGTTCACTGAAAAGCCGCTCTTCTTGAGACCGCCATCGATCGCCCACATCTTGTAGGTAGCCTGGTCAACAGTCACGCCGGGAGCAAACGCTCCGGTCGAGAAGGCGAGCACGCCGTCCGAGTTGTAGATCGACGTGTTGTCGGGACTCGACTGGTCGGTTTCTGAGAAACGGTCTTCGCGCGACCGCGTGAAACTGCTGCCGATCCGAATCCGGGCCCTGCTGGAGGCGAAGTAGTCGTCGTACATCTGGCGCGATTTCCCGGGCTCCGAGTAGGGTCCCAGCGGTTCCCACCAGACACTGCCCGACAGCAGCAGATTCGTGTCGATCTTGGCGGCCGAGATGTTCAGCGTATTGAGACCGTTGCCGACAAACGCCAGGTAGTTCAGCCCCTTCACGGGTTCTCCGCTCGCCCATGCTCCCTGCGTGAAACCGGGGCGGAAGAAGTTGTCGGCCATGCTTCTGTCGATCGGCTGGAAGAACGGGAACGTGGTGACAAGCGATCGGCTGCCTGGAACGCCCGTGTACCCGCCGGTCACGGTCAGCCCCCTGTTGAATCGCCAACCGATATTCCCGGCAACGACGATCGAAGAAGCGCCGGCGGATGTCCAGACGGTGAGGCTGTATTGCAGTTTTGGATCGAACATGTAACCAGCCAGGATGAACATCGAACGGTTGACCGTGATGTCATTGCGTCGATGCACGTCGCGGACATTTCCGAGATGATCGGTAAAGGTGTCGCTGCTGTCGAGGGTGTTGAGGTATCGAATCTGAGTGTTGACGTTGAACTTCAGCAGGAAGGGAATCGTCGCGTCCTCGGGATTCTGGTAGACGACGATGCCATCCTGATAGCGATCCTCTTTCTCCGGTTGTTGAACGGGCGCTTGCTGTGCTGACGCATCCGTCAACGGCACCGGGGCACTCGCGTCACTTGTCAGAGGCTCGGAGCTGTCCGCGGAGCCATCGAGTCGTCTTTGCAGACGCTGGACCTGCTCCATCAGGGCCTTTTGCTGCTCCTCCATTTTGCGAAGCAGTTCTCGAACAACGGCGTTCTCTGCTTTCAGGGACTCGACTTCGCTATTCAGTTCTTCCCGGACTGTCTGCGCGGAGGCGGAACCCACAAACACTGTCACCGAGATCCACATCAATGCGATAAGGAGCTTGATGTGTGCAGAGAATTTGCGCATGTAGGCCTCCATCCACGCTCGCAGCGCCAGCCTCCGAAATACCGTGGCTCGCGACGACATGCCAGGTGCCCGGGGGCACACGAAATCTACGAGTTCCTCGAAAAATCGAGGAAGCCCCGACCTGTCACTGGAATTCGGCAGCACAGCGCACGCCAACTGACGCGCGATGCAGCGAGACGCAGCTGGGGAGGCTGTTCAGACCAAGCTCGGCGTCACTGAGAAGCCCGATGAGAAGACACCGAGCGCCAGTCACGGCGCCTCCGAAGGGCCGCGTTCTTACGACTACGGTCCCGGGTCGGATTTCGGCACGCCGCGCGTGGCAAGTCTGCGCGCCGCGGGCTGAAAGCAGCCCGCGGCTACAGGTGGGTCAGACGGTCGTTTTCGAACTGGTGTTCTTGCAGGACGCCGCGATACGCCGCAGCGAGCGGATCTGCATCTCGCCGTCACTCAGTGTGCCGGTGACGCTCACGCGCTCTCCAACGTGATTCGTCAACTTCAAACGTTTCGTCGCATCGACGACGTCGACCGGCGCTGCCCCCTTCTTCAGGAACGCGGACTTCCAGCTTCGCGAGCGTGGTGCATCCTCGCCGGAGGTGTCCTTCAGACGAAACGTCTCGTCATCACGCTCGAGGCATCCCGCGATCGTCACGGGCGCTGGCGTGGTGACCTGGTTCTGCGAGGCCAGTTCTACGCCGTGCGCGATCTCGACCGGAGGGACGCCCGATCCGTCCACGATCGCGGAATCGGCTTGTGGCGCCGCCGATACCGTGAACTCGGCATCTTGCCGCGATATCGCCCGCGCGCCGAACAGCATCAGCACAACGACCGTGCCGATCAGCGGCAGAACAATCGCGGTGTCCATTCCGGTCGTCAGCTTCGTGAGCTTCTTGACACTCACGACGCTCGCGAGGTTCATGGATTTCGCGAACCTGACGGATCTCTTGACGAACGCGAGCCTGCTGAGGCGAGTTGATTTCCTCCGGATCGGTTTCTTCAACGGCATCAATAACCTCCTTGCTGAAACCGCGTGCAGCTTGGACTTCTACACGGCAAACGCGATGCCCAGGTCTGGAGTTTCCACAAGGGCTCCAAACCGCGACGTTCCGGCGTGTTAGCCGCGCGGCGGCGAAGGCCAGAGTGTGATGTGTCGGCATGAAACACCCAATTCCGTGATGCCAGCCCCCACCTCGGCCTTCGTCTTTGAAAAGGTGTATAGGAATCAAGGTGTGTCAAGATCGAAAGCGCCAGCACGCTGCCATGCCGAGGCGGTGTTTCGTGTTACCTCGTCTGAAGAGACTCCTGGTCGTTAGTTCGATCGCCATCATTCCTTCGCACGCGTTCGCACAAACGTCCGGTTCGACATCTGCGCAATCCACGCCTTCGCCTGGGACGGCCGAGGTGAACGCCCTGGCCACGCCGACGGGCCATGAAGTGAATTTCGCTGTGGGTGCCTACAAGTATGTCGAGCCCGGCGATACGAGCATTTCGATCCACGGCCCCAAATTCGGAGGCGGATATACGGGTACGACAGCACTCAATGCGCGCCAGCACTGGTTTCTCCAGGCTGATGCGAGAGGCCTGTGGGGACACACAACCTACGACGGCTGGTGTTCGCCTTTCTTGATCACGCCCGACAGCCGATCGCCAAACGGCTGGGCGCTGGATATTGGTGATCCGTCGCCGTGCAGCGAGAGCGGCGACAAGGATTGGTATGTGGAAGGCCGTGCCCTCGTCGGCAAGGATTTCATCGGCCGCACGTGGGGATGGTCACCCGATGTCGGAATCGGCATCCGTCATTTGTCGAATGGCACGACCGGCGTCGCCGGATACCGTACCGACAACTATTTGTATCTGCCAGTCGGGATCACGGGACGCACGACCGTGGCTTCGCACAACGCACTGAGCTTCAACCTGGAATATGACTACCTGCTTCATGGTTGGCAAACGACGCGCGACTCGCAATTAGGCGGTGGCGATGTGCCGGCGACACCGTTTGCGCCCGCGTTTACGCTCGAAGGTTTCTCCGACATCTCGTTCGATCAGACCTCCGGATGGGCGTTGCGCGCACGTGCAAAATACCAGATGACCAGGCAGTGGTCGGTGGAGCCAGAGTACGTTCATTGGAACGTCAGCTCTTCGGCTGTGAACGATGAAACGGCGACGTTTACGGTCAACGGCATCACGGTTCAGCAACAGCTCGGCGCGTATGAGCCCTTGAACCACACCAATGAGTTCAATGTGAAACTCGGGTTTCGCTTCTAGAGGTGGCCGAGGCGGGGTGTCTTTGTTGTGCAAAGTAGTGTGTTCAGCGGCGCGCAGCGCGTCGTGTGACGAAGTGCGTGTTCACTCCGACGCTAATCGCGCGCAGCGGATGAACACTTTCGCCCCAGACCATCTTGGCCGCATCCACGAACACGTCGACCGAATCGTTCAACGCGAAATCGACGGCGCCGCCAAACGTCAGATAGTTGCTGCGCTGAAGTCGATCGTGGTTGGTCCGATATTCGCGTTGAGCTGGGCCATCGATGCTGATGTCCGTCCCGTGGATGATGCCCTGGGTCATCGGAGTAAAGGAGATCAGATCGATCCCGTGGTGCGTGACCAGATAGCTCTCGAGAAATCTCACTGACAGCCGTGGGGTGATGAAGTATCCGAGGTCCGCATCTATCCGACTACGATTCGGACGGATGTCGAGCACTTGTTGCGCCCACGCGTATGACACCTGCGAGTGGACGTACAACCCGGGAAGAAATCCATCGAGAAAGCCACCGACGGCGCCTCCCACAATGTACGCGCGCAGATCCTTGCCGGGCGCCGCATGAGCGGTGCTCGGGTAGTGATGACTTGGGATGATGACGTCGAACGAGGGCGTAATCGCGAACGGTCGGGCAGCAACGTTGTAACGGGCACCGATGCGAAAATCCTGGAACGTGCCGTGATACTCGCCGTTGTCCCATTCCTGCGGCGGACCTACTCCCATTACTTGATGCGGATGCGTGCCTTCATACCTCGACCGGATATACGGAAGCGACGCGCTGAGGGCGACCCGCTGGGTGAGCCCGTACTCGGCTTCCATCACGATCGCGTGTCCTTGGGTGGGATCGTGACCGCTGTCGCCGGCCATGCGGTCGCCGTTCAGATCGTAGTGTCCGCGCGCGAAGAGATTCTGGTACGAGAGAGTGATGTTGCCCTCGCCCACTGGCGGGAGAAACGCTTGCGCAGACGCCGCCCGAGCCAGGCCAAGAGCGATGAGTGCCGTCGGTATGATGAAACCACGGCGCGCGGCGTTCACGGCTGCCGCCGACTGGCGCGTTCCCGTTTGAGCTTGATCTCCATAGCCTTGTCGACGGCGGCACAGTAGTGGCCGGGCCGTCCGGGAACGACCACCATTACACCGAACGTCTTCGACGCAGTGTCCCGATCGGTCTTGGCCTGCTTCGTTGGCTGTTGATCCGGGGCGACGAGATAGACCGCGGGAAGGACGACGGCATTGGCGGCTGCCACGGCTTGCGCTCGCTCGAGATCTGGGGCGTCGGTAATGTTGGCGAGGACGACGTCGTAGCTACCGCTGCGCAGTGCGCTTTCCAGATCCGCAACGGTCGTCGCCGCTCGAACCTCGTGACCGGCTTCCTTGAGAGCCGATTCCAGGTTTGGATCCGTGAGCGGCCGGCCAGTGTTGCTTTGCGGGAGATACAAAAGCACTGACGCGGCGCGTGGTGTGTGTCTCGATTGAAAACGGATCCCTCGGCCGAGCGACAGCAGCTTCTCGCCGCATGCGTGCAACAGAGCGGGACGCGTAACGACCGCCGCGGCAACGAGCACGAGCGAGACAATCAGGGAACGCCGCATCGACGGCACAACGTAAGCTCTGCAGCCCTTTGTCGTCAAGTAACGACGCTATTTCAGTCCTTCCGCCAGGTACAACGCGCCGTCGAACGTCCAGTATGTATACGCGTGCGACTTGCCATCGCGAGTCAGTCGAACCTGCCCGGGATCGGAGCCGATATCCGTGAGCACCGTCGGATCAGGAGGCCGCAGCTCCTTCCAGAACTGGCGTGCGCCCGTGGAGAGATCCAACGTGTAGATCCGCAGTGAGAGGTTGCCCGTCTCGCGAACGAAGAGAAACCGACCGTCAGCACTCCACTGCAGCGGCACGTCTCCATCACGATAGCCGTCGAGAGATCGTGGCTCCGTCGAAGAGTCGCCTGAACACACGTAGAACTCACCATACCGATCGACGGCGATGATGGAACGGCCATCCGGCGAGAGGAGAATCCCTACGAATCCGTCAGGCGTCACCGGACGCGGATCACCCCCGTCAACATCCTGGACGTAGGTGCGACGAACGTCGGCTGAGTCGCGGCCCGCAAAGAAAACCCTGCGTCCATCAGGCGACCACGCGGCCCACTCGAGGTACTCGGCGATGGACCCTCGTGTCAGTGCTTTCACATCGCCTGTCCCAGCCGGCAGCAGTACGAGCCGTTGCGGCGGTTCCTCCTGAATCGCTGCGACCCATCGCGCATCGGGCGATAGTGCAAGCGGCCTGCCTTCGCCAAGCTGTATCGCGTCGCCGCCATCGGTTCGTCGAATGAAAATCGAGGGCTTGCCTCTGACGCCATCGCCCCATTCGTAGAACAGCAGCGTTCTGCCATCGTTCGATAGATCAGCGACAGTCGAGAAATCGAGCCAGGACAGATCGTGCTCTGTCGTCTCGTCGACGCCACGCGCCATGATGCCACCGCGAGTCGTGCCGCGCGTCAGCAGCACACGCTGTCCATCTCGTGAGATGTCATTCAGCTTCAGCGTGCCGGGCGCAGAAAACACGGTCCGCTCGCGGCCGGACAGGGTCACGGCAGAGAGCGTCGAGCTGCCGCCCTTGCCGGTGCGCGACCCGCTGAACCACACCTCATCTCCGCTCGGTGACCATGCCAGGCCCTGAAGTGATTGCCAGTGTTGCGAGAGCGTGGCTTTTCTACCGTTGCGGTCGACGACCGAGACCGAGCCGCCCGAGTCGCCGAGCTGATTGTGATCGAGGAAGGCGACGCGATCCCCCGTCGGTGATACGCGTGCGTCGGTGATCCATCCTGGCGACTGATACAAGACTTTTTCGAGTGGGTACTCGAGACGATAGTTGCTGTCTTTGAACGACACGACGGCGAGGGTCTGCCCATCCGGACTCCAATCGGCGACGAGCACGTCTTTCACCAGCTCGCGTGGCGTTCCGCCCGTGATCGGCACTTGCGCAAGTGTGCCGAGACATTCGCCCCAATTGAGCCGGCAACCAAGTGCGACCGCCAGCTCGCCGCGCGACGACACGGAGTATATCCCCGCGTTGACGAGCCCAATCGACCCGGATTGCAGGCTCTCCGGACGAATGACGAACAGTTCGGGCGGCGCACCACTCCACGTCGCGCGATAGACCACTGTCTGACCATCAGGCGCGAGTCTGGCGCCGGTGATCGTCCCATGCCTGAACGTCAGTTGTCGGAACGCAGGGGCTGCCGCACTGCCTCGACCCGCCAGCAGGTACGTCCCCAACGCCGTCAGCGCGAGCGCGGCGATTGCGGCGGCGACCGCAACCAGTCGCCGGCGGTCCTCGGCGCCTGCTTCACCGTCCCGCTTGTCCAGCGGTCTCGACGCCTCTTCCAGCTCGAGGCGCGCGTCGCCGACGTCCCGCAGGCGGTGATGAACATCTTTGTGAAGGCAGCGACGCAGAAGATCGCGCACGCGATCCGGCGTGGACGATGGCAAGCGGTTCCACTCAACGTCGCGGTCCAGTACGCGAGCCAGCGTGTCTGAAATCGTTTCGTCGGCAAAGGCCGCGCGGCCGGTCAGCATCTCGAACAGCACGCACCCGAACGACCAGATATCCGTGCGCTTGTCGAGGGTCCGTCCGCGCGCCTGTTCCGGGCTCATGTACGCGGGCGTCCCCAGGATCGTGCGTTCGCGATCCAGTGTGGCTGTGAGCGTGGGCGCCATTGAGAGCTGTGCCTCGGAGGCGCCCTCCCACGCCTTTGCCAGTCCGAAGTCGAGCACCTTCACGGTGCCGCTCGCCGTCATCTTGATGTTTGCCGGCTTGAGATCGCGATGAATGATGCCTTTGTCGTGAGCGGCTTCGAGCGCCTCCGCGATCTGCGTGCCGATGCGAACCACATCCTCGAAGGGCATCGCACCGGATGCGATGCGATCGGCCAGCGTCGGGCCCTCCACCAATTCGAGCACGAGGGCGTTGAGGCCGTTCGATTCCTCGAGGCCGTAGATGGCGGCGATGTTCGGATGATTGAGTGCGGCGAGCACTTGCGCCTCCCGCGTGAACCGCGCGACTCTGTCCGGATCGAGCGCGAACAGCGGCGGCAGCAGCTTGAGGGCGACGTCGCGATTCAGCCTGGTGTCTCGCGCGCGATACACCTCACCCATCGCGCCCGCGCCGATTGCGCCGACGATTTCGTACGGCCCGATGCGGGTGTGTACGGGCAGTTGCTCGCCCGCAGTCGGCAACCACTCGAGCGCCCCAGTGTCGCGGCTATCTGACGCGAGCAGCGACTCGACCTCGCGGCGAAGCTCCGCGTCATCACCGCATTCGTTGGCGAGGAACGCGTCACGCTCTCTCTCAGGCCGCTCGACGATGGCCTGGAACAGTGCTTTGACGCGTTGCCACCGCTCGTCGCTCATGTCCGGCCGTCGGCGCCAAGCTCACGATTCAGCCACGCCTTCGCAGTACGCCAGTCACGTTTTGCCGTCGAAGGCGAGACCTTCAGCACGTGCGCTGCCTCTTCAATCGTCAGCCCGCCAAAGGCGCGCAGCTCGACGATCTTCGCCAGTTCAGGGTCGACACCCTCGAGACGGGCCAGCGCATGATCGAGCGCCAACAGCGGCATCTCCTCCGCGGCGGCGAGGTCCTTCGCATCGTCGATGGATACGCACTGCACACCGTCGTTACGTTTGCGCGCCCCGCGACGGCGGGCGTGGTCGACGAGAATGCGGCGCATCGATTGCGCCGCAACGCCGAGGAAGTGCGCGCGATCGTGCCAATCCACCTGACGCTGATCGATCAGCCGCAGGTAGACCTCGTGAACGAGCGCAGTCGGTTGCAGCGTGTGATTTACGCGCTCGGCGCGAAGCTGCCGGGCGGCCATGCGTCGGAGCTCGTCGTAGACCAGCGGGAGCAGGTGCTCGAGCGCGGTCGCATCACCTCGACTCCAATCGGTCAACAAGGCGGTGACGCTCCGAGCCGGGTCCATATCGGTCTTCAAAGGCCTGAGGACCCACAGCATAGGGTTCTCTCGAATCGATCCGCAAGTAACCAACCGTGACCCGATCGGCCGCCCATTTGCGCGATCCCCAGAAGAGACCGCCCCAGGGAGCGGTCCGGGTAGCCACAACAAGGGAGGTCGGTCATGGGTTCCATGTTCAGCTGGGCCCTCGCACTCGTGATTCTTTCCGTTGGCGTGACAGGTTGCGGTGACAACGCCGCGTCGCTGTCGCCTGCGGCGCCTACGCCGATTGCCGCGCCGCCACCCGCTCCGGTGTCGCCGACTGCCGTGCCGATTCGTCTGGGAGAAACCGTTGCGGAAACCGTCAGCGACAGCGATCCGCCCATCCAGACACGATGGGGCGCCGAAGCCTCCCGCCGGTTTGCAGTGGCGATCCCAGCGTCCGGAAGTCTCAGGGTCAGGGTGACCTCCTCGGGCCCCAACGCGCTGACCCTCTGGGTCAATTCAGCTCCGTTCTGGGGAACCGTCAACGACGTCATCGGGAGCGGGCGTGTGCAGGCCGGCGAGACGTATGAGGTCGCGGTGTCGATGCACGAACCGCAATCCGCAACGCAGCCATTCGAGTTGACCGCGTCACTCGATCCGCAGTGAGGAAGACGATCATGTCTCAGAGAGCGACTCGCAGTGTCGTCGCCCATCGTGGCGCTTTCGGTCTCCTGTCACTCGTCGCCATGTTCGTCGTTGTGCCGACTGTCACGGCACAGTCGCCAGCGTCAGGGCGATCAAGTGGCTGGGCGCACGTCGATTGCGACAAGGAGCATGCCGGTGCGTTGCAACGAGCGATCGACCGAGCGACGTCAGGCCAGACGATTCTGGTCAGCGGCACCTGTTACGAGAATGTGTCGATTCCGCCGGGCAAGGATCTGCTCACGCTGGACGGCGGCGGCAGCGGAGCCATTAACGGCCCGGACGTGACGGTGAACACCCTCCAGATTCGAGGACCGCGAGGAATCACCGTCACTGGCCTGCGAATTACGGGAGGCCGGGCTGGTATTGATGTGAGCCGCGGCGCGACCGCGCTGATCGACGGCAACACGATCGAGGACACGGCAAGAAACGGAATCACCCTCGGCTCGTTCGCGTCGGCCAACATCGTGAACAACACCATCCAGAACAACGCGAGCGCTGGGATCCTTGTAACTGGCAACGCCTTCGGCTTCATTGGTTTTGCGACCGCGGATGATGTGGCTGCGAGTCCGAACATCATCCGGAACAACGGCACCCACGGCATCAGTGTGACGCTGTCCTCGTCGGCCCGCATCGCCGGGAAAACGATCAGCAACAACGTCAGACATGGCATCAGCGTGGACCGCGCCTCGCAGGCGAACGTGTCAGACAACACGATCGATGGCAACGGTCAACACGGCATCTTCGTGACTGAAAACTCGGTGGTCAACCTGGGTAGCGACACCGGAACCGGCCTCTTTGACGCGCCGAATCGAACCAATGTGAACAACGTGTTGCGTGGGATCGCCTGCCGCGTCGGCGGAGGGGCGAACGGCCGTCGCGGCACGCTCAATGGAACCGGCGGGGCAAAGGACTTCGGCACGAGCTGCGTGGACAGCCTCGACGTGCCGGATACGTTCTAACGCGCGACTGCACAGGAGAAGCCGTCATGTCTCGTGACTTTCTATTGCGCATCGCAGCGATCGCGTTGGCGCTTGCGGGATCGATCGCATGCGGCGACTCCACGTCTTCACCGATGCTGACGCCGACACCCACACCGGCAACGCCGGCGCCACCGGTGGCTCCGCCAGGTTTCAACGTCAGCTCGATGTCGCCAACCGCCGGGCCTACGATCGGCGGCGACTACATCCGTGTGACTGGCACTGGATTCCGGTCAGGCGTCACCGTCACAGTGGATGGTGTTGCCGTGCGAGTTGACAGAGTCACCGATACCATCATCGACGCTCGAACCGTCGCGCATGCGACGGGAGCCGTGGACGTGGTCATCACGAACCCCGATGGTCAGTCGACAACTGTGGCAGGCGGCTACACGTTTGGAGTGTTTTCGCTGACCGGCGGACCTGACCTCGTCGCACCGGGCGGTGAATTGAGCGTCAGCTGGGTGACGCCACCGGGACGCGGATGCCGCGGCGGCGGCGACTGGATTGCCCTCTACAGAATCGGGGACCCGGATAATACCGGCGCGTCGAACGGGCATTCAGACATCTGGTACGACCACGTGTGCGGTGTCGTATCTGGGACGTGGAAGCTCAAGGCGCCCGTGCCGCCCGGCGAGTACGAGTTTCGATTCCTCGTCGGCGACTTCTCCGTCGCGCGAAGCGGGACGATCACCGTGCGCGATTAAGTCCATCGGGCCGGTAGAAGCCTGTGAGTAATCAGCCTGTGATACCCCGACGGGCCGTGATTATGCCAGTCGAGACGCGATCGCATGTTCGACGATTGGCTGGGAGGCAGGGATTCGAACCCCGATAACGGCGTCCAGAGCGCCGTGTCCTACCGTTGAACGACCTCCCAGTAT
>Ga0065712_10067826_pt1 | contig 27846 bp, 27 predicted proteins | sample MisRhiReplicate1_FD_59099 | JGI IMG/M metagenome (GOLD analysis project Ga0065712, IMG submission 59099) | Miscanthus rhizosphere microbial communities from Kellogg Biological Station, MSU, sample Rhizosphere Soil Replicate 1: eDNA_1 v3... | ecosystem: Host-associated > Plants > Roots >...
GGCGGGTGCTGGCGGTTCGCCGTCATCGGCGGCGATCGCATCCACGCGAACGCTCGCGCCGGTCGTCAGGTCCCACGCATGCGAGGACCCATACGCGCAATAGCGGTCATGAAGAAGTCGGCTCATACCGCTCTGCAATGCAACCGGGACGACGGCCACGATCTCTCAAGGAATCCGGGCGAAGCAAGCTCGAGATGCGCAGTTTCTTCCGATCGCACAAAGGTCGAAGTCAGCGCTTTCTGGAACGCGGCCTACGAGCACCTTGCCGCGCCGAAGCCGAAGGGCGAAGGCGGGTCGTATAAAATGACCAAGGAATGCTTCGCTTTCTGACCGCTGGCGAGTCGCACGGCCAGGCTCTGGTCGTCACCGTTGACGGCATGCCGGCCGGCCTTCAGCTCGATATCGACGCGCTCAACCTGCAACTCCGTCGTCGTCAGGGCGGCTATGGACGTGGCCGTCGCATGCAGATCGAAAGCGATCGCGCCGAGGTGCTTTCAGGCGTGCGCCACGGCGTCACGACGGGTGCGCCGATCGCGTTGCTGATCCGCAATCGCGACTGGGTGAACTGGCAGCAGACGATGTACGTCGAAGCCGAGAAGCCCGAGGGTGCGACCGGACCCGAGAACCGGCCCACTGTGACGCGTCCGCGACCTGGACATGCCGACCTCGCCGGCGCGATCAAATACGGACATTCCGACATCCGCGATGTGCTCGAGCGTGCGAGCGCCCGCGAGACAGCCGCCCGCGTGGCCGCAGGATCACTGGCCCGTCAGCTGCTCGGCCGCTTCGGCGTTCAAATCGCCAGCCACGTCTCCGCAATCGGCGATGCCGCTTTGCCGGCGAACCGTCTCGTCTCGTTCGATGAAGCGGTGGCGTTGCCTGACGACCCGTTGCGCTGCGCCGATCCCCAACTGCAACAGCAGATGATCGCGGCGATCGATGCCGCGAAAGAAGCCGGCGATACTCTCGGTGGCGCCTTCGAAGTGATTGCCACCGGCGTTCCGCCCGGCCTTGGGTCCTACGTGCAATGGGACCGCAAGCTGGATGGCCGTCTCGCACAGGCGATGATGTGCATTCACGCCATCAAGGCGGTCGGCATCGGCATCGGACCGGACGTCGCGTTTCGCCCGGGCTCACGCGTCCACGACGAGATTCTGCCGCCGCAGCACGACGCCGATCTTCCGGCCCGCCCCTCGAACAATGCCGGCGGGCTCGAGGGCGGCGTGACGAATGGCCAGGATGTTCGCGTCAGTGGATTCATGAAACCCATCGCCACGCTGATGAAGCCGCTGCGGTCGGTGGACCTGAACACGCTGCAAGACGCACCCGCGGCGATTGAGCGCAGCGACGTCTGCGCCGTGCCGGCGGCAGCAGTCGTCGGCGAAGCGATGGTGTCGTTCGTGCTCGCTGACGCGTTTCTGGAAAAATTCGGCGGCGATTCGATCGACGAGATCGAGCGCCATCGCGCCGCAACCGCCGAGGACGTGGCGCGCCGCTTCACGGCTCGCGCGCAGCCCACGGAGACCCGCTGACTCTCCATCGCCCAATGCTGCGTCCCATCGTCCGCCATGGGGCGGCGGTCCTGCATCGTCCTGCCGAACCGGTTGGCGAAATTACGCCGGAGATCGAGGCCCTCGTGGACGACATGATTCAAACGATGTACGCCGCGCCCGGTATCGGCCTTGCGGCGCCGCAAGTCGGCGTCGGCAAGCGGGTCTTCGTCTGCGACGTGTCTGTCGGTCGCAACCCCTCCGACCTTCTGGTCTTCATCAACCCTGAGTTCATCGAACGGGACGGCATGCAGCTCGAAGAAGAGGGCTGCCTCAGCGTGCCCGGCTTCAATGCCACAGTCGCGCGTCCGTCGCGCGCGATCCTCAAGGGCCTGAATCGCCAGGGTGAGCCGCAGACCGTCGAGGGCACAGGGCTGCTCGCCCGTTGCTTCCAGCACGAGATGGATCACCTCGACGGCACGCTGTTCATCGATCGTCTGCGCGGCTTGCAGAAGGATCTGATCGTCAGGAAGATCAAGAAACTCGCCAAAGCCGGCAAGTGGTAGCGCCGTGCGGATCGTGTTCTTTGGTACGCCCGACTTCGCTGTTCCGTCGCTGGAAGGCTTGATTGCGTCGGAGCACACAGTCGTCTGCGTCGTCACACAGCCCGATCGCCCGCGTGGGCGCGGTCAACGTGTGACTGATTCGCCGGTGAAAGCCGCGGCGCGCGCGCATGGTCTGCCCGTTCTTCAGCCAACACGACTGCGCGATCCTGAAACGATGGCTGCGCTGTCGGCCTTGTCGCCCGACCTCGGTGTGGTCGCGGCGTATGGGAAGCTCATTCCCGGCGAGATGCTGCAGCTACCCCGGCACGGCATGATCAATGTGCATGCGTCGCTGCTGCCGAAATACCGTGGCGCGGCTCCCGTTCATCGAGCTGTGATCAACGGTGACACGGAGACCGGCGTCACGATCATGCGGATGGTCGTCGCGCTCGACGCGGGCGCAATGATGGCCAAGGTGACGCGCGCAATTGAGCCGGATGAAACGAGCGATGTCGTCGAACACGATCTGGCGCATCTCGGGGTCGCCGCGCTGCTGACGGTCATCGAGCAACTCGAGAGAGGCAGCGTTCGGGAAGAGCCGCAGGACGATGCGCAGTCCACGTATGCGCCGAGGCTCACGAAGGACGAGGGACTCATCGACTGGACGCTGCCCGCGACCGCCATTCATAACCGCGTGCGGGGCCTGTATCCATGGCCCCACGCATATACGCACCTCAAAGGCTCGCGCGTGATCGTGCTGAAAAGCCAGGTGGGGTCTGACCCGGGGTCTGACCCGGGGTCAGACCCCGGCACCGTGGTCGGTATTTCGAGCGACGGCATGGTGGTGGCCGCGGGGCACGGCACGCGGCTTAAGCTGTTGGAATTGCAGCCCGAAGGTCGTCGCGCGATGACGGTCCGCGATTTCCTGGCCGGTCACCCGACACCAATTGGCACCCCTTTGGGGTCTGACCCGGGGTCAGACCCCGGGTCAGACCCCCTGCCCCTGTGACCGCGCCGGCACGAAGGGCGGCACTCCAGGCCCTCGTCGCCATCGACGCGGATCGCGCCGACCTCCCCGCCGCCATCGCCGCGAGCCGCACCTCACTCGCCGACGATCGCGACCGCGCGCTGACCGCCACCATCGTCACAGGGACACTCCGCTGGCAACGAACGCTCGACTATCTCATCGAGCACTTCGCCAAGCGGCCACTGACCAAGATCGACCCGCAGGTGCTCTCGATCCTCCGTCTGAGTCTGTTCCAGCTACTCCATCTCGATCGCGTTCCGGCCGCCGCCGTCGTGGACGATGCCGTGAGCCTGACGCGGGCGGTGCGCAAGTCGAGCGCTTCAGGATTTGTGAATGCTGTATTGCGCGCGATGCTGCGTCAACGCAACAAGCTGCCGCTGCCGCCGCGGCCACACGATCCCGCTGACCACGAGGCAGCGCTCGCGTATCTCGGCGTCACGTTTTCGCATCCGGCATGGCTCGTCGAACGGTGGCTCAGTCGTTACAGCTTCGAGCAGGTCGAAGACTGGGTGCAATTCAACAACGATGTTGCCCCGCTGACGCTGCGAGCCAACACACTCCGGATCACGCGAGAGCAATTGCAACAACGCCTATCGCAGCACGACGTGGACACAACGGCCACACCACATGCGCCAGACGGTCTCGTCGTCACATCGGGCAATCCGATGCGCACCGCGGAAGACGAGTCGTTCGTCATCCAGGATGAAGCGTCGCAGCTCGTGCCGCTCGTCATGGACGCTCGTCCTGGAGAGCGGATCCTTGATCTCTGCGCATCGCCTGGCGGCAAGACGGTCGCAATGGCCGCAGCCATGCACGACTCGGGCACGCTCATCGCCTGCGATGTGCGAGCGGGACGTCTCAATCTTCTGCACGACACCATTGCCCGAAGCGGCGCTCGCCACGTGCACGTCGTCCATGTGCCAGCACACGGACCACTCCCCTTCGCCGACACATTCGACCGCGTACTCGTCGATGCGCCGTGCTCCGGCCTTGGCACCATTCGACGCGATCCGGATATCCGATGGCGACGTACCGAGGGCGAGCTGACGCGACTCGCGACGAGCCAGATGGATCTTCTCATTCGCGCCGCCACTGCGGTGAGACCCGGCGGCCGCCTGGTTTACGCGACATGCTCAAGTGAGCCAGAAGAGAACGAGCTCGTGGTCAAGGCATTCCTCGAGCGGATGCCCTTCGCTCGACTGGATCTGCGAAGCGAATCACCCGGACCACTCCAGCCATTGCTTGATGACCAGGGCGCGCTGCGGACGCTGCCGTTCTCACATCGTCTCGAGGCCTTCTTCGCGACTGCGATGGTCCGGCGGGACCACTAGCGCCAGTCGTGGTACGATCACCGCATCAGATGCGACTCGGCACACGAGTCTGGAACGTCGGCAAGTTCTTCCTCATCGTCGGCCTGCTCGGCGCGACCTTCCTCATCTCTTTCGGCATCTCCATGCGCTTTGCGCTGCGCTCGCGGGTGGTCGAGGTGCCGACGCTCACTGGTCTCACCGTCAACGAGGCGACCGAAAAGCTGGCGGCACTCGGACTGGGCTTGCGCGTCGATGAGAACCGACGTGCCGATCCCAAGGTTCCACTCGGCAAAGTGATGCAGCAGGATCCCAGTGCCGGCGTGAGTGCACGACGTCAGCGCACGATTCGCGTGTGGGTCAGCTCAGGACCTCGTGTGACCACGATCCCCGCCTTGATCGGCCAGACCGAACGCACCGCACGAATTCGTCTCGATCAGGATGGCATTCAGATCGGCACGCTCTCGGAGATTCGATCACCAGACTATCCGACTGACGCCGTCGTGGCGCAGAACCCGCCAGCGGCGGCGAGCGCGCCAGAAGTCTCGATGCTCGTGAATCGCGGCGAGCAGGCGACGACCTTCGTGATGCCGGATTTGATCGGCATGGACGGCGACCGCGCGGCCGAAGCGATGCGGAGTCGCGGCTTCCGCGTGACGATCGTTGGCACGCAAGCCGCCACTGGAATTTCCCCAGGCACGATCGTGAGTCAGCAGCCGAAAGGCGGATACAAGGTGGGCGAGGCCGATGCGATCTCCCTCGAGGTGAGCCGATGAGGGCCGACCTGTGAGTGCGACCAAGCAGCCAACCGTGCAGGTCGCGCCGTCGATCTTGTCTGCTGATTTCGCGGCGCTTGGCCGTGACATTGCCGCCGCGGAACGTGGCGGCGCCGATCTGATTCACGTGGATGTGATGGATGGGCACTTCGTCCCCAACATCACCATCGGTCCGCCTGTCGTGCGGGCCATCAAGCGCATTGCGACGCGACCACTCGACGTTCACCTGATGATCGAGGAGCCGGATCGCTACATCGAAGAATTCATCGCCGCTGGCGCGAGCATGGTGTCGGTGCATGTCGAGGCCGTCCCGCACCTCCAGCGATCGGTCACCCACATCAAGAAGCTCGGTGCCAAAGCGGGTGTGGTTCTCAACCCGTCCACACCGGCTGCGATGCTCGAAGACATTGCCCCAGACGTGGACTTCGTGCTCGTGATGTCGGTGAACCCGGGCTTCGGCGGTCAATCATTCATTCCCAACACACTCAAGAAGCTGCAGCGGGTGCGAGCGGTTCTGAACGCGGCCGGTTCATCGGCGCCGATCGAAATCGACGGTGGCATCAGCCTCGATAATGTGGCCACTGTTGTCGCTGCCGGTGCCACTATCCTCGTGGCCGGAGCATCCATCTTCGGTACGTCCGATCCCGAAGGCGCGACGCGCGCCCTGCGCGCCGCTGCGAACAGGACGCCGGGTGGATAGGCCCCGCGCGGGAGCAGGCACGCCGGCCGCGCCAGCTGCGCGGAAGACCCGTGTTCGCGTACGCTATGCCGACACGGATCAAATGGGTGTCGCCTATTACGCCAATTACTTGATCTGGTTCGAGGTCGCTCGCACGGAGTGGTTGCGCGACGGCGGATGGAGCTACCGGGAGATGGAGGCGGACGGTATCGCGCTGCCGGTGATCGAAGCGCATTGCGAGTATCGCCAGCCGGCCCGCTATGACGATGAGATTGAAATCCGCACCGTGGCAAAGGCGCTGACGCCCGTGCGAATCCGGTTCGACTATGAGGCATGGAAGGCCGGCAACACGCTCTCGGCCACCGGCCATACGATTCACGCCGCGCTCGGGCCTGACGGCCGGCCGCGCAGGCTGCCGAGCCGAGTGCTCCAAATCCTTACCTGAGGCCACCTCACGGCGCAGGGGACCCCGGGGCAGCGGGACGGCTGCCGGTCGAGGGTGTAACGTCTATACAATAAATGGGCTGGGGTAGGCAGCTCGGCGGGGGCTGTACGCCCCTGAAGGACGATTTGAAGCGATTGCATGACTGATACGATGACCCGCGCACTGACCCGCTTGTGGTCGGCCGCGCTTGTGCTCACGCTGGTTGTCTCCGCCGCCTGTGGCGGCAAGAAATCCGGCATTCCCGCCAATACCGCGAACCCCGATCGGTACTTATTCGACCGTGGCAACCAGGCCCTCAAAGAGGGCAAATGGATGAATGCCCGAGAGTACTTCCGTCAGGTCGTGGACAACTACCCGCAGAGCCCCGTGCGGCCCGACGCGAAGCTCGGTGTCGGGGATAGCTTCCTCGGCGAGAAGTCCGCTGAGTCGCTGGTCCTCGCTGCGAACGAGTACCGAGAGTTCCTCACGTTCTATCCGCGACACGATCGCGCCGATTACGCGCAGTACAAACTGGCGATGAGCCACTTCATGCAGATGCGGGCACCGGAGCGCGATCAAACCGAGACCGTTTCTGCACTGAAAGAATTTCAGGCCTTCTTCGATCGATATCCCAACAGTTCGCTGACGCCGGAAGTGCGCATGAAATACCGTGAAGCGCGCGACCGTCTGAGCCGCGCGGAATTTCGTGTCGGGTTCCACTATTTCCGCGTGCGCTGGTGCCCCGGCGCAATTCCGAGATTCCGTGGCGTGCTCAAGGAAGACCCCGAATTCACCGGGCGCGACGAAGTCTATTTCTATCTGGCGGAATGCCTCGCCCGGACCGATAAGAAACCCGAGGCAATCCCTCTGTTCCAACGCCTGCTGGAGGAGTTCAGCCAGAGCGAACACGCAGAGGACGCACGCAAACGCCTCGATGAATTGAAGACTCAATAGCGAGGCGGACATCCCGGTCCGCCCGTCAGGGAGAGTGACCGATGACGTCTCGTGGCAAGTCGTTCGTGATCCTGGGTGCTGTGGCCCTGCTGGCAGGTACGTCCTCCACACACGCACAGCACGGACCGGCTCCGGCGAATACGAATCTCAGTCCTGAAGTGCTGTCGCTGGCCTGCGCGCCAGCCGCCGCGGTCGATCAGACGCAGATGGGGCTGCGCCTCACCGGTGGACAGGATTCATTCGTGCGGCGCATCTACGGCCCTGGTGATCTCGTCACGATTAACGCCGGCGTCAAGAACGGGATCGAGGTCGGTCAGGAATATTACGTGCGGCGCTTACAGATCGACCGGCGCTCGCCTGCTTCGGTCGACAACCCCGGCACCGTCCGCACGACAGGCTGGATCAAGGTCTACGCGGTGGACGAGCGTGACCAGCTGTCGCTGGCGACGGTCACCCACGCATGCGACACCATCGAGGTGGGTGACTACCTCGAGCCATTCAAGCTGCCCACCGTCCCCACCGTCTCGAAGGATCGTCCGAAGCCAGAACGCGACAACTACGGCAAGGTGCTCGCCGGCAATGACCGGCGCACGAGCTTCGCCAAGGGCGACTACTTCGTTATCAACCGGGGCACCGATTTCGGCATCGAAGTCGGATCGCAGTTCGTGCTCTACCGCGACAAGAAGATGGACCAGAACTTCCTGTATTACATCGGCGAGGGCGTTGCGACCGAGGTGAAGGAGAAGACTGCCACCGTGCTTGTGACGATGTCGCTGAGCGCGATCGAGAAAGGCGACTACGTCGCTCTTCGTCGCGACGCCGAGAAGAAGTAAACCTGACTAACCTGCTCTCCGTTGACGCGCGACGTTCACATCCGTGACGCGCGCGTTCAGGAGCCTCTGGAACCGGCGGTAGTAGTCCACGGCTGACGCTACCGCCAAAATCATCACCGCCCACAGCGTGAGATAGCCGATTGGCGCGAGCCACGGCATCGGCCCCCATCCCAGGATCAGCAACAGAATCGCAGTGACCTGCGACGCCATCTTGATCTTGCCCAGCGGCGAGGCCGGAATGGTGATGCCTTTGGTATAAGCCAGACTGCGGAGCGCCGTGATCGCGAACTCACGGCCGATGATAAGTGCCACCATCCATGCCGGCGCGAGGCCGAGCTGCACAAGAGAAATGAACGCGGCGGAGGTCAGGAGCTTGTCGGCAATCGGATCGAGCATCTGACCAAGCCATGTCACCTGCCGACGACGACGCGCGATGTAGCCATCGAGCCAATCGGTGATCGAGGCGAGCGCAAAGATCGCCGCGCCCACCAATTCCTTCGGCATACCGAGAATCTTGCGGCCTTCGAACTCTGTCAGCAACACCACGACCAGCAGCGGCACGAGGAACATGCGCACCAGCGTGAGTGTATTTGGCAGATTCATCGGTGGTGGCCGCATTCTACCATCGTGTAAGATCGTGGATCGTCATGAAGGCGATCCTGCTGGCTGGGGGCAAGGGCACGCGACTCCGGCCGCTTACGATTCACACGCCGAAGCCGGTCGTGCCCATTTTCAACCGGCCCTTTCTCCACTACCAGCTCGACCTGCTCAAGCAGGTGCCGGAGATCGACGAAGTCATCCTGAGCCTGAACTACCAGCCGCGGCGCATCGAAGAGGTGTTCGGCGACGGCTCCGACGTGGGCATCAAGATCCGCTACGTCGTCGAACCTGCGCCGCTCGGCACGGCGGGCGCGATCAAATACGCCGGGGACAAGCTCACCGAATCAGTGGTCGTCTTCAACGGCGATGTGCTGACCGAGCTCGATCTCGGCGCGGTCATTCGCATGCACCGCGAGCGGAAGGCCCGTGCGACGATCGTGTTAACACCGGTTGAAGACCCGACGCAGTACGGTCTGGTCGAAACCGACGAGCAAGGCAACATCCGCCGATTTCTCGAGAAGCCGAAGAAGGAAGAGATCACGACCAACAAGATCAACGCCGGCATTTACGTCCTCGAGCCGGAAACGTTTGATCGCATTCCGAGCGACGTACCGTGGTCGATCGAGCGCAGCTACTTCCCTTCGCTCGTCGAGCGCGGCGAGACGTTCGTCGGATTCGTCTACGAAGGCTACTGGATCGACATCGGAACCCCTGAGAAGTACGCGCAGGTGCACCGCGACATCATGGACGGCCGTTTCGCAGCCGTGCCATTCGCCAACGCATCAGACTCGCGCACGGTCGTCTCCCCGGACGTTCGCCTCGAGCAAGGCGCGACGATCGAGGGCCCCTGTTTCATCGACGAGGGCGTGCTCATCAAAGCCGGCGCTCGTGTCGGCCCGCATTCGGTGATTGGGCGGCAGACACAGATCGAAGAAGACGCCTCGATTCGCAGCGCCATCATCTGGCCCAACTGCCGCGTGGGCGGCAACGCCACGATTGAGGACGCCATCCTCGGCCGTCAATGCCACGTTGGACGCAACGTGACCGTCAACGGCGGCGCGGTGCTGGGAGACAAGACCACCCTGACCGACTTTTCCAAAGCCTGATCGTCTTTCCAACTCATGCAGATCAACACTGGCATCTTCAAGGCCTACGACATTCGAGGTTTGTATCCAGGCGAGATCAACGAGACGGTCGCACGCGAGATCGGTCGCGGCTACGCCGCCTATCTGAAAGCCTTGGAGGTTGGCGTATCGCGTGACATGCGCGTCTCATCACCGGCGATTGCCGCGGCGTTCATCGATGGCGTTCGCATGCAGGGCACGCACGTGATCGACTTCGGCATGCTGCCAACGGACGCGATGTACTTCGGCGTTGCCGAGGGCGGCCTCGAAGGCGGCGCGCAGATCACGGCGTCGCACAATCCCAAGCAATACAACGGCGTGAAGATGGTGCGCGCTGAGGCGCTGCCGCTCAGCGGCGACGCGGGCATCAGCGACATCCGCGACATGATCGCGAACGACCGTCTGCCGCCTCCCGCCGCCACACCCGGCCGGCTCACGACACGCGACGTGGTCGATCCGTACGTCGAGAAGGTGATGTCGTTCATCGATCCGTCGATCGTCAAGCCATTCAAGGTGGTGCTCGATGCGGGCAGCGGCATGGCGGGCCTGGTGGCGCCGAAGCTGTTTGCGCGGCTTCCCTGCCGAACGACGAAGCTGTGCTTCGAGATCGACGGGACGTTCCCCAATCACGAGGCCAATCCGCTCATCGACGAGAACCGGCGCGACATCACCGAGGAGGTGATGAAGCAGAAGGCCGACATCGGCATCGCCTGGGACGGCGATGCGGATCGCTGCTTCTTCATCGACGGCAGCGGCGAGTTCATCTCCGGCGATTTCATCACCGCCCTGCTCGCCGAAGCCTTCCTGCTCAAGTACGGACCGCAGACAGTCATCTACGACCTGCGCGCGAGTCACGCGGTGCGCGACACCGTCGCCAAGTACGGCGGCCGAGCGCTGATGAACCGTGTCGGCCACGCCTTCATCAAGCAGCGGATGCGACAAGAGGACGGCATCTTCGCCGGCGAAGTCACCGGCCACTACTACTTCCGCGATTTCTTTTACGCCGACAACGGCTTCATTCCGGCACTGCTGATTCTGGAGTTGATGTCGAAGAAGAATCAGTCGCTGCGCGACCTGCTGCAGCCGTTCCGTGAGCGCTACTTCATCTCGGGCGAAATCAACACCAAGCTGTCCAGCATGGACGAGGTGCCGAAGAAGCTGGCGGCACTCGAGGCGCGTTACAAGGACACCGAGCTCGCGACGATGGATGGGATCTCGATCGACTATCCCGACTGGCACTGCAACGTCCGCGGCTCGAACACCGAGCCGTTGCTGCGGCTCAACCTCGAGGCACGGACGCCGGAATTAATGGAAAGGAAACGCGACGAGGTCCTGTCGATCATTCGGGGATAAATCCCAGCGCCGCCTTCTGAATTACAATGAATCACCTGAACGCGGGAGTAGTTCAGCGGTAGAACGCGAGCTTCCCAAGCTCGATGTCGCGGGTTCGATCCCCGTCTCCCGCTTATCCCTCTCTGGACCGCCCGGGAATTGTGTCTGGGCCGAGCCAGACGACCCACCTAAGCCCTGACAAAAAGGCGGTTACCAGCAGGGAACCTCGTCCCGCAGTGGTGGCAGAAGACTTGCGCGGCGACCCTACGTGCGGCCGCTGGTCATTGTTCCGACCTACAACGAGCGCGAGAACCTGCCGAAGCTGCTGGGCCGACTGCTGGAGATCCCCAACCTCCGCGTCCTGGTCGTGGACGATGACTCGCCGGATGGGACCGGCATCATTGCCGACGACCTCGCCGCGAGCAGCGACGGTCGCGTCTCGGTACTGCACCGTCAGGGGCCGCGCGGACTTGGACGCGCCTATCTGGATGGCATCAGAGACGCGCTGCGAACGGACGCAGACGTGATCTGTCAGATGGACGCGGACCTCTCGCATCAGCCCGAGCAGCTCCGGACGATGCTCGACGCCGCGCAGCACGCCGACCTGGTCATCGGATCGCGCTACATTCCTGATGGCCGAATCGTCAACTGGCCACTCCGTCGTCGTCTCTTGAGCGCGGGCGCCAATGCTTACATCAGACTGATCTGCTCCATCCCCGCTCGGGACTGCACCAGTGGCTTCCGTTGCTGGAAGCGAGAACGCCTCGTTTCGCTCCCACTCGACAAGATCAATTCAGAAGGGTATGCATTTCTCGTCGAGCTGCTGTATCTGGCATTCTCCGCCGGTTGCGTGATCGCCGAAACGCCGATCACGTTCATCGAACGAGAACGTGGAGCGTCCAAGTTACGCCTCTCCATCCTCGTCGAATCAGCGATCGTGCCGTGGCGCCTTGCGCTGTCTCGCCGCGCAGCCGGCCGCCAGTCGTTCGATCGCGCTGCATTGACGTGACGCGATCTCGAGGCTTCTGGAGTCTCAGCGCCAGCGAAGTGCGCGCGCACGCGCGAATCGCCGCTGCCGTGCTCTGGGTGACTGCCCTCGTCATCCTGCTGGGCGGCTCGACGTATAGAGACCCATTCGATCAACTCAAATGGACCGATTTCGTCCACTTCTACACGCTGGGTCACATCGCGCGAAATGGGCCGGTCTCGGACCTGTACAACCCGCCGACCCAATACGAACACCAGGTCGCGCGTGTGCCCGCCTCCGCGAAGGAGCACTACCTCCCGGTCTATCCACCGCAAACTGCGCTGGTCTTTGCTCCGCTCGGCAACCTTCCCTATCACGTGGCCGCGGTGTTGTGGGCGCTGCTGAGTGTCGTGGTGTACGGCGGTGCGGTGTATTTCGCCTGGCGTCCGATGCGCCATGTGCTGGCGCCGTACTCGCTGGTCGGTGTCGCTGCCGCCGCGTTCCCTCCGTTCTGGAATCTGATTCTGCACGGACAGACCACCGCCATCCCCATCATCGCGTTCAGTGCGGGCGCGATCGCCTTGGCTCACGGCCGAAAGATGCTTGCCGGACTCGCGTTCGGCCTGCTGCTCATCAAGCCTCAGTTCGGCCTCGCGCTCGCGGTCGTCGTCCTGACCTGTGGTGAATGGTCGATGCTGGCGGGGTTGGTTCTGTCAGCATGTATCCAGGCATTGGCCGTCGTCGGTCTGCTTGGACCGACAGCGCTTATGGACTATGTCCATGTCCTGCCGCGCATCGCGTCAGTTCAGGACGCACTCGAACCCTCAGCGGCGCGCTTGCATTCCCTCGCCGTCCTCACGCGTCTGTTACCGGGCTATGCCGCGCCTCTTGTTTGGTTGGTGGCAAGCGCTGTGGTGTGTTGGATGACGGTGCGCGTGTGGCGCTCGACGCTGCCGGTATCGGTACGAATGGGAGCGCTGGTGATCGGTTCGACGCTGGTGAATCCACATCTCAACGTGTACGACGCCGCTGTTCTCGCAGCGCCGCTGGTATCACTCAGCGGATGGCTGGAAACACAGACTGGCCGTGTGTCCGATCTACGTCGCCGATGGTATCCAGCGATCTATGCGCTGTACGTGCTGCTGTTCTTTCCAACGGCGCGTTTCATGGTGGTTCAGCTATCACCGCTCGTGCTGCTCGTCCTGATGCACACCGTATGGCGCATGGCCGACACTTCGTGGCTCGACCAGAACGTTGAGGCCAACGTTCCCGTGGCGACTGTGCACCCGGCATCGTGACCATTCGCGGACCACAGTCGCATCGACTCGGGACGCGCCGCATCCGAGTGACGCTGTGGATCATCATCGCTGCACTCATCGGTGTGCAATCTGTCGGTGTGTGGGGAATGTGTGTCCAGGACCGGCAGCTCTGCGACTTCGGTCACTTCTATTACGCTGCCGCAGCATGGCGAGGGGGCAATGCCGGTTTGTACGACGCGAACCTCGCCTCGCCGAGAGTGGTTGAGGGACAGCAATTCGAATTGAGGAACGTTGCGAGTCCATTGTGGCATCTGGTGGTCTTGCCGTTCACATTCGTGTCACCAGGGTTGGCGTTCGGTCTCTGGGTGCTGTGCAACATCGCCGCGTGGACATGGAGTCTGTTGATCTGTCGCTCGCAATGGAAGCTGCAGGTCGATCATCGAACGTACCCCTTCATCGCTCTCGGAATCGTCAGCTCAACGCTCACCGCAGGAGCGTTTCATACCGGCCAATACATCGGTCTGCTGATGCTGCCCGCGACATTGGCCTGGCGTGCCGCACGCGAGAACCGTTGGTCGGCCGCAGGCGCATGGCTCGGCTTGCTTGCGTATCACAAGCCCTTCGTCCTGATCTTTATTGCGTGGCTGGTCTGGAATCGACAAGGGCGCGCGCTCGCGACATCAGCGATTGTCTTGATTGCATCCTTCGTCGTCGGCGAGGTGGTGTTTGGAGCAGGCATTCACCAGCAGTGGCGGACCTCACTGCAACAGGACGTGACGGGCTGGACGTGGCTCTACGTGAATGCATCAGCGTGGGCTCCGTGGGCGCGCGCGTTCAGGCCTTCCCCCTCGTTCGCGCACGTATTCGAGCCGGCCCTTGCTGTGCTTCCTGCGCTGGCCTCCGCAGCGATCGTCGCGCTGCTCACGGCATGGCGACTGCGACGACAGGTTGGTATTGACGCCGCCTGGGCGCTCTTGTGGGCTGCGGCATTCCTGATCTCGCCTCTTGGCTGGACCTATTACATCTGGTGGGCCGCAGGGCCGTTCGGGATCATCGTGCTGCGATCGTGGCGCGAGCAACCGCAGCGGCGTTGGCAACTGTTGGCCATCGCCGCGTGTTTCTGGCTGCCGCTGAACGCGCTGACAATTGGCCAGCCATCAGTGATCGCCTCGTTCTTCATGGGGTCGCTGTTTACGTGGGCAATGATCGCGGTCTGGCTCGTGGCACTGCGTGAAGCGATCCGCCCCAACGACAGACTTGCCACCCCAGTGACACAAGCGACCGCGTCGGCTGCATTTTCGTGCAGCGCGGACGCAGTGATTTAGACCTCGATTTCCCGCGTCTTCATACGGCCTCTCTCGGGCACGCATATTGTCCTGTCGTTCCCCATGCGCGCCCTCCTCACGGCGCTGGTGTCGGCGCTATTCATCCTTGCGTCTGTCGTAACATCCTCCGCCCAAACCGCTCGTGTGATCGTGGAAGTGCGACTCCCTGCGGGCGTTGTCCCTGAGGGCAACCTCCCAGACGCCACAACGATCATCAATCAGCGGCAGGCCATTGCCGATCGAATCGCACAAGTATTGTCGCGACTGCCCGCAGGCGCGCGCCCGGTGCCTCGCGCCTTTCAGACGGTCCCATTCCTCGCGCTTGAATTGACCGCTGACGAGCGCGCCGCGCTCGCCCTCGATCCTGATGTCGCACGCGTCGTCGACGACACACTGCTCTTCCCGGTGCTCGTTGACAGTGTGCCGCTCGTCGAAGCCGATCAGGCATGGAGTGCGGGATACGACGGCACTGGCACCGTGGTCGCGGTGCTCGATACCGGCGTAGACAAGACTCATCCGTTCCTGGCCGGGAAAGTCGTCGAAGAAGCCTGCTTCTCGAAGACCGAGCCGGGGACGAGCGAGACGCTGTGTCCAGGCGGTCTCGATCAGCAGTTCGGTCCTGGAGCCGCCGTCCCGTGTACGCTGACCAACTGCTTTCACGGCACACACGTCTCGGGCATCATCGCTGGCAACGACCCATCGGCCGCACAGCCCATCGCAGGCGTCGCACAAGGCGCCAGCGTGTTTGCCATTCAGGTCTTCACGAAGGTGATCGACGCGGCACAGTGCGGGGGCGTTGCACCCTGCATCGGCGCGTTCTCGTCAGACGTGCTTGCCGGTCTCGAACGCGTGTACGCTCGCGCGCTCAGCGGCGAGCTCGACATCGCCTCGGTGAACATGAGCCTCGGCGGCAATCTGTTCACCTCGCCGTGCGACGACGAACCCTATAAGCCGATCATCGACAACCTGCGCTCGATCGGGATCGCCACCGTTATCGCCGCTGGCAACAACGGGATTCCGTTTGCGCTCTCGGCTCCTGGCTGTATTTCTACGGCGATTAGCGTTGGCTCGACGAACAAGGACGATACGGTGTCGTCCTTCTCGAACGTCGCATCGTTCCTGTCGCTCTTTGCACCTGGCGACTCGATCACCTCTTCGGTCACCGGCGGCACGTATCAGTCGTTGAGCGGCACGTCGATGGCAACGCCGCACGTCGCCGGAGCCTGGGCAGTCCTGCATCAGGCCGCACCGAACGCAAGCGTCTCCAACATTCTCGACAACCTGCGCAGCACCGGGCTGCCGATTCGTGACGATCGACTCTTTGGCGGGGCGACAGTTCCTCGAATCCGGCTGATGCGCGCGCTGGCCACGTATGTCCCCGTGACGAATCCGGTACCCTCGATCAGCACCACAAATCCCACCCACGTGCGGGCCAATTCCGGGCCGCTGAAACTCCAGGTGATCGGCACAGGATTCAGCACGTTCTCGGTGGTGCAGTGGAACGGCGCCGATCGTCCGACGCGGTTGATCAGCACGACAAAACTCGAAGCGACGATCCCCAACAGCGACCTGTTGGCGGTTGGGACAGCGCTGGTCAGCGTCAACACACCTGCACCGGGTGGCGGAACGTCGAGCGCCCTCGCATTCACGATCGATCCGACGGCATCGTTGTCGGTCAGCGCATCCGCCGTCGCACCCGGCGGTTCTGCGACGGTCACGCTGACCAACGGCTTCGGCGGCTCTGACGATTGGCTGGCCCTCGCGCGAACTGACGCGGTCGGCACGAACGTGGTCCAGTACACCTATGTCGGGGCTGGTGTCACCACGCGGACGTGGACCGTGACTATGCCAGAGACCGTTCGCGCGTACGAGTTCCGCTATTTCATCGGCCGCGGCACACTGATCGCGACGAGCCCATCGATCACGGTGGACGCGTCGTTGAACCCGGCACCGCTCGTGACGTCGCTGTCTCCGACGTCGATCGCCGCTGGCAGTGCGGCGCTGACGCTCACTGTCAATGGAAGCAAGTTCCTGGCAAACTCCGTGGTGCGCTGGAATGGTGCGAGCCGACCCACAACCTTCATCAGCACGACGAAGCTGCAGGCGTCGATCGATCCAAGTGACCTCACGCTCCCTGGGACGTCGAATGTCACCGTCTTCACCCCGGCGCCTGGCGGCGGCGTCTCTTCACCGCTGACTTTCATCGTTCGCGACCGGCCGGCTCTGTCGGTCAGCACGACCAGCGTTCAGGGGGGCAGCGCACTGACGGTGACGGTGACGAACGGTCCCGGCGGAAACGGTGATTGGTTAGCGATCGCGCCAGTCAGCGCGGCAAACAACAGCTACCTCCAATATGTGTACGTCGGCAACGGCGTGACGACGCGCACGTGGACCGTCACCGCACCGTCCACCCCTGGGCCGTATGAGTTCCGGCTCTTTGAGAATTACGGATACACCCGGTTAGCGACCAGTCCGACGGTCACAGTCCTTCCGGGACCACCGATCGTCAGCTCGCTGTCGCCGGTGGGGGCACCGGTCGGCGGCGCAGCCTTCACGCTGACGATCGACGGAAGCGGATTCTCAGCGAGCTCGGTTGTGCGCTGGAATGGCGGCAACCGCCCCACGACATTCGTCAGCAGCGGCCGGGTGCGCGCATCGATCCCGGCCAGCGATATCACCGTGATTGGCACGGCGCAGATTACGGTCTTCGATTCAGGCACCGGGCTGACATCGCTGGCACGGCCGTTCTCAGTGCAGACGGCACCGGTTCTGGCGGTGAGCGCAACGGCGGTCACAACGGTGGCGTCGGTGACCGTCACACTGACCGGAGGCTTCGGCGGCTCGGGCGACTGGATCGCGTTCGCGCCGTCCACGGCGTCAGACGGGAGCTACCTGCAGTACACGTATGTCGGCGCAGGCGTGACGACACGGACGTGGACAGTCCAGATCACTGGACCTGGCAGCTACGAGTTCCGATTGTTCACCGGCGGAAATACCCGCCTCGCGACGAGCGCACCAATCACGGCGACCGCGGGCACGCCACCAGTCTTAACAGTCAACACGACGACGGCCGCACGCGGCACGCCGGTCACGGTGACGCTGACCAACGGATACGGCGGCTCAACCGACTGGCTCGCGCTTGCGCAGACCGGATCCCCGTCGACCAGCTACATTCAGTACACGTACGTCGGCGGCGGGACCACAAAAACGTGGACGGTCACCATGCCGAACACGCCGGGCACCTATGAATTCCGGCTGTTCCCGAATAACAGCTACGCCGTCGCGGCCACCAGTCCACCCATCACAGTGAACTAAGAGTCTGTCAGCCTCGGTATAAAAGCCGCGTCAAACACGGACATCACGCGCGTCTAGACGTCGCGTCCCCGAAGACCTCAAATATTTCTTCACGACGGCACGTAAACCCTCCAACTCTTCCGGGCTTGCTGTGTATTTGTCGAGCGTGGAGCGAGCCTTGGATGGACGTCCGCGCATTATCGTGGCCACGGAGCACACGCTGTTTGGCGACGGATTACGGACGCTCTTGAAGTCCAGCCGTCGCTTTGCGGTCGTCACTACGCGCGACGGGATCGAAGCATTCGAACGGACGCTGGAGCTGAAACCAGACGTCCTGGTGCTCGATCTGGCGGTCTTTCCCGAAAGTCTGCGGTCGCCGGCGGTCGCGTCGTCTCTCGCTCCAACCGCACTCGTGGCGCTGACCACCGACCTGTCCCTTTCGTCTGTTCAGTTGATCCTCGAGCTAGGCGCTCGCGCTGTGATCCTGAAAGACGCCGGCGCCGGCCTGCTTGTCCGCGCCATCCGCACGGTTGCTGCCGGGGAATACTGGGTTGACCGGGAGCCGGTCCCTGACTTCCGGCAGGCGCTGCAACGACTGGCGGCTCGGAAGCGACAACCCACGTTCGGCTTGACTCACCGTGAGAGCGAAATCGTCGCCGCTGTCGCTGCGGCCTACACCAACAAAGACATCGCGCAACTGTTCGACATCAGTGAAACGACCGTCAAACACCACCTGACGAACATCTTCGACAAGGTCGGTGTCTCCACGCGTCTGGAGCTCGCAATGTTTGCGGTGAGTCATGGGTTCCAGAGTGACGGCGCGGCCTTGCTCACGTCGACGCATTAATGCCGCGAGCGGTCACTTCACGGAGAATCCGACCGAGGCGGCGAAGATCATCGAGTCGCCCATGACGTCTTCGTCCGCGGCGATGCGGTGCAGCCGAACATCGAAACCCACGCCAAGGTGGCGCTTGATGAACCATCGCGCGCCGCCTCCTGCATTGATCGCGCTCGTCGAGCCGGTGACTTCGGCGTCCACGCGCGCGGTTCCAGCGCCGAGGCTCACATAACTCCATCCGTCCGAGCTACCGAAGTTGAATGAGAGTTGCGGTGCGACGATGTTCATCGTCGTCGTCGCATCGATGGCCGTGCCACGCACGCCGATGACGCTGACGCCAAGCCCGACGCGCGCCGAACCGAGGTTGAAGAGATAGACATGACCGCCGACGTCGAAGCCGAAGCCGCGTGACGGTACGCTACCTCCTTCGCGAACTGTTGGATAGAGACCGATACTGGTGGGAATACCGCTCGTCGCGCCTCTCACATCGACGACGAAGATAGGACCAGGCGGGCCGGGCGTGAGACTTTGCGCGTCGACCCGCGATCCCAGGAGCACACCGGCCAGTCCGAGCCAGACGGCCAGACGGCCGGAACGCATCAACTACTTCCCTTTCGCCTTTCTGCGCTCGGCCCAATACTTCCGCATCCGCTCGGACACCGCTTTGCGCGCCGCGGGCGACATCTTCTTCCTGCCACGGCGGCGTCGGGGTTTGGGCACGTCCACAATCACCGCGCGCCGTCCGCGGCCGAAGAGTTCGGGGAACTCGGCGCGAATCGCGGCTTCCTCCTGCTTCAACTGTTCGAGCCGCGCAATCGCCCCTAGACGGGCGAGACGCCGGAGTTGCTCCGTATTCAAAGTCGCCACCGAATCCTCCAATTCACGCACGCAGTCACGTTACTTGAAAGATCCATTCTCTATCATTTCCGCGCAGGCGAGACGCCGGCGAGCTTGGCGCGATCGATCGACGTGTTAATAAATCCTGATTGGCGGATGGTGCCCACGAACTGCTCGATGGCTTTCAGCTTGGCCGACGCCCCCTTGTCCACGACAAAACATTGATCGACATCAAGGAAGTTGTCAGGCAACGGACGGAGCTTGCCGCCAGACGCGGCCTGCGCGTCGAGTCCACGCTGCCTGTTGATAGCGAACGCATCAACGGTCTTCCCGAGCAGCATCGATTCGAGCTCCATCTGTGGCGGCATCGTATCGAGCACTCGAATGGTGGCTTGTTTGAGCGTCCGGCTCACGAATAACTGTTGCGATTGTCCTTTGATGGCGGCCACGGTGATGCCGGAGCGATCGACGTCGGCGCTCTTCTGCAGCGGCGAGTCGGCCCGCACCAGGTAGCTGTTGTGCATCACGATAAAGGCCGGACCGAAGTCCACTTCACGTGCGCGCGTCTCGTCGTATGCGAGAAAGCCAATGTCGGCGGTGCCGTTCTTGAGCGCGGCGATCACACCAGCCGCATCGGGCGCCGGCAGAACCTGGGACGGTACTTTGAGCGTGCGCGCCAGCTCGATGACCAGGTCCGGCACTGGGCCGGTCGACACCCCGGTCTTCGGATCGACGCGCCCGTGGACCGGATTGCTGCCAAGGAAGACCGCGCGCAACGTTCCCGTCGGCGCCAGCACTGACGCCGGCGACTGACTCTCGAGACTCACGCCGAGTAGACCAATTGCGACGAGGGCTGTGAGGTACCGCACATCAGTATCCTTTCCCGGTTGTTGCCGCCTGCCCCGAGTCCGGTCGAGAGGATTTTTCCCCCCGTGACTCCTGCACGATGCGCACGCCGGCGCTGGCGCCAATTCGTGTCGCGCCTGCCGCCACCATCGCTTTCAATCCTTCGAGGTCACGCACGCCGCCGGCAGCCTTGACGCCCATTTCATCGCCGACCACCCGCCGCATCAGGGCGACGTCGGCAGCCGTCGCTCCACCCGGACCAAATCCCGTGGACGTCTTCACGAAGTCGGCAGCCGCAGCCTTCGCCAGCGTGCACGCGGTCACTTTCTCATCGTCAGTGAGCAGTGCGGCTTCGATGATCACTTTACTCAGCACGCCGAACTCGCGACATGGAGCGGTCACCGCCTCGATGTCGCGCTCGACCAGGCGCAGGTCGCCGGATTTGAGGGCGCCGACATTGATGACCATGTCGATCTCGCGCGCGCCATCGAAGATTGCGCGTCGTGTCTCATAGTGCTTCGTATCGGGCGTCGTCGCCCCGAGCGGAAAGCCGACGACCGAGCAGACGATGACCGATGTGCCCTTGAGTCGTTGCGCGCACGCGGCGACCCATGTCGGGTTGACGCAGACGCTCGCAAACTTATACTCGGCGGCTTCGCGACACAGCGCCTCGATGTCTTTGCGAGTGGCGTCGGGCTTCAACAGGGTGTGATCGATCATGCCCGCCACGCTGCCGGCCGTACCGCCGGACGCGTGCAGCCCAAGCCGCGTGGCTCCAGCTTCGATCACATCGCGGATCCGATCCGGACAACACTCGTAGAGCACCGAGTGACACTGGCAGCGCGTCGGAGACGGCGCCGTCGCCGCGGTCACTTCCTCGACGATGATCTGAATCAGACGCTGGAGATCGATGCTCTGCATCAGCGCTGCCGCGTCTCGAGATCGCGGATCTTGGCCAGTCGCCGGATGTAACGCGCCTCACGCATCGGCGTCTCGAGAAAGGTGTTGACGATGGCGATGGCCTGGTCGCGCGAGATCAGCGTCGCGCCCAGGGCCAGCACGTTGGCGCCGTTGTGCTGGCGAGCGTAGCGGGCCAGCGTTTCGTTCGTGCACATCGCCGCCCGCGCACCGGCGATCTTGTTCGCGGCAATGGCGGAGCCGAGCCCTGCGCCGTCGATGACAATCGCGGCGTCAGCCTCACCACGCGACACCTGAATCGCAGCGGCCGCCGCGGTGTCCGGGTAGTCCACTGGATCGCTCGTCGCCGTGCCGAGGTCGTGTACCGCGAGACCGCGACCTCGCAGATGCTGGACGAGCGCAGCCTTTAACGCGACCGCGCTGTGATCACCAGCGATGGCCACTGTTCGAATATCAGCGGGAGGGGCCAACGATGCGGCGTCGGGATCGGCACCCTCGCGAACCACCGAGATCCGCCTGGCCTTCAACGTGTCCTGAGCGAGTGGTGTGATATGACCGCCGGCGACGAGCACGATCGTGCTGCCGTACTCGAGCACGCGCGCGTCCGCCTCGGTGACCATCTGAAACCGCTTCACGAGAGTCGCTATGTTACCCTTGCGGACTACGTGGCTCAAGGCATGCAGACCTTCATTTCAGCGGACGACATCCAGCAGCGCGTGCGTGCGCTGGCCGCCGAGATCGCACGCGATCACCCGGACGGCGTGCACTTCGTCTGTGTGCTCAAAGGCGCGTTCATGTTCCTCGCCGATCTCGCTCGCGCGATTCCCGGTCAGGTGACGCTCGATTTCATGGCGCTCTCGAGCTACGGCAACAGCACGCGGTCGTCCGGACAGGTACAGCTACTCAAAGATCTCGGAATCGGGATCGAGGGCCGCGATGTCGTCATCGTGGAAGACATCGTCGATACCGGGCTGACGCTCACCTATTTGCAGGACATCCTTCGCGCACGAGCCCCGCGCTCGCTGCGCACCGCATGTCTGCTCAGCAAGCCGTCGCGCCGGCAGACCGACGTGAAGGTGGACTACGTTGGATTCACCATCGATGACAAGTTCGTGGTGGGCTATGGGCTCGACTTCAGCGAGCAGCATCGCAACTTGCCGTACATCGCCGTCGTGGACGACTAGCGCCACAACGCACCGACTCTCTTGCTCTACGGTTTCGGTACGTCGATGGTTTCCCGGGTGCTGACCGTGAATCGCCGGAAGCGCGAGTAGTACGCCGTACCTTTCACGCCCGCAGCATCGCGAAGCGTGAAGCCTTCCTGCATTGTCGCAGGAACGTAGGCCTTCAGGGCCTCATCCATTGTGAACGTCGTGGTGAGGATCACCGTGCGTGCGTAACGGCCCGCCTCGCCGATGTGGAGTTCCGTTCTCACTATCCGGCCGGTCCCCTCGACCGCCCAAGCTGTTCCGTGCGTCGGCAGATCGTGGCCATTGCTCTGACGCAGGATCGTGGGCGTGGCCCGTTCCTCGAACTTGATACGCCGGACGCCGGCACCATGCCCTTCGTCCCGATCGCCGAGCGTGTAGCGAAAGCGCGGCTGATACTGTCGTTGGAGCAGCGCGATGCAGAGCAGCGGATCGCTCAGCGACGAGATGTATTCCGTGCTGTGTTTCGTGATCGCATTGGCTCGCGCCACAGCACTCTCGAAGGGCTCGACAAACAGTTTCGACAGTCGCTCAGGTTGATTTCGCAGCGAACTGCCGTTGACAGCGACCACGTCGCGAAACGTTTGCCAGGTGGACGAGGAACCGGGATAGCGCACGAGCAAATAATCCGAGCGCAAACGGGGCGACTGATACACCTGATTTGGAACGTAATCTTCTTCGGCGACAACGTTCGCAAACTGCTCGACGAACTCGTGGACCCACTCCCCGACCTGGTCCATCAGATCATCGGCGCGTTGCGCCCGCACAGGCGTCGCGATCAGAATCAGCGCGAGGCTACACGCGAGGCACAGAGATCGGACATGCATGCGAGCTCACTTCAGCGCTTCCTCCGTCTTGACCTGGAAGCGACGGAATCTGCCGTACGTCGCCACGCCGCGGATTTCACCCGTGCCGTCGGGATACCAATCGCGCATGGCGACCGGCACGTTGATCCCGAGCTCCTCGTCGAGTTTGTACTCGGTGATGATTGAGATTGGAGACGTGCGGCCACCAATCCGCAGCTCGGTCTTCACGACGCGTCCGGTGTCTTCCTCGATCCACGCCAAGCCACGCGACATGATGTCTGAATTGCCATTCCCCTTGATGAGCGATGGCACTTTGAATTCCTGGAACTGCACCTGCCTGACGGTGGGTCCGAGCTTCTTGTCGAGGCCGGCCAAATTGAACCTGAAACGCTCGCGGTAGCTATTCTGCAGAAACGCGACGACCATCAGCGGGTTGTTGAGTGAACCGATGTCGAGCAGGTTGTATCGGGCACCCGCTTCTTGCAATTCCCGGGCTCGGCGGAATGCATTCGCCGGAGGCTCGAGGAACAGCCTGGTGAGGCGCTCTTCTTTGTCGCGGACGGGTTTGCCGTCAACTTCCGCAACATCGCGGAAGGCCTGCCACTGTGTATCGCCTGGATACCGCACCAGCAGGAAGTCAGACCGCATCGTGCGCTTGCGGCGGGGAACCGTCGTCTCCTGCACGAGCGTTTCTTCCGCGACAACGTTCGAGAATTGATCGACGAATTGCGCCACGTACGCGGCCGACTTCGCCATCAACTCTTCGGTCTTGTTGTCCTGCGACACCGCGGGCGTCGGCGTGAGGACACCAACGCCCAACATCGCGACGATGACAATGCGCACCAACATGTGACCTCTCTACTGGCCGGTCCAGAAGGACCGGCCCTATTTCACTGCGGCTCGTACTTTCGGGATCCAGCTGCGGCCCTCGGCGATGACTGCCTTCTCGTCGAGCGTCAGCACCTTGCGGTCGCGCATCAGCACCTGGCCATTGACGATCGTGTTCTGGACGTCGTCGCCGCGGATGACGTAGACGAGATGAGAGATAGCGTCGTACATCGGGGTCTGTCGCGCCCCATTCAAGGACACCGTGATCACATCGGCGCGCTTGCGTGGCTCGAGCGATCCGATGCGCTTCTCCATGCCCAACGCGCGAGCGCCACGAATAGTAGCCATTTCCATCGCTGAGTGGGCGCTCAGGGCCCGCGGATCCATACTCGCGTGCTTGTGCAGCAGCGCGGCAAACCGCATCGCTTCGAACATGTCGAGGTCGTTGTTGCTGGCGGCACCATCAGTCCCGAGCCCGATTGCCACATCGGCGCGTAGATAGGCAGGCACCGGCGCGGTGCCACTGGCCAGCTTCATGTTGCTTTCCGGGTTGTGCGAGACACCGACGCCACGGGCTTTGAGCACCGCGATGTCGGCATCAGAGACCCAGACTCCGTGCGCCCCGAGGACGCCAGGGCCGAGGAACCCGAGGCTGTCGAGATAGGCGACCGGCGACGCTTTGTAGCGCTCCTGCGCGACCTGCGTCTCTTCCTTCGTTTCGGCAAGATGGATCAACGTCGGCACGTTATACCGCTTGGAGAGTTCACGCGCGGCCTTGAGGGTTGGACCATCGAGCGTGTACATCGCGTGCGGGGCGACAGCCGGCGTGATGAGTGCATCGTCCTTGAAGGTTTTGATGAATGCCTCGGCGCGCACCAGCGCATCAGCCGGAGTCTTGGCATCGGCGACGGGAAACTGAATGACGGTCTGTCCGAGCACACCACGAAGGCCGGCCGCTTTCGTCGCCGCGGCGACTTCCTCCTCGAAGTAATACATGTCGGCGAACGTCGTCGTCCCTGACTGAATCATCTCGAGCGCCGCGAGTCGCGTACCGGCGCGCACGAACCCCGGCGAGACCGTCTTTGCTTCGGCCGGGAAGATGTATTTGTTGAGCCACTCGCTGAGCGCGAGGTCGTCGGCGAGCCCGCGGAAGAGCACCATCGCCGCGTGGGTGTGAGTGTTAATAAGGCCAGGCAGCACGATTTGCCCCGTGCTGTTGATGGTCTCGCGGCCGCGGAACTGCCTGGCGATGCTGGCGGCGGTGTCAACGCCGACGATGTCGGCGCCGTCGATGGCGACCGCGCCGTCGGCAATCACGCGATTGCCGGGATCCATGGTCACGACCGTGCCGCCTGAGACGATGAGCGACACCTGGCGCGGGACGTTCTGGGCCGATACCCCGGCGAGGGCCAAGAGCATGCCCGCGGCAAGGGCAAGAACCCGGATTCGCATAGAGGGATTTTAGTACTATTTGACCCGTGCCTCTTCACGTCATTACGCATCCCCTTGTGCATGATGCGCTGATGGAGTTGCGCGATGCGCGCACGGCTCCACCCGCATTCCGTCGCGCGGCCAACCGCATCAGCGTCCTGCTCGCCGCCGAAGCGTTACGCGAACTGCCCTCGTCTGCCGCGACCGTTGTGACGCCGCTCGGTCCTGCGGACGGACGCGTCGTGCTGACAGATGTCGTCGTCGTGCCAGTGTTACGCGCCGGCCTGGGCATGCTCGACGCCGTGCTGGAATTATTGCCGACGGCGCGCGTCGGCCACATCGGATTGCAGCGTGACGAGGCCACCGCGATCGCGTCGAGGTACTACTCGAAGCTGCCGCCTGACCTCTCGAACAGTCATGTGCTGATGATCGATCCGATGCTCGCGACCGGAGGTAGCGCGGTCGCGGCCATCGACTTGATCAAAGCGGCCGGCGCGACGGCCATCAGCATGATCTGCATCGTGTCGGCGCCTGAAGGGCTGACTCTCCTGGAGCGCGCCCATCCTGACGTCGCCGTCTACACACCGGTCGTAGACAAGGAACTCAACGCGCACAAGTTCATCGTGCCTGGGCTGGGCGATTTCGGCGACCGACTATATGGAACCGTCTGACGTCCTCTTGCCGGTGTAACGTTTGGCTGACTGCGTGTCGCGCTCGAGATGACGTTTACGTTGAAGTAAAGCCTGCGGCCAGCGAGTATCCGCTTGGGGAGTACGCGGCGTACCCGTTGGCCGCAGAGCCGTCGCGAGACGGAATGCCATTCTCAAGAAGGATGCCGCGAGAATGTCACGGGTTTTCGGGGACCGTGGTCAGGCTCCTGCCGCGGACACTCGCGGCTGCTATGACATCCCGCGAGTGAGAGCTCACCGGTGGAGTCGAACCAGCCCGCCGCCACGCCCAGCCGTTGAGCACCGAGGCTTGGTGCACCTCGATCACGGCAAGAGTTGAGACTGAGGAATTCCGATCGTCGACTGTCCTGGATACGACCACTGCAGTCTGATTGACGCCGTCCCCGTCCGCTCGCGGTACTCAACGACGATCGCATAGCTGACGCCACTCGTCAGCGCAATGGGAGCACTGTTGTCGGTCGCCAATCCGTGATCTGCCCAGTTGTTGATGACCTGTTGCCCATTCACCCACACCCGGACGCCACCGTCAGACACCGTCGTAAAGACGAAGTTCCCCGTCACTGGTGCGCGCACCTGCCCCGTCCACCTCAGGCTGAAATTGTCCGCGTCGACGCTTGGCGCAGGAGCGCCACTTCCCCAATCGAAGTCGACCACCGGATCGACACGCGTCAGCCGCAACGTTTGGAAATTGATTCCATTGAAGTACTGGCCGGTCAGTCCGGATCCGGCCCCCGCCGAATTGACTGTCACAGTCACGTCATCGGTGCTCGTCAGCGCACTGTCGAATGCCGTCAGCCGCAGCACGTATGTCCCCGCAACCGAAAAGCTCGCGGATGTGCTCAAGGCGTTCGCGTTCCCGAACGTTACTGTGCCGGGACCACTGACTCTGCTCCACGTCGTCGTGAGCGTCGCAGGCGGTGCCGGCAGCCCATCATCAGTCGCGGTGCCGCTGAGCGATGCGCTCGCCGGCAGCGTGATGGTCTGATCGCTCCCCGCATTCACCGTCGGCGCCTGATTTACCGGTACCGCGGGATTCACTGTCACGGTCAGATCGTCCGTTGTGGTGAGCGCACCGTCGAACGCCGTCAGGCGCAGGACATACGTGCCCGCAACCGAGAAGCTCGCGGATGTGCTCAAGGCGTTCGCGTTCCCGAACGTCACCGTCCCTGGACCACTGACTCTGCTCCACGTCGTGGTGAGCGTCGCAGGCGGTGCCGGCAGCCCATCATCATTCGCGGTGCCGCTGAGCGATGCGTTCGCCGGCAGCGTGATCGTCTGATCGTTCCCCGCATTCACCGTCGGCGCTTGATTTACCGGCGCCGCGGGATTCACTGTCACGGTCACGTCGTCCGTTGTGGTGAGCGCACCGTCGAACGCCGTCAGCCGCAGCACGTATGTCCCCGCAACCGAGAAGCTCGCGGATGTGCTCAAGGCGTTCGCGTTCCCGAACGTCACCGTCCCCGGACCACTGACTCTGCTCCACGTCGTGGTGAGCGTCGCAGGCGGTGC
>Ga0065712_10067827_pt1 | contig 27716 bp, 25 predicted proteins | sample MisRhiReplicate1_FD_59099 | JGI IMG/M metagenome (GOLD analysis project Ga0065712, IMG submission 59099) | Miscanthus rhizosphere microbial communities from Kellogg Biological Station, MSU, sample Rhizosphere Soil Replicate 1: eDNA_1 v3... | ecosystem: Host-associated > Plants > Roots >...
GCCGAACCACGAAACGGCCTCGGCGGGCGTCCGGAATCCCGCGCCGACGAGCCGCTGATTGATGAGCCGCCGGCGGGCCAGATCGGATGTGCTGCTGGGGCTCACGGGAAAGTGCGCGGATTCTACCAGAGTGATCGCGTCGGCAGGCTGGTGCTACCGTACGACGATGGAGGTTGCGCCGGGAGCGTTTCACCTGCGGGGCGCGCTGGACGTCGACGGGCAGCGCGAGATTTTCGCGCGCTGCCGGTTCCTGATGGATGGCCCCGTCGCCGCGTACGTTCCTGTCGTCCGCGGTGGCGGCAAGATGCACGTCCGCATGCTGTGCCTGGGACGGCACTGGAACGGCAAGACGTACCGCTACGAGCCGATCAGGTCGGATTTCGACGGCCAGCCGGCACCGCCCATTCCCGACGAGTTCCGCGCGCTCGCCCGACGCCTCGCGGAGTCCGTCGGCATGACGCTCGATCCGGACGTCTGCATCATGAACTACTACGACGCCGAGGGCCGGATGGGCCTGCACCAGGACAAGGACGAATCGGAGCGCTCGCTCGCCGCGGGGTTGCCGGTCGTGTCGGTGTCGATCGGCGACACCGCGCGATTCCTGTTCGGTGGCACCAAGCGTCGCGACGCCGTGCAAACGATCTCGCTCACGTCAGGCGATGCGTTCGTCTTCGGCGGTCCCGCACGCCTGTGCTACCACGGCGTGTCGCGGATCCTGCCCGGGACGGCGCCGCCGGAGCTTGGATTCGATGGGCGGTTCAACCTCACATTCAGACAGTACGACCTCCAATCTTCATGACCGTGCACGCACGGACAGGTTCACGAAAAGAGCGACTGAATCGCCCTGCCCTTCCCGTCACGCGTGACGTAGAAGGGCCGCTCCTCGATCGTGTACGCCAGCGTCGGCGCGATGCCGAGCGCACGGAAGATCGTGGCATGCAGGTCCTCGATGACGACGCGATCCTGCAGCGTGCGGCAGGGCCGCTCGTCTGCCGTGACGCCGTGCAGGTGACCGCGGCGGATACCGCCCCCGAACATCAGGACGCATCCGGCGTCGGTGAAATGCCGGTGCATGCCGTAGTGCTTCGGCTCCGTGATGACGTCCGGCACGTCCACCTGGTCTTTCACCTTGCGATCGGGCTTGCCTTCAATCAGGAGGTCCCGGCTGAACTCGCTGGCGAGAACGATCAGCGTGCGGTTCAGGAGGCCGCGCTCCTCGAGATCGAGCACGAGCTGCGCGACCGGCGCGTCGATCTGGCGCTTCATCTCCGTCGCCCGAGTGTGTCCGTTCTCGTGCGTGTCCCAGTTCAGGAACGGGATGTACTCCGTCGTCACCTCGACGTAGCGCGCGCCCGATTCCACCAGGCGCCGCGCGAGCAGGCAGCCGAGGCCGAAGCGGCCGACCATCTGCTGCTCGTACCTCGCGCCGAAACGATCCTGTTCCGCGCGGAACTGCTGGCCTGGCTCGTAGCCAGGCACGTACCTGCGGACGTGATCGAGCGGCTCGAGCGACAGGTCGAATGCCTTCGCGGCCGGCGAGCTCAGGAGGCGGTGCGCGTTGTCGTACGCGCGGAGCAGCGAGTCCCTCTGGTAGCCGCTGCCCTCCTGCCCGATGGGACTGGCGTCGAGCAGCTTCCGGTAGAAGCGGTCGCGCTGCTCGAACCGTCCCGGCGTCATTCCACCGGGCGGGCGCACGACATCGGCGGCGGCGTCGGGAAACGGCACGCCGAACGGCCCGAACTCCGATCCCAGGAAGCCGGCCGTCGTGAACGCCTTGAGCTCCTCGCCCTCTCCCACGTCGAGCCGCTGGCCGATGTTGATGAAGGGCGGCATCGCGGCGTCCTTCGGACCGAGCGTGCGCGCGACGATGGCGCCGAGGTGCGGTGCGGCCACGGTCTGCGGCGGCGCGTAGCCGGTGTGCCACTGGTACTGGTGCCGCGAGTGCAGGATGAAGCCCAGGTCGCCGGCCGTGTAGGTGCGAATCAGCGTTCCGCGGTCCATGACGCCGGCGATGCGCTCAAGGCCCTGTGAGATCTTGATGTGATCGACCGCCGTGTCGATCGCGGGGAAGGTGCTCAGCACTTGATCGGGCTTGAGCCCGGCCGCGTACGGCGTGTAACGCTTCGGATCGAACGTCTCGGTGTGCGCCATGCCGCCGGCCATCCACAGCACGATGACGGCGTCCGCCGTTGGCACGAGCGTCTGGGCCGCGTCCGCACGACGCGGAAAGCCGGCCGCCAGCGCGGACAACGTCGCCGCGCTCGCCGTCGCCAGGAAGTCCCGCCGGGTAAGCGCGCTCACTCAGTTCACCATCTGAAACTCCGGCAGCATCGCGATGCTCCAGAGGAGATCCTCGACGCCGGCTGCCGTGGGATGCGCACCCAGCAGCTGCGCGCACAGCGCGCGCTCCGCGTGAGTCGGCGGGCGCGAAAACGCGCGCTCGAACACCTTGTCGATGAGCCCGTTCGTGGTGAGCGGCCGCATCGCAGCCAGGCGTTCGGCACCGCGGCGCAACGTCGTCGCGAGCGTCGAACCGTTTTCCAGCTCGAGCGCCTGCAGTGTCGTGGCAGAGGACGTCCGCACCGTCACGACCTGCTCGCGATTCGGACGGCCGAGGGCGGTCATCAGCGGATCGGCGTTGGCGAGTGCGGCGCGCGTACGGCTCGGCACGGGCGCCGCGTGCGCGCTCACCAGCATCACATCCACCTTCGCCGCCTGCTTCTCCTGCCAGACGCCGGTGATCGCGCTGATGCCGTCCACGAACTGCTCGGCCGTCAGCCGCCTGATGGCCGGGCCGCGGAACACGTACGTCTCGGACCGCTCGGGCACATCGACGGCCTGACGGCTGTACGCCTCCGAGCTCAGCACGATGTTCATCGTGTGCTTCAAATCGTAGCGGTGGGCCACGAGGTCCTCGGCAAGCCAGTCGAGCAGATCCTGGTCCCATGCCGCACGATCCATGTCGTCCAGTGGCTCGACGAGACCGCGTCCCATGAATCGCGCCCAGAGGCGGTTGACGACGGTCCGCGCGAGGCGGCCGTTCTTCGGCCCCGTCAGGACGTGCGAGAGCTGCTCGAGCCGCACGCCCCGTGGCGCGGACGGATCGACCGTGCCCAGCTCGTCGTACAGGAACTTCATACGCGCGGTCTTCCCGGTGGGCCGATCGCACTCCACCATCTCGAGCGGCGAGGCGGCGTAGATGCTGGCGAGGCCGTACGAATCCGACAGCTGCCAATCGTTGATGAAGCTGTCATGGCACGACGCGCACTTCAGGTTCACGCCCATGAACACCTGCGAGATGTTCTGCGCCGCCTGCATCTCCGGCGTCTGGCTCGCGTTCACCACGCCGCGCCAGACGATGCCCTTGGCGAAGCCTTCGCTGGCCGGCGTCGGGTTCACCAGCGCGGCGACGAAACGGTCGTACGGCAGGTTGTTCGCGAGCGCCGCGTAGAGCCACGCCGTGATGTTCTCGCGGCCGCCATCGATGTATCCCGTGCCGCGGTAGTCGTTGCGCAGGAGGTCGTTCCAGAAGGTCAGCCAGTGCTCGGCGTAGCGGCGGTCGTCGGCCAGCAGGCGGGCCACGAGCCGCGCACGCTTGCCGGCCCGACGGTCCGCCACGAAGGCGCGGACCTCTCCTGGTGTTGGCAACTCGCCGACGATGTCGAGCGTGGCGCGGCGGACGAACTGCCGGTCGGCACTGAGGCGAGCCGGCGTGGCGTCCTGTTGCGCGAAGTACGACGCCAGCAGTCGATCGACGGGGTTGGCACGGAGCGACGCGCCAGCCGGCAGATCGGGCGAGCGCGGTCCGAGGTTCTGAGGCGCCGGCCGCGCGAAGCTCACCCCGGGGTCCCAGGCGGCGCCCTGATCGATCCACGCGCGCAGCAGGCCGATCTGCTCGCTCGTCAGCCGCGAGCCTTTCTTCGGCATCACCTCGTCGGGGTCGAGGCCGGCCACCAGAGCAATCAGGTGGCTCGACGAGCTGTCGCCCGGCACCAGCGCCGGCCCGTCGTCACCCCCTTTCAGCATCCGCTCTCGCGTCTCGATGCTGAAGCCGCCACGGTCGCGCCCGCGCGCGTGGCACCGGACGCAGCTGACCTGCAGGATGGGCTTGATGTCGCGCGTGAAGTCGATCGGTCGCGCCGCGGAGGGCGGGAGCTGCGCGATCACCGCCACGGAGAAGACTAGCCACGGAGCCACGGAGATCACGGAGGAATTATCGCCACGGAGCCACGCAGATCACAGAGAAGATTGTGCGCCTGCTGAGGCTCGACCGGCCCCTGCGCGGCCGGGCCGGTCGGGCCGTGACATCGGGCAGGTTGATGCATTCAGAATCTGAGTAATCTGTGCAATCTGTGGACAGTCTTTCTCCGCGCTCTCCGAGTCTCCGCGGCGAAATCCTCCGTGGCTCCGTGGCGATCAGGACGACATCGGCGCGTCGGTGATCTGCTCGTTCTTCGAGTCCCAGTAGAGGCGCTTCCCCTGCCAGTACGACTTCGCGGCCATCATGCAGGCCACCGAGTGTGCGAAGCCTTCGTTCACCGTGGCGTGCGGCTGCTGGCGGCTGCGCAGGCACTCGAGCCAGTTGGTCATGTGGCTCAGATCCTCGTCGCCAATGCCTGTCGGCGGCAGGCCCGACTGCCCCGGCAGGTTGACGTCGGTGGCCTTGCGCTTCTCGTAGACGCTCGAATCGTCCTCGTGCGTCCCGCCCTCTTCGACGACCTGGTAGCGCGGGCTGCCCTCGCCGCCGATGTTCAGCAGCGTCGCCTTGCTGCCCATGTAGCGCGTGAAGCTCGGCGAGTCGTTGCCGAAGCTGGTGGAGTAGCTGACGAGGAACCCCTTCGGGTACTCGAGCAATGCCTGGAACGTGTCGGGGTTCTCGCGTCCATCGTGCCACGCGTACACGCCGCCGTGCGCCATGACCGACTTCGGGAACGGATCCTCCATCATCCAGTGCACCAGGTCGATCCCGTGGCTCATCCACTGGTCCGAGATTCCGCTGGAGAACTCCTTGTAGAGCCGGAACTCGAAGTACAGCTGCGGATCGAACGGGCGCGCGTCGTGCGTCATCAGCCAGGACTTCCAATCCGTGTCCTGCTCGCGGATTTCCTTCACTTCCTTGCGCCCGCGCCAGCGCGGCCCGTGGTAGTTCCACACCACTTCGACTTTGCTGACGTCGCCGAGGACGCCCGTGGCCACCAGGTCCTTCGCCGCCCGCGGATACGGCTCGCTGCGATGCTGCGTCCCGATCTGGACGATGCGCTTTCCGGCGATGACGGCATCACGCGCCGCCTTCACTTCCTCCAGGCGGTTGCCCATCGGCTTCTCGCAGTACGCGTCCTTGCCGCCCTCGACCACCATGCGCAGCACCGGCGAATGCGAGTGCTCTGGCGTCGAGACGATCACGGCGTCCACGTCCTTCAATGCGACGAGCTCCGCCGGGTGGCGGAAATCGCGCGGCGCGCGCCCGTAGTACTTCGTGTTCGCGTCGATCGCCTTCTGCCGGTTGACGCTCCACAGATCGCACACCGCCGTCATCTCGACGTTGTGCTTGTCCTTGAGCTGCGACGCAATCCAGTCCAGCTCGCGGCCGCGGTTGCCAATCCCGATGTGGCCAAGCGAGATGCGATCGTTGGCGCCGAGGATGCGGCTGTAGGAAAGCGCTGTCGTCGCCATGGCGGCGCCCACCGCCATCTTCGTGCTCTGACTCAGGAACGAACGGCGGTCGATGGACGTCGATGGCGTGTCGTGCTGGCTCATGGCGGCCTCCGCGAAACGAGGGCCCGAGAGGGCTTATGGAATGAAGGTGAACTTCGCCTGGCCGCTGATCGAGCTGGACCAGCCGAAGGGGAACGTCCGCTGCGGCTGCTTTCGGGCGCTGACGCGGACGTAGTACTCGCGATTGCGTTCGAGCTTGTTCGTGGCGCACAGCGGCAGGCGGTTCAGCGTCGTCAGCCAGCGCCGCACGGCCGCGTCGTCTTCGGTCACCGCCGCGTCATCGGTCCTGCCGTCGACCGTGCGCGACAGGCTGTGGCGGCGGGTGAGGTTGTCGTACTGATCGGTCACGTTGACGGCGACGGTGGCGATCGAGCGATCCACCCAGCCGGCCACCTCCATGCGGAGCTGGACGTCGTAGGCGAAGGTGACCCGCAGTCCGCTCGAGATCGTCTCCTTGACCTCGTCCGTATACGCGTCGGCCATCTCCAGGGTGACCACCACATCCCTGCCGTCCACCAGGGGGACGACGCGCAGAGTCTCCGCCGCCCGGAGCAGCACGACGGCCGCAAACAGGGCGAGGACGCAGCAATAGGTGAGACGCCGATTCATGGAGTCGCCTTACGAGCCCGAATTGCAACTGCCATCATGGCACGCCAGTAGGACAACTGCTCGTTCCCGATGCTGAAGCCCTGCTTCCCGCCGTTGAGGCTCCGAAAATACCGCAGGTCCCAGCACACCCCGACGCGATCCGTCAGAAACCCGGTCACCCCGCCGCCCAGGTCCATCGCCGCCAGGGACGACTGGAAGGTAAAGATTCCGCTCACATCGTCACTGTGCACGCGCATCAGCCCGCCGCCGCCCACGATGTACGGCCGGAGCGTGTACTGAGTCCAGCGGCGCGGAAACGCGACGATCAGGTTCCCCGTCACCGTCGTGACGCTGCTGCTGAGCACCAGCTGCTGCTTGCTCGCCTGGAAGAACCCCGGCGAGAAGCCGATGTCCCCCTCGACGCCGAACACCTGCCCCAGCACGAGCCCGTTCACACCAAAAGTCGCGTGCGGCTTGTCGACCACGTGGTCCAAATCCGTGAACGTCGTCGAGCCTCCGAAATCCAGCCCCAGGAACGGCTTGAGCTGCCACTCCGCGAGGCTCTCGGACGGCAGCATCACGAGCAGCGCAAGCGCAAGAAAGCCCGCCCGCATCTACCGGAGCAACAGCCCCACGAAGACCCGGGCGAAGGGCGACACCATCACGTCGCCGGTACTCAGGTCGAACGGCTTCACAAGGCCGTCGCTGTTCGCCAGCAGGATAAGCGTGATGCCGCGAGCCGGCACGCTCATGACCAGCGCCGATCCCGCGTTCTCGTTCAGGCCGTACTGCCAGACGATCGTCTCGCCGTTGTACACCTGCACGAACCAGCCGAGCCCGTGCGGCAGCGGCTGTCCCGTGGCGCCGATTGGGGGCGCCCACGCGGCGGCCAGTGTCTCGGGCTTCACGATCAGGCCCTGCTTCAGCGCGATGTCGAATTTCGCGAGGTCGTGCGTCGACGCCACCAGACCAGTCGAGGGCATCAGCGTCGCATCCGGGTAGACCGACCGCGACACCTGTCCGGGGCCCTGGACGGAATATGGCGTCGCCAGCCGCACGAGCGCGGCGGCGTAGGCCTGGGCCTCAACCGCATCCGGGACGCCCTCGTCGGGCGGGACCAGCGTGAGGACGTCAGCCCCGGGCACCGAGTCGATCATGGCGAACTGCTCGAGCAGGTTCGCGGTCGTCTCGCGGAAGGAGTCGTTCGTGCACGTCCGGATGGCAAACTTCAGCGGTTCGAGCCGCGCAAGGTTGTATCGAAAAAGCGCCGAACCTGACGTCCCGTAGCTGTGCGACATCACCTGCCGGAGCGTGGAGCCGGCGTCGGGGTTGTCAGGGTCGAAGCGGGCGATGGGATCGTCGAGCGACAGGCGGCCTTCTTCCACGCACCGCAGGACCAGCGACGCCGTCACCATTTGCGTCAGGCCCGCCACCTGGTAGGGCGTGTCGGTACCGGCGGCCGTGGAGGTTTCGACGTCGCGGTGGCCGTAGGCCGCCTCCCAGAGCAGATCGCTCTGTCCGACCAGCGCCACGGTCATGCCGGGGATCCCGGCCTGAATGCGAAGCGCATCCAGGTAGCTGCCCAGGCGTGTGTAGACCTGCTCGATCGGGGCGGGAGCCGCCTGACCGAACTGCAGCATCGTGACGGCGAGCAACAAGGCAGAAAGCGGTCGCATCAGGGATGAGGTGGAAGCTCACGCCAATCATAGCGGAATTGGCCGTGGCAGTGGTGCCGGGCCCCGTGAAATCGTGATAGCTTTCGCCGCATGACGACCCTGTCGCGCCGCACGTTCCTGACGATGGCCGGGACCCTCCCGCTGTGGGCCCGCGCGGCCCGGGCAGCCTCGGTTCCGGTCGGGATCGAGCTCTACACGGTGCGCGATGCCCTGGCAAAGGACCTGATGGGCACCGTCCGCGCCGTAGCCAAGCTCGGGTACCAGATCGTGGAGTTCTACTCCCCCTACTACTCGTGGACGCCTTCCCAGGCGAGCGACGTCCGCAAGTTGCTGGACGACCTGGGGATCCAGTGCCGGTCCACTCACAACGACAACAAGGTCTTCACCCCCGAAGGGATCCAGAAGGCGATCGAGCTGAACCAGATCATCGGCAGCAAATACGTCGTCATGGCCAGCCCCGGGCAGGTGTCCACCGCCGACAGCTGGAAGCAGGTGGCCGACCGGCTGAACACCGGCGCCGAGAAGCTGAAGCCCCTCGGCATGTTCGCGGGGTACCACAACCACGGGGCCGAGTGGCAGGCGGTTGAAGGCAAGCGGCCGATGGACATTCTGGCGACGAACACCGACAAGAGCGTGGCGTTGCAGTTCGACGTGGGCACCTGCGTGGCGTCGGGCGCCGACCCTGTCGCCTGGATCACGTCGAACCCGGGACGGATCAAGAGCATGCACTGCAAGGACTGGAAGGCTGGCGGGAAGGAATACGCCGTGCTGTTCGGTGAGGGCGATGCACCGTGGGCGAAGATCTTCGAGGCCGCCGAGAGCGTCGGCGGCATCGAGTACTACCTGATCGAGCAGGAAGCGGGTCCAGCCGACGAGCAGTTGATGCGCGCCGAGCAGTGCCTGGTCAACTGGAAGAAGATGCGGAGCTGAGACATGCGACGTGGCACGACAACGCGCGGTGTCACAGTAAGCGGTGTCACAGTAAGCAGAACTAAAGTTCTGCTCCACATGTGTCGCAGAGTTCAAGTGCGTTGCAGGACCGATGTGGGGAAGGACTTCAGTCCTGCCCATCAGCGCACGGTGCGCTCGGTTTTGTTTCAAGCAGCGCTCGCGGTCGCGCTTGTCCTGATCGTCGGGTGGAGCCGGGAAGTCCTGGTCGCGCGCGACGTGCACCCGCCGCCGCTGGCCATCGGCGCGCCGGCGCCCGACTTTGCTCTCCCGGGGATCGACGGCAAGACGTACTCGCTCGCCAGTTTCAAGGAGCACAAGGTGCTCGTCGTGATCTTCACGGCCGTGCACTGCCCGACGGCCGAGGTCTACGAGGCGCGCATCAAGTCGCTCGTGACCGACTACACGCCGAAGGATGTGGGATTCGTCGTCATTCAGCCGAACAACGCGAAGGCATTGCGGCTCGACGAGATGGGCTACACCGACCTCGGCGACTCGCTCGAGGAGATGAAGATTCGCGCCGGGCACCGCCAGTTCAACTTCCCGTTCCTCTACGACGGCGAGACACAGGAGGTCGCCGCCAAGTACGGACCGGTCGCAACGCCGCACGTGTTCGTGTTCGACAGCCAGCGGCTGCTTCGCTACCAGGGTCGCGTGGACAGCAACCCGCGCGAGACGTTGGCGAAGGTTCCCGACGCGCGCAACGCGATCGATGCCGTCCTGGCCGGCACACCCGTCACCGTTCAGACGACGCCCACCGTCGGCTGCTCGATCAAGTGGCTCGAGAAGGAAGCGCTGCACAACGCCGAGATGGCCAAGATCGAGGCGGAGCCCATTCCGCTCGAGAAGATCGGGGCCGACGGCATCAAGGCATTGCGGCAGAACGCCACGGGCAAAACCTTGCTGGTGAACTTCTGGGCCACCTGGTGCGCGCCGTGCACGGCCGAGTTCCCCGAGCTCCAGAAGATTTACCGGATGTACCGGAAGCGGCCGTTCGACCTGGTGACGGTCAGCATCAACTACCCGGACGAGGAAGCCGGCGTGCGGAAGTTCCTCGAGAGCCAGCACGCATCGTCCCGCAACCTGCTGTCAGGGACGATGGATCCTTACGAGCTGTTGGGCGCGTTCGACCCTGGCTGGAGCGGCGGGGTACCCTACTCGGTGGTGATCGCGCCCGGCGGCCAGGTGCTCTACAAGGAGAGCGGCTCGCTCGACGTCCTCAAGGCGCGGCGGGCCATCCTCGCCAGCCTGCCCGACGACGACTACAAGGGGCAGAACGCCTACTGGAACAGCCGGTGAGCGGCGTCGTGCTATACTGCCCGGGACTCCTGGGCGCCTAATTCGCTTTCGACCTTTTCTCGAGCCTACCCGCTCAACCCACTCATCCCAACATTGCGCGTTCGCTTCGACGGCATCGGGTCGTCGAGTTTCTCCGATCGGGAGCTTCCTTCAATGGGAAACACTAAGGGCACCATCAAGCGTCTGGTCAGCGACAAGGGATTCGGCTTCGTCGCCGCCCAGGACGGCAAAGAGTATTTCTTCCACCAGTCGGCGTGTGTGAGCACACCGTTCAATTCGCTGCGCGAGGGCCAGTCGGTGACCTTCGACCCGGGTCAGGGTCCGAAGGGGCCGCGCGCCGAGAACGTGACGCCCGCGTAGGCGGACCAGCGCAAGGGGGGTCACTCTGTGACCCGTTTTCTCCACGTCGCCAACGGCACCTCGACGACAGCGACGATTCACGCCGCTGGCCTGCCCGGCCGGTCGTCGATCTGGGCCGACGTGTTGCACGACGGCCCCGTTCCGGGCGGACTGAGCGATGATGCGCTTCTCGAGGTGCGCGCCCGCCACCTGGCCGCCTCCGCCGCCGTGTCTTCCGACGACACCGCCGCCGAGTTGACGCGCTGGCGTGACGCCATCGTCGCCGGCGATCCGTTCGACGAGCTGGTGCTCTGGTACGAGCACGACCTGTTCGATCAGCTCAACCTGATTCAGCTCCTCTCGTGGCTCGCGGCGCTGCCCGGCGGCTCGCCGCGCACGACGCTCATCTCCATCAACACCTTTCCGGGCCGCGACCATTTCAGGGGCCTCGGCGAGCTGACGCCTCCGGAGCTGGCGTCGCTGTTCGGTGCGCGCCAACTCGTTGGCGCATCCCAGTTCGCGCTTGCGCAGGCGTCGTGGCAGGCCTTCCGCTCGTCGGACCCGCGGTCTATTGAGCGGCTGCTCGACGGCGACACCTCGGCGCTGCCGTTTCTCGCTGCGGCGCTGCGGCGCCATCTCGAGGAGTTCCCGTGGACTGGCGACGGGCTTTCGCGCACCGAGCGGCGGCTGCTGGCACTGCTCGCGACGGGACCTGGCGTCCTCGGCGCGATCTTTCCACGCATGCACGATCTGGAGACCGCGTTCTACATCGCCGACCTTTCATTCCTCGAGGTCGCGATGGGGCTTGCCGCGGAGCCGCCCGGCCTGGTCGCGGTGGATCCTCCGGCCGATCGCCCGCTGTCGGGCCTGGCGTCCCTCACGGCGCAGGGACAGGCAGTGCGCGGCGGCGGTGTCGACCGCGTCCGGCAGTGGGGGATCGATCGATGGCGCGGCGGAGTCCACCTCGCGGGCGCCGGCCAGATGTGGCGCTGGGACCCCGAGGACGAGCATCTCCTGTTCGCCTGAGTCAGGACGTCCCGATCACGATCGAAACAGCGCCGGCTTCGTATTAAGCTGAGCGCCTCTTCCAATGGCTTCCGGCCGCGAGACCCCGCAACACGGCTCAGAGGAGCACGCGCGGCCGCTTGTAGTGGCGGCCGACCGGCTCGCCGCGCAGATCGCCTCGGTGCTCCGCGCCTGGGGCATTCCCGACGATCACGTGACGGTGACGGTCGACAGGATCCTCTACGCCGACCTGCGCGGCATCGACTCGCACGGCTGCACGACGCTGGCCTTCTACCAGCGGCTGCGCGCCGACGGCGTGCTGAATCCCCGCGCGACGGTAACCGTGATTCGAAATGAGGGCGCTACCACGCTCGTGGACGGCGGCGGTGGGCTTGGCCACGTGCCGGCGACTCGAGCGATGGAGATCGCGATCGAGATCGCCGCCGCGCACGGCATTGGAGCCGTTGCTGTCTGCAACTCGGGACACTTCGGCGCCGCCGGCGCCTACGCGGCGATGGCTGCCGACAGGGGGCTCATCGGGATCGCCACCACCAGCACGCCGACGCCCACCGTCGTCCCCACGTTCGGCAGGCAGGCGATGCTCGGGACCAACCCGATCGCCTTTGCCGCGCCGGCGCGGCGGCATCCGATGTTCCTGCTCGACATGGCAACAAGCACGGCCAGCTTCGGCAAGGTACTCGAGCAGTGGCGGAAGGGGCGGGCGATTCCCGATCGGTGGATGCTCGATGAGGACGGCGCGCCGCTGGCTGCGGGGCACGCGGCTCTTACGAACCAGCGGTTGACGCCGCTCGGCGGGGATCTCGACGGCGCCAGCTACAAGGGCTACGGGCTGGCGATGATGGTGGAGATCCTCTCCGCTGCGCTGGCGGGCCTGACGTTCGCCGACCCGCGCCTGGGCCGCCGGCCTCGCGTCGGCCACTTCCTCATGGCCCTTGATCCGGCGCGGTTCTCCTCTGGCGGCGACTTCACGGACCACGTCGATGCGCTCATCGACGCGATGCACGGTACCGACCCGGTCGACCCTCGCCGCCCGGTCCTGGTGCCCGGTGATCCAGAGCGGACCACGCTCGCCGAGCGCCGTGCCAACGGGATCCCCCTCACACGCAGCGTCGTCGAGGACCTGCGCGAGGTGGCTCGTGTCTCCGGGGTGCCGTTCCTGCTCGATCAGGGATGAGGCGGCGGCGTCGGGCGCGTCAGCAATACGACGAACCTGTCGTAGAACTTTGGTTTGTCGAGCTCGTCGAGCACCTCGACGAGCGGCTCGCCCATCCCCGGCTGCTCGCCGGGCGCCCACGCCAGCGTTTCGCCGTACGACGGACCGTGATCGATGGAGACGTCGATGTACAGCTTTCGCGTTTTCGTGACGACGCTCGGATCCAGCCACGCCACCGCCGCGAGCTCGTCCCACAGGTAGCTGCCCTCGGCGTACTTCACGACGTACTGCGCGGCGGGCGTCGTGGACTTCGTGACGCGGGCGATTAGATCCTTGTCCATCCGCGTCTTCACCGAGATGTCCACCGTGGTGAGGACGATGCGCGGCCAGCGTGCGTGGAGGACGGCGCGCGCCGCTTCCGGATCCATCCAGAAGTTGAACTCGCGCCGAGGCGCCGGCCCGAACTGCGGGTCGCTGGTGACGGGGCTGATGACGCCCCCCATGACGATCAGCTCCTTCGTCAGCTCGGGAAAGTGCGGGTCGAGTGTGAGCGCCACCGCCAGGTTCGTCATCGGCCCGGCGGCGTAAATGGTGACCTGGTGCGGGTACTTGTGCACCATGCGAATCATGAAGCTCGCAGCCGCTTCCTCGGACGCCGCGATCGACGGCGCGCCTTCGGGCATTGGCGGAATCTCGTACGGCCCGTGCACCGCGCCCGTGTGGCGGTAGTTCCACGCGCCCTGGTAGGAGATCTTCCCGTGCAGCGTCTCCCACTTCGCGATGTATTCCTTGCTGCTGATGAGGGGGAAGACCGCGCCGGGCAGGACCGGGATCTCCGGGCGGCCGACGATCTCGAGCAGGCGGAGCGTGTGCTGGATCTCCTCGTCGCGCCACTGGTCGCCCGTGAGGACGCCGATGCCCAGGACATCGGTGTCGGGCGCGTTCAGGATCGCCAGGATTGCCTGCATGTCCGTGCCGCCCGGACCGGCGCAGTCCTGATCGATGTAGACCTTGCGGCGTTCCTGCGCCTGCGCGGGCATGGCCGTCAGGCACGCGCACGCCAGCAACGCCCACGAACCCATGGACCTATGGACCCATGACCCCATGGACCCCATGGACCCCATGAACCTCGCTACGCCGCGTCGATCGCCTTCGCCACGCGATTGGCGGACCGCGTCGCAGCCTCCTGTCCCCAATTGAGGTTGTCCACGTAGGCTCCGCAGAAGTGAATGCGGCCGTGCGGCTCGATCAGGCCTGGCCAGAACTTCGACAGCGTGCCCGGCGCGTAGTCGGTCCGCTCGCACGCCGAGCGCCAGGGGTCGGTGGCCCAGACCACCGCCGTCGACTTCTCGGGCTGGATGTCTTCGAGCTTCCCCGGGTAGTACTTGCGCAGGGTTGCCAGCGAGCGCTCCACCGTCGACGGCCCTGACGCGGTTCCTGCCACGAAGCCCCTGGTCGTGGCGACCTCCTCGTCCGACGTCCAAATCTGGAACAGCGACGGGTCGTCGAACTCCATGTTGGGGCTCAGGCCGTCCTTCAGCCAGAACTTGGACTTCGACTGGAACAGCAGCCGGGTGTTCGAGTAGTACGGCACGTTCCCGATCGCGAACGCCTTCGCCTCGGGGAACCGAGGTGTGACCGGAATCTGGCGCAGCATCCACGCCGACATCGCGCACACCAGGTAGTCGCCCTCGTAGGTCGCCGCGCCCTGCGGGCCCTTGCATGTCACCTTGACGCCGCCAGGCGAGTGCTCGATCGCCGTGACCGGGCTATGCAGCTTCACGCGCGCGCCCAACCGCTCCGTGAAGGCGTCGGGCAGTTTCTGGTTGCCGCCGACGAGTCGATACACCTTCGGCGGGTACAGCGGTACGCCCCGGAGCTTCAGGATTGCCGCGTGCCACACCGACTGCAGCGCCGATCCGCTGCCGCCGATGAACTTCAGCGCGCCGGCCGACGCGCCATCCCTCTTGAACAGCTCCGTCGTCGTGATGCCGTCGAGAGCGTTGAGGCCGGCATCGAACGGCTTGTATTCGTCGTGAAACGCGTCGAGGTACGGCTTGTAGTAGAGCGCCCCCAGCTCCTCGAAGCGCTGGTCCTTCAGGAACGCCAGCTCTTTGTCGTTCAGGCCGAAGCCGCGAAGGACCGCCGGGTCGCGCAGCATTTCCTCCGTGTACAGCTTCCCCTGCATCCGCGTCACGATGTTCTCGCGGCGGGGGTAGTAGGCGAAGGGCAGCTTGAACTCGGCGACGTATCCTCGATACAGGTCGTATCCCGGGTTGGTGAAGTGTTCCGCACCTCCGTCCCCGTACAACCCATCGTCGAAGCCCTCGCGGACCGTGTAGACGTGGCCGCCCGTGCGGTCCGAGGCTTCCAGCACCGTGACGTCGTGGCCGCGCCGCATCAGCTCGTAGCCGCAGCACAGGCCGCCGATGCCGCCCCCGGCGATGATGACTTTCTTGCTGGCCCGGGCTCTCAGCGTGGCGGGCAGCAGGGCCGCCGATGCGGCCAGTTTCAACGCCTCGCGGCGGGTCAGCGTCTGCGGTGATGTCGGTTTCATAGGTACGCCGGTTCTATAATGCGCTCACCGGCAAGGCAAGCAGAAGTTTTCGTGCCGCCATTCCTGAGGAGCCCTGATGACACCGTATGCTCTGCTCGCCGCCGTTCTGACGTTCACCATCGTCTCGTCCAGCGGCGTGGCGGCTGGTGGCCAGGCCCAGCCCGTACCCCCGCCACCGTTGACCCGCGAGCAGATGGCGCAATTTCTCCAGACGGCGAAAGTAATCGGCCACAAAGGCATCAGCAAGGGTGTGACCAGTCCCGCGCGCCTGACCCTGAGCGACGGCACGCTCACGCACGACGCCGCGTTCAGCCGCGTGAACGAGCACAAGCCCATCATGCAGTTTCCGGGCGGCCGGACCGAGCTCGATTTCGTGGATTCGTACAAGTACACGCTCGCCGCCAACGAGATCGCCGAGCTGCTCGGCATCGAAGACATGTTTCCCGTCACTGTCGAGCGCGAGTGGGATCACGACATGGGCGCCCTCAGCTGGTGGCTCGACGTCAAGATGGACGAGGGCGAGCGCCTGAAGCAGCAGCTCAGCGCGCCGGACGCCGAAGACTGGGCGAAGCAGCAGTACACGATGCGCGTGTTCACGCAACTGGTGGACGACACGGACCGCAACGTCGGCAACATCCTGATCGACAAGGACTGGAAGATTTACCTCATCGACTTCACGCGGGCCTTCCGCCGGCCCCACGAGCTACGCGCGCCGCAGCTACTGCAGCGGTGTGACAAGAACCTGCTTCAGCACCTGCGCGACCTGAAGGTCGAGGACGTGAAGGCGCGCATCTCGAAATGGGTGCCGCCGCGGGAGATCGAGTCGATGATGGCCAGGCGCGACGCCCTGGTCGCGTTGTATGACAAGCTGATTGCCGAGCGCGGCGAGGCGCGAGTGCTTTTTTAGGGCGCACTGCAGCACCGCAGCACTGAAGCACTGATGTCCGCTGTCGTCCACGTCGCCGGCATCCGCAAGGCCTACGGCGCGACGGTTGCCGTCGACGAGGTGTCCTTCGACGTGGAGGCCGGCGAGATCTTCGGGCTTATCGGGCCCAACGGCGCCGGCAAGACCACGACGCTGGAGTGCGTGGAGGGGTTGCGGAGGCCCGACCGCGGATCGATCGTGGTGCTGGGCCTGGACCCGGTGCGCGACGTCTACGCGCTGCAGGACCGCATCGGCGTCCAGCTCCAGGCGGCGCAGCTCCAGAAGCGCATCACCGTCCAGGAGGCCGTGGACCTGTGGGCCTCTCTGTACCGCCGCAGCGTGGACGGCACGCGGCTGCTCGAGCAGCTCGGGCTCGGCGAGAAGCGCCGCTCCTGGTTCATGACGCTGTCCGGCGGACAGAAGCAGCGCCTCTTCATCGCCCTTGCGCTCATCAACGACCCCGAGCTGGTCTTCCTGGACGAGTTGACGACCGGCCTGGATCCGCAGGCGCGGCGCGCGATCTGGGACCTGGTGCGCGGCATCAGAGATCGCGGCAAGACGGTGTTCCTGACGACGCACCTGATGGAGGAAGCGGAGCGGTTGTGCGATCGCGTGGCCGTCATCGACCGCGGGCGGATCGTCGACATGGGCCCGCCGGCCGCGCTCGTCAGGCGCCACTGCCCCGATCGGACGATCGTCATCACTATTGATGACGCGAAGGACGACGAGTCACTGCGCGCGGTGCCCGGCGTCGTGAGCCTGACGCGCGCCGGCGCGGAAGTCACGATCAGCGGCCGGGGAGAGGAGCTGATCTCGTCGGTGATCGAGTGCGTGTCGGAGCGTCGCATTCGCGTGCGCGATTTCAAAACGATGGTGCCGACGCTGGAAGATGTGTTCCTGACGTTGACGGGACACTCAGTGAGGCAGTAGCGCAGGACCAAAGTCCTGCGCCACATGTGTAGCAGTGGCAGTTCTGCTCATTACCGCATGCTGAAGGGACTCTGGAACCTGACGTGGCTCGAGACGAAGATCTTCGTCCGCGAGCCGCTCGGCGTGATCGGCACCGTCGGCGTGCCGGTCCTCGTCTTCGTCGTCATGGGGCGGCTGGTGGGCGGGCGCATCAGCACCGCGTCCTCGACGTTGCCCCCCGCCTTCAGCGTGGACGTCCCCGTGCTTGCGGCGCTGCTGATCTCGGTGAGCGCCGTGCTGTCGCTCGTCACCATCATCTCGATCTACCGGGAGGGCGGCATCCTCAAGCGGCTTCGCGCCACCCCGCTGCGTCCGCACACCATTCTCACCGCGCACGTGATCGTGAAACTGGCGTTCACCGCGCTGACGCTGGCGCTCATGGCGCTGGCGGGGCGCCGCTACTTCCCCGCCACTGTGCACGTGCCGTGGGTCGCGTTCACGCTCGCGCTGCTCTACACGACGGCGTGCGTGATGACGCTCGGGTTCCTCATCGCCAGCCTGGTGCCGACGGCGCGATTTGCGCAGCCGATCGGCACGATCGTCCTCTACCCGATGATTGGGCTTTCCGGCCTGTTCGTGCCCGTCGAGGCCCTGCCGCCGGCGCTGTCGCTGCTGGCCAGGCTGCTGCCGCTCAGGTACGCCGTGTCGCTGCTGAAAGGCACCCTGACCGGGGATGGGTGGCTCTCGCACGCCGGCGACATTGCAGCGCTGGCACTGGTATCGGCGGTCTGCATCGCGATATCCTCCAGGGTCTTCCGGTGGGAATGACAAGGAGGTCAGTATGCGAGCGTGTGCGATCGTCGCGTTGCTGGTGATGGTGGCCGCGCCGGCCCGGGCGCAGGGCCCCCCGGCCAACCCCGTAAGCGCGGCGCTGAAGAACTCCTGGGACTCGGCGAAGCGCAACATCAAGGAGTCCGCCGAGCAGATGCCCGACGATGGCTTTGGCTTCAAGCCCGTGCCGACCGTCCGCTCGTTCGGCGAGATCCTGGCGCACGTCGCCGGCGTCAACTATGTGTACTGCGGCGCGGCGACGGGCGACAAGACGCCGAGAAACGAAGACGACATCGAGAAAGCCGCCAAGACGAAGGCAGACATCGTCAAGGCCCTGAACGAATCGCTGGCCTATTGCGACGCCGCGTATGCGTCGCTGACCGACGCCGGCGCCGGCGAGATGGTCGCCAACCCATTCGGAGAGGGCAAGATCTCACGCGCGACGCCCCTTATCGGCAACGTCGTGCACCTCAACGAGCACTACGGGAACCTGGTCACCTATTTCCGGATCAAGGGGATGGTGCCGCCCAGCTCGAAGCGCGGAATGTAAGAATCGGGGTCGGGATGTATCCCGACCCCATTTTTCAGACGATCGGACCGATCGTTTCCGTCGACGCGGCCGGGACCGTCCATCGGAGCCACATCGCCACCGGACCGAAGCGAATCTCGGCGCCATCCGGGACTTCGGTCCGTTCGGCGATGCGCTGGCCGTTGACCCACGTCCCGTTCTTGCTCCCGAGGTCCTCGACCCACGCCGACGTCCCTTCGACGAGCACGCGCGCGTGCTTGCGCGAGACACCGCCCGAATCGAGCCAGATGTCGATCGGGAGGTCGCGCCCCACCAGGTTCTCGCCGTCGTGCAGCTTGACGTGAGCGCTCTCCGAGTGCAGCCACCAGCTCCCCGCGGCGGCGGGGTGGTTGGCCCGGGCGGGCCGGCCGCTCTCGCGCGTGACCTCGGTCTCGAAGGCGTACCCGAAGCCGTGCACGGTCCGGACGTAGCGCGACTGCCTGGCCGTGTCGCCGAGGGCCGCCCGCAGCTCCGCCGCCACCACCGACAGGTTCGCCTCGTCCACGAAGGTCGATGGCCACAATCCCTGCTGGAGCTCTTCTTTCGAGAGCGCCCGGGGCTGCGCCTCGACCAGTAACGCCAACAGCTGATAGGCCTTCGGGGTCAGGTGCACGGGACGGCCGTCCCGGATCAGCTGACGCGTCTCGAAGTCCACGAGGAACTCACCGAAGCGGGCGCGCATGGATTCTTGGAAGTTTCTTGGACGATTCCCGTCTCTTGCTCAGGACTCCGTCACGGAGCAGGGCCAATATTACCGCCGTTGCCGGGAGCCGGTCCCGGACGGGCATTGGGGCGCCGGGGCCGGCCATTGATGGAGGTGGCCAATGACTGGTTCACGGGTTCGCTGGCTGATTCTCCTCACGGGTCTCATCGTCGCCGCGCCGATGCTCTCGGCGCGAGAAACCTCGCCGGCGCTGACGCGCGACAAGCAGGCCGAGTTCCTCGCGACCGCGCGCATCGTCTCGCACAAGAACATCCCGAAGGGCGTCACGCACCCGATCCGCCTGACACTGACCGACGGCACCGTGACGCACGATGCGGCTTTCTCGTCAGTCAACGAGAACAAGCCGATCATGCACTTCGCCGATGGCCGCACGGAGCTCAACTTCGTGGACTCCTACAAGTACACGGTGGCTGCGTACCAGGTCGGCCAGCTGCTCGGCCTCGACGACATGATGCCGGTCGCAGTGGCCCGTGCGATCGACCACCAGCTGGGCTCGCTCACCTGGTGGGTGGACGGCGTGCAGTTCGACGAGGGCGATCGCGTGAAGCAGGGCGCGAATCCGCCGGACCCGGGCGAGTGGAGCCGGCAGATGTGCCGGATGCGCGTGTTCACGCAACTGGTCGCCGACGCGGACCGGAACCAGACGAACCTGCTCATCACGAGCGACTGGAAACTCTGGATGATCGACTTCACGAGGGCGTTCCGCCTCAAGAAGGAGATCGCCTCTCTCGATGTGTCACGGTGCGATCGCCAGCTCCTGGCACGCATGCAGGCTCTGACGAGGCCGATGATCGAGGAGAAGACGAAGCACGTGCTCACCGGCGGGGAGATCGACGCGCTGCTGGCGCGTCGCGACGCCATCGTCGCGAGGATCAACCACCTCGTGTCGGAGCGCGGCGAGGCGCTGGTGCTGTACTAACGGTGGAGCGCAGGACTGAAGTCCTGCGCCACGGGTGTTGACGTCACTGTGCAGCGACGCTTGTGGAGCAGAACTTCAGTTCTGCTCCACGCCCTCGCCTACTTCACCGAGATGCGCGCGCGCTGCCGGACGTCGCGGCTCGACGCACCCACGCCGAGCTCATACAGGCCGGGCTCGACTGCGAAAGCCTTGCGCGTTTCGTCGTAGTAGGCGAAGTCGTCAACCGGGCGCAGCCGGAACGTGACCCGTTTCCGCTCGCCCGGTTGCAGCGCCACGCGGGTGAACCCGCGCAGCTGCTCGATCGGCATCGGCCGCGACGGTGATAGCGCCCGCACATACAATTGCACGACCTCGTCGCCGGGCCGCTCGCCGATGTTCTTCACCGCCACCGACACCTCGAACGCATCCTTCGCGCCAGGCGAGCTGGTGGTCGCCTGCAGGTCGCTGTAATCGAACCTGGTGTAGGAGAGGCCGTAGCCGAACGGGTACAGCGCCTCGCCGGTGAAGTACCGGTACGTCCGTCCCTTCATGTCGTAGTCTGCAAACGGCGGAAGCTGCTGCACCGATCGGTAGAACGTCACGGGCAGCCGCCCGCCGGGATTCGCATCGCCGAACAGGACGTCGGCAATCGCGTTGCCGCCGCGCTGACCCGGATACCAGGCCACGAGGATCGCCGGCAGGTGCGCCTGCGCCCATTCCACCGAGAGCGCCGACCCAGTCATCAGCACCAGCACGACGGGCTTACCCGTGGCGTGCAGCGCCTCGAGCAGCCGTTCCTGAGGGGACGGCAGCACGATGTCGGTGCGATCGCCGCCCGCGAAGCCGGGAAACGACACCTGCATCTCCTCGCCTTCGACGTCGCCCGTGAGGCCGCCCACGAAAACAACGGCGTCGGCGGCGCGCGCGGCATCGAGCGCCTCGTCGAACGGTGGCCTGGCGCCCGGCAGCTTCCACGACAACCGGATTTCGGCGTCGCGCTCGGCTTCGAAGTATTCCAGCTTCAGGCTGACGGCCTTGCCGGCCTCGAGCGTGACGTGAGCGCTGCGCGCGCGGGCTCTCGACGTGGTCGTCCACTCGTCGATCACGGCGTTCCCGTCTACCAACAGCCTGAACCCATCGTCACCGGTCACCGTGAGCTCGTAGTCCCCGGTAGCGGGTGGAACGAGCAGGCCGGTCCATCGCGCCGAGAAGTCGTCGTTGCTCATCGCGCGGTCCGCGGGCACTTCGCCGCGCGCCACCAGATCACTCGTCGGCGATCCGCGGTACCACTTGAACTCGATGGTGGCATCGGTGCGCGTCAGCACCGGCGATCCGGACATCTCGCGTCCGCGGAAGTACTCCCCGCGCAGTCCGTGCGCGGACGAACCGACATCGGGCCGCAGGTGCGCGGCGTCGATGGCCGCGAGCGCGTGCGGATCCTGCCGGCCTTCGATCAGGTCGGTGCCGCGTGCGTAGATCACCTTCGTCTTGGGCCCGACGGCCTGCCGGATGCCGGCAAGCGCGGTGACTGGCGCCGACGGCGTGCCGTAGTAATTGCCGAGCAGAGACATCAGCTCGTCGGCATTCGGCCCGATCACGGCCAGCGTCCCAATGTCCTTCCTGAGCGGCAGCACCCCGGTGTTCTTCAGAAGGACCATGGATTCCTGCGCCACTCGGCGGGAAAGGCGATCGTGCTCGGGGGCTTCGTTCACGCTGTATGGAATCTGCGCGTACTGCACGCGCTCTGGCGGATCGAACATCCCCAGCCGGATGCGGGCGCGCATCAGGCGCTTCAGCGCGACGTCGATGTCGCCTTCGGCGATCAGTCCCTGCGCGACCGCGCGGCCGAGCGACTTGTACGTGTTGCCGCATTCGAGATCGCACCCGTTCTTCACGCCGATCGCCGCCGCTCGTTCAGCGGTGTCGACGATGTGGTGGTTGCGGTAGATGTCGTCGATGGCACCGCAGTCGGAGACGACGTAGCCGTCGAAGCCCCAGTCCTTGCGGAGGATGTCGCCGAGCAATCGGGGGCTTCCGGAGGCCGATTCGCCGTTGACGCGGTTGTACGCGCCCATCACGGACTCCACTTTCGCTTCCTGCACGAGCGCGCGGAAGGCCGGCAGGTACGTCTCGTGGAGGTCGCGCTCGCTCGGGTGGACGTCGAAGTGGTGACGGTCGGCCTCGGGACCGCTGTGCACGGCGTAGTGCTTGGCCGTCGCGACCACCTTCAGGTAGTGCGGGTCGTCGCCCTGCAGGCCCGTGACGAACGCGACTCCCATGCGCGAGGTCAGGTACGGATCCTCGCCGTAGGTCTCCTGGCCGCGGCCCCAGCGCGGGTCGCGGAAAATGTTGATGTTCGGCGACCAGAACGTCAGGCCCTGGTAGCGGGCGTGCAGGCCGCGGCGCTCGTACTCGTGGTGCTTGGCGCGCGCCTCGTCGCTGATGACCGTGGCCACCTCATGCAGCAGCGGCGCGTCGAACGAGGCCGCCATGCCGATCGCCTGCGGAAACACCGTAGCTGCGCCCGAACGCGCCACGCCGTGCAGGCACTCGTTCCACCACTCGTAGGCCGGCACGTTCAGGCGGGGAATGGCCGGCGCATCGTTCACGAGCTGCGAGACCTTCTCGTCGAGGCTCATCCGGCTGACCAGGTCGGCGGCTCGCTTGTCGGCTGGCAAGTCGGGGTTGAGGTACGGCGCGGTCGCCTGCCTGGCCCGAAGCTGATCAGTAGTGGCGGCGAGGACCGCGCACACGGCGAGGACCGCCAACGGTCCCCGGCGGCGGGAGACGAGCGCTCGAGTCGTCATGGCGAGTGGGATTGTAGAAGAACCTTCACACGAATTGCCGTGTGGGCCCTGTGGCTGTGCGCCTTCCGGGTATCATTTCCACACCCCAGTCACCGTGTCCTCGGACTCACCCGAATCGACCCTCGTGCTGCTGGAGCAGATCCGTGCGGGCGACCAGGCCGCGCTCGATCTTCTCCTGACGCGGTACCGGCCCCAGCTCACGCGGTGGGCGCGCGGGCGCCTGCCGCACGGCGTCCGCGATCTCTCCGACACCGAGGATCTCGTCCAGGAGACCATCATCGGTGTGCTCCGGCACCTCGACCACTTCGAGTTCCGCGGTGAAGGCGCCCTGCACGCCTACCTGCGACGCGCGATGCTCAACCGGATCCGCGACGAGCTGCGACGCCACAGCCGCCGCGGCGCGGCGGAGACACTCGACGAGCGCTTCGTGTGCGCCGACGACTCCCCGCTCGAGCAGGTGATCGGGCGCGAGGCTGTCGAGCGGTACGAGTCGGCGCTCGCGCAGCTCAACTCCGCCGAGCGCGAGGCGATCATCGCGCGCATCGAGCTGGGACAGACCTTCGCCGAGGTCGCCGGCGCGCTCGGCAAGCCGACGCCGGAAGCGGCCCGGATGGCGGTCAACCGCGCGCTCGCGCGGCTGGCGCGCCTGATGCTGCCATGACCGACGAGGAGCGTCTCCGCGCGCTCGTCGCGGCGGTCGCCGACGGGACGCCCGTGGACTGGCAGAGGGCCGAGTCGGGTGCGCAGACCGACGAAGAGCGGGCTCTCGTCCGCCAGCTCCGTCTCATTGCGACCCTGTCCGAGGTGAGCCGCACCGACGAAGGCACGCACACCGCCGAAGCTGGCGAGCCGAGGGCGGGGCTCCTGACCACCGCGCCGATGCCGGACCAGTGGGGGCCGCTGCATTTGCGCGAGCTGGTCGGCAGTGGCGGATACGGCACCGTCTATCGCGCGTGGGATCCGCAGCTCGCGCGCGAGGTGGCGCTGAAGCTGCTGAACGCGGATCGCGCCGAAGACCCTACGTTCGAGCAGTCGGTGATCGCCGAGGGCCGCCGCCTCGCCCGTCTGCACCATCCCAACGTCATCAACGTCTACGGGGCCGACACGCACGAGGGCCGCGTCGGTTTCTGGATGGAGTTCCTCGAAGGCCAGACGCTCAAGCAGTGGATCGACGCCCACGGCCCGATGAGCTCGCGCGAAGCCACCCTCATCGGCATCGACCTGTGCCGTGCGCTGGCGGCCGTGCACGCCGCGGGCCTGGTCCACCGCGACGTGAAGGCACAGAACGTCATGCGCGGACCCAAGGGCCGGACGGTTCTGATGGACTTCGGTACCGGGATCGAGACCGGTGAAATCAGCCGGCTGGCGGGTACCCCTCTGTACATGGCTCCCGAACTGCTGGCGGGCGGCCCGGCGACGCCCAAAAGCGACCTGTACAGCGCCGGCGCCCTGCTGTTCTACCTGGTTTCTGGCGAATTCCCCGTCACGGGCCCCTCTTTCGCCCACATCAAGGCGGCCCATGCGGCCGGGTCCAGAAAAACCGTCCGGGATGTTCGCCCCGACCTCCCCGCGGCGTTTGTCAAAGTGGTCGATCGGGCTCTCTCGTCCGATCCCGCCGCCCGGCCGACGACGGCCGGGGCACTCGAGGCGGAATTGGCCGCCTCACTGGAGTTGCCGGTAGAGACGACGCCTCCGCCGGTCCCCAGGCCGGGGCCGGAGCGGACGGGTCGCCGGCCGGGGTACACGTTGATGGGAATTGCGGCATCCGCCGCGTTGATCGGCGCCTTGTGGGCGACGGGCACACTGCCGTGGGTTGGTGGCCGGAGCCACGAGACAATCACCGCCTCCCGCGTCCGGAGCCTGGCTGTCCTGCCGCTCGAGAACCTCTCTGGCGCGGGCCAGGACTACTTCAGTGACGGCATGACCGATCTGCTGACGACGAACCTGTCGAAGCTGGGGGCGCTGCGCGTGATCGCGCGCGGATCGGTCATGCGCTACAAGGGCAGCCATGATGCGCACGAGATCGCCAGCGCGCTCGACGTGGACGCGTTGATCCAGGGCTCGGTGCTGCGCGATGGCAACCGGATTCGGATCACGGCGCAACTCGTGTCGGGCATCGACCAGAGCACGCTCTGGGCGGAGACCTACGATCGCGACATCCGCGACGCGTTCACGCTGCAAAGCGACCTCGCGCGCGACATCGCGCGCGGCATCAACCTGTCGCTTACACCGAAGGAACAGGCGGGCCTCCGCGCCTCGGCCATCGCGCCTCGCAACGTCCAGGCGCAGGAGGAGTACCTGAAGGGCTGGACGGCACTCGAGCCCAGGACCGCGTCCGCAGTCGCCGATGCGCTCACGCACTTCGAGAATGCCGTCCGCCTCGATCCGGCGTACGCGCAGGCGTTCGCGAGCATTGCCTACGCGTACAGCCAGGAGGCGACGCTGGCCAAGATGTCCGGCGAGGAGGCCTATGGCCGGGCGCGCGACGCGGCAATGCGGGCGCTCGACCTGGACAGCTCGCAGTCCGCCGCGTACTACGCGCTTGGCCTGGTGCAGTTCAACCACGACTGGGACTGGGCGGCGGCGTCGTCGTCGTTCCAACACGCGATTGATCTCGATCCCGGCAACGCCGACGCGCACAGCCAGTATGGTGAATTCCTGACGGCCCAGGGGCGCTTTGCCGAGGCGTTGACCGAGATGCGCCGCGCCCGCGAGATCGATCCGATGAACCACGTCCGGCGATCGGGCGTCGCGATGGTGCTGTTCTACCTGGGAAAGTATCCTGAGGCAGAAGCCGAGTTGCGCCAGATATTGGCCATCAGCAAGAACATGGGCGTGGCGAAGTTCATGCTCGGTCGCGTGTACGCCGCCCAGGGCCGGACCGACGAGGCGCTCGCGATGTTCTCCGAGCCGGACGCTCCGAAGGAAGTACGTTTTCTCTGCGAGCGCGCCCGTGTGCTGGTAGTCGCCGGCCGCGCGCCCGAGGCTCGGCAGCTCCTCCGTCAGATCGAAGGCAGCCCTGAATCCGAACGAATCCTGGACGCGCTTGCGTTCGTTTACACTGCGCTCGGCCAACGCGACACCGCCGTGACTCTGCTGAACCGTGCCGTTGATGCCCGGCTGCCCGCAGCACTCTGGATCACGGTGGATCCCCGCTTCGCTCCCCTGCACGCGGACCCGCGGTTCGCGCTGCTTCGTCGTCGCATTGGTCTTCAAGAGGAGTAACCATGGCGAAAAAGCCGAAGGCTCGCAAGAAAACGGTCCCCTCGCTGAAATCGGCCATCACGAAGTCGCTGAAGGCAGCGAAGGCGCTTCGGGGCAAGGTCGCGGAGAAAGGCGATCTCGACGCCACGATCAAGGGGCTGTCGTACTTGGAGGCACAGGCGGCGGGTAAATGTGGGACCGGCACGTGGGCCCGCAAGTTCACGCTCGTCTCGAAGCCCACGAGCCGGGCCTCGCGAAAACGTTGAAGCTGCGCCGCGCGCCGACCCTGGTCAGCTACTGGCGCCAGGGCCGGCTTCTTGCGGAGAACTACGCCACCGGCGCCTGCGCGGGCCTGACACCGCTGGGCCTGGCGATCCTCGATCACGCTGGCAGCTGGCGGACTGCGGACGCCCTCGCGCACGCGGTGAATTCGACGCCGGGCGCGGGCTTCACGCGCGTGTTGCGGGCGCTCGAGCGTGCCACGCTGCTCGAACGGCAGGGCGCGCGGCGTGCCGCGCGTCCGCTCGACGCATGGGCGCCCTGGCTGCCCCACGCGGGGCTCCTGCACTTCGGCACAAAGAATCAGTTGTACCTGGCGCCCCGCGCCGCCGCGCTGGCGCTTCGTGCGCAGTCGGGCAAGACGGCGTGTCCCGCACCCACGAAGTCCTACGCCGGACGGCGTCGGGTCGCACTGCCCGCGCCGCGTGACGTGCGCATGCCGCTCGATGCGGCCTTGCTCGAGCGGCGCACGTGGCGGCGGTTCTCGCGCCGTACCGTCGCGCTCGCCGACATCGCGACAGTGCTCGGCTTGACCTGGGGGGTCCAGCACCGCGCGCGAGACGATGAGGGCAATCGCATCGTGCTCAAGACGTCGCCGTCAGGAGGCGCAACGCATCCGATCGAGGCGTACGTGGCCGCGTTCAACATCTCGGGCTTGCCACGGGGCCTCTACCATTACGACGCCTTGCGCCACGCGCTCGCGCGGGTGCGCACCGCGCGCGCCGGATTCGATCCGCTGCGCTACCTGCCGCAGCAGCCCTGGTACCGCGGCGCGGCTGCGCTGTTCCTCATGACGGCCGTCGTCGGCCGCGAGTTGTGGAAGTACCCGACCGCGCGGGCCTACCGCGCGCTGCTGATCGACGCCGGGCACCTCACGCAGACCTGCTGTCTGGTCGCCACGGCGATTGGCCTCGGGCCGTTCTGCTCCATGGCGCTCGACGAATCGCGCATCGAGCAGGATCTGGGAATCGATGGCGTGTCCGAGATCGCGCTCTACGCCGCGGGGCTTGGAGCGCGTCGCTAGCCTCGGAGGACACGGCGAAATTTTCGCCGCGGAGCCGCGGAGCCGCGGAGAAGACGGAGGCATTCGTTTGGATCGCCGCGGAGATCACGGAGGCATTCCCTTGGATCGCCGCGGAGCCACGGAGAAGACGGAGGACTCGACGCCGTTAGTTCCGAGAGGACCCGACATCGTCAGTTGGTGAAGGACCCGAATGCGTCAGCTCCGTGAGGACCCGACACCGTCAGTTCCAGCAGGACCTGACATCGT
>Ga0065712_10067828_pt1 | contig 27663 bp, 23 predicted proteins | sample MisRhiReplicate1_FD_59099 | JGI IMG/M metagenome (GOLD analysis project Ga0065712, IMG submission 59099) | Miscanthus rhizosphere microbial communities from Kellogg Biological Station, MSU, sample Rhizosphere Soil Replicate 1: eDNA_1 v3... | ecosystem: Host-associated > Plants > Roots >...
CGAGCAGAAACTCCATGGTGCCGGCGTTCTCGTAGCCCACCGCCTTGGCCGCGCGCACCGACAGATCGCCAATGTAAGCGCGCTGTTCCGGCGTCAGTTGCGGGCTCGGCGCGATTTCGATCAGTTTCTGGTTGCGGCGCTGAATCGAGCAGTCGCGCTCGAACAGATGCACGACGTTGCCAAAGCTGTCACCCAGAATCTGCGCTTCGATGTGCTTGGGATTGACGATGCATTTTTCCAGGAATACCTCGGCCGAACCGAAGGCCTTGGTCGCTTCCGAGATGACTCGGGGAAAAGCCTGCTCCAGTTCTTCACGGCTGTTGCAGCGCCGGATACCCCGTCCACCGCCACCGGAAGTCGCCTTGAGCATCACCGGATAGCCGATGCGATCTCCTTCGATCAGCGCCTCATGGATGTCGGCCACGTTGCCTTCGGTGCCCGGCGTCACCGGCACACCTGCCTTGATCATGCTGCGGCGCGCTTCGGTCTTGTCACCCATACGACGGATGACCTCGGCAGAAGGACCGATGAACTTGATTCCACGTTCGGCGCAGATGTCTGCCAGTTCAGCGTTTTCCGAGAGAAAACCATAACCGGGATGCAATGCGTCACAACCGGTTTCCACAGCAAGATTGACCAGCTTGCGCGGATTGAGATAGCCCGCAAGCGGTTCGGAGCCAATGCTATAGGCTTCGTCAGCGCGCTTGACGTGCAAAGCATGACGATCGGCGTCGGAAAAGATTGCCACTGAGCGAATGCCCATCTCGGCACAGGCGCGCACGATGCGGACGGCAATCTCTCCCCGGTTGGCAATCAGTATTTTTGTTATCACTGGCGTTTCCTCGACCTTAAGGACCAACGTCCTGGCTGCTTTTTGTAACGAAGCATGTGACTGAATGCCGCAGGGACACCCTATGCCTGATCGAGAATTAATAAAAATGAGTAAAAATTGGGCCAGCCATAAGTAAAAGCTTATAGTCATCATCCAGACCAGCAACGGGAATCGATAAAAATGCGTAAGTCATTGATGCGTATGACATTACGACAATTGCGTATTTTCAATGAGGTGTGCGACCTGCGCTCCTACAGCCGGGCAGCCGAGGAAATGGCGCTGACTCAGCCTGCAGTCAGCCTGCAGATTCGTCAGCTTGAAGAGCTGGTCGGCCAGCCGCTGTTCGAGTACGTCGGCAAGAAGCTTTACCTCACCGAAGCAGCTGAAGCACTGCAGGCCGCCAGCAAGGATATTTTCGGACGTCTGGAAAACCTCGATATGCAGCTCTCGGACATGCAGGGTTCGCTGCAAGGTCAGCTGAAGCTGGCCATCGAGTCCAGCTGCAAGTATTTCGTCCCGCACCTGTTTGCCGCCTTCAAACGCCAGTACCCGGAAGTCAGTCTCAACCTGACCGTGGTGAACCGGGCACTGGTGATCAGAAGACTCTCGGACAACCGCGATGATCTGGTGATCATGTCGATGGTGCCGCAGGACATGGGCCTGGAGTTTCTACCGTTCCTCAACAACCCCATCGTTGCCGTGGCGCCGCCGGATCATCCGCTGTGCAGCCACGCGTCACTGAGCCTGCTGGACCTGGAACCCTGGCCGCTGCTGACCCGCGAGCCTGGATCGGGCACACGTCGGGCCTGCGAGGAGTATTTCAAGGAGAAGCGTGTGCACTTCACGCAGACGTCGGAAGTGTCTTCAAGCGAGGCCCAACGCGAATGCGTGGTGGCCGGACTGGGACTGGCCATGCTGACACGCCATGCCGTGTGTCAGGAACTCGCCACCGGCGCGCTCGTGGAGCTGCCCGTGGCGGAGTTGCCGCTGTATCGAAGCTGGTGCGTGGTTCAGGGCAGAGACAAACGCCTGTCTCCGGTAGCCCACGCTTTTCTGGCGTTCATTCGCAGTGAACGTGCGCAGATCAGCCAGCTTGTCGAACGTTTCGACGGCCGTCCTCGGACGGCGTGAGGGTCTGCCAGACGGTGCCGGTTACGCCATCCAGATAGTCAGACAGATCCTGATTGAGCTGGCGCGCCTCACAGTAGCTCTCGATAGCGCGACGAAATTCCATGCGACGCTGATCTTCCTGCTGACGGCGGGTTTTCACGGTGCTGTTGGGTAAATCGTCGTAGTGCCGAGCCATGTCCTGTCTCCCAATACGTTTCGAGGGAGCACCAGAATGAAGCGTGAGGGTGACAGTCAGGCGGCATGTAGATGACAGATCGATGAACTTGCACTGAGCGCTGAAAAAATCCTCGAGAAAGTACATATGTAGTGCTGTTGGAGGGTAAGCCTGGATGAAACTGGCCCTGCAGGACGCAACTCAACCACCCAATTGATTTATTAGCATGGAGCTACCCAATGACTATCGATAACAAAAACTGGCAGGCACGCGACGATCGTATGCCAGGCGTAAATACCCTGAAAGTTTCCGGCACCGTTACCGCACCCGCCAGCAATGCCACGCCCGTACTGGTTGTCAGCGACAAGCAAGGCGCGTTCAGCCATCTGAGTCTGGATCTGAAATTTGAAGCAGAAGGCATGGGCGCACAGGTACTGACGGAAAAACAGGTCACTTACACACAGCCTAGCGGCGCAGACATCACCGGCGTCAGCATTTACTACAAAGACGAGTTACTGGCGTCTATCAAGTCTGTAGAAATCACCCATTGATTTCACGGCCCGGCAACATGTAAACCTGCTCTTGCCATGGCTCTGGGGTCCCTGGCAAGGGCCTTCAGGCGTTCGCCGGAAACATGAGTGCCTCAGTCTTCGTGTGGCTTGATCGACTTGGGCGACAGACGCAGGCTGCGCAAGCTGCGCTTGACGCTCTTGAGGTGATTGACCAGGCTCGGACCACGCGCCATGGCAACGCCCATCGCCAACACATCGATCACCACCAGATGCGCGATGCGCGAGGTCAGCGGCGTATAGATCTCGGTGTCTTCGTGAACATCGATCGCCAGGTTGACCGACGACAGCTCGGCCAGCGGTGTCTGACTCGGGCACAGGGTAATTAGGGTCGCACCGCTTTCACGCACCATGTTCGCCGTGATCAGCAGGTCCTTGGAGCGGCCGGACTGGGAAATGCACACCGCAACGTCTGTCGGCTTGAGCGTCGCCGCCGACATGGCCTGCATGTGCGGGTCGGAATACGCCGCCGCCGTCAACAGCAGGCGGAAGAACTTGTGCTGTGCATCGGCGGCTACGGCGCCGGATGCACCAAAGCCATAGAACTCGACACGATTGGCACCCGCCATGGCAGTGACTGCCAGTTGCAACGCATGGGGGTCAAGATTCTCGCGCACTTCCATCAGGGTATGCAGGGTGGTGTCGAAAATCTTCAGGCTGTAGTCAGCGACCGAATCGTCTTCGTGAATCGCGAACTGCCCGAAGCTGGCACCTGCGGCGAGGCTCTGGGCCAGTTTGAGCTTGAGATCCTGAAAGCCTGTGCAACCGATGGCGCGGCAGAAGCGCACGATGGTGGGCTCGCTGATACCTACGCTATGAGCAAGATCAGCCATGGAACTGTGCATCACAGCCGCAGGGTCGAGCAGCACATGGTCGGCTACCTTGAGCTCCGATTTGCGCAGCAGATGACGTGACTGGGCGATGTGTTGCAACAGATTCAAAAGGCAGACTCGATGATGAAGCGGTGGGCGGGTTGTAGCTTTCTTGTAGTTATACTACATGACCTGCGAGACGCCCAGTTAAACGAACGCGAAACGTCTGACGCAGCATTTAGAAGGGCAAATCATAAAAATATGTGGGAATAATCCTACATCCGCGAAAACCCCTCGCACACCGCTGGCGACTCAAAATGATTGAAGCAGAATTCCGGCCATGGCTGCCGCTTCGATCGGGCGACTGATCAGATAACCCTGCACCTCGTCGCAGCCATGATCCCTGAGGAACTGCAGCTGACTCTGGTTTTCCACGCCTTCGGCAACCACCTTCAATCCCAGACTGTGAGCCATGGAGATAATCGCCTGAATGATGGCGGCGTCTTCGGTGCCATCGCCCAACCCGCTGATGAATGCACGATCGATCTTTACGTAGTCCACCGGAAACCGTCGCAGGTAGCTCAATGAAGAGTAGCCGGTGCCGAAATCGTCGATGGCCAGTTTCACGCCCAGGTCACGCAACTGCTGAAAGGTCGTAATGATGTGTTCGACGCTGTCGAGCAGCTGGCTTTCGGTCAGCTCCAGTTCCAGCCACTGCGGTGCCAGCCCGGTTTCTTCGAGCACCTGACGAACCAGACTCACCAGTTTGCCCTGACGCAACTGGTGCACTGACAGGTTGACCGACACCCTGATCGGCGCCATGCCCTGCCGCTGCCACTCACACGCCTGCCAACAGGCCTTGCGCAGCACGAACTCACCAATGGCGCTGATCAGCCCCGTTTCCTCGGCAAGCCCGATGAACTCACCCGGTGCAACCATGCCGCGCTGAGGGTGGTGCCAGCGCACCAACGCTTCGGCAGAATCCAGACGCCCCGTCCTGAGGCACAGCTTGGGCTGATAGAAGACCTGAAGTTGCTGCTCTTCGATGGCCCTGCGCAGTTGAATTTCAAGCTGCAGGTGCTCGAGCGTGCTGGCCTGCAGGCTCTGGGTGAAGAACTGGAAGTTATTGCCGCCCAGGTGCTTGGCGTGCTGCATCGCCATGTTCGCCTGACTCACCAGCGCCGAGACCTCACGGGCCGAATCCGACAGCAGGCTGATGCCTACCGACGCGCTGATCACCAGTTCGTGACCTGCCACCGACAGCGGTACGCGCAACTTGCCTAGCAGGCGATTGGTTACGCGGGCCAGGCTGGAAAGATTGGAGTAGCCGTCAAACAGTACGCCGAACTCATCGCCGGAGAGCCTGGCGATTGTGTCGGCTTCAGGCATCGCATTGCCCAACCGACGTGCAATGTGCCTGAGCAGTTGATCGGCGATTTCATGACCCAGGCTTTCGTTGAGCAGCTTGAAACGGTCCAGATTGATGTGCAGCAGCGCCAGACTTCTGCCTCCCGACCGCACACGCTCGCGGGCCTCGCGCAGGCGCTCGTTGAACAGCGAACGATTGGCCAGCCCGGTCAATTCATCGAAATGCGCCAGGTAGCGCATGCGTTCCTCAGCCGCACGCCGCGATGAAAGATCGGAGAAGAAGCCCACAATATGGCTCAAATTTCCTGCTTTATCGCGCACGACATTCAGTTGCAGCCATTGCGGGTACAGCTCACCGTTCTTGCGCGCTTCGACCAGTTCGCCCTGCCATTGCCCAGTCTGTTCCAGAGACTGATGAATGGCCTGAAAGTGACGTCGCGCATCGCGGCTGCTGGCAATGTCGGTCACTCGGCGTCCGATCACGTCTTCCGGCAGATAGCCACTGACCCGACTGAAAGCCTGATTCACCGTGAGGATGCAGTAGTCCGGATCGAAGATCACGATGCCTTCGCTGGCCGCGTCGAAGACAGTGGCCGCCAGGCGCGGCGGACTCTTGCTCAACGCCTGATTGGCTTCCTCCAGTTCAAGCGTGCGCTGGGCGACACGATCTTCCAGCCCGATCTGCGCCTCTCTCAAACCGCGCTCGGCTTCGCGGCGCTGATCGATTTCGTGGGCCAGCTCGGTGTTGAGGGCGTCACTGGTCGCCTGCGCCTGCTGCAGGTGCTCGATCAGGGCCTGATTCTGGAAGCGTCTGAGCAGACTGCGCTCCAGCAGACGATTGACCTGCCACGCCACAACGCTCAGGGCAAACAGCAGGATGAGTCCGAGCCAGCCCCAGCCACGAAAGGGCACATCCCCGCCCCAGAACAGATACAGAATCGGAGGTAACAGGCAGGACAGGCTGAACACCAGAAACGCGGAAATGCTGACGGCGTAGGCAACGCTGGCGGACAAGGTCGCAGCGCCGATCAGGCCGAACACCCAGGCCTGCTGCTGAAAATTTTCCACAGGGACCAGCACCACTGCCGCAGCGGCCAGGGTCAGGCCACTGACACAGGCACCCATGAGAAACATCCTGCGCCAGACCGGTTGTGCCTGACGCTCTCTGGGCGCCGCCTCGAACGCGGCGACCTGGATGACCCGCAGGCAGACGAGTGCAGACAGCCAGCCCAGCCAGATCCACACCAGCAGATAGCGTTCGGCGCCCCACAGCAGCCAGGCACAGACCAGACCGTTCAGAAACATGAACAGCGTCGGCAGCAATGAACCCTGATAAAGAAGACGCGTGCGTTCGAGCGCCAACGGCGCGGCGAACTGCCGGTAGAGGTCGCGGCGGCTGCTTTCGAGGGCTTCGCCCGCGCTGAAGCGGTATGTCATGGCATCGTTCTTGTCGTTGATCAGACCCCGCATGCGCCCGGTCAGGAGCGTTCAAACAGGGTCTTGGCCTTGAGCGTGTGCGGAGCATACACAAGGCCTCGGGCGGACCACACTGCCGGAACGAACAAAAGTATCAATATGCCACTTTCCTGAGCGATCAACCCCCGCTCAAGGCACAGCACGCAACGCTCGCGGCCCTGACCTACCGGTCGTCAGCGCCAGCGATTTTTTATTGCCTCACGCAAAGCATGGTTTGCCCGCCATGACGCAGCACCCTAGAATGCGCCGATGCGCGATGATCTCTCTTTACTCCTCAATTCCCTCAACGATGCCCAGCGTCAGGCCGTAGCCGCCTCTCTGGGTCGTCAGTTGGTCCTGGCCGGTGCTGGCTCCGGCAAAACCCGTGTGCTGGTGCATCGCATCGCCTGGCTGATGCAGGTCGAGCAAGCCTCCCCGCACTCGGTCCTGTCGGTGACGTTCACCAACAAGGCCGCTGCCGAGATGCGTCATCGCATCGAGCAACTGATGGGCATCAGCCCGGCAGGCATGTGGGTCGGCACGTTCCACGGTCTGGCGCACCGTCTGTTGCGGGCGCACTGGCAGGAAGCCGGGCTGGTGCAGACCTTCCAGATTCTGGACAGCGACGACCAGCAGCGTCTGGTCAAGCGCGTGATCCGCGAGCTGGGTCTGGACGAGCAACGCTGGCCGGCCCGTCAGGCGCAGTGGTTCATCAATGGCCAGAAAGACGAAGGGCTGCGTCCGCAGCACATTCAGGCCAGCGGCGACCTGTTCCTGACCACCATGCGCAGCATCTATGAAGCCTATGAAGCGGCCTGCCAGCGCGCTGGCGTGATCGACTTCTCCGAACTGCTGCTGCGCGCACTTGACCTGTGGCGCGACAACCCCGGTCTGCTGGCGCACTACCAGCGTCGCTTCCGCCACGTGCTGGTGGACGAATTCCAGGACACCAACGCCGTGCAGTACGCCTGGTTGCGTCTGCTGGCCCAGGGAGGCGACAGCCTGATGGTGGTCGGCGATGACGATCAGTCCATCTATGGCTGGCGCGGCGCGAAGATCGAGAACATTCACCAGTATTCGTCCGACTTCCCGGACACTGAAGTCATCCGTCTGGAGCAGAACTACCGCTCCACGGCGAGCATCCTCAAAGCGGCCAACGGCTTGATCGTCAACAACAGCGGTCGCCTGGGCAAAGAGCTGTGGACCGATGTCGGCGACGGCGAGCTGATCAGCCTGTATGCCGCCTTCAACGAACACGATGAAGCGCGTTATGTGGTCGAGACCATCGAGAGCGTGCTCAAGACCGGCATCTCGCGTAACGACATCGCCATTCTGTACCGCTCCAACGCCCAGTCTCGGGTGCTGGAAGAAGCCCTGCTGCGCGAACGCATTCCATACCGCATCTATGGCGGTCAGCGATTCTTCGAACGCGCCGAGATCAAGAACGCCATGGCGTATCTGCGTCTGCTGGAAGGTCGCGGTAATGATGCAGCGCTTGAGCGGGTCATTAACGTCCCTGCACGCGGCATCGGTGAAAAGACCGTCGAAGCGATCCGTGAACATGCCCGCCATGCCGACGTGTCGATGTGGGAAGCCATGCGCCTGCTCGTCGCCAACAAAGGCCTGACCGGCCGTGCGGCGACTGCGCTGGGCGGGTTCATCGAGCTGATCGAGAACCTGTCGGCCAAGGTCATGGACATGCCGCTGCACCTGATGACCCAGACGGTTATCGAGCAGTCCGGACTGATCACCTACCACGAGCAGGAAAAAGGCGAGAAAGGCCAGGCCCGGGTAGAAAACCTTGAGGAACTGGTCAGCGCCGCACGCGCTTTCGAGAACACCGAAAGTGAAGAGGACCTGACCCCGCTGGCGGCCTTCCTCGGGCATGCGTCGCTGGAAGCCGGTGACACCCAGGCCCAGGAGCACGAAGAAAGCATCCAGTTGATGACGCTACACAGCGCCAAGGGTCTGGAGTTTCCGCACGTGTTCCTGGTGGGCATGGAGGAAGGACTGTTCCCGCACAAGATGAGCCTGGAAGAGCCCGGCCGTCTTGAAGAGGAACGCCGTCTGGCTTACGTCGGCATTACCCGCGCCATGCAGCAGCTGGTCATGACCTACGCCGAGACGCGTCGCCTGTACGGCAGCGAGACCTACAACAAGGTTTCGCGTTTCGTACGCGAAATCCCGCCCGCGCTGATTCAGGAAGTGCGCTTGTCCAACAGCGTGAGCCGACCGTTCGGCGGCACGCAAAAGGTCAACAACAGCAGCCTGTTTACCGGTACCGGCATCCCGGAAACCGAGTTCACCCTGGGCCAGCGCGTGCAGCATGCCGTATTCGGCGAAGGCGTGATTCTCAACTTCGAAGGCGCTGGCGCCCAGGCCCGCGTGCAGGTCAACTTCGCCGAAGGCAGCAAGTGGCTGATGATGGGCTACGCGAAGCTGGTGGCGTTGTAATCGGATCTGATTGTCCCTGCGCTCTGCGTCCGCCCTTGGAGGTGACGCAGAGCGTCACGGGCTGCATGCCCACGCGCAGCATGGGCAGGATCGGTGTGCTGGAGATCGGCGCTCCGCATCCGCTCTGGAACGCGGCACGAGGCTTCGCGACGACACGCCCACTTGAATCATAGGCGTAGTCATCGTCAATCCGGGTTGTGCTTTCATTCAGCTCTACGCGCGTATAACTGAACGCGCAGACGACCAATCCCACAAGCCGTAAAGAAATGTCTTACGCTGTTTGTGTAAAAGTCCGAAACATTAACGCGCTGGTCATGCAGCCATGTGCTGTGCAACATGACGCGCGTGCAATCACAAAACGGGAATACCCATATGCAACGTTTTCTTAGCTTCGCGATGGCGCTGTGCATCGGGCTCACTCTGAGCCTGGATGTGAACGCCGCGCGTTTCGGTGGTGGCAAGAGCATGGGCTCGGCACCGACCCATCAAGCGCGCCAGACTGCGCCTTCCACGCCTGCCGCAGCCCCTAACGCTGCGGGTCGCCCGACACCTGCCGCCAGCGGCGCATCCCGCTGGCTGGGCCCATTGGCCGGTATCGCTGCCGGTGGCCTGCTCGCAGCCATGTTCATGGGTGACGGCTTCCAGGGCCTGCAGCTGTTCGACATTCTGATCGTCGGCCTCATCGCCTTCCTGATCTTCCGCTTCATTGCGCGCAGACGTCAGCAGCAACAGCCGAAAATGGCCGGTGCCGGTGCGCCTTATCAGCGTGAAGCCAGCCAGCCTGCGCAGAACCCGATCTTCGGCAGCAGCCCGGCCGCTTCCGCAGCGCCGGTGATCAACGCGCCTGCCTGGTTCAACGAGGAACGCTTCCTTGAAGCCGCTCGCAGCCACTTCCAGTCGCTGCAGCAGCACTGGGACGCCAATGAGATGGACAAGATTGCCGAGTTCGTTACCCCGCAAATGCTCCAGTTCCTGAAAAAGGAACGTGCGGACCTGGGCGATGGTTTCCAGTCGACTTACATTGATAATCTCAACGTCCAGCTGGACGGTGTGGATGATCGTGCCGACAAGACGATTGCGACCCTGACCTTCTCGGGCGTTTCCAAAACATCGCGCTTTGATCAGGGCGAAGTGTTCAGCGAAAGCTGGAACATGGAACGTGCGCAAGGCGACAACCAGCCATGGCTGGTCGCGGGAATTCGCCAGAACGGTTGAACCAGATTCCGTTATTGCGTTCAGAACCCCGGACATGTCCGGGGTTTTTGTTTATCCGTTCGGATAGTTATTTTGAGAAAGGCTTTACGCTACTGTATAACCCGCGCCATCAAGTAAGAGGATCCGTGTCGTGGAAGAAGTCATCGAACAACTGCGTGAAGCAAACGAACCGGTTCCGGTTCCGCTCGAACTGCCCGATGAAGACCTGTTGGTCGAAATCGAGGAACAGCTGTTCATCAACATCCCGTTCGTCTTCAAGGAGTTTCTCCTGACGGTCAGCGACGTGGTGTACGGCAGCCTCGAGCCCGTCACGGTCACTGACCCGCAGTCGCACACCTACCTGCCGGATGTGGCCGCAACAGCCTGGGATGATGGTGTACCGCGCGAGCTGATTCCGATCTGCCAGGACGGCGACGACTACTACTGCGTCGAAGAAGACGGCACTGTGCTGTTGTGGTCCGCCGAAGAAGAACTGGTCACCGAAGAAAGCTGGGAATCGGTCTGGCACTGGGCGCGGGACGTCTGGCTGGAAAGCTGATACCCGTAGAGCCATGCCTGCAGAACGTGTGTCACCGGGCTCAATGCCCGGATGACTCAGGATTGTTGTTACCCAATGTCTCTATCAGCGCCAGTTGCATGCGCGTATGCACGCGGATGAACCAGCGCCACAGCAGCGCAGCGACAAGCGCCGCCACCAGCGTGATGACCAGCAACAGTTCGTTGGCGGGTAGAATACTGGCTGACAACGCAGCCAGCATGACGAAAATCAACGCCAGCGAAAGCAGTGGAATGACTTCGGACAGGACCTTGCGCACCCGCACGGTGTGACGCCCCGCCATCTCCGGTTTGACGCCCATCTCTGCCAGCAGCATCGACAACGCCTTGAGCTTGCGATACGCCGCAATCAGGAACGGCAACGACAGCAGCAACGCGGCACCGCAGATCAGCGCCTTCTGATAACTGGCATCCCCGACCCATTCGCTCATGTAGCCGCCAATGCGCTCGGCGAAATACCCACCGCTGAAGAAGATCGCCATCACCAGCGCCAGATTCACGCCGACCTGCAGCAGGATGCGACGGATTATCTGCGCCAGCACCGCGCCTTCTCCCTGTGGCTGAATACTGCGCAGCCACTCACCGTACATGTTGAACACTCGCGCAACGCGCCCGGGCACCATACTGGCAAGCTTGTTCGACAGTGGATCGGCACCCCGAATCAGGTATGGCGTCAGCAGGGTCGTGATCGCCGACACGGCGACCGCTACTGGATAGAGGAAGTCGCTGGTCACCTGCAGCGTCATGCCCAATGCCGCGATGATGAAGGAAAACTCGCCAATCTGTGACAGCCCCATGCCTACCCGCAGCGACGTCCGGCCATCGTTACCGGCGAGAAACGCGCCCAGCCCACAGGACAGCATCTTGCCCAGCACTACAGCGACGGTAATCACGGCGATGGGCCAGGCGTAATCGAGCAGGATTTTCGGGTCGATCATCAGGCCGATCGCCACGAAGAAAATCGCACTGAACATGTCCCGGATTGGTTCGATCAGGCGCTCGATTTTTATCAGCTCCCTGGATTCAGCCATGATCGCGCCGATCAGGAAAGCGCCCAGCACCATGCTGTATTCAAGCTTGACGACCAGCAGGCAGAAACCGAAACACAGACCCAGCACTGTCACCAGCAGCATTTCGTTGCTTTCGAATCTGGCCACGTAGGCCAGCACGCGCGGCACCAGCAGAATGCCGATCACCAGCGCGACGATCATGAACAGTGACAGCTTGCCGACGGTCGAGAACACCTCGCCGGAGCTGACCGATCCGCTGACCGCAATGCCGGACAACAACGCAATGATGCCAATGCCGAGGATGTCTTCGACGATCAGCACCCCGAAAATCAACTGAGCGAAGCGTTCGTTCTTCATCTTCAGGTCGTTGAGCGCCTTGACGATGATGGTGGTCGAGGAGATCGCCAGAATCGCACCCAGGAACAGTGAGTCCATGGTTTTCCAGCCAAAGAACTGGCCGATCTCGTAACCGATCCAGATCATCAGGGCGATTTCGAGGAAAGCTGCAATGAACGCCGTGGCACCGACCTTGAACAGCTTGCGCAAACTGAATTCAAGGCCCAGACAGAACATCAGGAAGATCACCCCCAACTCGGCGAGGGTCTTGATGGTGTCTTCATCGTGGATCAGGCTGAAGGGCGGCGTGTGCGGGCCAATGATGAAACCTGCGACGATATAACCCAGCACCACGGGCTGCCGCAGCCGATGGAAAAGAATGGTCACCACGCCCGCCACCAGCATGATCACTGCCAGGTCCTGAATGAAATTGACGGCATGCATTGGGCTGAGACTCCTTTGGGTGATGAGTATCCTTGACCGGTACTGAACGCGCTTGCCGCGTCGCCTGCCGAAATTTCGTCATCCAAATCTGACGCAAATGTAGGAAAAACCCCGATCCACGGGTTTTTGAAGGTTAACACTGCACTCTTCGACAAAAAGCCGGTGCAATATATGGAAACAGATGGAGTGACGCGTGACGGGCAGTGAATGGCCAGCGTCCCGATAACTACACCTCGAGCGCCAGCATAGGCGTCTTTGAACACCTTGACCGTGTGAGTACGCTATGGAACCCGGAAACGCCCAGCTGTCGATGACTGTATTGATGACCCCGGACATGGCCAACTTTTCTGGCAATGTGCACGGCGGTACGTTACTCAAGTACCTGGATGAAGTGGCTTACGCGTGCGCAAGCCGCTATGCCGGTCGCTATGTGGTCACGTTGTCCGTGGACCAGGTGATCTTCCGTGAGCCGGTGCATGTCGGCGAACTGGTGACCTTCCTGGCGTCGGTGAACTACACCGGCAACACTTCGATGGAGGTTGGCATCAAAGTGGTGACGGAAAACATCCGCGAGCGTTCGGTACGCCACTCCAACAGCTGTTTCTTCACCATGGTGGCCGTGGACGACAACCGCAAACCGGCCAGCGTCCCGCCATTGGAACCGGAAAGCCCTGACGCCAAGCGTCGTTACATCCAGGCGCAGCAACGCCGCCAGCTCCGTCAGGAACTGGAAAAGCGTTACCAGGAAATCAAGGAAGAAGCTCTGTAACGAACGGACTCAGGCAGGGATGCCCGAGCCGCAGCCTTTGTCGGCCGTTACAGCCTGACCGCTTCGAAACGTACCCGCGGATGAGCGATACGGTCCTGAGCACGAACCAATTCCAGTTCGTAACTGCCGCACGCCTGGGTTTCCAGCAGCACTTCGTGCACGGCGGATGCAGTGAATTCGAACGCTGCGACCAGATTATCGCCCAGCAGGATGCGCGACAGGAACAGGCCCGAGGTCAGATCACCCACACCCACCGGCTGACGCGGGAAAGCCAGCAATGGACGCCGCAGGTGCCAACTGGCATCAGCGGTCACCAGCAGCATTTCAAAGCCATCGGCCGCCTTGCCGGGGTAATCCAGATGCTTGACCACTACAGCTTTCGGGCCACGTGCCAGCAGCGCCTTGGCCATCCCCAGGCAATCGAGCAGCGACTCGGGCTTGCGCCCCGAGAAACTGTCCAGCTCCAACTGGTTGGGGCACAGGAAGTCGGCCATGGCGGCGGCTTCTTCCAGCAGAAAGTCACTGACTTCCGCCGGGACGATGCACCCCTTCTCGGGATGACCCATCACCGGATCACACAGATACAGTGCCTTGGGATTGGCCGCCTTGATACGTGCAACGCCCGTCAGGATTGCCCTTCCTTGCGCGGCGCTGCCCAGATAGCCGGAAAGCACGGCATCGCAGTTACCCAGCTCGCCGATGGCGGCAATGCCGTCGATCAGGGCCGGAATCTGCTGCGGGGCCAGCACTTCGCCGGTCCACTGCTTGTACTGCGTGTGGTTGGAGAACTGAACCGTGTTGAGCGGCCAGACATTGACACCGATACGTTGCATCGGAAACACCGCCGCACTATTGCCTGCGTGGCCGAAGACCACATGGGACTGGATAGCGAGCAAGTGGGGTGTACGTTTCATGGGAATATCCTGAACACGATGCAAATGCAGTAATGAGAAATATAAGTCGCACAGTATGGCTGTAAATCACTCAGGACAGTTAAGCTGGTGGCTCCTTTGCTGGAGCACTCAGTCATGCTGACCCTGGGAAACATTTTCGTGCTGATGCTGTTCGCAAGCGCTGCGGCCTGGTGGTGGCACGCCCATGGTCTGCGCGAGAAAGCGCTGGAACGCGTCAAACAGCACTGCGCCCGCCTCGAGCTCGAGTTGCTGGACGGCAACGTGGCTCTGCGCCGCCTCACCTTTGCACGCGATGCCCAGGGCCACAAGCGGCTCGCCAGGGTCTATGGCTTCGAATTCACCGTCACCGGTGAACAGCGCCACCCTGGCACCATCACCATGTTCGGTGCACACACTGCCCAGATCGAACTGGCGCCCTACCCGTTCGAAATCAAGACGCCACCGCCCAGCGCCGAAATCATCCAGATGAGTGAGTGGCGTCAGTCGCATCAAAAGTGGAAGCAGTAGGCGCTGTTTTTGTGGGAGGCACCACCACGTTGTCGACTTGGCGCTATCGCGCAGCAAACACCGGACCGTGGGAGGCGGCTTGCCGGCGATGAACGATGACGCGGCTTTCCTGACATACCGCGTTGACTGCATCGCCGGCAAGCCGCCTCCCACAGTTTCCTGCCAGCTGTAAGACCGCGCCATGCCACAGACACTTCCCCGTCATGTGGCTGCCAATAGGCATCCCATCATCTGCGTCTGCAACACTTCCGCATCCTGAGGTGTCGAGAAGATCAGCTCCAGACGCGAGTCCTGTCGCCATTCGCTGAGTTGCCAGGCCAGCCGTCCTCCTTGCGCAACATTGCCTGAATACCAGCCGCCAGCGCTGTGGATAACCATTTTCGCGCGTTGCCAGTTCAGGCTTTCAAGCCAGAGCAGCACGCGCTGAAGGTCGAATTGCTGCGACGGGTGCCAGCGCCAGCCGATACTCCATCCGCCGCCGCCTTCATGGCTCAGGCAGAGTGGCACGCGGGGATCGGGCCAGACAGCAGGTAACTGGCCGATGCCACGAGGCACGCTCAGGTTATCCACAGCGCTTTTATCCACAGGCGTGGACGGCAAATAACCGGGCAGACGATCTAGCGGAAGTTCGCCAAAGCGCGTCCAGAGCAGAGAATGTCCAGCAAGCTGATCAGCCAGCGCCTGACGGGAGGCCTCTTCCAACTGTTCGGATTTGTTCATCACCAGCAAACCCGCCATGGCCAACGCTTCCAGCTGGGTCGCTGCCAATGGCTGCCCGTCGCGCATCGCCGCCGCATCCAGCACCATCACACTGGGCTGCACATCAAGCACGCCGAGCCATGGCGCCTCGCGTAACTGCGCCATGAGTTGCGCAGGATGCCCCAGCCCGGACGGCTCGATCAGCAGGCGATCAGGCCTGGCCTTGCGCAACAGGCGACCCAGCCCGATCTGGAACGGCACGCCGTTGACACAGCACAGGCAGCCGCCAGCCACTTCGCCAAGTGCGATACCATCCTCGGCCGTGGTCAACAGGGCGGCGTCCAGTCCGATCTGCCCGAATTCGTTGATCAACACCGCCCAACGCTCGCTGGAAGGCTTCTGGGCCAGTAACTGTCTGATCAGGCTGGTCTTGCCGGCACCCAGCGGGCCACCGATGACGTGAGTCGGAATGTTCTGCAGCATGACAATGATTTCTACGAGTGCGTTCGTGATTGAAGAGCAAGGAAAGGTAACCCTGCAAGCCATGAAGCGGTCTGCCGGGCTGGCACTGATGCTGCTGGCACTGTCTTCAGGTGAAACCTGGGCGCAGGCGTGTCTGGTGCACAGTCAGGCTGAGCGGCTTGATGTAAAGGTATGCCAGGAGAATATCAACATCCCGGCAAACCTGTTCCACGACAGCTTCTGCCAGCCGCAACTGGCGGGTCAGAAAACCGAGGTCGCCTACTCGCAGCAATGCCCGACCGGCGCGTTCGGCGTGTGCCGTCATGCGCAGGTCGCCAACATGCCTTATCGCGAGCATATCCATTATTATGGTGTGGCCAGTGACGCCTTGTACCTCAAGCCTTTCTGCGAAGGCCAGAGCAAGGGTCAGTGGATCACGCCGTAAACAACGCTAGGCCAGCCAGTCCAGCGTGAGGATCAGCCTGCGTTCGTTGCCTTCAAGTGCCGGCGAGCGATGCACCAGACCTGCACCCTCGTTTCCACGCCAGCGCTCGCCCTTGAGCAGCGCCACGTCTGCAGTATTGATCTGCTGGATGACACTGACATCCAGCGGCTCGGCTTCAGCCCGGCCCAGTTGCTTGCGATCAATATCACCTTCCTTGAGCCACTGGCTGCCACATCCGGCATACGTGGTGATGAGACGCACCGGCACGTGATCGACGTGAAAGCGCGGACACATTGCCTTATCGAGCACCCGCAGGCGCAGCCCGACGCAGTCGGCACCCAGCAGGCAGGCGTAGGCACTGACCAGCCATGACACGTCAGCGATGAAACCGTCGTATCCCTGGAGGTCGGCATAGCCCGACGCCAGTGTGCGCAGATCCGGCTCCAGATCACCGCCCTTCACGTCCAGGGTCAAGGACTCGGACAGCGGCTGTCCCATCGACAAGAGCAATGCGCCGAAGTCTTCGATGTGCGCCGGTAACCGACGCTGCCAGACGGCGAGGTTGACGCCGTCTTCCAGCACTTCACCCAATACCTCAGGCGTAATCCCGCAGGCCTGCCGAATCGTCGGTTGATACTTCAGAAAATGAGCGTGCATCAGGCAGCCACCTCTTCGTGCCAGGGACCGAAAGGATCACGCAGGGTGCGCCAGCGCTCGGAACCTGCTGCCATCTCTTCATCGGTCAGGAGGCAGCCGTCCAGTTCAGCGGTCAGTTGGTCAAAATCGATGTTCTGGCCAATGAACACCAGTTCCTGGCGGCAATCGCCTGTCTCCGATGACCAGTTGTCCATAATGGACGCAACATTCTCCTGATCTTCAGGCCAGCTCTCACGCGCGACGAAACGCCACCAGCGGCCCGCGAACCCGTGTCTCATCAATCCGCCTGCCTGAGACCAGCTGCCAGCGTCCTTGTACTTGCTGGCCAGCCAGAAAAAGCCCTTGGAGCGCAGCAGCTTGCCGTTGGTCCAGGGTCGGTTGATGAAGTCGAAGAATCGCTCCGGGTGAAAAGGGCGGCGTGCCCGGTAGGCTGTGGACGCGATGCCGTATTCCTCGGTTTCCGGAAGGTGTTCGCCGCGCAGTTCCTTGAGCCAGCCCGGTGCCTGAGAGGCGCGCTCGAAATCAAAACGGCCAGTGTCGAGAATCTTCGCCAGCGGTACCTCGCCCATCACCATCGGAATGATCTCGGCGTCGGCGTTGAGGCTTTTCAGGATGGCCATCAGCTCTTCGCGCTCGCTGGAGCTGATCAGGTCGATCTTGCTGAGCAGGATCACGTCGGCGAATTCGATCTGCTCGATCAGCAGGTCGGTAATCGAACGGTCATCGTCTTCACCCAGGGTTTCACCACGCGTGTCCAGACCGTCGGCGGCTTCGTAATCGAGTAGGAAATTAACCCCGTCGACCACCGTTACCATGGTGTCGAGACGCGCCAGATCGGTCAGGCTCTTGCCTGCTTCATCACGAAAAGTGAAGGTTTCTGCGATGGGCAGCGGCTCGGAAATACCGGTGGACTCGATCAGCAGATAATCGAAGCGCCCGTCCTGAGCGAGGCGGCTGACCTCTTCGAGCAGGTCTTCGCGCAAGGTGCAGCAGATGCAGCCGTTGCTCATCTCGATGAGCTTTTCTTCGGCGCGGTTCAGACTGACGTCACGCTGGACTTCGCCGCCGTCGATGTTGATCTCGCTCATGTCATTGACGATGACCGCCACACGCAGGTTTTCACGATTGCGCAGCACGTAATTGAGTAAGGTGCTCTTGCCAGCGCCGAGGAATCCGGACAGCACAGTAACGGGTAAGCGGTTCGACATCAGGACTCTCCAACCAGTCTGCAAGGCTTCAGCCCTGTTCTTACAGGCTGCAACGAATCCATCAGGCAGCCTGCTCTAATCACCGCTAGATGTTATAGTATAACAACACAAAATAGCTATATGGCTCCGCGAAGGGTTTGTCATGAAAGTGGTCTCGGCAGGATTGATCGCATTACTGGCTCTGGCCTGCACACAGGCAATGGCTGCCGGTGCACGGCCTGCCGCCGATCTTGCGCTGTGCACGCGCAGCGCCACCGTGCTGGCGTGCAGTGATGCGCAAGGCAATCACTACAGCGTCACCACAGCCGGGCAGACAACCTGGTTGAGAGGCTATGAAGTACTGGATAAACGCCGCTGGGTGCAGACCAACAGTCGCTACGACCAACTGACGTTCTTTACGGGGCTGGCTTCAGATGGTGAGGCCTGGATCGGCACCATCCAGCGCGTGGGCTGGACGACGATCACGCGGGTTTCAAGCTCGGACGGTACGCGCAGCAAGATCACCTGCAGCCGCCTGAACGGCTGCAGGTAACGCAGATCAGGCCTGCTGCTCCTTCTTTTGCGCCTGCACCCACGCCATGTGCGAATCCATGGGCGGGTTGCGCTGGAAGTAGCGTTGCAGGCCTTCGAACAATCCGTCAGCGACCGCTTGCTGATGACGCGCCGTGACCAGACGCTGGCTGTCACGCGTATTGGAGATGAAGCCCGTCTCGACCAGAATCGAAGGCACGTCCGGCGACTTGAGTACCGCAAAACCGGCCTGTTCCACGCGCTTCTGATGCAGTGTGGTGATGCCTTCCAGACTGCCCAGAATGGTGTGGCCCAATTGCATGCTGGCGGCAATGGTCGCGTTCATCGACATGTCGAGAATCACCCCGGCCAGCATCGGGTCTTTGTCTTTCAGGTTGAGCAGCGAACTTGCGCCCAGCAGGTCCGCGCCATTCTCGCGCTGAGCCATGAAACGCGCTGTGGCAGAGGTCGCGCCGCCTTCGGACAACGCAAACACCGACGCGCCGGAAGCTGTCAGGCGCGGCGCGGCATCGGCATGCACCGAGATGAACATGTCGGCGTTGGACTTGTGCGCGAACTCGACACGCTTACGCAGCGGTACGAAGAAGTCATCGTTACGTACCAGGCGAACGTCGAAGCCTTTCTCGCGTTTGAGACGCTTGGCCAGCAACTGGGCGATGGACAGCACGACGTCTTTCTCACGTTCACCGCGAGAACCCACCGCGCCCGGATCCTTGCCGCCATGACCCGCATCGACCACGACCATGATGTCGCGCCCACCGGTACGTGCCTTGGCGGGCTCCTTCACCGGCACCGGTGGCGGCAGCTCGGCCATTTGCACAGGCGCACGTACTGTGGAACTCATGTCCAGCACAAGACGATGGCCCTGATCACCCTGCGGGCCGAGCAGAAAGCTGTTCAACTGCACCGGAGCCGTCAGGTCGAGCACGATGCGCGTGTCATCGCCCGAGCCGTAATGGCCGGAGCGAATGGACGTGATGACGGTCCTGTCCAGCGCCAGCTGGCTGAAGTCACCGGTCAGGCGCGAGCCGCTGACGTCGATAATCAGACGATCCGGGGCAGTGAGCGTAAAGGTCTTGTATTGCACAGGTCCGCTGAGATCCAGAACCAAACGCAGCTTGTCGTTGGTCCGCCACAGGCGTGCGTTACGGATTTGCGTGGCATAAGCACCCAACGGCAAGGTCAGGGCCGCACCGGCCAGGAGCATATTGAGCAGCATTTGGCGTCTGTGCATGGGATGTCTCAAGCGCAAAAACGAGCATCCCGGCTCACGAAGGTTTCATCCATGACATTAGTAACAATATAACATGCAGTTACGAATGACATATGAAGCACTTCATGAAGATTTAGTCATGGAACACTCTCGCTGAACGACAATAAATCGTCCATTTTTCAAGAGTGTTCCACGTGGAACGTAACTCTATGAATTGACTCAGGTACGTGGTGCAACGGTTCCGCATTGCGCGCCCAGCCAGACGGCACGGGTGTCCATGCTGCCGTTCTGTTGCTGACCCGTGGCGTTGAACGTGCCTACGACGTTGGTCGTGAACTCGCGATCACTGAGGAATTGCGCCTGTCCTGTGCCCTGAGCTTTGGGGCAGCTGAACTGGAAATTCCAGGTCTTGCCGTTGCGCGCAGTGATTTTCTGCGTGCAACCCGACTTGGGGTCGGTCAACGGGATGTCGTCTGATTTCACCTGCGCAGGCGTCAGGCAAACACGTACACCTTTGCCGCCCAGCGTTACGCCCTGCTTTTGCATCATCTGCTCCATCATGGCCTGCTGCTCGGGCGGCAGGTTTTTCAGCTGGCCCAGCATCAGTTGCAGGTCGGGCAATTGCTGACCGTCCACTTTCATGTTGCTGGAAGTCAGTTCCCACAAGCCAGGTTGCAGCATCTGGGCCTGAGCCAGCGGCGTCGCCAGACAGAAAAACCACGCCAACATACGTTTATTCATTTGAGTATTCCTGAGCGGCAGTGACAGATACACAAGGCCGGGATAACCGGCCGGAAGATGAGCCTTAGACGACATAACCGCTGCCCAGTTGCACCGGGAATAAAATAGCGACATTCCGGTTCAGCTGTGGTCTGTTAGGCAGCAAAGCCGAGGAGCATTGTTCCACATGGATTATCACGACCCGTATTTTTTCGGTTACGTCCTGGGTTTCATTCATTTGTTGGGCACCGGTGCCGCCATCCACGCGCTGCTGACCGTACGCACCTCGCAAGGCGCCATCGCTTGGGCGATGCCGCTACTGTTCATCCCCTATTTCACCCTGATTCCGTATCTGGTCTTCGGCCGCAGTTCGTTCGATGCCTATATCAAGGCGCGGCGTGACGCCAACCAGGAGATGCGTGTCGCCATCGGCAGCCTGAACTGGCGGCCCTGGATCGAGGAAGCCGTTGCGGCGCGCCGCTCGAAAGCCTACACGTCGCTGCGGGCCATGCCCAAACTCGGAAACATGCCGGCGCTGGCCAATAACAAGGTCCGGCTATTGATCAACGGCGAAGAAACATTCGGGGCGATCTTCGAGGCTATTCGTGCGGCCCGGCAGACGATACTGGTTCAGTTCTTCATCATCCATGACGATGCGCTTGGCCGGCAGCTGCAAACCCTCTTGCTGGAGAAGGCCGCTGAAGGCGTGTCGATCTTTGTGCTCTATGACCGTATCGGTAGCCACGCCCTGCCCGCAGCCTATATCGACAAACTGCGCGCTGGCGGTGTGCAGATCAAAGCGTTCGCCACCCACGGTGGCTGGCTCAACCGTTTCCAGATCAACTTTCGCAACCACCGCAAGATCGTGGTCGTGGACGGGCTGAAAGGCTATATGGGCGGACACAACGTCGGCGATGAATACATGGGGCTCAAACCGCCGCTCGCGCCTTGGCGGGACACCCACGTGGAAGTCATCGGACCGGTGGTTGCCTGCCTGCAGGAATCATTTGCCGAAGACTGGTTCTGGGCTACTCGCGAGCTGCCGCCCTTGAGCTTGCCGGAAACCTTTCCTGAAGACGGCGTGCTGTGCCAACTGCTCGCCAGCGGCCCGGCGGATGCGCAGGAAACCTGCTCGCTGTTCTTCGTCGAAGCCATCCATGCCGCCGAAGAGCGCGTCTGGATCACCAGCCCTTACTTCATTCCGGACGAAGCCGTGTCGGCAGCCCTGCGCCTGGCGGTGCTACGCGGTGTGGATGTCCGCCTACTGCTGCCCTCGCGCCCAGACCATTACGTGGTCTACGCCGCGTCCAGCCTGTATGCCTTCGATGCGGTCCGCGCAGGCGTGCGGGTGTTCCGCTACGGCCCGGGCTTCCTGCACCAGAAAGTCGTGCTGGTGGACAATGAAATCACCGCGATCGGCAGCGCCAACCTCGACAACCGCTCGTTCAGACTCAACTTCGAACTGATGCTGCTGACCGTCGACCCTGACTTTTCGAATCAGGTAGAGGCCATGCTGAATGCCGATTTCGCCCAGGCGCGGGAAATCTCCATCCAGGAAAGCCGCGAGACACGGAGATTGCACCAGTTAGGCATGCGCGTGGCTCGGTTGATATCGCCGATTTTGTGATGGCCAAGCGAGGCAGGGTTTAATGCGCCGCGAGCGCACCCCGTTACTGGTTAACCTCAGTTCGCCGAGCGCGAGGTAACAACGTCCTGCCCCCCTTCGTTTGCATACAATCGACGGCTCAGCCCCCTCCTTGAGAGAGGGTCGCCGTTGCCAGCGAGAGGTAATGAACAGCGCGGCCCAGCATGAGCCTCAACGTCAGAAGCCCACTCACCGATAAACATCCTCCCGCGTCAACGGCATCCCCGTCCCCCCGTCAGCAAAAGGCTTCACCGCCAGAATCTGATGCAGATTGATCCAGCCTCGCGCAAACGCATAAGAGCAGCCTGCAAGGTAAAGCCGCCAGATGCGCAAGGTGTGTTCGGGCACCATCGCGGCCGCTTCGCTCAAGCGTGTTTCAAGGCGGGCGCTCCAGTGCTCCAGCGTTTTGGCGTAGTGCGGCCGCAGGCTTTCGACATCGACGACTTCCAGTCCGGCCTCGCTGATGTGGGCGCTGATCATCGCCATGTGCGGCAGTTCGCCGTTGGGGAATACGTAGCGGTCTATGAACTCGCCCGCCCCACGCCCGACGGGTCGTCCATCGGTGTGCCTGGCAGTGATGCCGTGGTTCATCACCAGACCGCCCTCCTTCACCGCGCCAAACAGGCGCTGGGTATAGAGCGGCAGGTTGGCGTGACCAACGTGTTCGAACATGCCGACACTGACCACTTTGTCGAAGCGGCCGTCCTGCGGCAGGTCACGATAATCGAGCAGTTGAAGTTCGACCTGATCGTCCAGCCCCTCGGCCATCACCCGTTCGCGGGCGAGCGCCAGTTGCTCGCGGCTGAGGGTGATGCCAAAGACTTTCGCGCCATATTCGCGGGCGGCGAAGCGCGCCAGACCGCCCCAGCCGCAGCCGACGTCCAGCAGGTAATCGCCGGGCTTTAGGCGCAGCTTGCGGCACAGGTGGTGAAACTTATCCTGCTGAGCCTGTTCCAGCGATTCATTACCGGTTTTGAAGTAGGCACAGGAATAGACCATCTCCTTGTCGAGCCACAACTGGTAGAACTCGTTGGACAGGTCGTAGTGGTAGGAAATCGAGGCAGCGTCGGTGTCTTTGTCGTGGCGGGTGCGCACTGGCGTGTCGGACTCGTCTTCCTCCTCCACCAGCGCGTGGGTCAGCTCGTCGCAGACCCTGACCACTTCACTGATTGAGCCCTCGAGTTCCAGCCGCCCTTCCACGAACGCGCTGCCAAGCAGGTCGAGGCTGGGGTGGGTGAAATCGGAGACGAGTCGCGGGTCCTTGACGACAATCGTGACGCTGGGATCAGGCCCTAGATCCATTTGATGACCGTCCCAGAGCCTGAGACGCAGCGGCAGATGAAGGTTTTGCAAGACCGACGGAAGTTGCGTAAGCATGATGAATCACCCCCTTATCCAGAAACTCGAATAGAGCATCCAAGACAAACCCTCCAAAAAGGGCCGATAGGCTATTGGCGATGGCAAAACTGCTTTGAATCAACTTCGGGGGAACAGCCTTGTGCCCACTGACTCGAGCCAGACGACAGCCTGAATTTGGACCGCACTCTGTTGAATGACTCTTAATCTGTAACAGAGTTCTTCAAAGCTCAAGCCATTTCTTATACTTAAAAAAGATGTAATGGCTCAGGCTTTTCAGGCGAAACGGCAGTGCTCGTGATCTGCAGGCTGCTCACAATTTGATCAAGGGCTCCTGAAAGCGCAGCAGACGCCCGGCATTGCCCAGAACCAGCAATGTGCTCAGGTTATGCAGGATCGCTGCGATCATCGCCCCGGCCGCGCCCAGCAGGCCGAAGGCTGCCAGTGCGACGATGGCCAGCGTCCAGCCCAGACCGATGATCACGTTGACCTGCAGGGTATGGCGGCAGCGGCGGCTCAGGCGTACGCAGGTGCCCAGACGACGCAGATCGCTGCCGATCAATACGATGTCAGCCGAAGCAAGTGCAATGTCCGCACCGCCCGCTCCCATCGCCACGCCCACGACGCCTGCCTTGAGCGCCAGCGAGTCGTTGACTCCGTCACCGACCACCATCGGCCTGAAGCCGCTGCCGATCTCGCTCATCACCCGGTTGAGTTTGTCCTCCGGCAGCGCCTGGGCATGGACGTCAGTAATTCCGACTTCTCGCGCCAGTTGATGAGCCACGCCCTGACGGTCGCCGGTCAACAGCAATTGCCTGCCCATGCCCAGTTCACGCAATTCCTGCAGCGCAGCCTGCGCTTCCGGTTTGAGGGTGTCGGCCAGCAACAACCAGGCGAGAAATTCGCCATTCAGCGACAGACCCGCCAGCGGGCCGTCGTGCTCGGGGACGCCGGGCGTGACAATGCCCAGTTGCTCGAACAATTCAGGACGGCCCAGCGCCGCTTCGCCCTGCCCGGTCGCCGCCACAACGCCCAGTCCCTGACGCTCGCGAATATCGGTCAATGGCAGCAGCGCGCTCTTATCCACAAGCCCGGCCAGCGCCCGGCTGACCGGATGACTGCTGGCCGATCCAAGGCTGGCCGCCAGCTCCAGCAATTGTGCATGCTGCGCGCCTCGCGCCTGTATGGACTGCAAGCGCAGACGCCCGAACGTCAGGGTGCCGGTCTTATCCACCACCAGCGAGGTCAGGTCCGCCAGCTCTTCCAGAAAGGCCGAGCTTCGAATCAGGATCCCGTGACGCGCCGCGACGGCGATACCGGCGATGGCGGTTGCAGGAGCCGAAAGCACCAGAGCGCACGGACAGGCAGCGACCAGCACTGCCAGCATCGCCTGCGCGTCGTGGGTGATGAACCAGGTCAGTGCGGCAATCAACAACACCAGCACCATGTAACTGCCTGCATAGCGCTCCAGCAGCCGGGTGATCGGCGGTTTGGAGCGCTCGGCACTCTGCATCAGCGCGATGACCTTCCCCAGCGTGGACTCGTCACCAATGCGCGTCACTTCAATACGCAGCAGACCGTCGAGGTTGATCGCGCCCCCGAACACTTCCACGCCCACGGTGGCTTCCAACGGCACGGACTCGCCGGTGATCGACGAGGTGTCGAGACTGGCCTGACCGGACAGCACCCGGCCATCCGCAGGCACGCGGTCCCCGGCCCGCACTTCGACCTGATCACCCGCTTTCAGGGTGGTGTTGTCCACTTCGCGAATGCTGCCGTCCTCAGCCAGCAACCGGGCATGGCTGCGAGTCAGACGGCCCAGCGCCTCGATGGCTTCCTGCGAGCCGATTACGCTGCGCTCTTCCAGTACGTGGCCGAAGATCATGATGATCGGCAGCAATGCGGCGGTCATCAGGTCGCCGGTAGCCCACGCGCCCAGCATCGCCAGCGCGATCAACTGATCAGTGATGCCATGCAGGCTCGGGTGCCGCAGGCTGTGCCAGCCGGCGCTGACCACCGGAATCGCCACCAACAGCGACGCAGCACCCAGCAGCAACTGGCTGACACCGGTCTGCTCGGGCGCGATAAAGCGCCAGATCAGACCCAGCCCCAGCAAGCCCAGCGCCAGCATGGCCAGCGTCAACTGGCGGGCGGCACTGCGCTGTTCGGCACCGCTCAGCATGCTGCCGACCGCTTGCGCTTTGACAGGCTCGTGGGTGTGGACGGCTTCGCCACTCATTGTTGTGCTCCCTGAATGATCAGGCGGGAATCGTCTTTGGGATCGACGGTGGTCACGGAACCGGCCTGACGCAGAATCGCGGGCACCCGCTCGCGGTAGATACGCTGCAACAAATCGGGATCGTCCCGGTTCTTGACGGACTGCGACAGGCTGACCACGGCAGCGGTGTCGGTCTGCGCCTTGGCCAGTCGTTCGGAAGCCTGGGCATGCGCGACCTGCAGGGTGCGGTCGGCTTGCTGGTTGGCGGTCTGAGTCAGTTTTTCGGCGTCAGTGCGCGCGTTGGCCACGGCCTGATCGGCCTGTTGGCTGGCAGTCAGCACCGCATTGAAGGCGTTGACGGCCGAGGGCGGCAGGCTCGACTGCACGTCGACGCGAGCGACCTCGATGCCGATGCTCATCCCGGCGTCTTTCAGCGCAGTCAGGCGCTGATTGATGCCGCGCACCAGATCGCCCCGCAGACGTTCGCGGCGCTCGGCGGCCTGGCTGTCGGCGCCCATCAGCTCAGGACGTGCGACCAGAATCGTGTCCAGGTCTCTTGCAGCAGCAAGCGCTACCGCACTGCGGTTGACCAGGCGGTCCAGCGCAGGCTCTACATGATCACCCTGCAACACGAAGGCATAAGGATCCGTGACCTTGTAGAACACCGTCACGTCCAGCTGGACCACACCGGCATCACCGGTGAGCAGAAAACCCGAGCCTGCCAACGCATCGCTGATCGGTACCGACAGGGTCGCGATTTCATCCGCTTTCTGGGCCGCTGATGAGCGCAGCAACGTTTCAACGCGACGCTCGATGACCCGGTCAGCCGAGGGCAGCAACACCACCTGTTCGAACGGCTGTGGCCAGGCGGTCAGCAAGCCTGCGTTCTGGATGCGTTCCAGCGCACCGAAACGCATGACCACCGCACGGTTCTGCGGGTCGATCTGCCGCACGTTGGAGGTGATCCAGCCCAGTGCCGCGAGCAATGTCACGCCGTACAAACCCAGAAAGGCCAGACGGCTGGCCTGCAGCCAGGGTCCGTTGACCGCAGGGCGATGAGCCTGGGTGTCGTCAGCCGGATCACTCATGGCTGCGATCCGCTCTTGCCATCCAGCTTCGGCGGGCCGTCGACCAGCACGCGGAATGGCGCCGCATCGGTGCGCAGAATCAGCCGGGTGCTCGGCGTTACCACAGTGCCCAGCGTGTCCAGCGAGCGCAGCAGGTTGTAGAGCTGTGGCGAGCCGGCATAGGCGCGGCCGTAGATCTGCGCCGCTTCGACGCGCGATTGCGCCTCGATGTCTGCAGCCTTGACCGTGGCGTCGGCTTCCACAATGCGCGCATCGCGCTCGGCCGCAGAACGAATCTGCGCCGCTTCGCGCTTGCCGACGGCGGTGCGTTCGGTAGCAATGGTTTCGCGTTCGGCGCGCATCCGGTCAACCGTGGCATTGAGCGTCACCGACGGCAGGGTCAGGCGCTCGACGCCGACCTGCATCACCCGCACGCCGTAAGTGGCGAGCAACTGCTGATCGATCTGCTGACGCAACTGGTTCTCGAACGCCGTGATGTTCACTTTGTTCGCGTCGGTGTTGATCAGGCTGGACAGGTCGAAGCTGCTCGCCGTGGTTTCCAGCGCCGAGCCGACAAAGGTCCGGATCTGCCGCGCGGCTTCATCCGGCTGGTTCTGCACCGCACGCATGAAACGCTGCACGTTGTCGGCGTCGCCCTGAACCTGCCACGCCACATAAGCCTGAACGATGATCCGCAGGCCATCACGGGTGCCGACATCCTGCAGACCACTGGAGGTCGTGCGCAGGCGCAGGTCCACCGGAATGGTCGCCTCGAACGGCGCAGGCCAGCGCCAGTTCAGGCCCGGCTCCAGCAGCACGCGGGACGGGTTGCCGAAACGCGTGACCACCGTCGCCTCGCCCGAGCGCACCTGCACCAGACTGGCTGCGGCGATGGCGAACGCGATCAGGACAGCGGC
>Ga0065712_10067829_pt1 | contig 27626 bp, 24 predicted proteins | sample MisRhiReplicate1_FD_59099 | JGI IMG/M metagenome (GOLD analysis project Ga0065712, IMG submission 59099) | Miscanthus rhizosphere microbial communities from Kellogg Biological Station, MSU, sample Rhizosphere Soil Replicate 1: eDNA_1 v3... | ecosystem: Host-associated > Plants > Roots >...
CCGCTGCGCAGACCTGTTCCAGCCTGCTGGCCAGTTCCGCGTCGCAGCTGGCGCCGTTGAAGGTGCCGAGGTTGAAGTCTGGCAGGCGGCCATCGAACAGGTGCGGGACGTGGCCGCGAATCGAGTGCGCATCGAACAGCAGCGCGTAGCCGAACTCGTCGCACAACCGTTGCAGTTCCTGCTCCAGCGTCTGGTGATATGGCGCCCAGATCTGCTCCAGGTACTTCGCCCGCTCTTCAGGCGCCGGCGTTTGTCCTTCCTTGAACAGCGGCACGCCGTCGAACAGGATCGATGGAAACAGCCCTGTGGTTGCACCGGCATACATCGGTTTGTCGTCAGACGGACGATTGAGGTCGATGACGAACCGCGAATACTCGGCCGCAAGAGTGCTGGCGCCCAGTTCGGCGGCGAAGTCGTACAGACGCGGAATGTGCCAGTCGGTGTCGGGCAGGCTCAGCGCCTCGTCCACCAGCCCGGCTTCTACCGCAGGCGTGAGCTTGAGGCCCGCGTGGGGCATGCTGATCAACAGCGGAAGTCGGCCGCGAGTGAATGTCAGAACGTTGTCCACAATCTTCTCCTTTAAACCAGTGATTCGACGCCATTACGCACGACGCGTTTGTCCAGATCGCCGCCCAGCCAGTACGCCAGATCAGCCGGTCGCTCGATGTCCCAGGCGACGAAATCCGCCGTCTTGCCGACTTCCAGCGAACCGTGTGTATCGCCCATGCCCAGCGCTTTGGCTGCGTTGAGTGTGACGCCTGCCAGTGCCTCTTCAGGTGTCATGCGAAACAGCGTGCAGGCCACGTTGAGCATCAGTCGCAGCGACAGGCCCGGCGAGGTGCCGGGGTTCATGTCGGTGGAAATCGCGATGGGCACGCCGTGTTTGCGCAGCGCATCCATCGGCGGCAGTTGCGTCTCGCGCAGGAAGTAGTAAGCGCCCGGCAGCAGCACGGCGACGGTGCCCGAGGCGGCCATGGCGATGACGTCGTCTTCGGTCATGAACTCCAGATGGTCCGCCGACAGGGCCTTGTAGCGCGCCGCCAGACTTGAACCGCCCAGCGACGAGAGCTGTTCGGCGTGCAGCTTCACCGGCAGGCCGAGCTGGCCGGCGGTGATGAACACCTGCTCGACCTGCGCCGGGGAGAACGCCAGGTACTCACAGAACGCGTCCACCGCATCCACCAGCCCTTCGGCGGCCAGCGCCGGGAGCATTTCGTTGCAGATGTGGTGGATGTAGTCGTCGGCGCGGTCGGCGTATTCAGGCGGCAGCGCGTGGGCGGCCAGGCAGGTGCTGCGCACGGTGACCGGCTGGGTGTTGCCGAGGCGACGGATCACGCGCAGCAACTTGCGTTCGTTCTCCAGATCCAGCCCGTAGCCGGACTTCATCTCGACAGTGGTCACGCCATCCTTAAGCAGATGCCGCAAGCGACGTTCGGCGCTGATGTACAGCTCGTCTTCGGTCGCAGCGCGGGTGGCGCGCACGGTGCTGGCGATGCCGCCGCCTGCGGCGGCGATGTCGGCGTAGCTCACGCCTTGCAGCCGCTGCTCGAATTCGCCGCTGCGGTTGCCGCCGAACACGGTGTGGGTGTGACAGTCGATCAGACCGGGCGTGACCCACGCTCCGCCCAGATCGGTACAGTTTTCATAGTCCGTTTCCACCACCTGATCCTGAGGCCCGATCCATTCGATGTACGCTCCGGAAGTCACGATGGCGGCATCCTCGATGATCGAGTATTTGCCGTGTGCCATGGTTGCGATGTGACAGTTCTTCCAGAGCGTTTTCATCCAGGGCCTCCTCAGGCTAGGGGACAGATTTCAGCGATTTGGGTTTCACCCATAGACGGTAGGCGATGACCAGCAGCACGATCCAGATCGCGCCGACGATCAGCGCGGCGCGGTTGTCCGGGAAGTACCCCAGCACGCCGAAGATAAACAGCATGAAGACGATGGCGGCGGCTGGCGCATACGGCCAGAACGGCACCGGGAATTTCAGCTCGGCGACTTCTTCGGCGCTCATGGCGCGGCGCATCGCGACCTGGGTCAGCAGGATCATCAGCCAGACCCAGACGGTGGCGAAGGTGGCCAGCGAGGCGATCAACAGGAACACGTCCTTGGGGATCAGGTAGTTGAGCACCACGCCGCCCAGCAGCGTCACGCCCATCACCACCACAGTCATCCACGGCACGCCTTGCCGCGACAGGTGGGCAAAGCTGGCCGGTGCCTGACCATCGCGCGCCAGCCCGTACATCATGCGGCCTGCGCCGAAGATGTCGCTGTTGATCGCCGACACGGCAGCGGAAATCACCACGATGTTGAGAATGGTGGCGGCCGACGCGATGCCCAGATTGTCGAAAATCTGCACGAACGGGCTGCCCTGCGTGCCGATCTGTGGCCATGGATAAATAGACATCAGCACGAACAGTGTCAGTACGTAGAACAGCAGGATGCGCAGCGGTACGGCATTGATCGCACTCGGCAGCGAGCGTTGCGGATCCTTGGCTTCACCGGCGGTAATCCCGATGACCTCGATGCCGCCGAAGGCAAACATCACCACGGCAAACGATGCGATCAGACCCGCGACGCCATTGGGCATGAAACCGCCATGCGCCCACAGGTTGGCGATGCCGATCTCCGTGCCTGTGGTCGAGCTGCCAATGCCGAACAGCATGATGCCGAAGCCTGCCAGAATCATTGCGATGATCGCGCCGACCTTGAGCAGCGACAGCCAGAATTCGGTTTCGCCAAAGACTTTCACGTTGCACAGGTTCAGCGCGGCGATCAGGAACACGATGCCCAGCACCCAGATCCAGCGCGGCACTTCCGGGAACCAGAAGCCCATGTAGATCCCGAACGCGGTGACGTCGGCGAGGCAGACGATGATCATCTCGAACGCGTAGGTCCAGCCCAGTACGAAGCCTGCCAGCGGGCCCAGATAGCGCGTGGCGTAATGGCTGAACGAACCGGCCACCGGATGGTGCACGGCCATTTCGCCCAGCGCACGCATGACCATGAACACGGCGGCGCCGCCGATCAGGTAGGCCAGCAATACGGCGGGGCCTGCCTGTTGAATCGCCGAGGCGGAGCCGTAGAACAACCCTGTGCCGATGGCAGAGCCCAGGGCCATGAAGCGAATGTGGCGGGCGGATAACCCGCGTTTCAAACCATCTCGTGACGTCATTTCAGGTCCATTTCATTACTGGTATGGCTATAGCTGCGAGAACACCTGCATCCGGCTTCCCGCAGCGATTGACCATGGCGAGCCCTGCCAGGCTCGCGGTGCATCACAGACTTGGTAGCAGACGTGCAGGAACCAACGGGTTCAGGCAAGTGGAGGACAACAGCTGGCTGGCAGCTTCGATGTCCGGTGCGAAAAAGCGGTCTTTGTCGTAGGACGGGACCTTGCTGCGCAGCAGGGCACGGGCCTGCTCCAGTTTCGGAGAGGTTTTCAGGCCATTGCGCAGGTCCAGACCCTGACACGCAGCCAGCCATTCTACGGCAAGAATCCCGCGAACGTTTTCTGCCATTTCCCATAACCGCTTGCCGGCGGCTGGCGCCATCGACACATGGTCCTCCTGGTTGGCCGACGTCGGCAGACTGTCGACGCTGTGCGGGTGGGCCAGCGCCTTGTTTTCACTGGCCAGCGCGGCGGCCGTGACCTGGGCGATCATGAAGCCGGAATTGACCCCGCCGTTGGCCACCAGGAACGGCGGCAGTTGCGACATGTGCTTGTCCATCATCAACGATATGCGGCGCTCGCTGAGCGAGCCGATTTCGGCGATGGCCAGCGCCAGGTTGTCTGCCGCCATGGCGACCGGCTCGGCGTGGAAGTTGCCGCCGGAGATCACGTCGTTCTCGGCAGCGAACACCAGCGGGTTGTCGGACACGGCGTTGGCTTCGATTTCCAATACCTCGGCAGCCTGACGCAACTGAGTCAGGCAGGCGCCCATGACCTGGGGCTGGCAGCGCAGCGAGTAGGGGTCCTGAACCTTGTCGCAGTTGCGGTGCGACTCGGACACTTCGCTGCTTTCACCCAGCAGGTCGCGGTAGCAGGCGGCGGAATCGATCTGTCCGCGCTGGCCACGTGCGGCATGGATGCGTGCGTCGAACGGCGAACGAGAACCCAGCACTGCCTCAACCGTGAGCGAACCGCAGGTCAGGGCGGCGGCGAACAGGTCTTCGCCTTCGAACAGGCCGCGCAACGCGTAGGCGGTCGAAACCTGCGTGCCGTTGAGCAGCGCCAGACCTTCCTTGGCGGCCAGGGTCAGCGGCGTCAGGCCGGCGACTTTCAGAGCATCGACTGCATTGAGCCATTCGCCCTTGTAGCGCGCCTTGCCTTCACCCAGCAGTACCAGCGACATGTGCGCCAGCGGCGCGAGGTCACCGGAGGCGCCCACCGAGCCCTTGAGCGGGATGTGCGGGTAGACCTCGGCATTGATCAGCGCAATCAGCGCGTCGATGACCACCCGACGAATTCCCGAGAAGCCCCGGCTCAGGCTGTTGACCTTGAGCACCATGATCACCCGCACCAGTTCATCACTGATCGGCTGGCCGACACCGGCGGCGTGGGACAGCACCAGCGAGCGCTGCAGATTCTCCAGGTCTTCGCTGGCGATGCGCGTCGAGGCCAGCAGGCCGAAACCGGTGTTGATGCCGTAAGCGGTGCGGTTCTCGGCCAGGATGCGCTCGACGCACGCCACGCTGTCGTCGATCTGCTGATCAGCGCTGGCATCGAGCGTCAGGGTCACAGGGCGCTGATAAATGGCGCGCAATTGCGCCAGGGTCAGTTGGCCGGGAATCAGGTTGAAGGCTTGGGCAGAGGGGGTGGTCACGATGCAGCTACTCCTTGATTGATGTCGGGCGTGCGCGCTTCTTGAACGCGCCGCCGTCGGCCCTGCGTGGGTAACGCCGGGCCTTGACCGCTTTTTATTGGGTTGCCGTGTGTTCGCGGCAGCGCTGGAAAATCCTTTCCAGCGTCTGTTGTTCGTTGATCAGTGCTGCGCTGCTGGCGATGTCCGGCGCCAGCCAGCGGTCTTCGTCATAGGCGGAAACCCGCTCGCGTAACAGTTGCCAGGCGATGTTCGTCCCGACGCCGAAGCGCTGGGTCTTGAGGAATTCGAAGGCCTGCGCCGCCAGCAGGTATTCGATGGCCAGAATCTGCGTCGCATTGGCCAGCACCTTGTGCAGCTTCAATGCGGCGCTGGTGCCCAGGCTCAAGTGATCTTCCTGCAGGCCGGACGTGACGTAGTTATCCACAACCGCCGGTTGCGCCATCTGACGGTTTTCTGCGCACAGCGAGGCGGCGACGTACTGGACGATCATCATTCCCGAGTTGACGCCCGGCTGGCTGACCAGAAACGCGGGCAGGCCGCTGACCATCGGGCTGATCAGGCGGTCCAGACGACGCTCGGCAATCGAGCCCAGCTCGGCGACGGCCACGCACAAAAGGTCCGCCGCCATCGCCACGGACTGACCGTGCGGATTGGCCTGGGACACCACGCGATAGGCGTCGGGCGTGCCGAGCAACAGCGGGTTGTCGGTGACCGAGTTCAGTTCGGTCTCGATCTGGCGAATGGCATGTGTCAGTTGATCGCGGGTGGCGCCGTGCACCTGCGGAATCGAACGTATGCTCAGCGCGTCCTGAGTCCGAATGCCCTGACTGCTGGCGAGCACTTCGCTGCCTGCCAGCAGGCTGCGCAGGTTGCTGCCGACTATCTGCATGCCGGGATGTGGCTTGAGGGCGAGGATGGTTTCATCGAAGGCGTCCAACTGACCGCGCAGCGCTTCGAAGGTCATGGCGCCGATCACATCGGCCCATTGGGTCAGGCGTTCGGCATCGGCGATGGCCAGACAGCTCAGGCCGGTCATGCAGGGCGTGCCGTTGACCAGACACAAACCGTCTTTCGCACCGAGCAGGACGGGTTTGAGACCTTCCTCATCCAGCGCCTGCTGTGCCGACACGATCTGCCCGCGATAGCTGACCTGACCGACGCCCAGCAAGGCGACGCCGACGTGCGCCATGTGGGTGAGGTAACCGACCGAGCCCTGCGCCGGGACCTGTGGCGTGATGCCGCGATTGAGCAGGGCCAGCAGCGCTTCGACCACTTGCCGATGAATGCCGGATTTGCCCTGACTGTAATTGAGCAGCGCGGCGCAGATGATCGCGCGGGTCTGCTCGTCGGCCAGCGGTGCGCCGACGCCACAGGCATGGCTGAGCAGGGTGTTGCGCGACAGACGACTGAGCTGTTCGCCTTCCAGCGAGACATTGCACAGCGCGCCCAGGCCGGTGTTCACGCCATAGGCGCGCTCGCCGCTGGCGACGATCTGCCGGACGATGGCCTGGGCGTTGTCGATCCTCGCCCACGCGGCGTCGGACAGCACCAATTGCGCGCCATGCCGGGCGACGGCCACCACATCCTGCCAGCGCGCCGGGGCGTCGCCGATGACGATCTGTTCTGCTCGCGACATCTGCAACGGTCCTTAAAGAGTGGCCACGCGGCGCTGAACGAAACGGTCCACGTAATCGTCAGCGGGCGAGTGAAGGATTTCTTTCGGCGTGCCGACCTGAATCAGCCGCCCGTCCTTGAGAATCGCGATCCGGTTACCGATGCGCACTGCTTCGTCCAGGTCGTGGGTAATGAACACGATGGTCTTGTGCAGCTTGGCCTGCAGTTCCAGCAACTGGTCCTGCATTTCGGCGCGGATCAGCGGGTCGAGGGCGCTGAACGCTTCGTCCATCAGGATGATGTCGGTGTCGGCCGCCAACGCGCGGGCCAGACCGACCCGCTGGCGCATGCCGCCGGAGAGCTGGTGCGGGTACTTGTTTTCGTAGCCGCTCAGGCCGACCGTGGTGATCCAGTGCCGGGCGCGCTCATCACACAGCGCCTTGGTCTCGCCGCGTACTTTCAGGCCGTAGGCCACGTTGGCGAGCACGGTCTTGTGTGGCAGCAGGCCGAAGCTCTGGAACACCATGCTGATCTTGTGCCGGCGAAACTGGCGCAGCGCTTCCATGTCGTAGCGCAGGATGTCCTCGCCATCGACCAGAATCTCGCCGCTGGTAGGGTCGATCAGCCGGTTGAAGTGGCGCACCAGCGTCGATTTGCCCGAGCCGGACAGGCCCATGATGACGAAGATCTCGCCACTGGCAATCGACAGCGACAGGTCGTTCACGCCGACCACGCAGCCGGTTTTGGCCAGCACCTGGTCCTTGCTCTGATTTTGCTGGACCATCGCCAGCGCTTCCTTTTCGCGGCTGCCGAAAATCTTGAACACATTGCGTACGACGATCTTGTTCTGTTCCGCACTCATCATTTCTGCGCCTCATGCCGTGGGCGGCCGTAGGCCTGCGTGATGCGGTCGATCACGACCGCCAGAATGACAATGGCCAGTCCCGCTTCCAGTCCACGTCCAACGTTGAGGGTCTGAATGCCGACGAGTACGTCTTCGCCCAGCCCGCGAGCGCCAATCATCGAGGCAATCACCACCATCGACAGCGCCATCATGGTGGTCTGGTTGATCCCGGCCATGATGCTGGGCATCGCCAGTGGCAGTTGCACGCCGAACAGTTGCTGCCAGCGGTTGGCACCGAACGCGTTGATGGCTTCCATGACTTCGCCATCGACCTGACGGATGCCCAGATCGGTCAGGCGGATCAGCGGTGGCGCGGCGTAGATCACGGTGGCGAAGATCGCCGGGACCTTGCCCAGACCGAACAGCATCAGCACTGGAATCAGGTAAACGAAGCTGGGCATGGTCTGCATGATGTCCAGCAGTGGCATCAGCACCGAACGCAGACGGTTGCTGCGCGCCGAAAGAATCCCCAGCGGGATGCCTATCAGCACGGCGATGATCGTGGCGACCAGCATCAGCGCCAGGGTCTGCATCAGTTTGTCCCACAACCCGACCGCGCCAACCAGAAACAGCAGGCCGACGATCACGACGGTGGTGACGACCTTGCGCGTGGCGTGCCAGGCGATGCCGCCGACGATCAGCAGCATCAGCCACCAGGGCGCCATGCGCAGCAGGCCTTCCAGATTGACGATGGCCCACAGCAGGGTGTCGGAGATGTGCCGGAACACGTCGCCGTATTGGGTCACCAGCGCGTCGACGCCGTCATTGACCCAGTTGGCGATCGAGAAAGTGAAGCTTTCAGGGAACATAAGCGGCTCTCAAGTAAGGTGTATCAGACCCACGAACGGGCAACCGGACCGGCACTGTCAGCCCGGCTGCCCAGTCGTTTACAGCGAGGCGTCCACCTTTTTCGCGGCGTCTTCACTGACCCACTGGTGCCAGACTTCCGGGTGTTCTTTCAGGAAGATCCGGGCAAGCTTCGGCGATTCGATGCGGTCCTTGGCCATGCGTCCCAGGTTCTGGTTGAGCAGGTCGATCGGCAGATTGACCTTCTCCAGCATCGCAACCAGCTCAGGCGCCTGATCATGGAACACTTTGGACACGCCGACCTTGATATCGATCGTCTTGTTTACCCCGGCCTTCTCTTCCAGACGCACCAGATCCACCTGGCCCATCAGCGGCGTCGGCGACCAGTAATACGTCAGAATCGGCTCGCCACGCTTGTAGCTGGACAGGATAGCCGCGTCCAGCGCAGGGCCGGTGCCCGGCCGGAAGTTGGTGTACTTGTTCTCCAGACCATAGCTCTTGAGCATCTCGCTGTTTTCCAGCTCGCAGGTCCAGCCGGCCGGGCAGTTGTAGAAACGGCCCTTGCCGGGTTCTTCCTGATCCTTGAACACCGCCGAGTATTGCGCCAGGTCACTGATGGACTTGAGGTTCGGCGCCTTGGCTTCCAGCTTGCGCTTGGCATCGCCTTCGATCACGTAGCGCGGCACGTACCAGCCTTCGACCGCACCGACGATAGGCGCGCCGACACCGACCACTTTTCCGGCCGCCGCCGCCTTGTTCCACACTTCGCTGCGACCCACCCATTCTTCAGCGAAAATCTGAATGTCGTTGGTGCTCAGGGCGTTTTCCATGGCGATGGAGTTGCCGGGCAGGGCGTCCACTGTGCAGCCGTAACCCTTGTTCATCACAATCTGCAGGATGTCGGTCAGCAGCATGGCGCTTTCCCAGTTCAGGCCCGCAAATTTCACCGGCTTGCCCGATTCACACCAGCTGGCGGCCTGACTCGCTCCGGCGCTGGCAAGCAAGCCAGCGGATACCAGAGTGGTCAACAGGGCCTTTTTCATATTCATTGTCGATGCTCCTACGCCTGAAAGGGATGGTGGCAGCTTCAAAACAGGCATCCGGCCTTCGGGCGTTTTCACGCCCGTTCCCGAGGGCTGTCGGTGATGACCGACAGGTCCCTTAACGTCCGATCATCGGCAGGTTCAAGCCCTGCTCTTTGGCACATTCGATAGCAATGTCATATCCCGCGTCGGCATGGCGCATGACGCCAGTGGCCGGGTCGTTGTGCAGCACGCGGGCGATCCGCGCAGCGGCTTCGTCGGTGCCGTCGCAGACGATCACCATGCCCGAGTGCTGCGAGAAGCCCATGCCGACGCCGCCGCCGTGGTGCAGAGACACCCAGGTTGCGCCGCTGGCGGTATTGAGCAGGGCGTTGAGCAACGGCCAGTCGGAGACTGCGTCCGAGCCGTCGCGCATGGCTTCGGTTTCGCGGTTGGGGCTGGCGACCGAACCGGAGTCCAGGTGGTCGCGGCCAATCACCACCGGTGCCGACAGCTCGCCGCTGCGCACCATCTCGTTGAACGCCAGACCCAGCTTGGCGCGCTGGCCCAGACCGACCCAGCAGATACGGGCGGGCAGACCCTGAAAGCTGATGCGCTCGCGGGCCATGTCCAGCCAGTTGTGCAGGTGTTCGTCGTCCGGGATCAGTTCCTTGACCTTGGCGTCGGTCTTGTAGATGTCCTGCGGGTCACCCGACAGCGCGGCCCAGCGGAACGGGCCGATGCCTCGGCAGAACAGTGGACGGATGTAGGCAGGCACGAAGCCTGGGAAATCGAAGGCGTCCTTGACGCCGACTTCCTTGGCCATCTGGCGGATGTTGTTGCCGTAGTCGAAGGTTGGAATACCGGCTTTCTGGAAGGCCAGCATGGCTTCGACGTGTTCGGCCATCGACTGTTTGGCAGCCTTGACCACGTTGGCCGGCTCGCTTACCGAGCGGGCGCGGTACTCGTCCCAGCTCCAGCCTTTTGGCAGGTAGCCGTTGAGCGGGTCATGGGCGCTGGTCTGGTCGGTGACCATGTCCGGGCGCACGCCACGACGGACCATTTCCGGCAGGATCTCGGCCGCGTTGCCGCACAGGGCGATGGAGATGGCCTTGCCTTCGGCGGTGTATTTGGCGATGCGGGCCAGCGCGTCATCCAGATCGGCGGCCTGTTCGTCGACGTAGCGGGTCTTGATACGGAAATCGATACGGCTCTGCTGGCATTCAATGTTCAGCGAGCAGGCTCCGGCCAGTGTCGCGGCCAGAGGCTGCGCGCCGCCCATGCCGCCGAGGCCTGCGGTCAGCACCCAGCGGCCCTTGAGGTTGCCGTCGTAATGCTGGCGACCGGCTTCGACGAAGGTTTCGTAGGTGCCTTGCACGATGCCCTGGCTGCCGATGTAGATCCAGCTGCCGGCGGTCATCTGGCCATACATTGCCAGGCCCTTGGCATCCAGTTCGTTGAAGTGTTCCCAGCTCGCCCAGTGCGGCACCAGGTTGGAGTTGGCGATCAGCACGCGCGGGGCATTGCTGTGGGTCTTGAACACGCCGACCGGCTTGCCGGATTGCACCAGCAGCGTCTCGTCGTCATTCAGGTGGGTGAGGCTTTCGACGATCTGGTCGTAGCACTCCCAGTTGCGTGCCGCCCGGCCGATGCCGCCGTACACCACCAGTTCGTTGGGGTTCTCGGCGACTTCCGGGTCCAGGTTGTTCATCAGCATGCGCAACGGCGCTTCGGTCAGCCAGCTTTTGGCCGTCAGTTTCGTACCTCGTGCAGCACGTACCTCGCCTTCGCGGTGGCGGGTCCAGTCCTGCTTCAGGTCTTGATTCTCGGTCACACGTTTATCGGTCACAAAAAAGTCCTCGGCGATCATTCCAAACCAGCCCGCAAAGGGCGCTCACATTCATCTGGCAGAACCAGTCTGCCGACTTGTCTCTACTCGTATATACAAGCATATGCAATCTGAAGGCCAACTTGAATTGACGACCTGTACCGTCGCGCCGATGCCCGGTTTGAAAGGGCTTTGGAGAGGGCATGGATGACGGGATATTTTCCTGCCCCATACCGAACCTGTTACCTGAAACGTTTCCTGCGCTGTTTTGGGGCGGTGGGTAACAGAATGATACACAGCAGGTGGGGCGCCTGTGGAACCTGATTTCTCGATAACTGTTCTGCAGATTTTCGTTTGTGGAGGGGTTGGCGAAGCGGCTTAATCTGCCTGGTTTGATGAGGGCATCAGGCTGCGTGACAGAGACGGCGCAACAAGAACGCCAGACGCTGGCAAAGGACGTGTTCATGGCCGCACAGGCTCACTCGCCACAGCTACATCATGTGTTCGGTCTTCATCGCACCTGGACGCAACGCTACGTTTTCAACAACCTGAACGCTCTGCTGAACGGGCCGCCGAATCTCTCGCCTGACAGACTGCTGCGCTCGCTTGCGCGGTATCGGGGCGGCTATTGCCATGAACTGAACTCGGCATTCAAGGCGCATCTGGAACGTCAGGGCATCGAGGCGACGCCGTATCTGGCGCGGGTGGTCTACCGCACCGGTGACCGGGTTTTGCCGCCTACGCATCTCTACCTTCTGACGCAGGTCGCAGGCCGGGTGCTGCTGTGCGATACCGGCTTTGGCAACGGCCTGCTCTGGCCCATTGAACTGGACACCGAGAGCGCGCGGCCGCAGAACACCCTGGCGTTTCAGGTGCGTCCTTCGCAGAGCGGCAGAGGGTTGTGGATCAGTGAGCAGGGTCAGTGGGACGAGTTGTACCGGCTGGGCGATGAGCCTTCGCGGCAGGCACACATCGACACGGCCAACCACTATTCGGCTACTTCGCCCGACTCCATTTTCTGTCGCAACCTGGTATTGACCCGTTACACCCGCGGTGGGCGAAGACGCCTGTTGAATCTGCGTTACGTGAATGAAACGCAGCAGACGGTGTTACTGGATTCGCGCTCGGCGTTCGATAGCTGCCTGCAAGGTCAGTTCGATGTCAGGCCCACAGCGGCCGAAGCCGGGCGTCTGTTCGAGATTGCCCGCAGTGCCGCTCGCCCGGCCGCATAGCGAATAACTGCAAGTGAATAACTGGGCGTACTTATTTAAAAACTAGCACCCGTACGCCGTGCTGTTTACCCATCATGCGTGTTGATCCTGTTTTCGGAGCGCATGATGAAAGACGCTGGTTTTTCAACCGCCCATGGCGGAATGGTTATTTGGGCAGCCTTGATTGCCTCGTCGTTTTTTGCCGCCGGCTATGTGAGCCAGGCGGTTGATCCGGTGTTGCTGACCGGGCTGCGCCTGTTGTTTTCGGCGCTGCTTTTTCTGCCGATTCTGTTGGTGAAGGGCAACCTGTCGATGAACATCACACGGCTGCGTTGCCACTGTGTGCTGGGGTTGCTGCTGGCGGTCTATTTCGGCTCGCTGTTCGAAGCCCTGCGCTATACGTCGGCCGTGCACACCGCAACGCTGTACACACTGGTGCCGCTGATGACGCTGTGCTTCGAGGTGGCGCTGATGCACGGGATGATTCTCAAGGGGCGGGTGTTCCCGATGCTGACCGCTGCCGTGGGCGCTGTATTGCTGATCGTGGCAGGTTCGCACGCGGATGCGACGCCGTCGCTGTACGCGCTGGTGGTCTACGGTGTGGGCTGTCTGGCGATGGCGCTTTATTCACCGCTGAGTCAGCGCTACAAGCTCAAGGCGCTGAGCGACACCAGCCCGGTCGCGATGACCTTCTGGAACATGCTGTTTGGCGCGCTCTTTCTGCTGCTGATTGCCGCTGCAACCGGAGGCTGGCGCACCGGGACGGAGCTCATGGCGATCGATGTCTTCTGGCTGTTTTACCTGGCGTTGTTCGGCACACTCGGAACGTTCTGGCTGTTGCACCGCGCGATTGGGGTCATCGGGTCTTCGACCGTGATTTCCTACGTCTACCTGAGCACGCTGTTCGTCACCCTGTCTCGCTGGTATCTGGGGGAGCAGCCGGTATCAATGGGGGTTACCGGCGCTTTGCTGGTCCTGCTCGGCATGGTTGCGCTGGTGCTCAAGAGCCGCCAGCGCAAGCTTGCCACGGTCTGATGTCAGCCCGCTTTGACGAAGGCTGGCTGCCAGCCTTCGAACTCGCTCTCCAGATAGGCGGCCACTCTGAGCAGTTGTTCTTCCTGCCAGTGGGGCGCGACGATCTGAATACCGATCGGCATGCCGTTTTGCGGATCGTGGCCGCACTTGATGACCGCTGCCGGTGACCCCGACAGACTGAAGGGAAAGACGAAGGCGTAGCGGCCCCGATCCTCGAGGGATTCTCCGTGGGCAAAGGCGACATCGCCGTACACCGGGGAAATGAACAGGTCGTAGTCGTTGAAGAACCGCGCAAGCTGGTGACGGAAGGTGTCAATCATGACCCAGTCACGCTTCAGCTCTTCAGTGCTCAGCTCGACGCTACGGCTCATTTCCAGCAATTGTGCGGTTGCCTTGGTGAACTGGTCCTTGCCGATGGCAGCGAACAGCGCTTCCCACCCTTTGCCGCCGTCGCCACCGGTGATAAAGACCCGCCACAACACGTCGCAAGCCTCTTCGAGCAGGGGCGGCCTTGCGTCTTCCACTGCGCTGACCGCGTTGTTCAGGCGTCTGGCAACCGCGTCCAGCACGCTCTGGACGGCCGGTGTCACCCGGGCGACTGACGATTTGCCCGATACTGCGATTCGCAGGTCCTGCAAAGGTTTGCCGGGTGCAAAGGGCACGTCCACGGTGTCCGGGTCCTTCTGGTCGGCACCGCTGATGAGTTTGCCCAGCACCCTCAGGTCATCGACGTACCTGCCCATGACGCCGAAGGCCGAAGTCATGTGGAACAGGCCTGAGCGTTCGTTGGGGTATTGCCCGCTCAGCGGGACGCGACCCTGCGTCAGTTTCAGGCCGCATATGCCGTTGAAATGCGCCGGAATACGCACGCTGCCGCAAGCGTCGGAGGCCAGACCTGCCGGTGACAGACCCGCAGCGATTGCCGCCGCTTCGCCGCCACTGCTGCCGCCTGCGGTACGGCTTGAGTCGTACGGGTTGAGCGTGCGCCCGTACAGCAGGTTCTCGGTCTCGAAGGCCATGCACAGCTCTGGCACGTTGGTGATGCCGAGAATGATCGCTCCGGCTTTTCTCAAGCGGGCCACGGCGGTGGCGTCCACGGTGCTGGGTTCGTTACGCCACTGCTCCACGCCCCGCGACATGCGAAAGCCCTTTACGTGGCACACGTCCTTGATGGTGATCGGGATGCCATGCAACGGCCCGCTGAACTGCCCTTTGCGTGCCTTGGCGTCCGCCTCTTCGGCCTGTCGGAACAGGCTCTCGCGCTGCTCCAGCAGAATGAGCGCGTTGATCTGTGGATTGCGTTCCTCGATGCGCTGCAGGTAGAAGTCGACCAGCGAAACGCTGGTCAACACTCTGCGCCGGATCAGGCTGGCCATTTCTTCGAGCGTCAACTCGTCCGGTTTAAGCATGCTTGAGTCCTTTCTTGCTGCCGAGCCATTTGTTCGGGATCTGGTACATGTTGCGCACCACCAGCGAAAACACCTTCACGAACAGCTTCGGCTTGGCGGCAATCACTTCCAGTGATTCCTCGATCATCTTGAGGACGTGTTCCAGCGCCTCGGGCGTGATGTTCAGCGGCGGGTAGAACCTGAGCACCGGATGCTCGGCCTTTTCGTTCATCGAGTGCCCGGCGTGTACGCCACGTTTGCCCAGTTCCATGCTCATCAAGGCTTCGTACACCGAGCCCCGCAGGCGCAGACCGGTCATCAGGCCGACGCCCGGCACGTCTTCGATGATCTGCGGGAAGCGCGAAGCCAGCCGTTGCAGACCGTTACGCAACAGGCCGCCGTTGATCCGCGACAGCTCGACCAGATTGTGCTGCTGGATGTAATCAATGGCGGCCAATGCCGCAGAGCAGGCCAGTGGATGGCCGCCGGTGGTGCGGTTGTCCGGTTCGATGTCGTCGAGCGGAAAACGGTTGGTCAGGGCCTGGCTGTAAACGGCACAAGCAAAGGAGGTGTAGCCGCCGGTCAGACCTTTGGACAGGATCATGATGTCCGGCACCACATCGTCGTATTGAACCGCGAACCACTTGCCGCAGCGTCCGAACCCGGTCTGGATTTCGTCGGCGATGAGCAGGGTCTGGGTCGCATCGCACAGCGCGCGGATGTTGGCCATGTAACCGACGGGCGGAACCTGCAAGTGCGCGCCGCCCAGAATCGGCTCGACGTAAATGGCGCAGACACCCTCGCCAACAGCCTTTTGCAGCGCTGCGAAATCGCCATACGGCACGTAGGTAACTTCTTCGGAATAGGTGCCGTAGCTGCTGTGGTGTTGTTGCTGACCCAGAATGCTCATGGCGGCCAGGGTTTTGCCGTGATAGGAATCGGTCATCACGACAATGCCGCGCCGATGCTTCTGGACCTGCAGCACGTAGCGCATGGTCTGCTCGATGGCTTCGGCGCCCGACACCATGTAGCGCACCTCGCCCCAGTCACCGGGAATCAAGTGGCGCAGGCGTTCCGACAAGACAGCCTGCGTCGGGTGTTCACGACCCTCCGGCACCCACGCCAGCTCGCTCAATTGCGCCTGCACACGCTCGCGCACGGTCGGGTTGCGATGGCCGACGATGAACACACCATAGCTGCATGCACAGTCGATGAATTGCTTGCCGGTGTGGTCCGTGACGTAAATGCCGTCAGTGCTCTTTTCCACCGAGGTCTTGCCGATGCGATAGAGCTTGGCGGCCGAGGCGCTCCAGAACTGTTCGCAGTCGTCCAGCAGTTGTTCACGCGGCATGGTTGAGGACATGTCTGAAAGTCTCCTTGATACGTTGGCCGGCGCGTTCGACAGGCAGGGATCTGGCGGTAACAGGGCAGCGCAACACCAGCGCACTGCCGCGTGCCGGGCTTGCGTATACACCGTTCTGGTACAGGGCTTCGCGCAGTTGCGCTTCGTTGCGACCGTGCAGCGGCACGCTGACCCAGCCACCCAGCGCGGTTGCGCCAAGGTCTGTCAGTACGCCGGCCAGCAACTGACCGTTGTGCGTACAGCGCTGAGGCGAGTTATGGGTGTGCAGGTAATCGAGCGTGGTCAGGGCTGCGACGCAGGCCATCGGGTTGCCGGCCGTGGTGCTGCCATGTTTGGCGGGCGTGCTGCGGCCATAGACCTTGTAGGCCATTTCTTCGCTGCAGGTGTAGGTGCCGATCGGCACTGCGCTGCCGCCCAGCGGACCGCCCAATACGGCGATGTCCGGGGTGTTGGTGTACTGCTGGAAGCCGGACAGGGTGCCCAGGCTGCCCAGGCAGGTGGCGACGTCCATGGCGATGACCGGCGCTTTCGCGTCACCGGCAGCGGCATACAGGCGGTCAAGCAAGGGCTGCTCGATCAGACGCAGAACGCCCTTTTCGTCGGTGATGACACTGGTGTGGCAGACCGCGAAGCAGTCGTTCCAGTCGATTTTTGCCAGATCGTCGGCATGGCTGACGGCAACGCGCTTGAAGCCCAGCAGTCGCTGGATTTCGCTGTAGCGATCGGGCTGAGTGAGGCTGCGGCCGTAGGTCAGCGCGCCGTAATCGCCGCCCTTGATGAACACCAGCGTATTGCGACGAGGATTCAGCCCCTTGCACAGCTTCAATGCACCTTCGAAGGCTTCGTCACCCGAACTGCAGACATAGGAGCTGACCAGCGGATCCGGCAGCAGTCCGGCGAGGCGGCGGCACAGGGCGATCAGGGGTTCGGACATCAGGACCCGGTTGGACAGCCCCATGATTTCTGCCTGGGCTTTGACGGCATCGATGACTTCCGGCACCTGAAAGCCGAAACCGCCCGACAGGTCGATGATTTCCTGGCCTTCGGCATCTGTGTAGGTCTCGTAGAGTCCGGCCACAATTGTTTTTTTAGTGTTTTTCATAGGGGCTCTCAGCGATAGCTCAAGGCGTTGAAGATGCGACGGCGGTCGTCGACGACGGCCTGGCGTCCGTGCATGACCCGGCGGTTGTCGATCATCACCATGTCGTTGTCGCGCCAGCCGACCGGGTAGGTCAGGGCGGTCGAAACCTCTTCGATCTCGGTCAGGAACTGCTCGGGAATGGCGTCGCCCGAGACGGTGTCGATGATCGGCTTCTCGTAGTTGAACGACGGACCGAGGATGCTGTTGGCGAACGCCGGTCGCTGGCTGATCGGCGAAACCGGAATGGCCGGTGTGGAAAAGGCGTAATGAATCGAGTCGTCGCTGGTGTTGAAGGTGATGCGCGTCTGCGGGTCATTGCCGACGATCTGCATCAGGTCATCCGGCGTGACGAGGCTCGGATCGTTCTTGTCGGCCGAGTAGTGGCAGACCAGACGACGCCATTTGTCTGCACTGACCGTACGGCTGTAACGAATCGGGTTGTTCTCGAAAAAGGCCCGGCATTCGGCCGACAAGGCGCGCAGCACGGCTTCACCGTCGCAGAGCGTGGTCTGTGAACCCTGACGCGGCGCTTCCTGACAGTAGAACCAAGTGATGTCCGGCCAGAACGGAGAGTTGCCGTTCTCGCAGTGCAAACCGATTTCCTGAGTCCCGGCATCGACCAACTGCGCGGCACCGCCGACCATCGTGCGCGCCGGGTCCAGGCTCAGGCGCGAACTGTTGTTCTTCACGAACTGGCTGAAGGTTTCGGCCTCATGAATACAGTCACGCATGAGCACCACGCCATAGGTCCCCAGCAACTCGTAAAGCGCCTGGGTCGTCAGCGTGGCGAATTGCGCGGGTTCGATCACCGCGAATTCGGGGTTGTCAGAGCGAGAGGCAGGCATGTTCATCGGCAGAAGTCCTTTGCATGGATGGAGAAAAACGGTGCGCGAACGCTTCAGCAATCTCGGCGCGTCTGGGGCGACCGGTCACGGTGTACAGTTGTTCGAGCAGGGGATTGGCGAGGTCCAGCAGCCAGAGCTTGCTGGGGCGTTCCACGTCGGAGAAACGTTTGGTCGACCACTGCGCCAGGTCGCTGCGATCCGGCTGCGACTCGACGCACAGCAGGGCGATCAGGCCGTGGTCTTCGTCCAGAAAAACCGCCGCGTCGCGAACGCCGTCGTATTTGCGGTATTCCAGTTCGACCTGCTCCGGGCTCACGTTGCGGCCGTTGGCCAGGCAGATCACATTCTTCTTGCGACCGTGGACATACAGATAACCGTCACTGTCCAGTGCACCCAGGTCGCCGGTGTCCATCCAGCCATCGGCACTCATGGCGCAGGCGCTCGGGTCCGTGCCGGAATAACCGCTGAACAGCGACGTGCTTTTGACTTCGATGGTCTTGTCGAGGCCGATGCGAACCTGAACGTGTGGCAACGGCTTGCCCACGCTGCCCAGGCGTTGCTGTTCGGCAGTGTTCACGCTCACCACCGAAGCATTTTCGGACAGCCCGTAGCCCTGGAACACCGACACACCCTGTGCTTCAAGGGCGCGCAGGATCTCGACATCGACCGCTGCACCGCCGCAGGTGATGTGCACCTGTTCGGTGAGGTAAGTGGCCAGACTCCGAGCGATCTCCCGGTCTTCCTGGAGCCTGCGCAGAAACTCGTTGAGCATGACCGGCGGCACCGTCAGCGCGGTGGGTTTCACCCGTTGAATCCAGTCGGTCAGGCGCGCAGGCGATGCGCCCGGTTCGCCCAGCAACGGCTCATTGGGCGGCAGAAAATGAATCGTCCCGCCTGCCAGAAGCGGCAGATAGGAGGCAGTGACCTGTTCCAGCAGCAGGCTCAAGGGCACCAGCGACAGGTAACGCAGGTGGGCGTTGGCCGGCATTCTGAAACGCAGCGAGTTCAGCACCTGGCCAATCGCGGCGCAGGACAGTCGAACGCCTTTGGGACTGCTGGTGGTACCTGAGGTGTGAATGATCTTGCAGATCCAGTCGTGCTCGACAGCTGTCTGTGCCAGTGGCTGGGGTATGACCGGTGAGTCCAGGTGCCGGACCTTGCTGGCGGGCAGGTCCAGAAGCCAGCGCTCGGTGAGCGTTTTCTGACCGGCCGAGTCCACGAGAAAACCGTCGCAATGCGCTGCCAGGTTTTCTGCCTGGACCTGACTGAAGGCTAGGGGCAGCGGCAAAGAAGTTATGCCTGCGAACAGACACGCCAGATCGGCGATCAGCCACTGACTGGAGTTGCGCGTGACGATGCCGATCACCACCTGATCGTTCGGCATCTTCGGCTGGAAGCGGTGCTGCAACTCTGCAGCCAGGGCAAATGCCTGTTGGCGCAGTTCGCGGTAGGTGAGGGATCTGGCGGTGTCGCCATGGTCTACCGCGCAGACTCTCTCGCCGTGAACCTGCAGGGCGGAGCGTAACTGGGCAATCAGGTTGGCGCTCATTGCGTCACCCTCGCTTGTACAGGAAGGTGATTGAACAGCGTGCCCAAGGTCATGGCCGCGAAGCGCGAGCGCTGAGGATCGACCTTGATGAACCCGGTGATCGGGCGTTTGGCGTAGTAGGAGCCCCAGTTCTTGCCGCCGTCTTCGGAAAGAAGCGTAGGGTCGGCGGTCAGCAGCGGTTCGAAGACAATCTGGCAGCTTTCCATCATTTCCCGCACGCGCGGGGTCACGGTGCACAGCAGGTACTGCGCGCCCATGCACCAGGCCAGCAACGGAATCATGTTGACCATGATCACGCCGGCCGTGACGTGGTGCGAGACCAGGCTGCCGATTTCAACAATCGAGGAACGGTCGATCTGCTGCCCGTGACGTTCGGACAGAATTTCATGAATGGGGCGGGACAGGTACTGTTCGGAAAACAGTGTGCGGTGATCGCCGAAGGTAATTCCGGCGCATGACATAATTCTTTCATCTTCGTCCTGAGTGAGGGCGAAATACTGTGGGTTGGGTTCTATGGTGGCTTTATATGATGACTGAAATTTACTCTTAACTATTTCGACAGCCTGCTTCCACAGCGGTGATTCACAGTCGGTCACGCGTATAAGCATGATGGCATCTCCATTGTTTGTGATGATCCTGAAACGTGCTGCGAATGTATTTGGGAAAATTCCTACACACCATTTAAAAAACAAAAACGGTCTGTTAATATCTAAATAGCTGGGTACTCTACGAGCACATTGGACTTCTGGAATATATGGATATGCTTAAAAGCAATATGCTCAGAAAGTTGGATATGCAGGACTTGTTGATTTTCATTTCGGTTTACGAAAGCTCCAGCGTCACCGAGGTCTCCGAGTCCCTGTTTGTTAGCCAATCCACTGTCAGCTACTGCCTGAAGAAGCTGCGCAACAGCTTTGAAGACGAGTTGTTTATCAATACCCGCAGTGGTATGCGACCCACCTATAAAGCCACGACCATGTACAGCCATGTATTAAAGATCGTGGAAAGTATCAATGTGTGTTATTCCGGTGCTGCGCTGTTGTCGCCGCCTCAGAAAGATGTCATTTACAATGTTTGTGCGCCTGAGTATTTCGAACTTCTTATCTTGCCCGGTTTGTTGAAGTTGTTTTCTTTCAACGAAGTTCCCGTCACGTTGAATGTTCAAAAAATCAATCGCGACATTCCGGTTAAAGAGTTGAACGGTGGCACGCTGGATCTGGTTATTTGTTTTGGTCCCAATTATCACCGCGGCGGCGGCGGACTGAAATCCCAGATACTGTTGGATGATGATTTAGTGTGTGTGGTGGATCGCAACTTCATGCCACCCGAAACGGGTTTCGAACTTGAAACCTTCGTGGCGCGCAGGCACGTCTACCCGACGCCCTGGACGTCTGAAACCAACATGGTAGACGGCTGGCTGAGCAAGCAGGGCAGCAGCCGGCAGATCGTGGCCAAGGCCAACAGCTATGGGGCAGCCCTGCACATGATCGCCGGTTCCGACGTGGTGGTGACCCTGCCCAGGCGTGTGGCGCAATTAATCGTTAATGATGATATTCATTTTTCAACAGATGCGCCGACAGGCTTGCCGACATTTACGCTGGACATGGTCTGGAGTGAGAGCGCCGATCAGGACCCTTCCAACTCGTGGATCAGGGAACAGGTGGTCAAGGCGTGTATGGAATACACGGTTTAGATGATGTTCGGTCAGGTCTGATTCTGGCTGAGGGCCGTGTTGTCTTTTGAGTGTCACACAGCGCCGTTTATATTCACGTGACGAGTAACGGCGCTGTATTGTTGCATCAGGGAATAGGGTCTATTTCATTATCGGTAACTATCAATAGATTGTCTGACAAAATTAGCCTCAGATGACTTTCACTGCCCGCCCTATGAATTGAATCGGCCCGGTTGGTTTGCCGATTGACGAGCCGGTGGACTGTTCCAGCGTCAGTTCAAACAACTGGTTGGGTTGCAGGGGCGGCAGTTTATCGAGCGCGATGTTCAGGCTTTGCCCTGGCTTGACCAGCCCCAACGACACCGGTCCCTGCCAGTCGTCACCCTTGGTCCAGAACTCCAGCGCCTTGTCAGCCGGTACTTCGAACGCGCCCAGCGGGATGAGCTGGATTTCCTGCCGATTGCTGGCCTGCACGACCCAGCCGGGTGATTTGTCCTGAGGTCCGACGAGTACCACCAGATAGGAAGGTGGCGCCGGATCGCGGGTCAGCAGCGTCATGCCCAGCACCAGCGAGGCTGCGATGCCTGCACCGGCCAGCCCGCGCCAGATCGCCAGATTGTCCCACCAGCGCACGCGCTGTTCAGGCTGTGCCTTGGGCGCCGCCCGATCCACCAGGTTGCGTTCGATCCGCTCCCACAGGCCGGGTGATGGCTTGACCGGTTCCGCCAGCTCGGTCAACGGCAGCAGGCGCTGATCCCAGGCGTCTATTGCTGCCTGCAGTTCCGGTTCGTGAGGCAGACGACGTTGTACGTCGAGCCTCTGTTCGGCCGACAGCGTGCCGAGCACATACTCGCCTGCCAGCTCGTGAATATTCTTGTCCGAAGGTTGGGTCATCCCATGCACTCCCGCAAAGCCGTCAGGCTGCGCTTGATCCAGGCTTTGACCGTACCCAGTGGCGCGCCGATTTTCTGCGCGATTTCCTGATGCGAATAACCGTCTACATACGCGTGAAACACGCAGTTGCGCCGTACCGGCTCAAGCTGCTCCAGGCACGCCGTGATGCGTCCCGGATTGACACGCCAATCGAAGGCATCGCCGGTTTCCTGCCAGCCTTCCAGCGTCGCCTGCTCATGATGATCTTCGCTGTCGTCATCCTCAACCCGGACTTCCCGCGCCGTATTGCGCAGGTGGTTGAGTGCAAGATGCCGGGTCACGCTGAATATCCAGCCGCGTGCCGAACCGCGTGATGCATCGAAACTGGCCGCACGGGTCCAGATTTTCAGAAACGCGTCATGCACGATGTCCTCGGCCAGCTCCCGGTCGCGAACCAGTCGCACGACCACACCGAGCAGCCGTGCGCTTTCCTGTTCATAAAGACGCTGCAGGGCCTGCCGCTCACCGCGGGCGCAGGCTTGCAACGTACCTTCGTAATCAAAGAGAGATTCGTGTGAGGACAAGGTAATCCGCCATCGATGGACTAATGCCTCGTTGATATCACGAGGACCCGCGCAGCAGCATAGCTCAATGACTGCGCGGTGCCCGATTGCCTGGCTGTATCAGTTGGCAGCCCAGAACAGGTAGTCAGCCTGGTACTTGACCACTTCCTTGGCGCCCTTGTTGCTGGCTGCGCACGCGGTGGTCGGTGCCACGCCGCCTTTCAGCGCGGTGCGCTGGATGTAGGCAACACCGGTCATGGCGCCTTTGCCTTCTGCCGGGTTGGCCTTGACCAACTGGTACGGCAGGTTGCCTGCGCTCGAAGGTGCAACAGCGACCTGAGTGCCGGTCACTTTCGAACCGTCTTTGGCTTCCCAGGTGGCAGGCGGGCCGTAGTAGGTGCCGACCTGCTTGCCGCTCTTGTCATTGAGTACGGCCTTGGGACCGACGAACGCCCATTCCATTTCGTTGGGCATGTTGGCTTTTGCGCGGCACTCGTAGGTGATTTCGCCGACCCCGGTGGTTTGCATGCTGATCTTGTGGCCGGCCGGAACCCGAACGCTTTCGGGCAGATCGGTCTGGGCCAGGGCGACGGACGACAGGCAAGTGAAAGCCAGGGTACTACCTGCAAGGCAGAGCAAGCGTTTTGCGTTCATGCAGAAATCTCCAGATTATTTAACCGCGCTCAGCAACTCGAAGTGGCTGCTGTATGTACTACCCGCCAAGAAACAATCTGGATGCAGTGATTTGAAAATATTTTTTCAGGGCCGGCTGAAGCGGCTGCGCAACACGATAATGCCGGCGATTGCCGCAATGCCCGAACCGATCAGCACGCCGACTTTCACCTCGTCGATCAGGTGCTGCTGACCGGGGAATGCCAGGTTGCCGATGAACAGACTCATGGTGAAACCGATGCCGCACAGGATCGCCACGCCATACAGCTGCACCCAGTTGCTGCCCTCCGGCAACACCGCGAGCCCTGAACGAATCGCCAGCACGGCGGCGAGGAACACGCCGATCTGCTTGCCCACGAACAGCCCCAGCGCAACACCGAGCGGCACCGGATCAACGAGGTTTTCCACCGTGATACCGGCCAGCGAAACACCCGCGTTGGCAAAGCCGAAGATCGGCACCACGGCGAACGCGACCCAGTAATGCATCTTCTCTTCAAGGAACAGCAGCGGCGAGCGCGCCTCTTCCTCGGGCTTGCCCATCGGGATGCACAACGCCAGCGCGACGCCTGCCAGCGTGGCGTGAACGCCAGACTGCAACACGAAGAACCACAACAGTGCGCCCAGCAGCAGATAAGGCAGCAGGCGACGAACGTTGAGTCTGTTCATCACGATCAACACCGCCAGCGTGGCGAAGGCGGCGCCCAGCATCGGCAGGTTCAGGCCGGAACTGTAGAAGAACGCAATGATGGTGACTGCGCCCAGGTCATCGAGAATCGCCAGTGCGGCGAGAAACACCTTCAGCGAGGTCGGCACCCGATTGCCCAGCAGCGATAGCACGCCCAGAGCAAAGGCGATGTCGGTGGCCGCAGGAATCGCCCAGCCGCTCATCGTCTGCGGGTTGCCCCAGTTAATGGCGATGTAGATCAGCGCCGGGATCAGCATTCCGCCTGCTGCTGCAAAGCCGGGCAGGGCGCGCTGACCCCAGGTCGAGAGCCCGCCCGCCAGCACTTCGCGTTTGATTTCCAGGCCGACCATCAGGAAGAAGATTGCCATCAGGCCATCGTTGATCCACAACTCGACCGACAGACCCAGCCATACGCTGTGCAGAATCGAAAAATAACCGGCGGAAAGTGGCGAGTTGGCGACGATCAGAGCGGCCAGTGCTGCGAGCATCAACACGATGCCGCCTGCCGATTCGGAGGCGAGGAAGCTGGCGAGGATGGCGACGGCTCTGGGTGTTTCCTTGACAGGGAATTGAGTCATGGTCGTCCTTGAACGAGAAGCTGATTTTTAGGGGGCGTCCAGCATACCGTCATTGCCAATGGCGTTCAGCTCAATCAGGCAGCACCGACTGGCGCCTGAGGATTGCAGCTCGATTTCCGTGAGTCCGCCCGTCGTGTCCACTTGAGCGCAGTCGTGTTTGCCGAGGATTTCCCAGGGCTGGCCACTGACGCTCAGCGCAATCTGCTCGGCCATGCTGAACAGCACGAAGGTGCTGGCTGAACTGAACAGCCTTTGCGGCTGGCGTACGTCGATCCACTGCAGGCGGGCGTTGTACCGATGTGCAGCGTAGATCAGGTTGAAGTCCCGGATCGGTCCGTCGAGCAACGTGCACTCGACTTGACTGTCGCCGCTGAACGCGAACGGGTCGGATGGCAGCAGCGGGCGGCTGTCGATGCCGTCAACCGACAGCGTCATGCCCGCGCCCTGCAGCACGGTGATAATCCGCTGATAACCGGCAAACACTGAAAAACCACCCGAATTCTCGATGTCGGCGATCGACAGGCGCCAGCCGAAACCGTCCAGATCGTGACCTGCATCGCGGGCGATTTCTTCAGTGCTGCCACCGCCGTTCTTCCACGGCATGCGTGGATAATCGACGGCGCGCAGAATTCGGGTCTGGGTCATTTGGTGAAACGTCCTTCAAGGCGATGACGGGAGCCGGGGTGGATCAGACGTGCGGCGGTCACCGGCTGGCGGCCTGACCAGGTGCGACGACGAATCAGCAGGCAGGGTTCGCCCGCGTCGATCTGCAACAGCTTGCACTCGTCAGCTTCGGCCAGAATCGCCTCGACCACATGTTCACCTTCGGTCAGCGGTGCGACCTGCGACAGGTAGGCATAAGGCGTTTGTTGAGTGAAATCCTGCTTGAGGTAATCCGGTGCGACCAGGGCGTTCACGAAGCGGTCTTCGATCTGCACGGCAATGTCGTTTTCGTAGTGCACGATCAACGAGTGGAACACCCGCTGACCCTCGCGCATGTCCAGCGCCAACGCACGCTCGGAGCCTGCCGCTTCTTCCTTGAGGACGATGACCTTGCAGGAATGACGATGGCCTCGTGCGGCGATCTCGTCAGCGATATTGTGGACTTCGAACAGCGCCGACTGGCTCTTGGGTTCGGCCACGAACGTGCCGACACCCTGCATGCGCACCAGCAGGCCTTCGGCCGTCAGCTCGCGCAGGGCGCGGTTGATGGTCATGCGGCTGAAACCCAGCTGCGTCACCAGCTCGCTTTCCGACGGCACACGATGATGCGGCGGCCACGTGCCGTTCTGGATCTGCAGGGCGATCATGTGTTTGACGCGGGCGTACAAGGGTGCGGGACTTTCGCCCATCTGGGCTGCCAGTGAGGAAGAGGCGGGCGGCGTCGGCACGTGTGTGTCCTTGTTATCGAGATGATTCAGGCGCTCAAGCTAACCATTAAGCGATGGCACGGCAAGTTTGCCGACGGTTTACCGGATCGCCAAACGTCTGTATATGTATATACAAATTACAGTGATGGGGTATGAAGTCAATGTCAGCCTTCTTTGCCGAGCGCGCGTTACTCCCTGACGGCTGGGCCAGCGATGTGCGTCTGGAGGTCAGTCCCGAGGGAACGTTGACGCAGATTCAGGTCAATGCTGATCGGCAGGGCGCGGAAGTGGTCAGCGGCCCGTTGCTGCCCGGCATGCCGAACCTGCACTCGCACGCTTTCCAGCGCGCCATGGCCGGGCTCGCGGAAGTGGCGGGCAACCCGAATGACAGCTTCTGGACCTGGCGCGACCTCATGTACCGTCTGGTCGGGCGTGTCACGCCTCAGCAACTGGGTGTCATTGCCCGCCAGCTGTACATCGAGATGCTCAAGGGCGGCTATACCTCGGTCGCTGAGTTTCATTACGTGCATCAGGACCTGACCGGCAAGCCTTACGCCGATCCCGCCGAGCTGGCGGTACAGATCAGCCAGGCGGCGAGTTCGGTCGGCATCGGTCTGACGCTGTTGCCGGTGCTCTACAGCCATTCAGGTTTTGGCGGGCAGGCACCGAACGAGGGACAGCGTCGATTTATCCACAGCACCGAGAGTTATCTGGACCTGCAGGCGCGTCTGCAGCCGATTCTGGCAAGCCAGTCGTCGCAACGACTGGGCCTGTGCTTTCACTCGTTACGCGCCGTCACGCCGGAGCAGATCAGCGCAGTGCTGGCCGCCAGTGACCCGCATTGCCCGGTGCATATCCACATTGCCGAGCAGCAGAAGGAAGTCGCCGACTGCCTGAGCTGGAGCGGTCGGCGACCCTTGCAGTGGTTGTATGAAAACACGCCTGTGGATAACCGCTGGTGTCTGGTGCATGCGACCCACGCCGAGCCTGATGAAGTGGCGCTCATGGCGAACAGCGGTGCGGTGGCCGGTTTGTGCCTGACCACCGAAGCGAATCTGGGCGACGGCATTTTCCCCGCTGTGGATTACATCGCTCAGGGCGGGCGCTGGGGCATCGGCTCGGACAGCCATGTGTCGCTCAGCGTGGTCGAAGAACTGCGCTGGCTGGAGTACGGCCAGCGACTGCGCGACCAACGCCGAAACCGGTTGTATCGCAGCGATCAGCCAATGGTTGGACGCACCCTGATGGACGCCGCGCTCGCGGGCGGTGCGCAGGCGCTGGGTCAGGAGATCGGTGCGCTTGAAGTTGGCAAACGTGCCGACTGGCTGGTGCTGGACGGCAACGATCCGTACATCGCGACCGCGACTGGCGACGCCATTCTGAACCGCTGGTTGTTCGCGGGCGGTGATCATCAGATTCGCGACGTGGCTGTCGCCGGACGCTGGGTGATTCGTGAGGGCCGACATGTTGATGAAGAGCAGAGCGCGCGGGAGTTTGCACAAGTATTGAAGGCGTTGCTGGGCTAACCAATGAAGCCTTTAATCGACGCAAGTCTCATGGGAGGCCCCACCACGTCTTCGACGTGACGCTGTCGCGCAGCAAACACCGGACCGTGGGAGGCGGCTTGCCGGCGATGAACGATGACGCGATTTTCCTGACATACCGCGTCGACTGCAT
>Ga0065712_10067830_pt1 | contig 27610 bp, 30 predicted proteins | sample MisRhiReplicate1_FD_59099 | JGI IMG/M metagenome (GOLD analysis project Ga0065712, IMG submission 59099) | Miscanthus rhizosphere microbial communities from Kellogg Biological Station, MSU, sample Rhizosphere Soil Replicate 1: eDNA_1 v3... | ecosystem: Host-associated > Plants > Roots >...
GATGTCTTGACGGCTGACGCAGCGAAGGCTCCGGTATTGCTCTTTATGTGATTGGACAAAAAGTTCCGTAGCAGAGGTTATTGAATTAGCTGAAGCAGCGATTCATGGAGAGTTCAACATCGACTGTGAGTGCCCGTCGACTGACGTTTGGAAGGGAATAGCGGCAGGAAAAGATCGCAGTGCTCCTACGGAAATCAGATTGTTAGCTCGAGTTCATCATCAATGATTTGTTCGACAGGAATTTCTACGAGGCGGGCATAGGCGAGGAGGATAGCGAGCGGGGGCTCGTTCTTGTCGAGTTCGTACTTAGAAATAGTCGTATAGTGGATCAGATCTTGAACACCAAGTCGTTTAACCATCTCTCCTTGAGACACTCTTAAGCTGAGCCGGATTTGCAAGAGCTTCTTTGCAAGATGTTTCGGACGGGGCCGTGAGTGTCCCATGGTCAATTGGATTCGGTGAAAGAGGTTGAGCTGTGTGACAGTGTGAATGACTGGCGGCGTACCAAAAAGAAATTCAAGGCAAATTATCTAGTTGTAGCATTACCGGTAATCGAGGATTTGCGGATTGTATAGCTCGTCTGCGAACTCTGTGATAAAGGCTTCCGCCTGTTCTCTGTTGAATATAAACGCAGTATTGAAGTCTGTAGAGAACAGCCTCGGAATCCCTGATATATAACCTTGAAATGTCACTATTATTATTCCTGTCTCCGTTTCTCCGCCTGCCGCATCAATCCGCCGCAGTCGTTCCATCATTGCCTGATTGATTGCCTCAGCATAGAGTTCATCTGAATTTGGAATGCGACCGACCTCTAACAGGTGAACGTTGGTGCCACGAATAGCGAGCAAAGCCAATCCCGCTCCGTCAGTTCCTATTTCGGCATCTTCTGGCACATCCATTAACCAATCGAGCAGTTCATGTTTAGTCGTTGGCATTAGTTGCCTCCTTTTCTTCTCGCCGAAGAATTAACTCGAATTAATCTTGTTTTCGCGGTCCAACTCGCTTCGAGCCCACCTCAATAGGAGTAGCTATCTGCAAGTTGGACCGCGACTAGAAAACCTATTTGGCTTTGGCCTTCTCGATTAACGCGATCTCTTTAGCGAGCACGTCACGAAAGCGCGTGAGAATGGCAATAAGCAAATTGATCTTAGCTAGGGATCGGCGGCGCTCTCGCTTAGTGCCTAGAAAGAATTCAATCTGGACTCTGCGCCGACAGTCGGCAATGGTAAGCATGTTGTGACCCCACCTGTAGTCGCCTTCGTTGGAGGATTCAACCTCAGCGAAAATATGCGACGTATAGCCGGTTGAGACAGGCGAGAGGAATGAGCGCTTGCGAAGAGAGAAAACGTTTTTCATGTTAGCAACCTCGGAGGAAATGATTACGTGAACCTCTGGCTGTCCGCGCAAACGATTTGTAGTCTCGCGCTTGTTGAGACAGGGAGGCTGGATACGCCAAGAACGCGGCGTGTGGCTTCTTTGGTCCATGTATGCGCTTTAACTTTATGGACCAGGACCCGCGTAATCCTTTTTGTTAAGCGTAACCCCAACCGAGTAGCCGACAGCTACTTCCTCTCCCGGTGCAGGAGTTTGGTCGATAATCAATCCCGGTTGAACAGCCGGATCGTAACGTGTCGCCAAAAGACGAATGTTCAAGTTAGCGACATGAAGCTTCTTCTCGGCGTCTTCATAGGTCAGTCCCCTGAGCACTGGCACCTTGGTTTGAGCTGGTCTAGACCGGCGCTCACGTTGGACGTCAAGACGCAGCGTCAGAAGCGCAATTGCTGGCAAAACGACAGCCGACAAAACGACACACACAACCAGCAGCGTCACAAGAACTTTGATAAGTAACTTGCGTTCTCCTCGTAGGGTGTAACCAACGAGGACGCCAAGTAAAAATCTCATTACGGCGGTTTCCTTTTGGAGATTCTCGGTGAATCACCGCCTCGTTAACCGCCTCTTTTTTCTTATTGGTTGTGTTGAGAAATATTGGCTGAAGGAAAGCGTGAGGGAGAGGTGTAAAATTCGCGGATGATCAATAAGCGTCATCAGCATGCGGTGAAGAAGTGTTAGTATTAGGGTGCTTGTAAAATCGATTTTTCTGAGATTGTGATCTGCACTCGAATGGTCCAAATTTTTCTACTTTAGGCCGGTGCGAATTTGGGAGGAGTTCAGTTTCCACTTAGTTGCGCCCACGACATTGATTTGTTCCATGTGTAGAATTATGGACGCGCAACAATCCGTGAACATCGAAAAGCCAAGAAAACCTGAAACCAGCCTACGCGAGCCTAACAATGCCTACTTATAAGCAGCCCTACACCATCATGGGACTGAACGCCCTAGCAGTTATTGGACTGAGGGGATAATCAATGAATGGTCAACACGCCGAAAAGACTTTACAAGTTATACTACCTGTGAACTTAGCATTGAGACCCATGATTAGACTTGGTTCTCACTTAATTTTTGAAGTAATAGTCCGCGGGCAAAATGTTAAGGAATGCGAATTGGTTATTGAATCAGATGCGAACATCTTCACGGACGCTTATCAACGAATCCCTTTAGAATCAGTTCAAGATCTAGATCAACCGGTGGTCGTTGGCATTGAGCCAATTGCTATAACTGAAAAACCAGTTTATGTTTCAATCAAAGCAGTATCTAGCGGCGGCATAACTCAAACCGCTGGATTTTTTGTTCAGGTAGTTAGCTCAGAGGCTCAAGAAAATTAGGAGCGTAAAGATGGCTTCAAATTCAGAATACTCAAACCTGACGTACGCAGAGGCTGGTGTTGACGAGCCAAGAGAGCAGGAGGCACTCGGCACAAGAATGCTTCCTTGGTTCAAACGCACGTATGAATTTCGTAGAGGGATCGGCGCACCGATGTCCGGAATCGGGCATTTTGGAAATATTCTTGATCTCGGCGGCGATCGCGGCCTGGTGCTAGCTACAGATGGAGTCGGTACGAAAATATTTATCGCACAGCATATGCGGCGCTACGATACGGTAGGGATCGACTGTATCGCTAATAATGTAAATGATCTAATTTGTCTTGGCGCAGAGCCTATCGCCCTGCTGGATTACATAGCAATAAATGGTGTCGATGAAGAGGCCCTTGAAGGCATTGCAAAAGGCTTATGCTTAGGCGCCGAAAAAGCAGGAATCACTATCCCCGGTGGAGAAATTGCACAAATGCCGGAGATGTTCTCGCATGAGCAAGGAACCACGGCACTTGATCTCGTCGGAACCGCAGTAGGATTAGTGAGTTTAGGTGACGAATTCGATGAAGTCCCGCGCTTAGTTGATGGAGCGCGCGTATTGCCGGGGGATGTGATCATTGGTCTTGCTAGTTCTGGCTTACATAGCAACGGATACAGTTTGGTCCGTCGAGTCCTGCTTGATGACTCGCGCTTCGCATTGGACGAATACATCGACAGATTGGGTAGAACTTTGGGAGAAGAGCTTCTTGAACCGACGCACATTTACGTGAAGCCGGTCTTGGCTTTATTGAAAAAGGGTCATCCCATCCACGGTCTCGTGAATATCTCCGGGGGCGGTCTTTTGAATCTCTCAAGGCTTCCGGTGAATTGCTCCTACAACATTCATAATCTTCCGCCGATTCCTCCGATTTTCGAACTAATAAAAGAGACTGGCCGCCTGCCGGACGCGGTGGTCTTTGCCGCTCTCAATATGGGAATTGGGTTTTGCATAGTTTGCCCTTCGGCGTCAGCGGATATTCTATTGGATGAACTGCAAGCATACGGCGAGACAGCATCCGTTATCGGCACCGTGACCGGTGATCCCGGGGGCAAGGTCATTATTGAACGCTATGGCCTTGTAGGTAGTGGGGAGTCGTTTGAGGCGCATGACAGGTTAGCGTCTCCCCTGTGATCTTTGCAGCGTCGGCAAAGGTTTGCTACTCGTACGTCGAGTCGGAAAATGCCGAGCGTTTTCGCTCCACTTAACGAAGTCGGGTCCACGGGACAAGTTCTATGAAGGAGCAGTTCAATGGTGAGGGAAAGTTTATTTGACAACCCCTACCTATTGAGCATATTTTCCTTCAACTCGTCGGCAAGCACTCGTTGGCCTCACGATTCAATTGACAGGCGCGCGTAGTAGGGATGCAAAGGCTAACGAGGTGATATGGTCGCCGCGTGTGGTGACACCTATGACCAACACGTCTTCTCCCGTAAGTACATGCCAGTTCGCGGCGCTGGAACCCTCATGGGCTGGGATTCACAGTGAAGCCCATCTGCGAGGGTTGTTCATTCTTGGTGCCCTATTCAACCGCGTAATATACGTTCACGACACTCAACTACTCGACAATCCTCATTTACTTCACGCATTCCAGATCCGTTCGGATAAGGATCATTCCCTCTACAACCACGTCACCACATTCGTCAGTGAAAATGTGTTACGCGTCGCGATTCGGGATGTCACGTACCTTCCGGCTTCAGACAAAAGCATCCCATGCGACTCACTGGAAGATGTGTATAGATCTTGGCTAACTCAGGATATGCGAGACGCGTGGGTGGCACCTGCCGATGAGAACAGACTTACTTATGTGGCGCATCTTGAGCAACTAGTCAGTGCCAAGAACCCTCTTCGTTACCCCTACATGAACATTAAGAGCGAATTCATGCGTCGCACGCGCCAGAACCTGTATGCCGGCACGACTTCAGCTCACTTCCATCACTTCCAAAGCTTACCGCGAGCCGTGCGTGAGCGGTATGAGGCGATTATCGCTCGCGAGTGGTTTTCTCACTCAGACATCTTTGACTTGCTCACAAAGTCTAACTTACGGCTCGATCACCCGTTCGTTCAGGCACACGGGTTATTTGACGAGGCCGCGTATGCCACCTGGAACCGTTCGCGCCTGCTCGGCTGTGATGCGAAGACGTGGAGTTCCGAAGACGCAGTAACGCTGGCAGCCACGATTGAAGCTGGTGAACGCCCCTTTGCGGACGTACACGCACAGATCGAAGAGCACGCCGTGCGCACCATCGATGGTGCAGGCATCTCCCTACTGGCGACCTTAAAACCCGCTGAAGTCATGGAGTTGCGCTCCTATGCAAACGATGTTTTTGCGCTAACCGATTTTCTTGATGAGTCAGTGCTTCTTCAAAATACCACTGAGCTACAAGAGAATTACCTGGATGCAGTAACCCAGTATTGGGATAAGATTTGCCAGTTTTTAAGGAAGTCCCGCGCTTCATTCACGCAGGAAAGGACTAAGATTGGCATTTTCACCCGAAATCAATTGCCCTCAGCCGCAAAGCTGATTGGCAATGTCGCGTCCTTTAGTATTAATCTCGGATTAGATTTACTGTCCCTCCCCTTCCCAGTCATTCGGCAGTTGAGCGTTAGGGAGCGCGAAGTTCTCGTCAGTAAGCTCGGCTTCAGGTTTCTGTTTTACTCTGACAGTGCGACGCTTAAAAATTTACAGAGGGTTATGCCTGACAGGAGTTGGCTGGCGAGGGAACTGAATCAAGCTCAAACGGAGTAGGCATTGATTCGGAAACAGTTGATGTTGTGTCAAAAGCTGCGCGCATCATCAATTCGGGTTTTGGCCGATGTGATACGGTCGCTTCGCGTCGGCGTCACCACGGAAGTTGAGGCGCTCATGGCCGTCAAAGCCGGACTAGCCGCCTGCGGCATCACCGACTACTGGTATCCGGCCAGTGAGGCCGAAGGAATCACGCAGAATGGTGTGATACTTGTTTTCGATACCACGGAACAACCGAAACGGACTGCTTTTGCAAGTGGGCGCTCTATTAGCGCCTCCGCGGCAGCGCGCTGGAACGGGACGGGTTACTTTTATGTCTCGCCCCAGCAGGTCGATGCCGACACCGGTCAGCTGGTCTGGGGTGATTTCGGGTGTAGTGTTTATATAGGTGAATCGGAAAACATCCGCGAATATTACCGCCGTAGTTGGCGGCTGAGTCAGAGTGTTATTTCGGGAATCCGCGACGGTGAATTGAAAACAACCTTGGATGTTGTAGCGGCATATGAAAGAGCCTCTACAATGTTCGGCGTTCAGAATATCGCATGGTCAGCAACTGGCACGACATCTGCCTACGGCGGGCCGTTGAACATCGGCCATTCATTTCCGGATGTTGGGTGGCTGAAATCTACACACTTGTCACCCGCCGAGATGGAGGACATTCGTGGCCGTCGGGTGTTCCTCGACGGCATATCTGATATCCCTCTGATGAATTCCCTCTGGTCATTGGAGTCGCGTGATTCGTCGACGGATTACCCGTACGGGTGTATCTCTTTCCATCGATTGTTCTGCCTACTTGACGGTAACTTCACCCTGCTTGCCGATGCATCCGACCTGTTCGAGCTGATTGGCATGCGATGGATGTGTGAGTAGGTGCTCTCAAATTTAATTAGCGAGGTAACCTCATGCCTGATTTTGTGCTGCCCACCCATCTCAGAATGCCAAGGAAGACCTTTGACTTCGGCCCCGAGGCAGTACAGCAGCCGGTCATCCAGGAGCTTACAAAGCAGTTCTTGTTTGAAGGCAGACTTATTCATATTAATGAGATTCATAACGGTTTAGAGGTATTCTGGGCGCGCGAGCACTCCTGCTACATAGTTTTCGGCCAACGATGTAAAAAGGAATACCGTAGATATCTGCCGGGGCGTTTTTATACGTACTCGCGTGTATGTGATCTGATCTGTCAGACATCTGGGGATCGGTGTCGCGACGTCCTTGAGGTGGGGTGTGGAAGTGCTATAACTTCGCACCTGTTATCAGCGCGGGGCACTAATGCAACCGGGCTAGACATCTCAGGCTGTGCGCTGCAATTCGCCAACGCTCTCACGGGGGAATTCGGTTCGCAGGTAATTCTCGATCAGGGGTCGTGGGAAACGCTTCCGTACTGTGATGGCTCTTTCGATGCTGTTTTTTCCCTAGGTGCGCTGGAGCACGTGGCACCTGAGCACCAGCTTACCTTCCTCAGGGAGGTGGCACGTGTTAGCCGAAGCTACGTCATTATTTTAATTCCGAACGTGGCCAGCCCGATCTACCAGACGATGGAAGAAAAAGAATTCGCGACCATGCCTGCTGACTTCGTCTACCCAGAAGAGACCGAGCATTACTCTGTCGACTTAGCAGACTTGGCCGCCAAATGCGGTTTGACTGTAAAAGAGCAATCTGCCCTTCACATCGTACCTCCATCAATGATACCTGACAGATTCCTCAACGACGCCTCACAGGTCTTCTTTGACAGAATTACCAAGCAAGCTGACAGTGTTTGGCAGGGAGATGCGATTATGGCGTGGGACGCGGTTGAGAGCCGGGTCACGCCGTCAGAAAAACACCGGTGGGGCTGGTTTTCATACGCCGTCTGTGCCCACCAGTAAAGCTTGATTTCAGCGATTCGGGTTCGATGATGCTCAAGTTTCTCTTTTGGAATACAAAGCGCCGCCCGCTGGAAAACTTGGTCGCGGATCTATGCCGGACGCATGAGATTGACCTACTTCTTTTAGTAGAGAACACGGCCCCGCCGGCCAGGATGTTGCTCAGCTTGAATAAGAAGTCGGCAGACTACAGGTATCACCATTCTCCTTCTGAGAAGACAAAGCTATACAGTCGCCTGCCACGCAACTCAGTGATAAACATGCGAGACACCCTCGACAGCTCATTCCGCAGAGTTCAACTGCTGGTGGGCAATGACCTTCTTCTCGTCGCCGTCCACCTACCGAGCAAGCTTTACATGGCACCTGCCGACCAGTCACAGATCTGCACTCGAATCGCCCGGCATGTCCGTGAGGAAGAGTTGAAAGCCGGTCACATGCGCACCATAGTCGTGGGCGATTTCAACATGAATCCGTTTGAGGACGGCTTGGTGAGTTCGGAAGGGTTCCACGCAGTGATGACACGTGCGCTGGCAGCAAAAGGCGCGCGGTCGGTGCGCCAAGATGACAGGCCCTTCTTCTATAACCCGATGTGGAATCGCTTTGGGGAATCGCTTACTCGTGGCTTGTATGGGCACAGGCCAGCAGGGACATATTATTACGCCGATTCCAAACCCGTATCCTTATTTTGGCACGTGTTCGATCAGGTGCTAATACGACCTGACTTACTAAATTGTTTTGACGATCAAAGTTTGCACATCGTTACATCGGCTGGTGATACCTCGCTGCTCAAAGCGGATCAGACACCGAACTCAAGGGCAGCGTCCGATCACCTTCCGATTGTATTTACTCTAAATAATGTGGGGCGGGACTGAACAATGAGTTCAAATGATTTATGGGGTAGCCTACCGGATGACGAGGCCATTATAGTCCCGGTTCGCCTACTCGCCGATCAGGCCGACCTGCTTGGGCAGAAGACGGGGAATCTACTTGAGGCGCGGGTTAACCCAGTTTCATTAAGCGGCACGAAGAACTTAGCGTATGAGCTAGAGATAATCGCCCCTGTGTTGGACAACTATTCAATAACTGTCATGCGCATCCGTCACCCAATCGAAAGCTATCCCGTCGTGGTCGAAAGTGTAGTCGGCGGGAACCCGATGCGCGAAGCCACTAACGAGGCAGAGTTCTCCGCCACTCTGCGTGAGATTTTAGGCTCCAGCGAGGTTCAACGCATCATTGGATCCTTGCTCAGCCAGTCAAAAGCGACAATGCGTCGGGGCCAAGACGAGTCCTTTCCCCGTTAGGCACTTACAGCGGTGTTGATACAGATGCGACCTTGTAGCCGCAGTGTCTCGACAGACAATAAGCAGTCAAGTATGGACGATGATTCAACAAAGCTTTTGGCCCCTTTAGGCAGGATTCCATTATTCCGGGGCGCGGATTTGAGCCAAAGGGTGTTGACCGGCTCAAAGACTAACAGGGCGATTGCCGTCAGGAAGGGTAATGAGGAATACGTCGTACGCTTTACCCATGCCAACTCGCTATATCTCGGTTTAGATCGAGATGCTGAGTATGCGATCCTGCTTGCTGCATCGGAGCAAGGACTAGCCCCCCGCCCAATCTACCGGTCACGGCAGGGCAATGTTTTGGTGACAAGCTTTGTCGCCGGGGAGCACTTCACAATTGGGCATCGATACCTACCGGATCAACTCCGCATGCTGGCGGAACACCTCCGGCGGGTTCATCAACTTCCGGCTCCGGCGAGAGGACGAAACGTCTTTGAGTCGATTTCTTTCATGGAGGATACAATCGCACGTAATGGGCTCAACAACCCGGTGCGTGACACGAGGCTACAGGCCAACGTCAGCAGTATTATCAATGAATTACGGAGGTCGTATAAACCTTGTAAGTTGTGTCACAACGAGTGGAGCGGAAACATACTCTGGAGCGATAAGGTTACTCTCTTAGACTGGGAGTTTGCCGCTGTCGGCGATCCACGTTTTGACTTGGCGAGTTTTATTGAAATCGAAAAGTTAACGAAAGCTGAGTCGTTAGAATTTCTGTCGCTCTATTTCACTCATCCTGTAACACAGAACGACATCGACGCGGTGCTAATGAACCAAGTCTTAGTTCTATATCGCGCCGCTCTGTACGCGGTTATTCAAGAAAAATTCTCACGCCTGACTTTTGAATTCGGCAAGATGGTCCTCACGTTCGCCAAACGTCTTATGGCTCGGGTCGAAGGCGACGAGTTTGCCAGGTTTTAGCCCCAACCGAGAGAGGGCATCTCACTGCTATTAAGAGTCGTCCGCTTACAGAAAAAACACGTGGGCGGTTGACTTGCAGATCTCGGGCGTGACAGCATTAGTGACTCGGTTAATGACTGGAAAGGCCGTCTATGAAGGGGTAGGTATGTCCCACCTATGATTTCCCTAGAAAATATCCTCGACATGATTTGTACGGAGGCATTCGAACACGGGGGTGTTCCTGAAGTCCCTGACCACAAACACGGAGCCCCATTAAGCTACTTTGCCGAAAAGCGCGATGCTCGCGGCGATATGGCCCATCCCGAACGATCCCAGACAAGTGAAACTGCTCTTCAGTATGATCTAGAGCTAGTGGAGGATAAGAAAGGAAATCTCGACTGGCTTGAGTGATTCGGTTCCCACCGCCGACGTTGCTATGAGCACATTCACCTACTACTTAAGCGTCCTTGAGGACGAGCCCGCAAAATTCAAAGTTCGTATTGAGCCGGATACTGCGCTTCCTATGATTCGCGAGGCGCTCGCCAGTTCGAAGGATCTTCGGTACAGCCCGATTTTGCCGGCGTTCTTAAGTCCTGATGAAGAACCAGTAGCGCCTCCTACTACGCCTACCTCTATAGCATTTTATTTTGCAAATCAACCTTATCTATCACTTGGTAAAATTCGTCTCGCAGTATTAGACCAAGCCGAACGAGATCGAGTGTTCTTTACCGAGGGACTCGCATCGATCGTCCTCCTAAACTGCGATTACAAACGCGCCGAGGAACTGCAAGCAGAAATCAACTGCGCCCGGATGGAATGGTGGCGTTTGAGTGCCGGGACCTTGCGTTTCGAGGATGTCGTCCAGGTAGGTAAGCTTGTGGCACCTTCGGAAGGTTTGTCCTTCGAATTTGAGAGGTCGGGTGACGCAGCAATCGATGTATATGTCGAGCAAATCGCGTCGAGTCTAGCATCACTCTGGTCTTGTTACGTCACCTACCATCCCGAAGAGCTTGAAACTCTTAAGCAATTCGTGAAGCTTGCAAATGAATTGCTTGCCAAGGTAGTAGCGCTGGCGGAAGGAGAACAGACGTTAGCGAATCTCCGAAAACGTAACGCAATTATTTCAGCGTTGGTCGAACTAAGTGCTTCACTATCCTATTCAGTAACGCAGGGCACTTCTGGTAGCTCTCCGATTCTGGCTAACAAATCACCGTTTCCACATCATTCGCTGTTAGGAGTGGGTGGAGCTATACGAGCTCTGACGAAGTTCACCAGATATCTCGAAGCTGCGTTCCGAACGAGGAGCGCCGCAGAGGTGATTAGAAGGCAATATGCGACAAAAACCGCACGAATACCGACAAAGATTTCTAGATACGAATCAGGGGATCTGTATGCAGTATCAGCAGAACGAACCGACCGTGAAGAATTCGACCAAGGGGGGGATTTCCGCGTAGAAAACGATATCCCATTGCTCACGCATTTTAGTCTCAGGCATGGGTTTAAGGAAGCTAAGTTTTCTGTGACAGCAGCTTCAGAATCACTTACCGCAGAATGCCTTCCCGCGTGGACTTTGATGACTCTATCCCATGAAATCATGCATTCTCGGGTACGCGATATCTTACATGTCTTGTTCGGCAACAATTGGGGCGATGACGACCCTGAGGAACAGTGGGAGAGCATAACTACGGATTTCGACAAATGGTACCATTCCTCCGATCGAGACACTGCGCCGATAGATCAAGGCATTCGTAATTCAGTCTTGAATTTTTGCCTAGCAATGGATCGATCTGCACCAGTCGCAGTTCGGCGTTCTCCGTCCGACAAGAAACTAACCAAGGAAGAAGTGCTTGGAGCTTTCAGAAGGTTTAGGCGTTTGGCCACCGAATTGTTTGTACACTTCCATGACTATTACTTTGCTTATGCATGCCAACCGAAACTCTATGTGATGTCACTCTGGGCATCGTGGACGACTGTTGCAGCACCAGGCGCGCGGCCGTTGGAGTATCTAGTACGAACGTTAGTGACGGTGGCGTCTGGCACTGGTCTTAAGCCGCAGGCGGCTTTTGACTATGCTGTAGAGCAATTGAAAGACGGACTCGATGCTCTCGAAGCCGTGGAAGTCGGTTCGCCCTTGTTCGATGCAATTAGATCATTCTTAGAAAATCACGAGCGGCTGCACACATTCTCACTATTCAAACCTGCCTACTATTTGATCGACCAAATCCGCTATTACTTCGCTTCGCCGAAGATAGCAACGGAGATTGATCGCCTTGAAACAGATCCGTTCGCTGAGGGATCGACCGTAGCCGAAGATTATTCAGCAAGCATATACGTCTATGGCAGTCAGGGTGACCTCGTTAGTCCAATCCGATATTCATTAGCCGCCTTAGTAAGACAACTCACAGCGAACTCGCCAATTACTGATTTGCAATGGTTGACCGCGTGGAACGCGTTGGTGATCTCAAGTCAGGAGGCTCCGCATGATCAAAACCGATTTTTTTAACCAACCGTACGTGGCCGAAGTCTTGAGGACACGTAACAAGAATGCTGCAGTTTCTGACGCCCTGGAAAGACTGATCATTGGCCGCTGGAAAAAAGAATCCGCCGAAGGCGATAGAGTATCCGTCGTTGTTCATCATGGGCTTGTGCCATCGCTGGTACCGTACCACCGCTCAAGACGCGTCATAAAAAACGAACGAGGAGAAGAGGTAGAAATACCGCAAGTCAGGAAACTGCGCGGGCAGGATCATTTTCTGTATGACTTGCTTGTCGTCGAGCGCGGTAGACACGTCATTGTTGCCGTCCCTTTTCATGCGTTAGCAAAGTGGCTGTTCGTTAAGGTTGACAAGATACTGGCGGGAACTCGAACAGAGTATGAAACTCTCAACATTACCAACATGGTAATACAGTTAGGCGTTCAGGGGAGAATAAGCCGTGTAACTGAAAATCAGACTGAAGTTGCGATCGTAGTTACTCGTTGTCACCTTGCATACAGCGATCCGATTGAGCGCAAGCATAATTTGGAACAAGTTCGGCTCACCGGGGCAAATTTGGGTGCCACCGAAATCTATCCCCAATTAGTAGATCCCGTCGTCAATCCTAAACCGAAAGGAACCGATCTCAATGTCACGCCCATCCTTCTCGGTTTCGCGCTTATGTCCGACAACGTGAAAAAGTCTGGAGCCATAAGTGACCGACACGGGAACTTCAAGGTATCGGTTGGCCCTGGCCTAAGACAAATTACGCGATTATTTCAACTTCTAGATGAGATTGAGCAGCTTGAGGATGTAGTTTCAAAGACTAGTAATGTTCCCATTCTTCAGTCTGGCTCAATTGAGGGTGTGGAGTGACTATTTATTCCTACGACGACTACCTTCGCAATCCATTCCTCGCGACGGAGGATCTTGGCGACCTATTGCGCGAGAGTTCGTTACGATTGTTTTTGGGTGCTGGTGTTTCAAGCGGGTTTGGTTTGCCTTCGTGGAAACACCTCATTGCGCGAATAATTGACAAGGATAGGGATGCAACCTTCATGAGTGATTTGCCGAATAAAGGGATTCCCGATCTTCAGAAAATGGTGGATCCATTTGACGACGGAAGTCCTGCATATGTTTCACGCGTGCATGGCGCACTCTACAAGGATGTGAAAGCCGATCTAATAAAACATCTTCAGCAATCGCCGCTTTTGCTAGCGGTTGCTGCCATGATGACAGGCTTACATCGCGGGAGAATCGATTCCGTAGTTACCTACAATTATGATGATCTGTTAGAACAGTACTTGACAATGCTGGGGCTTAAGGTTTGCGCGCGGTTGCTTCCAAGTGACTTGTCGGTTCGTTCCGATGTTGAGATTAACTACGTTCATGGACGACTAGAACAAAACTGGACTCCTTCTTCCGACCTTCCTGAATTGATATTGAGCGCGAAATCCTATCGCGAGAGAAGAGCTGAAATCGATAAGGGATGGTCAGCTTTAATTACTCATGGTTTCTATTCAAAAATCGGTTTGTTCGTCGGTTTATCCGGCGGCGATAGCGCCATATTAGATATTATGAAGAGAGTTCAGAATCGTGTCGAAAGGAATGATAGGGATTACACAGGATACTGGATTCTGACGCCTGACGCATTCGCTGAAAATCAACAAGACATCAAGCAAGTGGGCATGTGTCCGATTGCGGTGCCGAAGGAGCAGATTCCCCAATTCGTATTTTCAATTTGTCAACATGCTGCTCGTTAGTCAGCTGAGCTCCTAAGAACAGTGAAGACTAAAACCCTATTTACGTGGAGAACCGAGCGGTCGATCGATGGCCTCTCCGACCTTGGTGGCTGGCCAGACTACTCCTGCCCCTGTTGTGCAGCGCGGACTATATATCAAGATAGCGGAAACGGTCTCGAAGACTTAGATCCGTTGGCAGCAGCAACAGAGCTAATGACTCGAGAGATTGACGAATTTGACAGGTTCTGGCGGCGATATTGCCCCCTCTGTGGATGGCATATCGAGAGCGTTCCCGATGTATTCGGAATGGAAGCACCAATCATCGGAGGTGATAGTATCCGCGTCCTGAAAGAATTCAACTTGAACGCCGCTGAGCTTCCACTGGCTGAGTTGGGAACTCATCTGAAGCGCTCCTATGCCGACATTTACTGCCTCAGTTGGCGGCGATTTGAAGAACTTGTGACTGATGTTTTCAAGACACACGGCTACGATTGCGTGTTAACCCAAGCAACAGGAGATGACGGCGCGGACATCTTGATTTATCGGCGCGGCGATCAGAGCCTGTGGGCGGTGGTTGAATGCAAGAAATATGCTAACTCGCGGAGAGTTGGAGTCGCCAGTGTGCGGCAACTGGTAGGTGCCGCAGTCGATTGGAACGTTCGGCGCGCCTACCTTGTTACGTCGAGCGAGTTCTCCAGGATCGCGCAGAACAAGGCCCGAAACTTTCTCGGCACTGGCTACGAAATCGACTTGGTAGCGGCGTCCGAGTTGTTAGGACTTCTTGACGTATACAATGAGCACCTTCCGCCATTACACTTGCTAACGACGGAGGTTCGCGAAGAGATCATACGAGCGAATAGTGCTTCGGCGGTTGCTTGACCTTATGCCACTTCGCATTACCCCGTCGTATTTACCGACGTTTCAGCCGGACACGGTAACGGTCTGCAGTTCGAATCCCCGCGCCTACCATTTCTATTGATTAAGATTGGGATTTCTGCAGCTTGCAGGAGGTTCCGCCATGAAGGATCTTTTGCCCGCCATTTCGGTACTCATTGCGGCCGCAGGTCTCCTCTACGCTTGGCGCAAGGATCGCCTTTTAAAGAAGAGGGAAGTAGCAGATCGAATTTCGCCGAGCTGCAGCAACACTGACCGCAAAGCTTGAGCGGTGGAAGCTAGTTGCATTACGTTTTTTTGACGAAGTGCAACCGTTCATAACGGATACGGATATTATTGCGACCACGAAACACGACCTAATTGAGGCTCGCGATTTTTGGTGGCGCTCGGCTATTGCGGCAAGATCCACGGTTAACCGGATAATTCTCGATGAACAGATTGAACTCGCGTATGCTGAGCTGTATGGCTATGACGCCTCGGTGAGGGATCTGTTCACTCAAGCAATTGGAGCATTGCGGCGAAGTGATGAGACTATCTTTGGTCAGCTAATGGTCTACACACAACGAGATTTGCTCGGCCAGAAAAGAAAAGAAAGAGAGTTAAGAAGCGCTGAGCTCGGCAACCGGTTGAGGGTAAGTTGCGCTGAGGCTCGAGAGAGACTAAGCATTGTGTTTGAGGACATTTTGTCGCCGATGCGATTAGAAATGCTTAAACTGATAAACGCGAGCGATGATGATTTATTTGCGAAGCGCGTTACCTTGAGTGATTGGAATACTATCATGCCGGTTGCAATGAAAGCCGGCTCAACCGGTGAGCCCTATCAGATCATCTCTGAGTTTTTGGACCAGATAATCGACGATGAAATGTGTCTTCCGGTAATAACTCTTGAACGTAAGGGCGTTTCGGTTATGCGCGCTTTTGCTCGTGACGAAAAAGCTCTCCGCGAGGGAAGTCAATGCGTTGAGAATTAATCCTTAAAACGTAGTACGTAGGGCATTCTGAAGGCAAGCTCGAAGTACCGTCATTCAATCACGGGGGCGTGTTCTCTGGATGAGGAGTATGTGTCAACCGTCGACCCGGGAGAAGAGACCGGATAGCATGCGGCTGATGCCGCTACGCGAAGGGGGCGCTGGAGGCGATTCATTAGCTAACGCATGATATGAGGTGATCCAACTTGTGACGGTGTTGTGACGGGAATTCAGATAAAGGCACGCGCAGGCGATATAGCTGCATAAAGGATCATCAAAAACCCCAATAAAACCGCTATGGCTGCAACCTGTTTTAGTTAATAGAGTTGAGAATTTGCGTGTTTCCGGATTATGAATCCCACGCTCTAACCATCTGAGCTACCCCGCCAAGTGAGGGCGTAGTATAGCAAATCAATAGCTGAACTAATTATCTCATTGCCTCAGTGCTCAATGATGAAGCAATGCGCCAGCGTCAGCAATAGTGCGCGTAGAGCGTCAGCAACATTGCATCACATACGCAAGACTGATCGATCTCGTCTTAGTTTTGCACGGTTACTCACGGCCTTGCATCCGTCGCCAAATCATTATTGACATAGCGTTCCCAAAAGCTATGATATGACACGCAATCCTCTCGCTGCCCACGTGTCTCCCTAAACTCCCGTCGGTTTTAAAGTCCAGAACAGATTTCTCAGTCGAGCAAGGGTGTGAGCTATGGTTGCAGTATCGAGGCACCTGGACATGCGGAATCGAATTCTGGCAAGTCTTCCTCACGCGGAGTTCACCCGCGTTCAGCATCACCTCGAAACTGTCCGTCTCGAGAAAGGGGAAACAGTTTATTTAACAGGCGACGATATTCAATACGCCTATTTTCTTAACAGCGGTTTACTCTTTTTACTTTCCACCACCGGAACCGGCTCTACACTCCAGGTGGCAATGGTCGGCAACGAAGGCACGGTAGGCCTGCGTTGATCTCGAGAAACCCGCTGACCCCGCACGAAGTTACCGTTCAGTTCACGACTGATGCGTTCAAAATCAGAGCGGATGCGTTGCAAGAAGAACGATGCTGGGCGGTTCCTTCATCAATCAGCCCGTGTCCAAGGTTCCGGAAATCAAGGAGTTGATGAATCGCACCACAGACGCGTGCGCATCGATGCTGGAGTTGGCTGACGCGATTAAAACCCTGGACACGATGGTGCAAACGCACGCAACTGGCACCTCTCTCGAACCACTGTACCGGGAGGTGCCTGCGCCTCTACGTGGTTACGTCGAACTGGTTTACGACATCAACAACCATCCCACCGTGCGGTTCATCGAGGGCTTGCTCTACAGGAGCAGGTTCTATCAACCAGACTTGCAAAGCATCGCACTCTTCGCTGACAGCGGGTGAGAGACCATTCGTCTTCAACACGCCGAAGTTACATGACGAGCAAACGTTTCACAGTGGAGTACATTTCGCATCAGCCACACTCGACGAGCTCTTCAAAACCAAGTATCAGCCGCGCCCGTTCGGCGAGATCAAGGAAATGCTTGGGGTGAGTAACAAGGACGAGCCCCTGCTGTCGTCGTTCTTCACGACCGAGTCCGAACCGGCTGGTACTCGCTATGAGGGTACGGGTGTGAGAATCCGCTACTTCGGACACGCTTGCGTGCTGATTGAGTCGCGAAGAGTCAACGTGCTGCTTGACCCGGTGATCAGCTACAAATCCAATGGCGGTATTGCAAGATACACGTACGCCGACCTGCCGGACAGGATCGACTACGTGCTCATCACACACACTCATCAGGACCACTGCATGCTCGAATCGCTACTGCAACTGCGTCACAAAATCAAAACCGTCGTTGTGCCGAGAAGCAACAGTGGCTCGCTCGCTGACCCTTCCTTGAAGCTCATGCTCCAGCAAATCGGCTTCAAAGACGTCCGTGAACTCGACGAACTCGAAATGATCGAAGAGGACGGCGGTTACATCCTGGGACTGCCTTTCCTCGGCGAGCATGGCGATCTGAACATCCGGACAAAGACTGCTTACCTCGTCAAACTCGAAAACAGATCGGTCCTGTGCGTGGCCGACTCCAATAACCTGGAGCCGCGCCTCTACGAGCATGTACGCGAGATCGTCGGCGATATCGACGTCGTGTTCCTCGGAATGGAATGCGACGGCGCGCCGCTGTCGTGGGTCTATGGCCCGCTCCTCGTTAAGCCGCTGGCGAGGAAGTTGGACCAGACGCGGCGGTTGGACGGATCAAATTGCGAAAAGGGTCTTAACCTGGTGAACTCTCTGAAACCGCAACAGGTCTATGTCTATGCGATGGGCCAGGAACCATGGTTGACTTACCTCACTAATATCCAGTACACGGACGAGTCGCGTCCGATAGTCGAGTCAAACAAGTTGGTGAAAGACTGCCTGGCTTGCGGCAGGATCTCGGAAAGGCTTTTTGGCTGCAAGGAAATTCTTCTTAAATCTGCGTAATCTGCGGATGGATTTTCCTAAGTCGCACAAAGTACAAAAATTCTAAAAGAGAGATTCGGTTACCTGCTATGGGCGCTCAATGCGCCCATTTTTTTTGCCCGCATGCTCGGTAACAGCGTGCGGCTTTGCCTCATAATCCCACGTCGAAACGAATTATGAGGCAGCCGCATTTCTGTACTCCCAAAAGTCGCTTAGCCACAATCGAACAAAAGATTTTATGTGCCAAGCAGGGTTAGGGAACATGGATTCCCCTACTGTCATCCTCACCGACCACTCCAGAAGCCGGACCTATAGGCGTCTGCCAAATGATGTAGAGATATTTCCGGTCGCCGGGAGATGGGTCTCCACACCAATTATTGTTAGCTGTAAAAACGCGCATCCCACCCTCATAAGCCCTTCGTACCGGGGCTGTGCAGTCACAGGTGTTATTCCAAACGCCATACCCTGCATATGTGATGACAGTACCTTTGTCGTCTGCTGCGCTCATAGTTACTCTCCTTAGAGGTTACAGGTTAGAGGTTAAGAAGTTTGCGAGGAGCAATTCCAAAAAAGCGCGCGTAGCCTATAGTCAAATCCCGGCTTAGTCAATCCTTCCAGGCACGGGCCTGCTGTAAGAATCCACCACAAAGAAGCACAAAAGGCATAAAAGCAGCGGAAGTGCTTTTGTGCTTTTTGTGGCCCACCCTGCCTGGTCCCTTCCATTTAGGAATCATTAGCAAACAATTAGGAATACGTTAAAGACGGTTGTCTCCTCACGAACCTAAACTCCCGCCTGCTTTTCACCACGTCACATGACTTTCACGAACTGTTTCCACCCCATGATTTCGCGTTACGAAACAAGATTCCCCCCGACTAGGCGGAGCGCAGGAGCCCGGCTCAGGCGCGCCTCCATGTTTCCCTTAAGGAGTCAGAGCATGTTCGCCCAAAATAAAAAAGCAGCACACCTCATTTCCCTAATCGCAATAACGCTTACCAGTCTTATCTATGTCACTTTGGTTCAGGTCACTCATGCCGAGCGCCCTGAGCAAACGCCAAAAATCTCCTCACGGTTGGAGGCGCTTGCTTCATAACATCAGTACAGGGAGCGGTAGCGACCTGGTCAACCATGGAGTCAAGAATCGCTAGAAATATCGCCTGCTGATCACTGACCAGGTCGCTACCGCTCCCTGTACCTGACTCGATCCAAGATAGTTTCGGACTTTTGAGGCAAAGCTGTTAGGAGATGCAAATGTCTATTCTTGGAAAATACTGCCAAGCTACCCCCTGTCTCAGCTCCGTCAGTTTCCCGGCTGGGTTGAAAGAGCGGAGGGTGCCCGGAAAATCAGAACAGAAATCGACGGCGAGATCGTGGAGAAACTCCGGGTGTTGACTGATGAAGATTACGTTTACGTGCAGATGAATTACACGGTCACGGACGGGATCTTTATCGAAGATAACGTGATTTTCAGCAACGTGACGCCCGAATGGATTGAGTTTTGTCACAATGTCCTCGGACACCGCCGTCACGTCGTCGAAGCCGAGGAGTCCAGCAAAAGCAGCCAGCGACAAGAAGTCTAGCTGGCTGCTGTTTGCTTTGACCTCCGGAACTCCTTCTTTTCATTTGCTTCCGCGAAATCTTCCTCATATTATCAACCCGAAAAACGGATCCACGACCAATCCGCCGGAGTTGCACAAGTTTGGCTAGCCCAGCGAATAGCCTTTTCGAAACTTAACTCCGGTGGAGGTCAAGACAAAGAATCATCCCCTCCCAAAAAACCCGAGGTAGTGTGAGGGTTTCCCGAGACAATTATTCAGTATCTCAATTCGCAGTGCTGGATCCATAGAGCCAAGGATCTGACAAGCCGCGGTTGTTTTATGCAAAGATACGACGACTCAAAGGTCTATGAGTTCCACGGATTCCGTCTGGAGGAAGCTCAGCGGCGTCTTTTGTATCAGGGCCAGCCCGTCCCCATTAAACCCAAAACTCTGGATCTCTTGCTGTTTCTTGTCCAAATGCGCGGCCAACTGGTCGTTAAGGACGACTTGATGAAAGAGGTTTGGTCCGACGCGATTGTCGAAGAGAACAACATTACTGTCACGATGTCGATCCTGCGCAAGACATTGGGAGATCGAGTTCAGCAGCAGTTCATTGAAACAGTGCCCCGGCGAGGGTATCGCTTCGTCGCGGAAGTAACAGAAGTGTTCGCACAGACGCCGGTTACAGTCGATAGCAGTCAAACTGTTTCGCCGGCGGAGCTTGAAGAGGAGCCGATCGATTCGCTTGCGGTTATACCGATCGAAGGCCCCGGGAATGACCCTAATGTCGATTACCTGTCGGAGGGCATTACCGAAAGCATTATCAATATGCTTTCCCGGATTCCCAAGCTCCGGGTCCTCGCATGCAGCACGGTTTTTCGTTTCAAACGGAAGAAGATTGATCCGCAAAATGTTGGTGTTATGTTGAACGTCAGAGCCGTAATGATGATTCGAGTCATACGGCTGGGCGAAAAACTCATCATCCGGAGCGAGGCTCATTCATCGTTGGGTCTGATCAAGGTCTACTACGATCACGACTGGGCTGGGGCTGAAAGCGAGTTTAGAAAAGCCATTAAGTTTGGTGATCGTTCCGTACTGGATTAGCCGCTCTCCGGAAGCATTTTATGAGTTGCTGTCTGAGGAAGGCGTGACGGTGCTCAATCAGACTCCTTCGGCCTTCCAGCAACTGATGCGTGTTGACGAAGCCAGTGACGGCATGCTGGATCCAGCACTGCGGCTGGTGATCTTTGGTGGTGAGGCACTGGAGTTACAAGGCTTACAACCCTGGTTTGAAAGACACGGCGATGAACAGCCGCAACTGGTCAACATGTATGGAATCACGGAGACGACCGTACACGTCACTTATCGTCCGCTGGTCAGTGAAGATGCGCAAGGCACGGGCGGCAGCGTGATTGGGCGTCCGATACACGACTTGCAGACTTACATTCTCGACGAACAGTTCCGGCCAGTGCCGGCGGGGATAGCGGGCGAGATGTACGTGGGTGGCGCCGGCGTAGCGCGTGGTTATGTGAACCGGCCCGACTTAGCGGCACAACGCTTCGTGCCGCATCCATTCAGCACGACGCCGGGCGCCAGGCTGTACCGGACCGGTGACTTGGCGCGCTGGAGCGATAGCGGAGAGTTGGAGTATCTCGGTCGCAACGATCATCAGGTGAAGATCAGAGGCTTCCGCATCGAGACTGGCGAGATCGAAACGGCGCTACTGGAGCGAGCAGAGGTTGGACAGGCAGTGGTGCTGGTGCGCGAGGAAGAAGGCAGAGGCAAGCAGTTGGCGGCGTACGTCGTCCCGAGCAATGGGATCGAACCGAATGCGAGAGAACTCCGGAGCTACTTACAGGAGCGGTTACCGGAGTACATGGTCCCCGCCAGTATTGCGGTACTGGCTACCGTGCCCTTGACGTCGAATGGGAAGATCGACCGGCAGTCGCTGCTTTCGCTGAGCGCAAGCAGGATGCTGGTGGAGAGTGATGGTGAAGGCGCACAGAACGATGTCGAAGAGTTGCTGGTCCAGGTATGGCAGGAGGTGCTGGGACTGGAACAAGTCGGCATCCATGACAACTTCTTTGAGTTGGGTGGGGACTCGATTCTTAGTATTCAGATAGTGGCGAAAGCGAAGCGCAGCGGGTTGACGCTCAAAGTACAGCAGATATTTCAGTACCAGACAATCGCCGAACTGGCGCGCGTTGTATCTACCAGACAGAACGCAACAGAGCTGGATGAAACGGTAGGCGAAGTGCCGCTGACTCCGATCCAACTGCGCTTCTTCGAACTGGGATTGCCTAACCCGCATCACTTCAATCAGGCAGTGATGCTTGAAGTGGATCCTCGCCCGGAGTTGAGCTTACTCGAATCCGTCCTCAACAAGCTGGTCGAGCATCACGATGCCTTGCGTCTACGCTTCACTGAGAGTGCAGACGGCTGGCGGCAGGCTTACGCTGAAGCTGAAACGCAGCAACTGGTGTCGGCTATCGACCTTTCGCATCTGTCCCTGGACGAACAGCAAAGGCAACTCGAAATCCATGCGGCAGCCGCACAGGCGAGTCTCGATATCACCGCGGGGCCGCTGCTGCGAGTGGTCCTCTTCGATCTGGGAAATGAGAGTCCGGCGCGGTTGCTGATTGCAATTCATCATCTGGCAATCGATGGGGTCTCCTGGAGGATCCTGATGGAAGACTTGCAGACGGCGTACGACCAGGCGCGGCGCGGAGAGGAGATAGAGTTACCCGGCCGGACGAATTCCTTCAAACGTTGGTCAGAGAGTTTGCAGCAGTACGCCTCATCGGCAGAGTTGGAATCACAAGTAAGTTACTGGCTTGATGAACGGCGTCGAGACGTTCCGCGACTGCCGGTAGATTTCGAACGAGGCGAGAACACGGTTGGCTCTGCCGGCAGTGTCGTGGTGGAGTTGAGCCCCGAAGAGACACACACGCTGTTGCAGGAAGTGCCGAAGGCGTATCACACACAGATCCAGGAAGTGCTGGCGACCGCAGTGGCACTGGCGCTGAGAGAGTGGACGGGATCAGACAAAGTGCTTTTAGAGATGGAAGGGCACGGGCGTGAAGATGTCGTTGCCGGAGTAGATGTGTCACGGACAGTGGGTTGGTTTACGAGTGTCTATCCGGTACTGCTGGAGTTGGAAGGAGATGAGATCTCGACCGCGTTGAAGAGTATCAAGGAGCAGTTGCGCGCAGTGCCGCAGAGAGGAATCGGATATGGCATCTGGAAATACGTGCGGGCCGGTGAGACGGAGCGAGCGCAACTGAGAGAGATGACGGCAGCGGAAGTGAGCTTCAACTACCTGGGCCAGTTTGATCAGGTATTGAGTGGTGAAGAGTTCAGGGCCGCGGCAGATTCAACCGGAGCGGTGCAGGACGAGCGCGGCAAACGAGAACATCTGATTGCGATCAATGGAATGGTGGCAGACGGGCAGTTGCGGATGACGTGGGGCTACAGTGAGGCGGTGCATCGCGGCGAGACGATCGAGCGAGTGGCGGCGGAGTTCGCGGATGTGTTGCGAGAGCTGATTGAGCACTGTCAGAGTGAAGACGCAGGAGGCCACACGCCATCCGACTTCCCGCTGGCGCAGTTGGACCAACAAAGCCTCGATATGTTAGTGGGAAGCTTCGAGGCCTTTTAGGACAGGATTAACAGGATTTACATGTAAATCCTGATAAATCCTGTAAAAAATAATGAAGGGGTGCCATATGATTTGTGAAACTCAGAGACTTGATAAGCGACTGGGCTCGGTTACGCGAAGAGTTGTTACGCTGTCGGAAGAAAGACTCGTGCAACAACAGTATCTGCGTCCGGGTGAATGCCTGCCGCTTGTCATAACGCCTGTTGTCAGCAGCGTGAATCTCATCGCGTGGGCTCAAGCCAACAAGCATGAAATCGACAAGGAGCTGAGGCGGCACGGCGCAATCTTGTTCCGAGGATTCATGAGCAGTGGCCAGGAAGACTTCGAGCGTTTTCTCGAAGCAATGTCGCTCAAGCGAATGCACTATCTCGAGGGCGCAACCCCGCGGACGGATTTGGGCAACCAGATCTACACTTCCACGGAATTTCCGCCCGAGCATTCAATTGCTTTGCACAACGAGTTGTCCTATTCGCAGAGTTGGCCGATGAGAATTGCTTTCTTCTGCGTTACGCCGCCTGAAGTGGGTGGAGAAACTCCGATTGCAGACATGAGAAAAGTTCTGAAGCGGATCGATCCGGAAATCCGGCAGAAGTTCATCGAACGCGGCTGGATGCTGGTGCGAAATTACGGCGACGGCTTGAGTCTGCCGTGGCAGTCAGTGTTTCGGACTGAGGATAAAGCCGAGCTTGAACGTTACTGCTCGGAATCGCACGTGCTCGTAGAATGGAAAGATGAGCAGCGGCTCCGAACTCGCCACATTCGGCCGGCGACGGCAGTCAATCCTGAAACCGGTGAAGAGGTGTGGTTCAACCACATCGCTTTCTGGCACATCTCGAGTCTCGATCCGAAGACGCGCGCGATGTTCGTCAGAGACTTTAAAGAAGATGGAGTTCCATATAACACCTATTATGGTGATGGATCTCCGATCGAAGATTCAGTTGTCGAAGAGCTCCGCAAAGCCTACGATAGTGAGACGGTCCAGTTTAGGTGGCAAAAGGGAGATCTTTTGTTTATGGACAACATGCTTGTCTCACATGGGCGAAACCCTTACGCCGGGCCGCGCAGAATAATCGTCGGCATGGGAGATCCTTATACTCGGACCGATCTCAACTGAAGGCCGAGGAAATGTTTTCCCGCAAAGGCGCAAAGAAGATCCTCAGCCAATTCGGAAAGGTGGAATACAATGGAGCAATTTAGACACAACTTACGGCATGCGTTCCGGTTGTTTTACAAGCACCCGGGATTTACGTTGATCGTTGTGCTGACTTTGGCGCTGGGCATCGGCGCGAATACTACGATGTTCAGTCTCGTCGAAGCCGTTATGCTGAGACCGCTGCCTTACCCGAACGCTGATCAGATCGTCCAAATCTGGGAACGGAGCCCAACTGATACTCAGAAAGATCGTCCTGTCTCAGCGCCGAACTTCATCGATTGGCGCGCCCAGAATACTGTCTTTGAAAAGATAGCGGCGATAGATTTGAACGACGTCAATCTTTCCGATGCGCAGTCGCCGGAACGTATCGGCCTGTCAACGGTCTCGGGGGATTTCTTTCCGCTGATGGGTGTGCAGCCTGCGCTGGGCACTGCCTTTCAATCCAATGAAGCAGAGTCCGGTGACCAGCACGTAGTGCTCCTGAGTAATGGTCTATGGAAACGCAAATTCGGTGGTTCTTCAGCAGTCATCGGACAAACCGTGCGACTGGATGGCGTGAGCTATACCGTGATCGGCGTTATGCCGCAGGCTTCGCTTTTCCCACCGGGGCCGATCTGTGGGCCCCGCTTGACTTTGGGACAGCCGCACGTCCGGAAGAGAGAGGCGCACATGGTTTTTGGGCAGTAGGACGTCTCAAGCCGAACGTCTCACTCGAACAAGCACAGTCGGAAATGAACATCATCGCGAACCGGCTCGCTGAGAATTATCCAGCTACGAACGCCGGTTGGACCACGAAGGTCACACTCTTGCGGCGGCAACTCCTGGGAGATTCCCGGCTTGCACTGTTAGCGCTCTTCGGCGCGGTCGGTTTTGTATTGGTCATCGCTTGTTTTAACGTCGGAAATTTACTCTTTGCCAGAGCCGTCTCACGGCGCAAGGAGATCTCCATTCGCACTGCATTGGGTGCTGGACGCAAGCGTCTCTTCCTGCAGTTTCTTACCGAGAGTCTGTTGCTGACATTTTCGGCAGGCATCATCGGCTTTCTCCTCGCGTGGTGGGCCACGAAGCTCGCCGTATTGCTATTGCCTAACGCCGCCGGAGGGATCGGGGGAGGCGCGATCGGTGTCAGTACCATGGGACTCCTTTTTACACTCGGAGTTTCCGTGCTCACTGGAGTGGTTTTTGGAGTTGCTCCAGCGCTGACATCGTCGCAGGTAAATCTCAACCAGGCTTTGCGGGACAGTGCTCGCGGCATGAGCGAGGGCCGCAAGCTGCGTGGGTTCCGAAGTTTTCTGACGGCGGCCCAGGTAGCGCTTTCCCTCGTGCTGTTGGTAGGGGCCGGTTTACTGCTCAAGAGCTTTGCGCGTTTGCAAAATGAGCAGCTCGGCTTCCAGACGGCGAATCTTCTGACAATGAAGCTTTCGCTTTCCAGTAACCGCTACGACGAAGTTCCCGCCCGGGCGGCGACATTCGAAAAACTGCTGGAGCAGGTCAGTACCGTACCCGGCGTCAAGTCGGCGGCCATCATCCCGAAACTGCCGCTCGAAGCCGGCACGGCCGGGCTCAACACATTCGAGATCGAGGGACAGTCAAACAGCGGGATCCAGCGAGACATGCCGGTGGCATTCGAGCGTCCAACCAGCGGCAGTTATTTTGAAACCATGGGTATTCCTCTCGTCCGCGGACGCACCTTTACCAGGCAGGACACTGCCGACGCGCCGCTGGTCGCAATCGTTGACGAAAGCGCGGTCCAGCGCTATTGGCCCAACGAGGATCCGATCGGTAGACACATCTACTACACCCGCAGAAGCAAACGACTGTCTCTGGAGATCGTCGGTATTGTCGGCTCAGTCAAGCACAATTACCTGGACCCGAAGATGGCCCCCACGATTTATCGTCCGATGGGCCAGGACCCATGGTCCAATATGTCTTTGATCGTGCGCACAAGTGTGGATCCAAAAAGTCTCACGGAAGCAATTGCACGTGCGGTCCGCTCAGTGGATCCTGATCTGCCGGTGGCCAGTGTGCGAACGATGGACGAGATCGCTTCCGAGACTGCCTGGCGGCTCAGGTTCGTGATGTCGCTGCTCAGCGCTTTTGCTGTGATGGCCGTGGGCCTGGCGGCGCTCGGCGTCTACGGCGTGCTCAATTACAACGTGACCCAAAGAATGCGCGAAATGGCCATCCGTATGTCACTTGGCGCGAGCCCGGCAGATGTCTTCCGCATTATCATCAGTAACAGTCTGTTCCTTGTATTGACGGGCTTGGCAGCGGGGACGGCAATAGCTCTATGGCTCAGCCGTTTTCTGGCGAGCTTTCTTTACGGGGTTACCGCTCTCGACTTAACTATCTACCTGAGTGTTGCCCTTGTCATGACCGCCGTCGGGTTGCTGGCCGCGCTTGTTCCGGCCCGCCGGGCAACGAAGGTTGACCCGGGACTCGTGCTGCGCCCTGAGTAAGGGTACGACCAACCGCAACGAAGACATACGGAGACGAACTTGGACACTGTCAGTACCACCCGCGGTAGCGGGTGGGTATGTGATCAGTGTGCAACATTGCTAGTGATTTTGACTGCTTAGGTTTGACCCACCCACTACCGCAGGTGGTACTGACAGTATCTACCTCACTCATTTGTTCTCAACGTCGGAGGAAGAATCATGACGATCATAAATAGAGTTGAAGTGTCACCATTGACTGTGGGAAACAAGCTGCCGTTGCTGGTCCATACGGCCAAGCCGCACATGATTTTAGCGGAATGGATTAGACATAACTGTTGCCGTGCAGCGGAAGAGCGTTCCACCGGATCAAAGCCCGCATAGGCCACCACTTTCCGCGTATTGCGAAAGCGGGCCACTGGTAGCAGGGTGTGCACGAGGCACAGCGCCGTCAGCAAACCAATGCCCGGATGAGTGCGCAAACGCTGGAGGCGGAGGTCATCTTTGCTGTGCCCCTTGAGCCAGACCATTGTTTCCAATAGTTGGGCATTCAACGGTTGCAGCAACTGGAGCCAGTGCTCCCGCTGCCATTGCAATACCGGGGACATGGCCGCGCTTTTGAACTGTTCCTGTCCCGCGCGCGTGAATAGCTGTTTGCCTTTGGCTAAGCCGGCTTGCAGGGCGATCGCCTGCAGACTGTT
>Ga0065712_10067831_pt1 | contig 27576 bp, 26 predicted proteins | sample MisRhiReplicate1_FD_59099 | JGI IMG/M metagenome (GOLD analysis project Ga0065712, IMG submission 59099) | Miscanthus rhizosphere microbial communities from Kellogg Biological Station, MSU, sample Rhizosphere Soil Replicate 1: eDNA_1 v3... | ecosystem: Host-associated > Plants > Roots >...
TGCGTGCCGTACTGGCTGCAGGCACCGGTCAGCGAGTCCGCCTGCCAGTGGAACTGGAGCTGGGTCAGGCCCGGCTTTGTCTGCGTGCAGACCGGCTGCAAGCAGTCGTCTCCGATGTTCCGAACACCCGCTCCCCTCGGGTCTGGGCGCTCTTCGCTGCGTTGACGCTGTTGCTGATATGCGCGACCGCGTTTGCGCTGCATGCTCCGCGCGAAGATGCCATGCGAGCAGCAGGCACCCGCCAGAAACAGTTGCCCGCAGCCGCCCCGGCCCCGACGCTCGCTCAGGCGCAAGGCTGGCTTGAGCAGGCGTTGAAAGACGCTGGCCTTCAACAGTTGCACCTTGTCAGCCACAACGGCACAGGGCCTGGCGGACAGCTCGGTGTGGAAGGCACCTATTCCCCGGAACAGAAAGGTAGCTGGCTGCAGGTCCAGCGCGCATTCGACAGCCAGTTCGGCCAGCACATCGTACTGACCCCCAAAGTGCAGCTCGCAGCTTCGGTGGCCAAGCCCCGCGTACGTTTTCAGGCGGTCTGGTTCGGTCCGGACCCTTACGTGATCGATGAACACGGCAAGCGTGTCTATCCCGGCGCAGCGCTGCAGGACAACTGGACCCTGGAAGGCATCGCTGATGATCAGGTGCGTCTGGTGCGCGGCCAGGAAAGGTTTGTGTTTACGTTATGAAAGTCGACCTGCGCCCCGTACTTCCATCCCCTGGCGAGCCGCTGCCGGCCGTCGAACGCGTCGCTCCGGTGTCGCCACGCCAGGCGCCGCGTTTCGAAGCATTGCTCGACCAGCGCGAAAGAAAGGTTCGCCGCTCGCTGCGTGGCGAGCTGGAGCAGCCCGATCAGGCCGCTGCTGCCAGCACCGAGCTGTTCGGCACCGTACGCTCGCTCCAGACCCTGCGTTATCTGCTGGACGAAGTCTTGCCTGCGCTGGACGCCGAGCCCGATATCCGGGCGCTGGCCGAAGACGTGATTCGTGAGGAAATCGATATTCGCCTGCTATTGGAACAGCAACGCGCGCAGGTGCAGCCATGAGCGCGAGTCAGGATCGTGACTGCGTCGAGCTGCTCAAGGGGCTTGGCGATCTTTATCGTCGCTGCGGTCAGCCGCAACGGGCGCTGGTGATGCTGTTGATTGCCATCCAGTTGGCCCCGGCCGACACCGGTCTGCTGCACAGCCTGGTGCTGGCCTTCACTGACAGCGGCGATACCGGCCGGGCGTTGGCAGCGCTGGATCGTCTGGTGAGCTATCAGGGCGAGAGCGCTGCCTTGCTGTTGTTGCGCAGCCGCGCCTTGTGGAAAGCCGGCAGCAAGGACGAAGCCCGCCAATGCTTCAGACGCTACCTGAGCGCGCGGAGGGATGAGCAATGACGTTCATGAATCGTCTCAACCTGCTGGCGCAGATCGCTTCGAAGCGCACCGACGTGATCATCGTCGCGTTCATGCTGATGGCCATCGCCATGATGATCATTCCGCTGCCGACCTATCTGGTCGATGCGCTGATCGGCGTGAACATCGCCCTGAGCCTGCTGATCCTGATCGTTGCCTTCTACATCAATCATTCCGTGGAGTTTTCGGCGCTACCGCCGCTGATTCTGCTCAGCACGTTGTTCCGGCTCTCCCTGTCGATCACCACGACGCGTCTGATTCTGCTGGACGGCAATGCCGGTCATATCGTCAAGGCCTTCGGTGATTTCGTGATCGCCGGTCAAGTGGTGGTCGGGCTGGTGGTGTTTCTGATCATCACTGTGGCGCAATTCGTGGTCATCACCAAAGGTGCCGAGCGGGTCGCCGAAGTGGCTGCACGTTTCACTCTGGACGCCATGCCCGGCAAGCAGATGAGCATCGACAACGATTTGCGCAACGGCGATATCGATCAGGCCGAGGCGCGCCGTCGCCGCTCGCGTCTGGAGCGCGAAAGCCAGATGTTCGGGGCCATGGACGGTGCCATGAAGTTCGTCAAGGGCGACGCCATCGCGGGGCTGGTGATCCTGTTCGTCAACCTGCTGGGCGGGATGATGATCGGCATGGTCGAGCGCGGAATGCCGTTTGCCGAAGCTGCTCACACCTATTCGTTGCTGACCGTCGGCGACGGCCTGATTGCGCAGATTCCGGCGCTGCTGATTTCGGTGGCTGCCGGCACGGTGGTCACGCGGGTCAACAGTGATGGCGAGGAGCGCGACCTGGGAACGGAAATCGTCCGGCAGCTGGGCGCCAGTCACCGTGCGCTGGGGCTGACGGCCCTTATTCTGCTGGGTGTCGGACTGTTGCCGGGGTTCCCGTTGCTGGTGTTCGTCACACTGGCGGCGGTGCTGGGCGGCAGTGCGGTGGTGCTCTGGCGTCGCGTCAGAACCGGCGCTTCCGTGCCCGCGATCGACCTGCCGGACGATGAACTGGCCATGGAGCCAGACGCGCCTGAAGTGCTGGAAACGTTCGAACGTCCGCTGGACAGTCGAGTGCTGCTGAGTGTCGGAGACGGTCTGGCTCAGGTAGCGCCATTGCAGCCGCTGCGGCAGCGGATCGAAGCACTGTGCCACGAGATTCGCGCCGACCTTGGCATCGATGTGCCGGTGCCGGAGGTGTACCTGGATCGCTCGATGTCCGCAGACCGTTTTCAGGTCGAGCTGGAAGGCGTGCCCGTCTGCGAAGGTGAATTCGACGGGCAATGGCTGCTGCTGCAGGACGATCCCGTGCACGCCCAGTTACTCGCTGTCGAGCCCCGCGAGGCGCCGTCACCGATCAGTGAACGTTCCGGTCGCTGGGTGGAGCGCGAGCACGCCAGTCAATTGCAGGATGCCGGTATCGGCTTTCTGTTTGCCGACGAGGTGTTGCGTGAGGTGCTTGATCGCACGTTGCGCCGTTACGCCGCCGATTTTCTGGGGATCCAGGAAACCCGCGTGATGCTGGAGCAACTGGAAGGCAAATACGGTGAGCTGATCAAGGAGGTGCTGCGCATCCTGCCGTTGCAGCGCGTGGCCGAAGCACTGCGTCTGCTGGTCGCCGAAGGCGTTTCCATCCGCAATCGCCGGGGTTTGCTGGAAGCGATGGTGGAGTGGGGGAGCCGTGAATCCGATGCCGGACGGCTCACCGAGCACCTGCGTGCCGGACTGGCGCGGCAGATCAGTCATCAGTACGCCGACCGTAACCGGGTGATCAGCGCGTTCGTACTGGCCCCGGCGCTGGAAGAGCAGTTGCGTGCCGCCATCAGCCGCCTGGACAAGGGGCGTGATTCGGTCCCGGACGACATCGCCCGCACCCTGCTCGTGCAATTGCGCCGCTTGTGTGACCTGTTGCCGGAAAACGATTCGACCGTGCTGCTGGTGCACCCCGAACTGCGTCGGGGTATCCGCCGCATGATCGTGCGCGGCGAGCTGCAACTGGCCGTGCTGTCCTTCAGAGAGCTGGCGGGCGAATACAACCTTCAGGCGGTCGGCACCCTCAGCCTGACCGATATCAATACGCGCCCGGCCTCAGGTGCCGGGTCCGTCTCTTCACTGGCGACTGCCTCATGACTTGTTCAGTAGCTGCACTGCGTACGTTTTTCTTCGGCCTTGGCGTGCTGCTCCTGAGCAGCCACGCCAGCGCCGAGAACATCGGCAAAGGTGCCAAAGGCACGATCGATCTGGGAATCGGCGAAGGCCGGGTTCTGCATTTTTCGGCGCCCGTGGATTCGGTGATGGTTGCCGAACCGGGGATTGCCGATCTGCAGGTGGTGTCGCCCGGCGTGATCTACGTGTTCGGCAAGGCGGCCGGGGAGACCAGCCTGATTGCGCTGGACGCTGAAGGGCAGGAGACCGCCACGCTGAGCCTGTCGATCAACAGCGGCACCTCGGCCGTCTCACGGCCGCTCAAGGCGCTTCATCCGCAGAGCCAGACGCGTATCAAGGCCACCGGCAACCGTCTGGTGGCCGATGGTGCGGTGCGGGACGTGGGCGAGGCCACCGACCTCAATGCGCTGTTGAGCACCGAAGGGCAGAACTTTCAGTCAACGGTCAACAGCGCTACCTACGCGGGCTCTGCTCAGGTCAACATCCGGGTACGTTTCGCCGAAGTGTCGCGCTCCGAACTGCTGCGCTACGGCGTGAACTGGAACGCGCTATTCAACAACGGCACGTTCTCCTTCGGTCTGCTGACCGGTGGCGGCCTGGCGAGCGGCGCGGCAGGCGGCGCCTCGAATGTGATCAGCGCGGGACTGGCCTCGGGCAACGTCAACATCGACGCCATGCTGGAAGCACTGCAAAGCAATGGTGTGCTTGAGGTGCTGGCCGAACCGAACATAACGGCGATGACCGGACAGACCGCCAGTTTTCTCGCCGGTGGCGAGGTGGCGGTACCGGTACCGGTCAATCGCGAGGTCGTCGGGATCGAATACAAGCCGTACGGCGTGTCATTGCTGTTCAGTCCGACGCTGCTGCCGAACGGGCGAATCGCCTTGCAGGTGCGCCCGGAGGTCAGCAGCCTGATGAGCACCACCACGCTGGACGTCAACGGTTATCAAGTGCCGTCGTTTCGCGTACGTCGTGCGGACACTCGGGTGGAAGTCGGCAGCGGTCAGACCTTCGCCATTGCCGGGCTGTTCCAGCGTGAAAGCAGTCAGGACATGGACAAGGTGCCGATGCTCGGCGACATGCCGATTCTCGGCAATCTGTTTCGCTCCAAACGGTTCCAGCGCAATGAAACCGAGCTGGTGATTCTGATCACGCCATACCTCGTCGAGCCGGTCAAGGACCGTGTGGTGGCCACGCCACTGGACAAGCAGCGCGCGGCCGCCACGGCATCCGCCAGCCCGCGCACCGGTGGCGCATTCGGCTTCTACATGAACTGAAAGGAGCAGGCCATGAACTTCAATCCAGCGTTGCCCGTTCCCTTTTTGTGTCTGTTTCTCTGCCTGCTGGGCGGCTGCAAGACGCACCTTGACCCGGTCAGTTATTCGCCGGATTACACCGCAATCACCCGCGCGGACGGCCGTATCGAACTGGTGCCTCAGGCGTGTGCCCAGCCTGCGGCGCAGGATGCCATCGATGTCGGTGAAGACTTTCAGGCGTTGCTGCCGCCTGGCTGCGCCAGCAATCTGATTCTGTTGCAGATGGTCGAGCAGCGTGCGGACGTGCTGCGCGGGCGTGACACCGGGCCGACCATGGCGGCGCCGGTCGGCCGTGCCGCGCAGGTGTACATCGACGGTTATGACCGTGAAGAGCTGCGTCGCCGCCAGGCCGAGCAGCAGGCCAGTACCGACACCCGGGAGGCGCGATGAACTCAGCGGCCGTCGACAAGCCCCAGTGCCTGGGCCTGCGCTGCAGGATCCTTGATCGCCTTGATGCGGCGCGCCTCGGTGATCAACTTACTGCGCTCGGCCTTCGGAATGTCCTCGAAGCTCATGCCCTTGAGGTCCTTCTCACGTCCGGCGAGGACCATGACCAGCAATTCGTTGCGCTGATGCCTGGGCTGCGCCAATGGCGACTGGCTGACCGTTTCGATGGTCTGCAACGCCTTCTGACTGTCGTCGCCCAGCGCGTAGGCCAGCGCCAGGTTGCAGCGGGTGTCCAGATCGTTCGGGGCAAGGCGCAGGCTGGTGTTGAACGCAGTCTGGGCCGGTTTGGCCTGCCCCAGCAGGATGTGTGCGATGCCCAGCCGATTCCAGGCCGTCGGCTGTTGCGACGCGTCCGCCGCCTGGGTCAAGGCGGTGACGGCGCGCTCCAGCTTGCCTTGACGCAACTGTGCCGTGCCCAGACCCAGCAAGGCGTCAGGGTCGTTGGCCTTGAGTTCCAGCGCACGTTGAAAAGCCCGCTCGGCACCCCGGGTATCGTTACTGGCGAGCAGGGCATCACCGAGCTTGAGCCACGACTCGACACCGGCCTCGGGCTGCTGCGTGGCGCGCTGGTAGAACGATGCCGCCGTGGTCGGGTCGCCGCGCTTTTCCAGGTCCGCCGCCAGTTGCATGAACCGCTCGTAGCTGGCATCGCTGCGGGGTTGAGTGGCACAGGCCGTCAGGGTCAGACAGCCGAGCAGCAACAGCGTGGACACGGAACGAGGGGGCATGGACAAGGCTCTTGTGAAAGTGGATCGGGCGAGGCGAATCATCCGCCGAGGGCTGTTGCAGGCGAGCGCCATCTTATCGACTCGGCGCGCAATTGCGACCGTTTTCTGAGCCTGATTCAGCCCGCTTTGTTCCCTGCGAACATGACGAAGGATGGAGGTCGCGATGGCGCTCTTCAGGCTTGAACGCTTCTTGGTGCGCAGCCTCATGTTGCTGGTGCTGGCCGGGTTTTCCGGCGTGCTGAATGCCGCGCCCGATCACGAGCCGGACTGGTTTTCCAAACCTTACGCCTACGTGTTGGTGGATCAGGATATCCGCGGCGCCCTGACCGAATTCGGCCAGAACCTGGACCTGATCGTGGTGTTCTCCGACAAGGTGCGCGGCGCGGCGCGGGGCACCGTGCGCGGCGCCAGTGCGGGAGAGTTTCTGTCCCGGCTGTGCGACGCCAATCAGCTGAGCTGGTATTTCGACGGCAATGTGCTGCACATCGCCCAGTCGGATGAAGTCGGCACCCGGGTGTTCGACCTGCCGGGGCCGAAGCTGGATGAACTGCAGCACTACCTGGCGCAACTGGAGGTCTCGGGCCAGCCGATGTCCAGTCGTGCCAGCCCCGATCACGACAGCCTGTTCGTGTCCGGTCCGCCTGCATACCTGGCGCAGATCCAGCAACACCTTGATCGTCAACCTGTCGCCGAGGCTGCACCTGTGGTGCGTGAGCGCGGTGTGCGGGTATTCCGTGGCGGTGTCGTCACCCAGGTCACCAATGACCGTCAATAATCCAAAGGAGCATCACTCATGTCCGTGAATCCGGTAGACAGCACGACCGATATCAACCCTTCCAGTCAGGAGTCGCGTTTCAACGCAGCCGTCGACAATGCCACACAGGCGTCCAGCGACGCTGAGTTCAACGATGCGCTGATCACCCAGGCCGTCACCATCGGCGGGCAATTCATCATCATGCCGCGCGCTCAGGAAATGCTGAACGAAGCGCAGTCCGATGATGACTCTGAATAAGGATCGACCATGACCGTCAATCTGGCTGCATCACCGGCGGCGGCTGCCTTGCCGTCGCCGGGAGGAGGCGGGGGCATGCAGGCCTCGCAGAACCTGTTCGAACACATGGCCGAAAGCGCCAAGGGGATGCCGCAGGGCGCGAGTCCGCACCAGATCGGCAGCAACCTCATGGAGCGTCTGGACGGCTTCATCGACCGCTCACGGCAGTTCTCCGAACGCGCCGACGCGATGACCCATGGCAGTGCGCCTTCGTCCACCGGTCACACGCAGGCACCTGAGGCAAGCGCTGGTCAGGATATGAGCAAGACAGGCGGTCCTCAGGTTGATCGCATCGTGCAGTCGCTGGGCCGGATGTTCGACTACTCCATCGAAACCCAGATGGTGGTGCGCGGAGCTACGCAGATATCCGGTTCCGCCAACACCCTTCTCAAAGGTCAATGAACCATGCCCAGATGCCGTCGTGTCCTGCGCCTGCTGATCGTGTCCGCGCTTGCCAGCCTGTTGCAGGCCTGTGATGTCGATCTCTACACCAACCTGGGCGAGCGCGAGGCCAATGCCATGCTCGCCGTGCTGCTGCGCGATGGCATTCCGGCTTCGCGCAAGGTTCAGGACAACGGTCAGTTGAAGGTCATGGTGGACGAGAAGCGCTTCGCACAGGCCATGGCGGTGCTGGATGACGCCGGTCTGCCGGGGCAGAGTTTTTCCAACATGGGTGAGGTGTTCAAGGGCAATGGCCTGGTGTCCTCACCGGTGCAGGAGCGTGCACAGATGGTCTACGCGCTGAGCGAGGAACTGTCGCACACCGTTTCGCAGATCGACGGCATCCTGTCTGCGCGAGTGCATGTGGTGCTGCCCGACAACGATCTGCTCAAGCGGGTGATCTCGCCGTCGTCGGCTTCGGTGCTGGTGCGTTTCGATCCGAAAACTGACATTAATGTGCTGATTCCGCAGATCAAGACCCTGGTCGCCAATGGGATTTCCGGACTGGGTTACGACGGTGTTTCCGTGACCGCGATCAAGGCTGTGCTGCCGGCCAACGCCGCCGCCGGTCCGCAACTCGGTAGCTTTCTCGGGTTATGGATGCTTGAAGAGGACGTGCCTCGGGCCAGATGGCTGTTCGGCACGTTGCTGCTGATCACCTTGGGGCTGGCCGCGATTCTGGGCCGTCAGCTCTGGAAACGGCAAAAGGTTGAAGGTACTTACATCCTGAGGGATGCGCCATGAGTGTCGGGTTGACCGGCCAGTGGCAGGCGCTGACCGAACAGCCGTTGGCCTTTGTCCGGGAGCGTTGTATCAGTGACTGCCTGGTGCACGACCTTGCGCCTGCCGACCTCGCAAGCCTGCGCGAATCGCCACGCTTTGCTTCGCGTCTTGAAAGCCTGTTGAGCCACCACTTCGGTTTGCAGCCGTTGGCGCAATTGGCGTTGCCCGCCGAGCAGGACTTGCCGGTCCTGCTGCTGAGTGACAACGATTTTGCACGTCTGCCGCGCCTGTGTGGCGCGGTCTGGCACGCGGCAACACTGAGCCGGGAAATTCGCGGTCAGGTGGTCAGCGAATACCGCCAATTGCTGGGTGAAGAAACCTTTGCCTTCGCGCTGGCGCATCGGCATCTGGCGGGTGCGGCTGACCTGCTTCGGACCCCGGCCGAGCTGGCTCAGGCCATCGACCGCGACGGCGCGTTCTGCGTGGCCACCTGGCTGGGTGCCCAGCCTGCGGACCTGCGGGCCTGGCTGCAGCTGCGTCTGGAATGTCCTGAGCCGGATCAACCCGAGGATCAACGACAGGTCCGGGTGGTGCAGGTCGTGGCCGCTCACCTGCTCAAGCGTGCACAAGGAAACGACCATGAGTGAGTTGCCGACCCGCCCTGGCACACGCATCGTGCGGGCTGCCGACGCGGCGCGATGGATCGACGGTTACGCGTTTGTGGAGGCCGCGTATGAAGAGGCCCGCCGCGTGCGTGAGGACAGCGCGCAATGGCTGGAGCAGGCTCGTGCAGAAGGTTTCGAACACGCTCGCCGACAGGGTGCCGAGGAAGCCGCCGCGCTGTTGGCGCAGACCAGCGCCCAGGTGGATCGCTACCTTGCAGGTCTTGAGACTTCGCTCGCCGAACTGGCGCTGAACATCGCTCGCCAGGTGTTGGGTGAACTGGACGGGCGCGAGCGCCTCGTGCGCTGCACGGCTCAGGCCTTGTCGGCGTTTCGCCAGGATCAGGTGCTGACGCTGTATGTGCCCCGCAATGAAGTCGAACGTCTGCGTCAGCACATTGCACAAGGCTCGTTGTCGTTGCAGGCACTGAATGTGGAAGGCGATGACCAGCTTGAAGCCGGTCAGGCACGGCTGGGCAGTCCGGCGGGTTCGGTGGAACTCGGGCTCGATGCGCAACTGGACAACCTGCGACGCGCGCTGTTGCCGCTGACCGAGAGTGAACACCATGAGTGAAGCCCTGGCCGCATTGATCGGTGGCTTGAACCAGCGTCTGCAGCGTGCCCAGCCGCGGCCGATGCACGGCACCTTGCGCAGCATTCGCGGTGTGCTGCTGCGTGCCAGCGTGGCCGGGGTGCGCATCGGCGAGCTGTGCGTGCTGCGTGATCCGGGTAATGGCCGGGAACTGTCGGCTGAAGTGATCGGCTTTGATGAGGACGATGCGATCCTCTCGCCCATCGGCTCAATGGAGGGCTTGTCGACCCGTACCCGGATCATCGCCACCGGACAGGCGATGGGTGTGCAGGTGGGGGATGCCTTGCTCGGTCGGGTCATCAGTCCGATGGGTGAATTTCTCGACGGCCCGGCGTTGACCGCGACCCTCGGCCTGCAGCGTTACCCGCTGCACGCCGAGCCACCGGCCCCGTTCAGCCGCCAGCGTATCGTCGAACCCCTGTCGCTGGGTGTACGCGCCATCGACAGTCTGCTGACCGTCGCCTGCGGGCAACGCATGGGCATCTTTGGCGAGCCAGGTGTGGGCAAATCATCGTTGCTGGCCAGTATTGTCCGTAACAGCGACGCCGATGTGATCGTCATCGGCCTGATCGGCGAGCGTGGGCGCGAAGTGCGCGAACTGCTCGAGGGGCAACTGGACGAGGCGGCGCGTGCCCGAACCGTTGCCGTTGTCGCCACCTCGGACCGGCCTGCCGCCGAGCGGGTCAGGGCGGCCTACGTGGCGACCGCTCAGGCTGAATACCATCGCGATCAGGGACGCAATGTGCTGTTGCTGATGGACAGCCTGACCCGCTTCGCCCGTGCCCAGCGCGAGATCGGTTTGGCAGTGGGCGAGCCCCCGACCCGGCGCGGCTATCCGCCCTCGTTTTTCTCGGCGCTGCCACGGCTGCTGGAACGCGCCGGTCCAGGCCCGACCGGCAGCATCACCGCTTTGTACACCGTGCTTACCGAAGGTGACGCGGCGATGGACCCGGTCGCCGAAGAAACCCGCTCGATTCTCGACGGCCACATCGTACTCAGCGCCGAACTGGCACAGCGTGATCACTTTCCAGCCATTGATGTGCTGCACAGCCGCAGCCGTTTGATGGAGCAGGTGGCTTCGGCGGCGCACAGGCAACTGGCGTCGCGGATGCGTGAACTGATCGCTCGCCGTCAGGCGATAGAACTGTTGATTCAGGTCGGTGAATACGCGGCGGGCAGTGACCCGCTGGCGGATGAAGCCATTGCCCGTCATGCAGCAATCGAAGCATTCCTGCGCCAGCCTGCCGCTGAACACGACACCCTCGCACAGACCTTGGCGCATATGCGCAAGGTACTGGCATGAGCGTCCTCAACCACGGAAGTCCCAATGGGCTGCGTCACGGAGAAACCCAATGAAGACGGCTGATCTGCATAACCTGCAAGCCCTGCGCCTGCTGCGTGAGCAGCGTGCCTCTGCTCATCTGGCCACTCAACGCGAGCGTTGCCGTGAAACCGAACATCACCTTGATCAGGCCAGAGAAACCTTGCGCCTGCACCGCGAGAGACGCGCGCAGGAAGCAGAGCAGGCCTACGGTCTGTTCAGCGAGGGCATTTCAGTGAGTGCCTGGCAGGCGGCCCAAGAGCACCTCAAGCAACTGGATGAAGAACGTGAGACGCTGCAGGCCGAGGTCAACGCCGCTGTGCTGAACGTTGAAACCGAGGAGCAGGCCCGTGAGCGGCTGCGCATCGAGCACAGGCAACGTCAACAACAAAGCCAGGCATGGCAAAGCCTGCTTGAACAGCGCCTGAGCCTCGAAACGCGTCTGGGTGAGCAGCGCGACGAAGCCGAGCAGTCGGGCTCGTCGAGCGATAACGCCCTGAGCGTCGACGCAGGCAGTGCAACAGGCGCTGGAGGCGAGCGGTGACGGCTTACGAAACCTCCTTCAATGGCGCCGCGCTGTCGGATCTGCCGTCGTTCGACCCCGATGTGCTCAGCCTGCACAACCGCCTGCATCGCCGCGTGGCCGACTGGCATGGCGTGCTGCGCGGTCAGCCGATGCGAGTGCAGTGGGCCTGCGGTAGGGATGTCGATCAACCGTGCGTGTCGGTTGCCCTGATGATCGGCCAGACATTGGTCGAGTTGAGGGTGCCGGAGCCCTTGTTTGAGCGGTCCGGGATGACCTGGCAACCCGGCTCGGCCATTGACCGCCAGAACGAGGCGTTGTTGCTGGAGCAGGCCTGGCTGGGCTGGATCGAACCCCTTGAAGCCATTCTGGGTGAACCCCTGCAGGTGGTTCCCTGGGCCGCGGACCCGACGGCACGTTGCCTCGGTGTCACGCTGGAGGTGCACATCGCAGACTTCCCGGCAGCGCGCGTGGAACTGCGGATGAACAGCGTCGCAGCTGATCACGTCGCCGCTCTGCTGGAGCGCTACGCAATGTCTGATCAGGGTGCGCTGCAAGCGCTCAGGCTGGTGATAAGTGCCGAGGCGGGACATGCGCCGCTGCGCGTGGACGAGCTGCGCAGTCTCGCGCCGGGCGACGTGGTGATGCTCGACACGCTGCCTGACGATCAGGTTCGTCTGCGCATCGGTCAGCACCTTCAGGCTCACGCACGACGCTCTGGGCGTTCGCTCGAGTGGTGCGGACCATGGCGCGGTTCCGACCCCGACCCGAGCGCGGCAACCCATTTCAACAGGAATGAAGCAATGAATGAACCTACCGTAACGCCGGACCTGGATGTCTCACTGGACGCGCTGCCGCTGACGCTGGTCTGCCAGTTGGACAGTGTTGAACTGACGCTTGAGCAACTGCGCGCAATGGCCCCCGGGACGCTGCTGCCGCTGGCCTCGTCGGGTCAGGACGAGGTGGACCTGATGGTGAATGGACGACGCATAGGACGTGGCGAACTGGTGCGCATTGGTGATGGCCTGGGCGTGCGCCTGCTGGGTTTCAATGCGCCATGAACGGCTATCAGCCGAACCTCATCGAGATCATTCTGGTCGTTGCGACCATCGGCCTGATTCCGCTGGCCGTGGTGACACTGACCGGTTTCATGAAGATATCCGTGGTGCTGTTTCTGATTCGCAACGCCTTGGGCGTGCAGCAGACGCCACCGAATCTGGTGCTGTACGGCATCGCCCTGATTCTCTCGGTCTACGTGACCACGCCCTTGATCGGCGACATGTACCGACAGGTTCAGGGGCGAGATCTGAGCCTGCAGAATGTGCAGCAACTCGAGGAACTCGGCAGCGCACTTCGACCGCCCTTGCAGGCGCATTTATCGAAATACGCCAACGAGAACGAGCGTGGTTTTTTCGTTCAGGCGACCGAAACCATCTGGTCACCCGAAGCGCGAGCCGATCTGCGTGACGACGATCTGGTGGTGCTGATTCCCGCGTTCGTCAGTTCCGAGCTGACTCGTGCCTTCGAGATCGGCTTTCTGTTGTACATCCCGTTTCTGGTGGTCGACCTGCTGGTCTCCAACGTGCTGATGGCGATGGGCATGTCGATGGTCTCGCCGACGCTCATTTCGATACCCCTGAAGATCTTCCTGTTCGTGGCATTGAGCGGCTGGTCGCGGCTGATGCATGGGTTGATCCTGAGCTACGGAGGCTGACGTCATGGGGCAGGATGTGTTTCTTTCGCTGATGAACCAGGCCTTGATGACGGTGCTGCTCCTTTCGGCGCCTGCTCTGGCGGTTGCCATCGTTGTCGGCCTGAGCGTGGGGCTGCTGCAGGCGCTGACCCAGATCCAGGACCAGACCCTGCCTCAAGTGGTCAAGCTCGTCGGGGTGTTGCTGGTGATCGTGTTTGTCGGGCCGTTGCTGGCCGGGCAGGTGGCCGAACTGGGCAATCAGGTGCTCGACAATTTTCCGTTGTGGACTCGCTGACGCACCATGGATGCCGAACTGACCAATGCATTCATCGAGATTGCCTATCCGGTGATCAGCTCTGCATCGCTCGCGGCCTCGCGGGCGATGGGCGTGGTGATCATCACACCGGCGTTCAATCGCCTCGGGCTGACCGGGATGATTCGTGGCTGCGTCGCAGTGGCGATATCCGTGCCAATGATTCTGCCGGTATTCACTGCGTTCACGTCGATGCCCGAACACAGCGGGTTCTTTCTGGCCGGGTTGATGGTCAAGGAATTGCTGATCGGGCTGCTCATCGGCCTGTTGTTCGGCATTCCGTTCTGGGCTGCGGAAGTAGCCGGTGAACTGATCGACCTGCAGCGCGGCTCGACCATGGAGCAACTGGTGGATCCGCTGGGGCAGGGCGAGGCCAGTGTCATGGCCACGCTGTTCACGGTGATGCTGATTGCGCTGTTCTTCATGTCAGGCGGCTTCATCCTGATGGTCGATGGCTATTACCACAGCTACCAGTTATGGCCGGTGACCGAATTCACTCCGTTGTTCAGCAGCGCCGCACTCATGTCGATTCTGGCGATTCTGGATCAGGTGATGCGCATCGGCGTATTGATGGTGGCGCCGCTACTGGTGGCAATGCTGATCACCGATCTGATGCTGGCGTATCTGTCGCGAATGGCGCCGAGCCTGCATATTTTCGACTTGTCGCTACCGGTCAAGAACCTGTTTTTTGCGGTGTTGATGGTGGTGTACATCAGCTTCCTGATCCCGGTGATGATTGACCAGCTGGCGCAGTTTCGAGGGACGGTAGAGGTGCTCAAGGCGCTGGCGAGCGAGGCACCGTAATGGCCGATACCAGCGAGGAGAAAAGCCAGCCGGCCACGGACAAGAAACTGCGTGACGCACGCAAGAAGGGCCAGGTCGCCAAGAGTCAGGATCTGGTGTCTGGTGTGGTTATTCTGCTGTGTACGCTGTGCATTGCCGTGCTGTTGCCCAAGGCCCGCGCTCAGGTCGAGGCGTTGATCGACCTGACAGCGCACATCTACATAGAGCCGTTTGCCGACGTCTGGCCAAGGCTGCTCGACCATGCCGAGCAAATCGTGCTGGGCATCACTTTGCCGGTGGTCGCCGTGACCGTCGCGGCGGTCATCCTGACCAATATCGTGACCATGCGTGGCGTGGTGTTTTCGGTCGAACCGGTCAAGCCTGACATCAAGCGCATCCATCCCGGCGAAGGCTTCAAACGGATTTTCGCCATGCGCAACCTGATCGAGTTTCTCAAGGGGCTGGTCAAGGTGTTGCTGCTGGCGCTGGCGTTCTACATCGTCGGACGCCAGGCGCTACAGGCATTGATGGAGTCTTCACGCTGTGGTGCCGGCTGCATCGAATCGACGTTTTACCTGGTGCTCAAACCGCTGGTGTTCACCGTGCTGGCGGCGTTTCTGCTGGTGGGTGCGGTGGACGTCCTGATGCAGCGCTGGCTGTTCGGGCGCGACATGAAGATGAGTCGCAGTGAACAGAAACGCGAACGCAAGGATGTCGACGGCGACCCATTGATCAAGCGCGAGCGTCAGCGCCAGCGGCGCGAGATGCAGGCGCTGGCAACGAAGCTGGGGCTGGGGCGCGCATCGCTGATGATCGGCATCGGCGGTAACTGGGTGGTCGGCGTGCGTTACGTGCGCGGCGAAACGCCCGTGCCGGTGGTGGTCTGCCGGGGTTCGCCTGAAGAGTCCGTCCAGTTGCTGGCGCAGGCTGCACCGCTGGGCATTGCCGTCTGGGCGGATGCCGGGCTTGCCGAACAGATCGCCAAACGTAGCGTGGCCGGTGATCCGGTACCGGAAAACACCTTTCAGGCGGTGGCCGACGCGCTGGTGGCACACCGGTTGATCTGACCCGGTGTGCCTCTTGTCAATGCATGGCAGGGCGATATCGAGTGGCTGGCGTGCCGTTGACGACCTTCAGTCGATTGAGGTCGGCGTTGATGCGCCATGCCCAGAAATGCGTGCCGTCCTGTCGCGATATTTCGAGCGCCTGGGCCAGCACCGTGCGGACGTCTTCCAGCGCATGCGCCTGGGGTTGGTCGAGCATCAGTTGCGCCTTGATGCGCATCATCTCGGGGAGGTACCAGCGGTCATTGCGTTTCACGGCATTGACCACCAGTTCGTCGAGCGTCTCCAGCGCCAGCGGTTGCAGCCCCAGCGCTGCTAGGCCCAGCACGTATTCGGTATTGAGCATCGAGTGCAGCGGGGTTTCCACATGACGTCGCAGTTGCTGAAGCGCTTCGCCCAGCCGCGGTGTACCCGTTGTCGCATCGCCTTCACGAATGGTCAGAATGCTTTCATAGCAGCAGGTCAACTGACGCCAGACATGCAGCGGCTGCCGTTCGCTGCTCTGTTTGAGCAATTCGAGAAACTGCCGGGTCTTGTGCAGGGTGCCTGCGATCAGGGTGGCCGGAATGGCGCTGAACGCGAGTGTGTACCAGATGGTGGCAGGGTGGCCCAGCGCAACGGCCTGTCTGATGTTGGTGTCCAGCGCCACCATGGCCTGCCCGATATTGCCCACCATCAACTGCACTTGCGCCCTCAGCGACTGGGCGGCGATACGCTGGTCGAAATGCATGTCCACGGCATAGGAAGATGCTGAAAGAGGTGCGCCCAAGGCTTCATGAGCGGCCTGACCGGCGGTTTTCATGTCGCCCATATAGAACGCGCTGGTGGCTCGCATGCGTTTGCCCAGAAGCTGGCAATCGGCGATCCGGTGATCCTTGCCAAGCGCCAGAAACTGCAGGGCGATCTGTCGGCCCTGGACGTGACGATTGCTGCAGGTATGGTCGTTCCATTGTCCCCACAGGGCACGCAGGCGGTATTCCGTGTCGTTCAGCGCGTCGGCGTCCTCGCCGACCTGTTGCCAGATCTCGCGCATTTTCTGTCCGGCGCCGTACGTGAGCATCAGGATGCTGCCCGACACCGTCAGCAGCCGCATGCGCTGGTGCCGGTCCATCTGCGCCATCTCCACATGGCGAGGCAGGCCATGGTTGACCCAGTCCTGGTATTCATGGACCAGCGAGAGCCTCATCCATAACGGAGCGCTGCGTAACGTGAGCTCGACGCCAATCTGCCGGTCGCCCTCGTGGGAAAACGCCCAGGCGAGGGCGGCGCGCACGGTATCGATCTCCACCGCGTAACGCCGAGTCCAGGCGTCGTGGGACAACCGGTCGAGGTCCAGCCTGGCCTCGTCGAGCAGGCTCAGGGCCCAGTTGGCATGCGCGCGCGACAGGCGATCCAGGTCATCGAGCTGCACCAGTTTTTCATGGGCGTACAGACGGGTCGTTTCCAGCAGCCGAAAGCGTTTGCCGTGGCTGTGATCGAATCGTCCAAGCAATGATTTGTCCAGCAGGCTTTCCAGCATCGGCAGGGTCATGCGCACATCGGGCAGACCGATATTGACCGTCGCCATGACCCCGTCCAGTGCGAACGAGCCATTGAAAATGGACAGCTGTCGCAGCAGTGCCTGCTCATGCCCGGTGAGCATGCCGTAGGTCCAGTCCAGTGCTGCGCTCAAAGACCGCTGACGGGGCAGGGCGGTGCGGCGTCCGGTCATCTGCAGGCGGAAGCTGCCATCGAGCAGGCCGACCAGTTCATGAATGCCAAACGTCCGGACGCGGGCGGCGGCCAGCTCGATTGCCAGCGGGTTGCCGTCCAGCTTGCGACAGATGGCTGCCACGCTGTGCGTATCGCGATCATGGAAGACAAAGCCGGGATCCTGCTCCCGGACTCGGGTAATGAACAATTCCACACCGGAAAACGTGAGCGCCTCGGCTGCGGTCAATGGCGGGTGCTCGCCAGGCACCTGCAGGGACGCCAGTTCGTGGACACATTCACCGTTTGCCCTTAACGGCTCACGGCTGGTGACCACCACGCAGCATCGCGTGGTGTTGGCCAGCAAGGCTTCGACCGCTGTGGCGGTTTCTTCCAGCACATGTTCGCAATTGTCGAGTACCAGCAACTGCGGGCGCTCTGCCAGCTCCCCTGGAATATCCAGCAGAAGGTTCTCGTCGTCTGCGTTAAGGCCAAGCGCACTGGCGATCATGCCCTTTACCGACTGGGCTCCACTGACGGGCGTCAGGTCGAGAAATGCGCTGCTCAGCGATGATCGGGTAGCGAGGCTGTCAGCCAGAGCCAGCGCGACGGTGGTCTTGCCGACGCCACCGGGGCCGGTGAGGGTCAGTAGTCGCTGGGTCAGAAGCTGATCGGTCAGGCGGCGAATCAGATCATCACGGCCCAGTACAGGCTGTTTGGCGTCCTGTGTCGCTGCCACAGGTTCAGGAGGCGGAGCGACGACCTGTGGCGCGGTCTGGACCGTCACGGGTGCGCTGAACCGATAGCCGCGACCCGGTACGGTCACGATGCAACTGAAGTCTTCATCGTCTCCCAATGCTCTGCGCAGGGCGACAATTTGAGCGCGAAGGTTGCACTCTTCGACCACTGCCTTCGGCCAGGCCACGGCCAGCAGTTCTGCTTTCTCAAGCAGTTCGCCGGGACGTGAGGCAAGTGCGACCAGCAACGACATGGCGCGACTGCCCAAGGGCACAGGCTGGGAGTGTTTGAACAGGACCTGTTGGCGTGGAAGCAGCACGAAGGCCCCGAAGCGAATGGCTTCCTCGGGACCGGGTCCTTTATCTGTTACGAAATCGATCTGTGTAGCCGTACCGCTTGCTTCAAAATCCATGGTTAGACCTGTATCAGAAGTAACAGCAGTGCTTGCGCATCGTGGCGGAGCATGACGGTGTCGATCTGTGCACCGGCGCTGGGAGCGGGTTGTTTATTGCCTACCCTGACGTAGTCATGACCGGCCGAGCTTATAGCATTTGAATCAATTACTTATTACACCAAGGGGTATGATTCGGCCAAACAGGGGATGGATACGGACATGCGTGACGGGTTTCCTGTGTAGAGTTTCGTAAGGGTTTGACAGGTCGCCGTTCGAGGACGTTCTACCCTGTGCTTTGAATAGCGCAGCAAGAAATGCGCCGACATCAAGGCGATCACCCGGCGGGGTTTCTTTGCAATGCCGTTCAGCGGATAGGGCGGAGCGGAGTATTCACGTTGAGCAACAGGACGTTGCCGTGAGCGGTCTGTGTGGACGGTAAAACAAAAACACCCTGCAAAAGCGGCGCTCTTGCAGGGTGTTCATGGTGACATTGGTTGGCCCTGCCAGATCAGATCCGGCAGGGCCTTGCTTCAGGCTTGAGGGCCTTACAGCGCCATGTCACTGGCAGGGTTGCTTTCACGCTTCTCTGCAGGCTGGGCAGCAGGCGCAGCAGCGGCCGTTGCTTTGTTTACAGGTGGCGGTGGAGTCAGTTGCAGGGTTTCGGCGGTGTAGGCCCATTCCTGTGCAACGCGATCCGGGTTTTCGTTCAGCTTGGTGCCGTAGCTTGGAACGATCTGGTGCAGTTTTTCCTGCCAGGCCGGAGTCGCTACCTTGTCCTTGAACACTTTCTCAAGCACGCCGAGCATGATCGGAGCAGCCGTCGAAGCACCTGGCGAAGCGCCCAGCAGACCGGCAATGGAGCCGTCCTTGGAAGCAACGATTTCGGTACCCAGTTTCAGGACACCACCTTTCTCTTCGTCACGCTTGATGATCTGAACGCGCTGACCGGCCTGCATCAGGCGCCAGTCTTCTTTCTTGGCGTTCGGGAAGTACTGCTGCAGGGCAGCAAAACGGTCGTCATCGGACATCATGACCTGGCCAGCCAGGTATTCGATCAGTGGGTACTGAGCGATACCGACGCGGGTCATTGGCCACACGTTATGCGTGGTGGTGCTGGTCAGCAGGTCCAGGTAGGAACCGTTTTTCAGGAACTTCGTAGAGAAGGTCGCGAATGGGCCAAACAGGATCACGCGCTTGCCGTCCAGAACACGGGTGTCCAGGTGCGGAACCGACATGGGTGGCGCGCCAGTGGACGCGATACCGTAAGCCTTGCCCATGTGTTGCATGGCCAGGGTAGGGTTCTCGGTTACCAGCCACGAACCGCCGACCGGGAAGCCGCCGTATTCCTTGGCTTCAGGAATGCCCGACTCTTGCAGCAGGTGCAGTGCGGCACCGCCGGCGCCGATGAACAGGAACTTGGCATCGGTCTCGGTTTCGGTACCGTCTTTCAGGTTCTTGTACTTGACGCGCCAGCTGCCGTCGTCATTGCGGGTGATGTCCTGGACTTCACTCGACAGCTTCAGATCGAAGTTGGATTTGGTCTGCAGGTTGGCGACGAACTGACGGGTGATCTCGCCGAAGTTCACGTCGGTGCCAATCGGGCTCCAGGTCACGGCCAGCTTCTGCGCCGGGTCACGACCTTCCATCATCAACGGAACCCACTTCTTGATCTGCTCATGGTCTTCGGAGTACTGCATGCCACTGAACAGCGGGCTCGATTGCAATGCTGCGTAACGCTTGCGCAGGAACTTGATGTTGTCGTCGCCCCACACGAAGCTCATGTGCGGCGTGGAGTTGATGAACGAACGCGGGTTCTTCAGAACGCCGGTCTTGACCTGCCAGGACCAGAATTGACGCGAGATCTGGAACGCTTCGTTGATCTCGATGGCCTTGGTGATGTCGACGTTGCCGTTCTTGTCTTCCGGGGTGTAGTTCAGCTCGGCCAGGGCGGAGTGACCGGTACCGGCGTTGTTCCAGCCGTTGGAGCTTTCTTCGGCCACGCCATCGAGGCGCTCGACCATTTCCATCGACCAGCTCGGCTCGAGCTCGTTGAGCCAGACGGCCAGGGTGGCGCTCATGATGCCGCCGCCGACCATCAGTACATCTACTTTCTTGGCTTCGGCGGAGTGCGCGGGCATCATCCCGAGCGACATCGCCAGACCCAGAAGGGCCGTGTTCACTTTCTTCAACATGCTGTAATCCATTTGATAAATGCCATCCGCCGACAGCTCCTGGGGGATCCGGATTCTGCGTACACCGCAAGCATGCGACAAACGCCCGCACCTTCAGGGGCTAGAGGTGGACATACAAGGCCAATACAATACTGCTCAAGACCTCACTTTATGTCCTACTGCGCTGGCTTCTTATCGTCGTTGGATTCAGCGTCATGAAGCGACATGTGCCAATTGATGCAACGCAACATCGGGAAACAAATCCCGTCGTATTGCGCAATGCGCATCTGATCAGCCTGTTCACGGAGTCTTGGACGCCGCATGGGGGTCATGGAGACACGCTCTGAGGCGTATTTTTTGTGCTCGTCCTAGACGGCACGCCATGGTGCCATATCGGCAAGACGCGGCATTTTCGCATATTGTGAGGTGTCTACGCGAGGTGTTATCTACACACCGACATCCTTACGCCCGACCAAACGAAACAAGGCGTGTCCAGCCTTTATCGTCACGCTCGCCATAACCTTGACCCGGAACCGTGTTCTGGCCGAAATACGGCATGGTCATTTGCCCCCTCGTTCCGCTCGGAACCCGCCGCATACCAGCCCGGCCGAGGTCGTGCGGGTTCAATGCCGACGATTGATGAGCATTCCTCATGACTTCAAGTAACGCGCGGCAGCTAATGCTCCGGCGAGTCGGGTGCTAACGTCATTACTCGGCCAATGCATGTCCTGGCGCTGCTCGTCCTGAACGTCGTGCGCCAAAGACGATGATCCGTAAACATCCCGCAACAGCTGCCTGATCCGGACCTCGAGCAAAACGTTGAACTTTCAGCGTGTCAGTCAGTTAAAGACATATGCCAACCGTAATTCCATGACGCTGCGGGCACGTGTCTGCCCGGACTGCATGCGTTGAAGGGACCTGAACCAGCCCTCGCCACACCACCACGCCCAGCACAATAAATAACGCCCGCCACTTCACAGCAGTGACGGCTATGACAAGGTGATTCTGATGAGTGATACCAAGACGCACAAAGGAACTGTCGCCGACGCCGTGCAGCCTTCACGGCGCAATTTTCTGAAATTCGGAGCGTCCGGAATCGCCGCCGCGACCCTGTCGACCTGGATACCTGCCGACGGGATGCTGCAGGCCGCGCCTGCACCCGCGCCGGTCGTGGTGGAAGACACTGACGCCCCCGGCGTCGGCGAGCACCGCATTCAATTGAAGGTCAATGGCCAGACTCACGCGCTGAACGTACCGGCCAATGCCGTCCTCCTTGATGTTCTGCGTGACCGCCTGCAACTGACCGGCACCAAGAAAGGCTGTGATCACGGCCAGTGCGGGGCATGCACGCTGCTGGTCAACGGGGTGGCCATCAACTCCTGCCTGTCGATTGCCATTCAGCACGATGGCGACAGCATCACCACCATCGAAGGGCTCGCCGAGAACGGCACGCTGCATCCGGTGCAGGAAGCTTTCTGGGAACACGATGCCTATCAGTGCGGTTATTGCACCTCGGGCCAGATCATGAGCGCCGTGGCGATTCTCAACGACCCGAATATCCCCTCCGATGACGCCAGCGTCCGCGAAGCCATGAGCGGCAACATCTGCCGCTGCGGGGCCTACAAGAACATTCTGTCGGCGGTGCAGTCGGCGCGCTCGAAGATGCCGAAGGCAGGGGGAACGGTCTGATGAGAACCTTCGATTATGCAAAGGCCACCACACCTGCACAGGCCGTCAGTACGGCTTCAGGCGAGGGTGAGCGTTTCTATCTGGCAGGCGGCACGACGCTGCTGGACCTGGTCAAGCTCGACATCATGCAACCCGGGCAACTGGTGGATATCAATCACCTGGCACTCAAGCAGATCGAATCGCTGCCGGACGGCCGTCTGCGCATTGGCGCGCTGGTCAGCAATACGGCGCTGGCCAGTCATCCTCTGGTCCGGGAGCGCTATCCGGTCCTGTCGCAAGCTCTGCTGGCGGGTGCTTCCACGCAACTGCGCAACAAGGCCACCACGGCAGGCAACCTCATGCAGCGCGTGCGTTGCCCGTACTTTCGCGACGGGATCTCGGCCTGCAACAAGCGTGAGCCGGGCTCAGGCTGCGCCGCCATCGGCGGGATGAACCGCAGCGTGCACGCCGTACTGGGCACCAGCGATCACTGCATCGCGACCCATCCTTCGGACATGTGCGTGGGCATGGCGGCAGTGGGCGCGCAGGTCACTGTGCAGGGGCCGAGTGGCAGTCGGGACATTCCTTTCGCCGACTTCCACTTGCTGCCGGGCAACACACCTGAACGCGAGCATGCGCTGGCGCCTCATGAACTGGTCACCCACGTGACCCTCGACGCGCCGCTGTCGGGCAGTCGTTCCGGTTATCTGAAGCTGCGTGACCGCACCTCCTATCAGTTCGCCCTGGCGTCCAGCGCGATCATCGTGGTGACGGACGGCAAACGTGTCACCGATGCGCGCATCGCGCTGGGCGGCGTCGGCACCAAACCGTGGCGGGCTGTCGAGGCCGAGCGTGCTCTGATCGGTCAGCGTGCCGACATGGACACCTTCGCCAGGGTGGCTGCCCTGGCCATGAAAGGTTCCAAAGCCTATGAACACAACGCCTTCAAGATCCCGCTGGGTGAGCAGGTCATCGTCCGCAACCTTCGTGACCTAACGGCGTAGGAATTTTCCATGAGCGAACAGATTATCGGCACCCCGCAGCGTCGCATCGACGGCGGCAAGAAAGTCAGTGGCGAGGCGCGTTATGCAGCCGACCACCCCATGAAAGACATGCTGTACGCGTACGGCGTCTACAGCACCATCGGCAGTGGTCGGATACTCGCGGTCAACGATCAGGACGCGCGCAAGATGCCCGGCGTGGTCGAAGTTTTCCATCACGGCCATTTCCCCGAGCTGCACCGCACGCCTGAAACGGCGTTCAGTTTTGCGACGCTGTTGTCGGCGAGCAAGGCCGATGAGCATCGCCTGCCGTTCGAGGATGACCGGGTCTATTACCCAGGCCAGTTCGTGGCGCTGGTCGTGGCCGAGAGTTTCGAGCAGGCCAGGGCTGCGGCTCATCGGGTCAAGGTCGACTATCAGGATAACAAGCCGGTCAAGGATTTGCAGGAAGCGCTGCGCAACAATGGCGCCCGCGACGGCGGTGCCGGGCATACACGTGGCAATCCGGACGGGGCGTTCCTCGCCGCGAGCAGAAAGGTCGATCAGACCTACACCACCCCGGTCGAAGTGCATAACCCGATGGAGATGCACGCAAGCACCGCGTGGTGGCAGGACGGCAAGCTCTACGTGTATGAAAGCACCCAGGGTGTCGTGAACCATCGCAATCTGCTGGCAAACGTATTCGACCTGCCGCCGGACCGTGTCGAAGTGCGTGCGCCGTTCATTGGTTCCGGGTTCGGTGGCAAGCTCTGGCCATGGCCGCACTCGGTCGCCGCCTGTGCAGCGTCAAAGGTGACTCAACGCCCGGTCCAGTTGGTATTGCCCCGCGCGCAAATGTTCACCACGGTCGGTCATCGCCCGGAAACGCGGCAGCGACTGCGTCTGGCCAGCGATGCGAACGGCAAGCTGGTCTCGATCCGTCACGAGTCCTTCAACAGCACGTCGACGCTTGATGACTACACCGAAACCTGTGGCGGTGTGACCAAGAGCCTGTACGGCTGCGACAACGTGCTGGTCAGTCACCGAATTGCTGCGGTCAATCGCGGTACGCCGACCTCGATGCGTGCGCCTGGCGCTGCACCGGGCCTGTTTGCGCTGGAGTCGGCTATCGACGAGCTGGCACTGGCCAACGGCATGGACCCGCTGGCGTTTCGCAAGCTGAATCTGTCGGAGATGGACCAGAGTCAGGGCCTGCCGTGGTCCAGCAATCACTTGCCGGAAGCCATTGATCAGGCGGCCGAGCGTTTCGGCTGGCAGGCGCGCAAGGCCGAGGTTGGCTCGATGCGCGACGGCGATGAGATCATCGGTTATGGCATGGGTGCATGCAACTGGGAGGCCTTTCAGGTGCCGACCGATGCACGCGTGATCCTGCGCTCCGACGGCACCGCCCTGGCGCAGTGCGGCTTGCAGGACATCGGCACCGGTACGTACACCATCATCGCCCAGACTGTCAGCCAGCTCACCGGCATCCCGATGGAGCGCGTTGAAGTGGCGCTGGGCAGCTCATCGTTTCCTGCGGGTCCGGTGTCCGGCGGTTCCTGGGTTACCGCCAGTGTGATGCCGGCGATTGCCGGTGCCACGCGCGAAGCGTTGCAGAAACTTCGTCAGTATTCGGTGGGCAAGAATGCGGCCTTTGCAGGTCAGGAGGTTGATTCGATCAAGGTCGAAGACGGTCAACTTGTGTCCGGTGAGCAGCGCGTCAGCTTTGTCGACGTCCTGAAAGGTCAGCGTCTGTCTCGTGCCGAAGGCAATTTTCAGAGCGGCATGCAATCTTCCGACAAGTTCTCGTTCCGCTCGTTTGGCGTGCACTTTGTCGAGGTGCGCTGGGATCCGGGCATCTCCAGCCTGCGGGTCTCGCGAGTGGTCAGCGCCATCGACGTCGGCAAGGTGGTCAACCCGTTGGCGGCGCGTAATCAGGTCGAGGGCGCAATCGTGATGGGCATCGGCATGGCCATGTTCGAAGCCGCCGAGTACGACCCGCGTACCGGTTTGCCGGTCAACAACAACTACGCCGAGTACGTGGTTCCCGTGCATGCGGACCAGCCCGAAATCGACGTGATTCTGCTCGATTACCCGGATCACAACATCGGTGAATTCGGCGCACGTGGAATCGGCGAGATCGGCGTGACCGGCCTGGCCGCTGCTGTAGCGAACGCCGTGTACCACGCCACGGGCAAACGGGTGCGTAATTTGCCCATTACCAAAGAAAAGCTGATGGCAGGGCTGTAGAGATGAAGCAACTTGACTTGCAGGTTATCCAGCAGGCGCGTGACTGGCTGGCGACAGGCAAATCCGTATGGCTCTGCACCGTGCTCTCGACCTTCGGTTCCGCTCCGCGCGGACCGGGGGCGATGCTGGTCGCGCTGAGCAGTGGCGAACATCGCGGGTCGCTGTCCGGCGGCTGCGTGGAAGAGGACTTTCTGGAGCGGTTGACGGCCGGTCAATTCGAGCCGCTCAACCAGATCGTGCGTTACGGGGAGGGCGGTCTGGCACCGACTCTGGCGCTGCCGTGTGGCGGTGTGCTGGATGTGCTGATCGAATGCATGACGCCCAGCCCTGAAACCGACCGGCATCTGGCCGCAGTAGAACAGGCCCTTGCCGGACGCACGGTGATCGGCCGCGAGGTCGTGCTGGGCGGTGTCCAGCGCAGTACCGGTCCGGCTGCGTTGGGCGAGTCGCGGGTGCAGGTCGAGGGGGAACGCATCAGCATCCGCATGGGCGCGGTCTACCGCGTGCTGTTGGCCGGGCTGTCGCCGGTGGCCGAATTCTGCGCCAGTTTTGCCGTTGCCATGGGCTATGAAGTCATCGTTTGTGACCCTCGTACCGAAGTCACGGCCGGCTTCTCGATGCCGGGTGTCGAAGTGCGCGACGTGCTGCCTGCGGTGTTCATTGCCGAAGGCGGCTGTCATGCGTCGACGGCTGTGCTGGCCCTGACTCACGATCCGAAGCTGGATGATCTGACCATGCTTGAAGCTGTGCGTACCGAGGCGTTTTACATCGGTGCCATGGGTTCGATGCGCACCAGCAGCAAGCGCAAGGAGCGACTGGCACGGATTGGCGGACTGGATGACGAGGCGCTGGCGCGGATTCATGCGCCCATCGGCCTCAATCTGGGCAGCAAGACCCCGGCCGAGATCGCTATCGCGGTGATGGCCGATATCCTGCGGGTAGCCAACGGCGTCAGTCGCCAGCAGCTTTGACGAACGTCTGGCAGGCAAGTGCCAGCGCCGCTTGCGTATCGGCGTCGCGCAGGATGCCGGGATCGTCACACACCAGCACATCGCACAGCTCGGGATGGCTTTTGATGATCGATTTTGCACCTTGATCGCCTTCCAGGTTCAGCAATAAGGGCCAGAACTCGCGCCCGATGATCACCGGATGCCCGCGTTGTCCGTCGTGGCCGGGCAGGGCGATACGCCCTGGATTGGCCATGCGGGCAAGGGCTTGCAGGGTGGCGGGTTGTATCCACGGCATGTCAGCCAACAGCACAGCCACCGCGTCGGCGCGGGATGGCATGAGTGCCTCGATACCGCTGGCCAGACTGTGTCCCATGCCCAGATCGGCCTGCGGACTGCGTACCACTGTCACTTGCTGCGGAATGCCCAGCAGGTCCGCATCATCCTCTTCTCTCACAACCACCCAGACCTCGCTGAATGCGCCCACGGCGTTGTCGATGCTTACGCGCAGCAAAGTGCGGCCGCAGGGCAAGGTGGCGCGACGCTTGTCGCCATCGAAACGGCGGCTGCGACCTGCGGCAAGGAGCAGGGCGAACACTTGGGGAATTGGGCTGTCTATGCTGGTCAATCCGAAGCCTTTTGAAAAAAGGTGAAGGGAACAGGGCCGGTTCGTCATCCACTCAGACACACGATGACCTACGCGTGAGACACGCACAATGCCTGATTCCGCTGCCTTTTTGCAGTGACAAGATTTACATTTTCGAGGGTTTCACGTGGACAATCATATCCGCCCAGTCGAGATGGAAAAGGCCTACCGCCTGCTCAATCACGGACCTACCGTGCTGGTGTCATCCGCTCACGATGGCGTTCATAACGTCATGGCTGCGGCCTGGGCCTGTGCGCTGGACTTCTCGCCGCCCAAGGTGACGCTGGTGATCGACAAGATGACCAAAACCCGCAGCCTGGTGGAAAACAGCGGTTACTTTGCGCTGCAGGTGCCCAATCGCGACCAGTTGAATCTGACGTTTGAAGTGGGCACCCAGAGCCTGATCTTCACCCCGGACAAACTGGAGAAGGCGGGCGCCGAACTGTTCCGAATTGAAGGTCACGACACGCCGCTGGTGGCTGGGTGTTCGGCCTGGCTGATCTGCAAGGTCATCCCTGAGCCCCATAACGAGCAGACCTACGACCTGTTCATCGCCGAAGTCGTCGGTGCCTGGGCGGATACCCGAGTGTTCCGTGACGGACACTGGGAATTCGAAACAGCCGATCCGAAATGGCGCAGCCTGCACTATGTCGCCGGCGGGCACTTCTACACCATTGGCGACGCGGCAGTGGTGGAAACGGAAGCGGATTGAGCGTTGCTGCGATCAGTGTGATGTCGATGATCGTTCCCACTCCGCGCTCAGCGTTATACACAAGTCCGCAAGACGCGCAAAACGGGGGCAAAAACGAAAGTGACTGACTGAATGCATACCCCGTGGGAGGCGGCTTGCCGGCGATGGCGTCAGTTCAGTCACTGACAGGTCGC
>Ga0065712_10067832_pt1 | contig 27426 bp, 26 predicted proteins | sample MisRhiReplicate1_FD_59099 | JGI IMG/M metagenome (GOLD analysis project Ga0065712, IMG submission 59099) | Miscanthus rhizosphere microbial communities from Kellogg Biological Station, MSU, sample Rhizosphere Soil Replicate 1: eDNA_1 v3... | ecosystem: Host-associated > Plants > Roots >...
CGGCTGTACTACTGGAACATCGCGTGGGAGATGTTCAAGGACCACCCGATTGTCGGTGTCGGGCCGACGAACTATCAGTACAACTCGTTCGAGTACGAATCGGCGGATCAGCAGGCTAAGGGGTTGAACGTCTGGGGCCGCGCCGCACACTCCTTGTACTTCACGTTGTTGGCGGAGCTGGGCATCGTCGGTGTAGTCCTCGTGGTATCGCTCGTGATTTTCAACTTCCGCGAGAATCGGGCGGTCCGCCGACTCTACAAGGCGCTACAGGCCAGTGGGACAACGCCTCCGGCTCGATTGCAACAGTTCTACATCCTCAACGTACTTACCCGAGCCAACGACGCCGCTATGGTCGCGTATCTGGTGACCGGCGCGTTCCTCTCCGTGCTCTATTACCCACACTTCTGGCTTCAGATTGGTATAGGTATCGCCATCAAGCGTGCGGCCGACAATCTGATGGCGGAAGAGTGCGTCCCCGCGCAGCCGCCCGCTCCTCGGGTCCGCGCGTGGTCACCGCGACCCGCGCGAGCGTGAGTGTGGTCGGGGGCGCAGGTCCCTTCTGATGAATCGTCTGCCGGCACGTGAGCACCTGCGCTCTGCGTACGCACAGGTGTTGCAGGGCATTGGCGTCGTGGACCGCTCGCGCCGCGCTCTGCGCAACCGCTCACTCGTGCTGATGTATCACCGTGTGCTGGCTGATCACGAAGTGTCTCCAGAGATCAAGCCAGGGATGTACGTGACGTCTCATGCGTTCGAACGTCACCTCGCGTATCTGGCTGACAACCATGACGTGGTGGGGCTCGACGATTTGCACGAATGGTTGCACGGACGCCGGCAGTACTCCCGCATCCCGTGCGTCATCACCTTCGACGATGGCTGGGCCGACAACTACACGAATGCGTTCCCGCTGCTGAAGAAGTACGGGTTGTCGGCAACGATCTTTCTCATCACCGATGAGATCGGCACACCCGGCATGCTCACGTGGGCCCAGGTGCGCGAAATGGAAGCAGCCGGTATCGATTTCGGCTCGCACACCGCCACGCATCCAGTCCTGACGACAACGGATGAACCACGGACACGCGACGAGCTCACGCGATCGCGAGAGCGTTTGCAGCGGGAGCTTCGGCGCCCGAGCCGGTGGTTCTGCTATCCCAAGGGCGCATACAACGACCAGGCGCTGAAGATCGCGCGCGAGCTCTATGTCGGTGCCCTCAGCACGCGCGAGGGCCCGGTCGCACCTGGGGACGATCTGCATCATCTCCGCCGAATAGGCATCCACAACGACGTGACGCGCACGACGGCGCTGTTTGCCTGCCGGCTTGTGTCACTCGTGTGATGCGCATACTCCTCACCGACGGCGATCAGCGCTCCACGTTGGCTGCGGTGCGTGCGTTGGGGCGAGCAGGCTACGAGGTCTACGTCGCGGAGTCTTCGGCCGGCAGCCTCGCGTCACGATCGCGGCAGTGTCGTGGCACGGTGGTTTATCCGTCACCCTATGACAATGAGTCCGGTTTCGTCGAGGCTCTCGTCGGTGCGGCGACGCGGCTTGATCTCCACCTCGTTCTGCCGATGACCGACATCACCAGCGCGGTGCTCGCAGAACGTCGCGACGCGTTCGCGCCGCAGGTGCGTGTTGCGGTGCCGGACGCCGACACATTCTGGCGGGCGTCTGACAAGAACGCATTGCATCGCCTGGCCGACCAACTCGGAGTACCTACGCCGACAACGCAATACGTCGATCGTGGCGAGTTGCCCGACATGTCCGGTATCCCGGTACCGTGTGTGATCAAGCCCGCTCGTTCGCGTGTGCGCACCGAGAGCGGTTGGGTCAAGACAGCGGTTCTGCGAGCGGATTCCGCGGACGAGGCCGCAGCGCTTTTGAATGGCCGCCCGGAATTGCGCTACGGATGCATGATCCAGCGCGTCGTCGAGGGCGATGGTGTCGGCCTCTTCGCGCTCTGCGACCGGGGCGAGCCGCGTCTGCTCTTTGCGCATCGCCGTCTACGTGAGAAGCCGCCGTGGGGCGGTGTCAGCGTCCTGCGTGAGGCGGTGGCGATCGATCCCGTAGCCGCCGACTATGCGACGCGCCTGCTTCGTGCGTTGTGTTGGCACGGCGTGGCGATGGTGGAGTTCAAGCGCGATCGCGTGACTCGTGTGCCAATCCTGATGGAGGTCAACGCCAGGTTCTGGGGCTCATTACAGTTGGCGATCGATGCGGGCGTGAATTTTCCAGTCGAGGCCGTGAAGCTGTGGCTCGGGGAACCGATCGCGACGCAGACCGCGTACCATGTGGGGGTACGATCGCGTTGGCTGTTGGGCGATCTCGATCACCTGCTGTTGCGAGTGTTCGGGAACGGACCGGCGCCTCCCGACGCTCCGGCGCTCCCGGCATTGCTCTTCGATTTCTGCCGGTTTCTGCGTCGCGACACCCGCTTCGAAGTCGAGTCGTGGAGCGATCCAGGTCCATCGCTCTATGAGATCCGCACGTATGCCAGCAACCTATTCCGAACGCTCGGTCGAGCCAATCACTGAGCGTCCGGCGCACGCAGCTGCCGATCAGCAGCCGGCGCGGCTGCTGTACCTGCGAGACACGCTCACCGTGTGCGGTCCTGGCAAAACCATTCTGAATACCTGGAAGACCATCGATCGCAATCGGTATCAGCTGACTATCGTTGCCACCCGTCCCGAACCTGGTGGCCGCAATGCGTTGATCGATGCCGCCCTTGCGCAGCACGCGACAGCGATCCCGATGCCGATCGGACGCGGTATTGACTTGATCGCCGTGGCGCGGGTCGTTCGGCTGCTCCGCGAGCATCGCATCGACGTCCTCCAGACACACGATGCGCAGACGCGACGGATTGGTGTGATTGCTGCGGCGCTGACCGGCGTGCGGCACATCACGTCCGTGCACGGCTGGATTTTCAACGATCGCAAGGAGCGTGCGGCGAAGTGGCTTGATGCGAGACTCATTCGGCAGGCGGACGCGGTCATCGCAGTGTCCGATCGCCTGAAGCAGGAACTCGAAGCTGCGGGCGTGCCGCCGCAGCGGATCACCGTGCTGCGCAACGCCATTCTGCTTCGTGACTACGCGGTCGCCGGCACTGCCGAATCGGTGCGCCGGGAGTTCGGCATCCGCGACGACCAGCCAGTGATCTCGATCGTCGGGCGACTCAGCCTGGAGAAGGGCCACGAGACATTTCTTCAGGCCGCGTCATCGATCGCGAAATCACATCCCGATCTCCGCTGTCTCATCGTCGGCGACGGCCCGCTGGAGCACACGCTGCGACAGCGTGTGCAGGCGCTCGGCCTCACAACACAGGTGGTGTTCACCGGTCATCGCAGTCAATTGGCCGATATCTATGCGGCGACCGATGTGCTCGTGATCAGCTCGTTGACCGAGGGCATTCCCAACGTGCTGCTCGAGGCGTTTGCGCACGGCAAGCCTGCGGTGGCGACGTCGGTGGGAGGAGTCCCGGAAGTGCTCGAGGAGGGTCGCACTGGATGGCTCGTCGACGTCGGCGATCACCAGGCGATTGCCAGACATGTGGTGCGTTTGCTGGATGCGCCAGAGCTCAGGGCCAAGATGGGTGCCACGGCCCGGGCGACCATCGAGCAGCAATTCAGTTTCGAGAGCCGGACGAAGGCGTTGGAGACGCTGTACGACCGGATCACCCATGCACGTTGAGCCGTCGATCTCCGTCATCATTCCCGCGCACAACGACGGGAAACATCTCGCGCGGCTCCTGCCGGCGTTGGTGCGCGGCTTTACCACGCACCGCATCGTGGCGCAGGTCATTGTCGTCGCCAATGGTGGCGTTCAGGACGGCACGCCGCGCATTTGCGCCGAACATGGCGCCACCTGTCTTGCGCACGACCACTCGCTCACGCCCGCTGCCGCACGCAACATCGGCGCTGCATCGGCAGTGGGCAGCTGGCTCGCGTTCCTTGATGCCGACGTCGAGCCGATCGACATCTGGTTCGCGACTGTGCGACGACTCATGGATTCAGGTGATGCCCAACTCGCCGCCGGATGGGAAGTGCTTGTCCCAACCGATGCCGGATGGCTGTCCATCGCGTGGCAGCACGTGCGAATGGCGGCTGCGCGCACCCAGCGCTATATCAACACCGGCAACCTGCTGATCGCCCGGCCACTCTTCGAGAAGGCCGGTGGTTTCGATGCCGAGCGAGTGGCTGGAGAGGATGCCGAGTTCGGGGAACGTATTCTCGCAGTTGACGGAAAGCAGATCTTCGATCCGGGGCTCGCCGCACTGCATCATGGTGAGCCGCGCGGCGTTGCCGACTTCTTCCGTCGTCAACTGTTTCATGCCGAACCGCTGCGCGAAGTACTGAGAGCGATCGGTTCGCCGCTGAATGTGGCCATCGCGGCGATTCTCGCGACGACGATCCTCGGCTGCGTGAGCGTGTTGGTGCTGTGGCCGTCTGCGCGTGGCTACGCGGTGCTGATGGCCATGCTCGGCCCCGCTGTGCTGCTGCTCGCCGCGGTGGCCAAGGCCGCCGCTGGATGGCGATCATCGATACCGTTACCCGAGTTCGGCCGTATGGTCGCGGCATCCGCCGTGATGCTCGCGGCGCGGACCGTGGGAACCGTCTGGCAACTGCGCACCTGGCGCTCGTAGGACGACAATATGAAATGCGTGTGCGGCACCGACATGCGGCTACTTCAACACAACATCCATCTCTGCTCGTCCTGCGGCCGTGCCAGATGGGGTGACACGAACATCTCTTTCGGCGCCATCATCTTGATTGCGGTGGTGACAATTGTCCTGCTGATTGTCCTTGGGATCGTCGGGAACGAGGGCGCGCAGTTCCGCAATTAGGGGCGTCTAACGTCCGCAATCGAACACTGTGCTGATTCGCAATATCTTCTCGAACTGGGCGAGCGTCGCCATCAATCTGGCGGTCGCCTTTCTGCTGTCGCCGTTCCTGGTGCATTCGCTCGGCGACAGTGCATACGGCCTTTGGGTGCTGGTGCTGTCAGTTACCGGCTATATGGGACTTCTCGATACCGGTTTGCGGGTATCGATCGTCAAGCACACGGCCGAATGCAACGCCCGTGGCGACACCGAAGAACTGAATCGGGTTCTTCATACCGGCCTGACGCTGTACGGGAGTCTCAGTCTCATCGTCGTGCTGCTGTCGTTCGTTGCATCGCTGTATTTCGACAGCATCTTTACCGTGCCCGCGACGGACGTCTCGACCGGTCGCCTGCTCGTGATCATCGCGGGCATCAACGTCGCACTCAGCCTCCCTCTGGGCGTACTCGGCGGCCTACTCGCGGGGCTTCAGCGATACGACCTGCTCAACGTGGCCTCGGTGATCGTGCTTCTCGCGCGCACGGCGCTAGTGGTTGCCGCAGTGAGTACCGGTTTTGGTGTGGTTGCGCTTGGGTGGATTCACGTCGCGTCGCAGGTGCTGACGGCGGTTGTGTTCCTGCGAATGGCCAAGCTGCAGTTTCCCGCCCTCGATCTCGGATTCCACCGCTTCCATGAGTTCAATCGCGCGACGATGAGAGGTTTGTACGCGTACAGCGGCTACATCGTCCTGAACAACGTGGCGATGTTTCTGATGTTCTACAGCGGGGAAGTGTTGATCGGCATGTTCATCGGAACGGCTGCGGTGACCTCGTACGCGATTGCACGGAGTCTCGTTCAGTACTTATCCACGATCGTGGGCTCGATGACGCAGGTATTCCATCCGTATGCCAGCGATCAACACGAGCGGGGTAATGCGGCCGCCCTTCGCGACGTGCTGGTGGTTGGCACCAAGACCTCTCTCCTGATTACGTTACCGGTAGGCGTCGCGCTGCTGATCGTCGGACCAGCGTTCATCGGCTTGTGGATGGGGCCGCAGTATGGGCGCTCGGCTGGAATGATGCTCGCGGTGTTGACGCTGGCGCAAGTGGTCTGGCTCTCGCAATCGACGGCCGGCAACGTCCTGTTGGGTATCGGCAAGCATCGGGTCATTGCGATTGGTACGCTCGCTGCCGGTGTCGGAGCAATTGTCGCGTCCCTCGCCCTCGTCCCCGTATTTGGCAGTGAGGGTGTCGCCGCCGGACCACTTCTGCCGATTCTCGTCTGGGCCGCGGTGTTGCCGGTGACGACGGCCCGCGCCGTCAACATGACACTAGGTGATTACTTCAAGCATGCCTACGCCGGGCCGCTGGCTGCAGTGGTGCCCTTTGCCGCCATGTTGTTCTGGGTGTCGCGCACGTGGCCGGCGTCGAACCTTTTGACGTTTGCCCTGCAGGTCATGCTCTGCCTCACGATCTTCGTGCCCGCGGCATACTTTCTTGCGTTCGGCCAGGCCGAGCGTCAGCGCTGGATCGCGCGGGTGCGTGCCATGCGACAGGTTCCCGAACCGGCCAGCGTCGGTCCGCGCGATGTGATTCGATGAGCACGGAGCCGAGTCAGCCGCTGCCACCATATCAAGTCATACGTCAGCGGCTTCGCCAGACGGCGGCATTTGTGTGGCATCGCACGCAGGCCGCGGTCGAGGGATCGTTGCATCCCTGGCGCCGGCGCCGCGCGCTGGACCAGATTGCCCGAGTGCAACCACGCAGTGTCCTGATGGTGTGTCTGGGCAACATTTGCCGCAGCCCGTACGCTGCGACCGCGTTGGCGAGCAGTCTGAACGGGCAAAAACTGCAGGTGACCTCAGGCGGCTTTATCGGCCCCGATCGCGCGTCCCCTACGCATGCGCAAAAGGCGGCCGCGGCGCTGGGTGTAGACCTCTCGGCACATCGCTCCCGAGTCGTGGACGCGGCAATCCTGAACGCTCACGAGCTTGTGGTGGTGATGGAACCGGCACAAGGGCGAACGCTCTCTCGTCAGCATGGCGTGTCTGCCGATCGCATTCTCGTACTCGGCGATCTCGATCCGGAGCCGATCCCATCACGGACTATCCCTGACCCGTACGGGAAATCAGAAGCCACGTTCCTTGAGTGCTATCGGCGTATCAATCGCTGTATCGACACGCTTCGGGGCGCGTTGCCCGCTCGAAACTAGATCCAGCCCTTCCACCAGTAGTAGACCAGCCCGCCATATTCGTGCATCAACGTGCCGACGCGCTCGACGCGCAGCGGTGCTGTCGCGCCGCCAACCTTCCAGAGCAGTGTTTGCGCAGGCGCGACGGTCAAGCCCTGTTTGCGAAACGCAAGTGATGCGCGCTTCACGTGGCTCGCATCGGTGATCAGGACGAGTCGTGTCCAGCCACGAGCCCGCGCCAACGCGGCGACGTGCACCGCGCTCTCGTGAGTGTTGTTCGATTGATCGTCGACGGTGATCGCCTCGTGTGGTACGCCGCCTCTCGTCAGCAGATGTGTCATCGGCTGTAGCGCGGAGCCAGTGCGCGCGGGGTTCGGCGCGGCACCCGTGAGGACGACAATCGGGGCGATGCGCTGCTGAAACAGTTCCACTGCGAGCAGCGACCGGTTCACGCCGGATTCGTTCAGCGTGCCGTCATCGAAGGCCCACGCCTCGAGTACGACAATGGCATCAGCGGGACGTGGCAACGGCTCCGCCGGCACATAGAGCGGTTGCGCGCACCACTCGGTGAGAGGCGTGAAAAGAATCAGCGCGAGTGCGACACCGTGGATGGCGGCGAGCAGCACGAGCACCCGAACCCAGCGCGGGCCGCGCGATGCGTGTTGCGTGAAGCCTGTAAGCGACACCTGCGTCACATCATATTTCGTGTTGCGCAGTAACTCGCGAGGCCCGTACAAACGCGAAGGGCTGCGCGAGCGCAGCCCTTCAGTCGTTGTTCACGAGACTCGCCGGTCTGGCGAGGGATTGTGGCTACGAGCCGACGATGCGCACGTTGCTCGGCGCGGTCGGCGCGGTGCTGCCGCTGCTGCCACCCGAACCCGACGTGCCGCCAATCCAGCCTTGTGTGCTCACGGCGACCGAGTCGAACCACGTTTGCATCGTGAGGCCGAGGCTCGACGGATAGCTGTACTGGTTGTAGGTCGTGTCCAGCTTGATGTAGGACACATTCGCACCGGTATTCAGGTTGGAGATGCTGCCCCCACGCCCGGCTTCGGCCGTGAGGTTGAGCAATCGTCCATCGAGCTTCGCCTGGACAGATCCGTTCGAACCCGACACGATGCGGATCTCGCACAGGTGCCACACACCCGGGCTCATGTCCGTCGACGTATCCGAAAACACGGTGTCGGACGGAATCACGTGGATCGCCACTCGACCCGTGCCACCGTTGCCGTTGCCGCGGACGTTGAAGTAGACGTCCTGCGACGACGACTGGTCGCCGAAGATCGCGATCTTGTGGTCGCTGCTCGCCCAACGCCAGTTGTTCGAGTATTTAACGTACCAGCGAGCGTAGGTGGTGGTTCGGGCGCCACCAAGACTCTGAATGATTCGGAAGTCGGGACCGTTCTGCGTCCCGTCGGGACGGAAGTTGACCTGCAGCGACCGGTTGCCGTCGTGCCTCTCCGCCGACGTTACTTCTGCGACCACCGGCGAGGTGCACGTGGAACTCGGACCGTAGTCATCCCACGCAGACCCGTCGAGCAGAATTTGCAGCCCGCATCCGAGCGACGTCTGACTCTCCCACCCGTTCTCGAAGATGAGCGCCACGGACTGGGCGTTCAGATTGATGCTGGATGCGCCGAGAAACCCAACACCCAGTACAATCGCAGCACGCCGTAGATTCTTCAAAATCATTTTGCTTGAACTCCGGGAAACCTTGGAACAGCGAGCCACACTTTGCGCTCGCCTAGTGCCCATTAAGAGTAGCAACCGGCATACCACCCAGATGTGTAATCGCGCGGTCACGACCGACATCGCTCTAACTCGTTGCCCAGCTTATACCTCTGGCTATGAGAAAGTCGCGAGCAGGGTTTCGGTCCGTCGGATTGGCGCTATCAGAGCGCCAAATGGGCGTCGGACTTCGTGTGTCAATTACACGTGTGTCGGGTTCGCAAGCGATTCGGCCGGTCATCGGTGTGGCCGTATGAAGTTTCGCGCACGTGCGCCTCGCCCCTATATCCTTGACAGCCGTGTACGCCGCACCATACCCTGCATTTTCTCCCTCGCTCCACTGGCCGAGGCCGACCCCCGGTGACAATGGATTGGAAGAAGGCCTTCAGGCGGACGCTAGAAGACCCGCGGCTCGCCTTTGATACCGCCCGCGGGTTGTTGCGCGGACATTACTACCGGCTGAAATTTCGGCTGCTCGGACGGCAGGTCGTCATCGGCCGCTTCTTTCGGGTGATCGGCCCTCTCGATATCCGCGGTCCTGGCAGAGTTGAGTTCGGTGACTATTGCACTGTGTACTCATCTCGTCTGAGGCCGACCACCCCATATACCCATTCGCCGTCCGCAGTCATACGGTTTGGCAATAGGGTAATGCTGACGCGTACACGGCTGGGCTGTGAGAACCGGATCGAGGTCGCCGATGATGCCGGCCTCGCAGAGGCCTGGATAATGGACTCGGATTTCCACGCCGTCGAGCCGTCGGCCGAGGGACCGCGCTATAACACGAAGGGCGTGTCAAAGCCTGTCTTCATTGGTCCAAACGCGTGGATTGGCGCGGGGTCGATGGTACTGAAGGGTGTGCGCGTCGGCGCCAACTCGATCGTCGGAGCTGGTGCTGTGGTTGCGTCCAACGTTCCTCCGGATACGGTTGTGTTTGGCAATCCGGCCCGCGTGGTGTGGCGGTTGCGCCGCGCCCCCTCGCAGGCCACAAGCGAGCAAGCCGCGTCATCCACCTCTGCAACGCCCTAGACGACGAACGGATTCGCATGGATTTCGGCTGGACCGACGAGCAGAAGCAACTGCGTGAAGCTGTTATCGCTTTCGCGCGCCAGACCCTCAACCACGATTTCGACGCTCGAGAGAAGGCCGGCGAGTTTTCGCGCCAGTTGTGGCAGGAGTGCGCCCGCTTCGGCATTCAAGGCATGCCGATGCCCGAGGAGTTCGGAGGATCCGGCCACGATGTCATGACCACGATGATGGTCATGGAAGCGCTGGGATATGCGTGTGTCGATCAGGGCCTCCTCTTTTGCCTGCACGCGCACATGTGGGCGATCGAAACACCGCTGGTGCGCTTCGGCACCGACGAGCAGAAGAAGCGCTTCCTCCCCGGGCTGTGTGACGGCTCGATCATTGGCGCCCACGCGATGTCCGAGCCGGACTCAGGAACGGATGCATTCGCGCTGCGAACCACGGCACTCGCGAAAGGCGATCGTTATGTGTTGAATGGATCGAAGACCTTCGTCACCAACGCCCCGGTGGCGGATTTGTTCCTGGTGTTCGCCACTGTCGACCGAAACAAAGGGATGTGGGGCATCACCGGATTTCTCGTCGAGAAGGGCACCAAGGGTCTGACCGTCGGCCGCAAACTCGAGAAGCTTGGTCTCACCACATCGCCGACCTCGGAAGTGTTCCTCGAGGACTGCGAGATTCCGGCGGAGAATCGTCTCGGTCGAATAGGACAAGGCTCGGCGATCTTCAATCACTCGATGGCGTGGGAGCGAAGCTGCATCCTTGGCAGCACCGTCGGGACGATGGAACGTGAGCTGGAGATGTGCGTGGAGTATGCGCGCACGCGAAAACAGTTTGGCAAGCCGATCGGGAACTTCCAGCTGGTTGCGGCCAAGCTCGCCGACATGAAGGTGCGCCTCGAGACCTCGCGCATGATGCTCTATCGCGCGGCGTGGGCCCATGGCCGCGGCGAGCCGAACGCACTCGAAGGCGCGATGGCCAAGTTGACGATCAGCGATGCGGCAGTGGCATCGGCGCTAGACGCCATCCAGATCCACGGCGGCTACGGCTACATGCGCGAGTATCAGGTGGAGCGCCACCTTCGCGACAACGTGGCATCGCGACTCTACTCGGGTACGTCAGAAATTCAGCGCCTGATCGTCGCGCGTCACCTTGGGTTGACACCATGAGTTTTCTCCTCTGGCACGGCCTCCGAGACAGCGTCCGCAGATATCCCGATCGACCGGCGGTGCAATGGCGCAGCGAGAGACTCACGTATCGTGAGCTCGACGAGATCAGCAACGCGATCGCCGCGACGCTGACGGCGCACGGAATCGGACGCGGCCACCGCGTTGGCCTGTACACGCCGAAGAGTCACAAGAGCATCGCCGCCATGCTCGGCATTTCGAAGGCCGGCGCGGCATACGTGCCGGTCGATCCGCACGCTCCGGCGCTCCGGGCCTCGTACATCCTCGGCGACTGCGCAGTGTCAGCGGTCGTCGCGAGCGGCGAACGGCTGACGGCGCTGCACGAGCATCAGTCCGCGCTGACGACACTGAAGCTCGCGTTTGTGACCGATGATGCCGCGGTCGCGACACCGCCATGGAAAATACGACCGTGGAGCACGCTGACGCCCACTGCGGATGGGGAATGGCCTGCGGGGGTTGAAACCGATCCAGCATATTTGCTCTACACATCCGGATCGACCGGCAAACCGAAGGGCGTGATCATCACGCATCGAAACGCGTTGACATTCATCGATTGGGGAGTCGAGACGTTCGCGATCGGCGCCGAGGATCGCCTCTCCAACCACGCGCCGTTTCACTTCGATCTGTCGGTGTTCGACGTCTATGTCGCGCTCGTCTCCGGCGCGTGCGTCGTCATGGTCCCTGACCAGGTGGCGATGTTTCCCGGAGCGCTGGCGAAGTGGATCAACGACGAGCGGATCAGCGTGTGGTATTCGGTGCCGTCGGCACTGGTCCGCATGCTGCTGCATGGTCAGCTGGATCGCTGGGAGTATCAGCAGCTGCGCACGGTGCTGTTTGCCGGCGAGGTGTTCCCTCAGAAATATTTGCGCGACGTCATGCGCGTCCTCGCGAAGGCCGAGTTCTACAATCTGTACGGCCCCACCGAGACGAATGTCTGCACCTACTATCAGGTGCCACGCGATCTCGATGCTGACGCCACGAGCATTCCGATCGGAAAGGCGTGCGCCAACCAGGAGGTCTTCGCCGTCGATACCGACGGCCGCCTCACCGGCGTCGGCGACGAAGGCGAGCTCCTTGTGCGCGGCGGAACAGTGATGGCCGGATATTGGGGGCTGCCCGAAAAGACTTCGCAGGTCCTCGTCCGCAATCATCTCCAGGCGGCGTTCGACGATCGCGTCTATCGCACCGGCGACATCGTACGGCTCGCCGACGACGGCAATTACTACTTCGTCGGCCGCAGAGATCACATGGTGAAGTCTCGCGGCTATCGCATCGAGCTTGGCGAAATCGAACAGGCACTCCATCAACACGAGAAGGTCAAGGAGGCTGCTGTCGTTCCGATACCCGACGAAGAGATCGGCGCGAGACTGCAGGCGTTTGTCGCGCCGGCCGACGGTCATGTCCTGTCACCGGATGAGTTGAACGCCTTCTGTTTGACGCGGCTGCCGGTGTACATGGTGCCGGAGGCCTTCCACGTGCGAAGCGAACTACCCAAGACGTCAACCGGCAAGACCGATCGTCAGGCGCTGCTGGCGTCACTCACTCAAGGAGCCCGAGTCTAGCAATGTTGAAACGAGAGCTGGCCCAGTTCATCGAGAAGAACCTGCTCGGCGATGATCGCAAGACCAACGTGAGCGACACCACGCCGCTCATCGAACAAGGCCTGATCGATTCGATGGGCCTGATGCAGATCGTGAGCTTTTTGGAAGAGCGAGCCGGCGTTCGCGTACCCGACGACGACGTGACGCCCGATAACTTCGAAACGATCGATGCGATCGAGAAGATGGTCGAACGGCTCCAGGCGCGCAGAGCCGGACGCTGACTTCGTCGCAAGACGTACTGTGGGTATCCGAGCGCCAGTGTTTCGCAACTGCGAGACACTGCGGACGGAGTGACATCCCTCAATCCAGCCCTCACAACTGGGCTTTTGCCTGGATTTCCGAAGGAAAGCCACGAAGCCCTTCCGCCCTCCGCTCGTGCGTCAAATGGAACGTGCCTTGCCTCGCGTCCGCGGGTGCATGCTTTATGGCGAGTTGCCTCTGAGCCTCCCTTTCGTCTCTTCACTCGGCAGTTGCTGAAGCTCTGCTCTCGGGCGCTTCCGACGCGCATGCGTTGGGATCTGTCTGATCGCCCAGCCTATCTACTCGGCGTTGGCACCGCTGCTCTGCACGCGAGAGAGCAGGGCATTGACGCGATCTCAGTGATTGAGTTCGGCGTCGCGGCGGGACATGGTTTGCTGATTCTCGAGCGCGAAGCCGCACAGATTGAAGCCGAGACAGGCGTACGGATTCACGTCTACGGCTTCGACGCGGGCGGCGGTCTCCCTGACACGTCAGGCGATCACCGCGACCATCCCGACTACTGGGTGCCTGGCGATTTTCCGATGGACGTCGCCGCACTGCGCGCGAAGCTCACACGCGCAGAGCTCGTGATTGGTGATGTGCGGGCCACATTGAATCGCTTTCGTCCCGCAGCGCCGGTTGGATTCGCAGCGGTGGACGTCGATCTGTGGTCATCGACGGTGCCGTGTCTGGAGTGGCTCGCGCGGGTTCCACGCCTCACTCGACTGCCGTTGTACTTCGACGACATCATGCCCTACATCGCGCACAGCCAGGCTGGAGAACTCCTCGCCATACACGAATTCAATCGACAGCATTCGCGGACGCTGTTGATTGAGCCGTGGCGCGGCGTCACGCACGACCGGCCGTTTCCAGAGCACCCTTACCTTCAGCAGATGTACGTCCTGCACGATCTCCGGGCGATCTCGGCCTCAGCGGTCGATCGTGACGCGCGAAGAACGGTCTACGCTTAGCTGACGATTCGCAGATTGGTTGGTGCCGCCGGAGCGGTACCTGTACCGCCGGTGCCGATGTACGTCGTACTCAGCTTGACGTCGTCGTAGTAGATGCTCTGGTTCTGCGAGACGCCCTGCAGCGCATAGTCGCTGATCATCACCCAGTTGGTGCCGTAGGTGAAGTTGGCACCGAACGAGCCGTTGCGCGGCACGCGGAAGAGCACGTTGCGGTAGTCCATGATCAGCGTGCCGTCGACCCACATCTGGAGAATGCCATTCGAGACGTTCGCGTCATTCAGACGGCGGCGAACCTCGATGGTGTACCAGCGTCCGCTCGTGAGCGTGAAGCGGTTGCTGCTCGAGTATCCGGCCTGGTTCTGTGCATACCCGATCCACTGCGGCGTGGACGTACCTTTGTTATTGCCTTCAACCAGTTGCGCGCCGCCCGACGAGACATAGATGGTCGTGTAGTTCGCCACCCACGGATTGCAGCAAACAGCCGTCTGATCGAAGTTGTCCTGCGTGCCGATCTCGAATTGCTTGTAGTTCGTATCGAACCTGAAGCCGGGTGAGTAGTAGACCTTGTACTGGACGTACAGGTCGTAGAAGTGCTGACCGCTACCCGATGCCCATACCGGAGTGGCCGGCGCGTCGCCAAAGTGCTGGGTCGCATAGTTGACGGAATCGCCGTTCATGCCTGCAGTGAGACGGTGCTGCAGAGCCCACTGGCCGCCGGCACGGACGGCGTTCTGCACCAGGAACTGAGACGATCCGACCAGATCGCCAAACCCATTGCTATTGAAACTGCCAGCCTTGGAGCCTGACTCCCATCCCTCGTTGAAAAAGACACCCGTGACCTGCGTCTGGGCCTCGACGAGGAGCGTTCCCACGGCAAAGGCGATTGCGACGACGGCAATTTGAAGACGTTGCACGAAACCCCGCTTCCCTACTTATCGTTTGTGTGAACGTTCCCTTCACAACCGCGCACTTCTTACTTCCGGTTCGCGCCTAGCGCGGCCGCACTTCTCGCGTATTGGAAGGGAGGTTGCCTTATCTCCTGCAACCCGAGTGCCGTATGCGACATCGTCGTGCAGTTCTGTTTCAAGTCACGCAGCGACAATGAGTTAATCCGCCAACCGCGTGCATGTGGTAACAGCACGCCGCGGATGCCCTCATCGACGCACCTGTAAGCGAGCAGTCAGAGCAGTAATCGGTTCCGCTGACGAGCGTGAGTCAGCGGAGGGCAAGGGTGGAGGCGGGGCCGGCAGACGCCTTCACCGTCGCGTCGCGGCCGATTGACCTGTACACGAAGCCGGTCGCCACCGCGCGTGCGGGCTCGAGCACGTTCCGGCAGTCGAGCACAAGCGGCGTGCGCACGACGCTCCGCAGTTTCTCGAGATCGAGGCCGCGGAATTCGTTCCACTCGGTCATGATCACCACGGCGTCTGCTCCCGACGCAGCCGCGTAGACGTCGGGTTCGAACACGATCGACGCTGCCGCGTCGCCCAGTGCGCGCGCCGCCTCCTCAGTCGCGATCGGATCGAACGCGCGGACGTTCGCCCCTTCCTGCAGCAAATCCCGGCATAGCCCTAATGCGGGTGCCTCTCTCACGTCGCTCGTATTCGGTTTGAATGCGAGACCGAGCACCGCGACGGTCCGTCCCGCCAATCCTCCGAGCCCGTCGGTCAGCTTTCCAATCACGATCGTGCGCTGACGTGTGTTCACCCGAATGGCGGCCTCGATCAGTTGCTGTGGAATGCCGTGCTGTGTGCCCATGACGGCGAGTGCACGCGTGTCTTTCGGAAAGCAGGACCCGCCGTAGCCTGGTCCGGGGTGAAGGAATTTCGAGCCGATGCGTTTGTCCAATCCCATGGCCTTCGCCACGACATGGACGTCGGCGCCGGTGCGATCGCATAACGCAGCAATCTCGTTGATGAAACTAATCTTCACCGCGAGGAATCCGTTGGCCGCGTACTTGATCATCTCCGCGGTCTCCACATCGGTGAAGACGATCGGTGTTTCGATCAAATACAACGGCCGGTAGATCTCGCGCATCACCGAGGCCGCGCGTTCGCTGCTCGTGCCAATCACGACACGATCGGGCCGAAGGAAATCGGAGATCGCCGAGCCTTCGCGCAAGAACTCCGGATTGGACACCACATCCGTTTCGGCGACGCCCGCTTCATCGAGCCATCCTCGAACGAGTGCGCCGGTTCCGACCGGCACGGTGCTCTTCGTCACGATCACGCGGTAGCCGGTGAGCAGGGGAGCGATCGCGCGCACCGCATCTGCCACCTGCGACAGGTCGGCTTCGCCGTTGACGCCTTCCGGTGTGCCGACGGCGAGAAATACCACGCGCGCATCGCTGATCGCTTCGCTGATGCTGGTTGTGAAATGCAGACGTCGTCCACCAAGCCGCGTCACGAGCTCGGTCAAACCTGGTTCGTGAAACGGCACGATCCCGCGAGAGAGCAGGTCGACGCGTGCCGCCTCGCGATCGACGCATCTGACCGTGTGGCCGAAGTCAGCGAGACACGCGCCGGTCACGAGGCCGACGTAACCGGTCCCGATTATCGCGATGTCCACGTGTGATCCGTTTGAGCCTCCGGAGTGCTGCTCACAGCACTACGTGCCCCGTCGCAAGACGACGGTCTGAATCGTTTTGAGGATGACGAAGAGATCGAGTGCGATTGACAGATTCTTGATGTAGAACAAATCGCACTGCAGCTTTTCCATCGAGTCCTCGACGGTCGCCCCGTACCGGAAGGTGACTTGTGCCCATCCCGTCAACCCTGGTCGCACGGTGTGCCGCTCGCCGTAGAACGGGATCTGACGCGTCAGCTCGTTCACGAACTCGGGACGCTCCGGTCTCGGTCCGACGAAGCTCATATCGCCGCGCAGCACGTTCCAGAACTGCGGAAGCTCGTCGAGCCGCGCCTTGCGGAGGAACCGGCCGATCGGCGTCACACGTGTATCCCCGGCCGTGGCCCAGACCGCGCCCGTGTGTTTCTCGGCGTCGTTGCGCATCGAGCGGAACTTATAGAGCGTGAACACGCGGCCGTTCTTGCCGACGCGCTGCTGCTGGTAGACCACGGGGCCGGGTGAGGTCATTCTCACCAGCGCAGCGACCATCAGCATGATCGGCGCCGTCAACACGATGCCGATCAGGGACATCATGATGTCCATTGCGCGCTTGGCCGCTTCGAGGCTGCGGCTCTTCCGGAATCCCGACGAAAAAATGAACCAGCTCGGTCGAAGATTCTCGACGGCGATCTTGCCGGTGCACTCTTCGTACACCGAGGCGAGATGATCGAACCGGACGCCATCGAGCTTCATTTGAAGCAACTGATCCATCGGGAGACGGCCGCGTGCATCGCTGAGGCTCACGACGACACGGTCGACCGCCTGTGCCCTGACGATCTCTGGAATGTCGTCCAGCGTCCCCAGAACCTCGAAATCGGCGGTCGAAATCCGTCGCTGCGTGTGATCGACGAACCCGACGATCTCAATGCCGAGGTCCTTTCTGGCCTTGAGTTCATTGGCCAGCGAGACGGTCGCCGCGCTGGTGCCGACGAGCAGCAGTCGCTCGCGATGCCCGATGCGACCACTGACCCATTCGAACATGGCGCGCCAGCCGACCGCGGCGCTGAGGACCATTGCGGTCGCGAGGATGAATACGCCGCGGCCGATGATGAGCGACGGGAACCAGAAGTAGACGGCGGCGAGGAGTAATGAGGTCGCACCGAGCGATTGCAGCAGCCGGACGACCAGCTCACGTCGATCCGAGAGCACGCGGAAGTCGTAGAGCTCCGCGTAATACAGACAGACCTGACAGATGAACGCGATCACCAACGCACGCGACAAATGCGCGCTGGTCAGCGCCGCGTCCTGCAGACGAACGTAGGCGGCGAGCGAGACCGCGGCGACGATCAATCCGGTCTCCGCGGCGATCAGGATCCATGATCGCCACGTGACCCGCTGCATGAAAACAGTGGCCATCGGTGCTGAAACTCAGGGTCTTTGTGTGCTGCGACGCGCCCCCGGCCGCTCGGGCCGAGTCGATTCCTGCTTCAACGGCACGTACCACGCCACCCCGGCGCGCACGCCGGCGCGGTCTTGTCCCGGTGCGAGTTCGACCGACCGGTCGCTATACGCCAGCGACTGATAGACGTACTCGCCGTACACCGCGAGCTGCGGCGCGAGCGCATAGCGCACACGCGCCGAACCTGCGTACGAGTCGTACGCGGAGCTCGAGGCATCCAAGCCAACTTCTCCGAGGATCGCCGCCACACCAAGTGAGATCTGCAGCCGGCGTGTCGCGAGCCCGTCCAGATTCACCGTGTAGCTGTTCGAGGGGATCGGAGCTGGCGCCGTATCCAGGAACGTCAGGCCGCGCCGATACGACGCGCGGAAGTCCCAACTTCGGGCAAAGGTGTGGGTCAGCGAGACACCTGCGGACGCGCGAGTTGTTTCCCTGCCATCCTGTTCGACTCGCGATGGCCCGATCATGAACGACATTGCCGTGCGACGCGTTGGTGTGCGGGCCCAGTCGCGATCGACGGAGAACTGCAGGTCGTTGACGCGCACCGGACGCAGGGTCAGGCCGGCGTCGTATTGGCCCTCTCGATGCAGATACGCGATCCGTGAGTTCGTGCGACGGTTGAAACGAATATCCACACGCCCGGCAATCGTGGTGTCGATGGCTGCGCGCTGCGCCCCGAGCGGTTCGTCGCTCAACTCCTGGATGACATCCGTGCGACGAATGCCGTAACTCGTGCCCACGGCGACGCTATTGGTCACGCCATACGAGAGATCGGCGCCACCGTCGTACGTACCAACTCGACGTGGTGACACGGATCGATCGCGCACCCGGATCGGGACCGGTGTGATCACGCCTGGCAGGGGGAGCTCCTCGACGACCGGAAAATCGAAATACGGCGTGTACATGAAACCGCCACGTCCCTGAAGAGTGGCGCGGCGCGACAGCCGGTAAGATGCGGACACGTCGGCGTTACTGTTAGCCGGAATGAACTCGGTCGGCTGGGTGTACAGGCGCAGGCTGGAGAACCCGCGAGCGTTGAAATCGAAGCTCGTGCTCTGCGTCGGCGAATAGTTCAGCGCAGCGTCCAGGCCCGCGAACGCCCCCGTCCTCACGGCACCAAACCCCGACCCGCCTGGTGGGCCCTGCAGCTCCTGATCGTAGCCCCCGTACGTCTCGGTCGTGAGCGCGAGGATGTCGCGCTGAGGCTGGCGATAGCCGCCGAAAACGGCGCCGGTCGGACGTTGTGGCAGATCGGTTGGCAGTTGCCCCGGGATCGCCTGCTGCGCCGATGTCGGGGACGCCGACAGGGCCAGCGCCAGCGCGATCATGCATCCCGCGCGGTGACCTGCGCGAGTCGTGCGGAAGATCATCGAGACTTCCTCGCTCCGTGATACTCCGCGTAGTACTGGACCTCGTTGGAGTTCGGCTCGAGCGCGTTGAGTACCACTCCGAAAATGCGATCGCGGCCAAGCAGATCGATCGCTTTTTCGACGTCGGCATATCGTGACGCGGCAGCGCGTACCACGAACACGACGGTGTCAGCCATAGCCGCGAGGAGGTTCGCGTCGGCAACCGGACCAACCGGAGGTGCATCGAGGATGACCCAGTCGAATCTCGACGAGGCCTCTTCAATGATGTGCTGCATGCGCGTCGACGTCAGTCCCCCCATCGGGTCCGGGTCAGGTCGGCCGCCAGGCAGGAAGGTGAGCATCTCCGTCAGTTGCAATACCGACAGCTTGCGCTCGGACGTCGACTTCAGACCATCGCTCAACCCGACTTGCGGTGAGGCGTGCGAGATGTTGGTGATCGACGGACGTCGCAGGTCGCTGTCAATGAGCAGGACTCGCCGTCGGTACGATTCGCTCAACGTCAGCGCGAGATTGACGGCCGTCAGGGTCTTGCCGTCACCGGGTTGCGCGCTGGTGACCATCACGACCTTGAGGCGTCCATTGGTTTGCGCGTGATGCAGCGACGCGGCGAGGCGCCGGAACTGTTCCACGAGCACGGGATTGGCCTGAGCCGAGACCGTTAACCGGTCGTTCCACGCTGCCTTGAGCTCCTTCATCTCCCGCGTCATCGGCTCTTCGGCCAACAACGATCGGGGACTCGCCACTGGTGCGGGAGCCGGTGCAGGTGTGACAGCCGGTGCCGTCGCAGGTGCCGCAGCGAGCGGCGTACTGCGCGGGGCGATCGGCTCCGATTCGTTCGCGTGATCAGGCTCGGTCAGCGTCCATGCCGACTTGAACACCTCGCCCTGGCGGGGTGCCCTGCCGAGATGCTCACCGTCCGTCCGTCGCAATGCCTCGTCGATTCGACTCATGAGGTCCTTTAGCTCCTCAGACGACGTGTTTCCACAGTTCCATCGTCCAGAACACGTACGCCGCGGCTGTCGTTGCCACGCCGATCGTCATCATCTTCATCCGTTTGCGCTGCTGGGCCTTGCGCTTGTCCTCGTCGCTCTCGACATACGGAACCATGGCGAGGACGGGCAGCGCGAGCGTCTGCGCGATATCGGTTTCCGTGCGGAACGTCGTGTCGCGCAACATGGTGAGCGCCACCAACAACACCCCGAGGGCAACGCCGATGCCCAGACCGACGCCATTCACGAGCAAGCGGTTCGGGCTGACGGGGCGGTTCGGCACACGGGCGGCATCAAGCACGCGGAACTGCTCGCCAATCTGTCGCCGCTCGAGATCAGCCGCGACCTTCGATTCCTCGCTCTTCGCCAGGAGTCCCTTGTACGCGGTCTGCAGCGTGTCGTAATCGCGAGTGAGCTGCATCCATTCCGATTCGGTGCTGGGGACGGCCTCAATGCGGCCCTGATAGTCGGAGACGCGTTTGCGCAGATTGTTCTCTTCGTTCTCCTTGAACTTGATCTGTCGATCGAGGCTCTCGATCTCGGCGCGCCACTGCTGCAGGCGGTCACGGCGCTGCTGTTCGTTCACGGTGTCACCGGTCACTGCCGCGTTCTCACTGTCTGGAGGCTCTTTTGCCACTCGCGCCTCGAGCTCAGTGATGGTCCGTTGCGCCCGGCCGACATCGGGATGATCGGGCTTCTTGGTCTGCAGTAGTGCCGCAAGCTGCGCGCGCGCCGCGACCAACTGCTGACGTGGTGTGGCATTTGGCGAGGCCTGGCCGGTCGCGGTGTTGACCGGCGCGGGCATCATCAACCTGGGCTCGTTGACCGCATCGCCATAGAGACGTTCGAGCATCAACTTGCGATCGCGATCGCGGGCGAGCGACTCGACGAGCGACTGCACCTGCATCTGCGAGCTCTGGATCGCCTGCATGTTGAAATCGAGATTCGACGGCAACCGGCCGGCGTGCTGTTGGCGGAAGAGCTCGAGGCGTCGTTCCTGAACATCGAGCCGCTCGCTGGCCTGCTGAAGCTGCGTTTCGAGGAATTGATTGGTGGCATCAGCGAGCGAGCCACGATCTCGGGCATTGTTATCGATGAACAGTGTGCCCAGCCGCTGCGTGACGCGCGTCGCCATCTCAGCGTCGGGATAGCGGAAACGGACGTGGAATGCGTCGGCGGGCGACGTGCTGCCCGCGCGGCGCACGAGTTCGAGCGGCGCGATTCCGAGCCGCATCTTGTCCACGACGTCTTCCATCGGGAGACGTTGGCGTTCGTTCGGATACAGGTTGAAGTCCTTGATCACCTGTTCGAGCTGGGTGCGGCTCATCACCTGCTGCGCCACCGCGTTCAGCCGGTCCTCGGTCTTCAACGTGACCGTCGACTTCACATAGGTGTCAGGTACACGCTGCGGAATAATCTGGACGAGCATGTCCGACTCGTACACGTTCGGCAGCAGCGCCGAGACAACCAGCGCTCCGAACGTGCACGCGAGAATCGGCACGACCAGCTTCCCCCACGAGCGGCGGAGAATGTCGAGCGTGTCAGCGGGTGCGTACTTCTTGCCTGGTAACATCGATGCTCCGTCCGTCCTTAGGGGACGACGACAGTGTCGCCGGGTTGAAGCACTACGTTCTGTTCCAGCTTCTTCCCCTTCGACACGTCCTTGTAGTTGAACTTCAACGAGCGCGTCTGGCCGCCGGCATCCTGCCGGATGATTGAGATGTTCTGGCTGTCGGCGTACTCAGTCAGGCCGCCGGCCAATGCAATCAGCTGCATCACAGTTCGCGGACCCGTCAACGGGTACGAGTCGGGCATCATCACGTTACCGGTGATGAATACCTTGCGGCTGTTGACCTGCTTCACGACGATCGTGACATTTGGTTCAGTGAGGAACTTGCCAGAGGCGACGCGAATCTGCTCGCGCAGCACGTCGGGCTTGATGCCAGCCGCCTTCATTTCGCCGAGCAGCGGAAGCGTGATCATTCCGTCCGGCCGGACCACGACATCGCCGCTGATATCGGCTTCACGCCAGAACAGCACGGTGAGGACGTCCTCGGCGCCAATCACATAGTCGCTCGGCACGACTACAGACGTCGTGGGTGTCGCTGGACCACGCGTCGCCGGGGCCGGCTGTGGTGTCGTCGGCTTCGCGGTCGCAGGAGGAGCCTGCGGCGCCGGCTTCGCCGTCGACGGACTCTGCGTCGCTGGCTTCGTCGTCGCGGAGCTCTGCGCGGTCGGAGCCTGAGAGGACCAAGTCAGAAGGAGAGTGACGAGTGCTAGAAAAGAAGCAGTTCGCATAGGCTCATGTCAGAAGAAGGAGAATCGTCGCTTGCGGCCGAAAGTGCCGAATACAGGCGCGTTCGCTGCCGCGGCGGGTTCGTGTTCGTGTTCAATGCCGCTCTCGGGTTCCCCGACGACAACCGGTTCGGGCATGCGAGTGTCTACGACCGCTGGCGCGTCCTGACGTGCCGCCCTCAGATCGAAGTCGCGCAGCACTTCCTCGACAATCGACTTCGGCACGGGCTTGATCTGCGCGGCGAATCCGCCGATGAGGGCGTTCTCGCAGATCACGTTGATCACGCGCGGGACACCGCCGGAGCCGTTGTAGATGACCGCAACGGCGTCGCGTGTGAAGATCTCCGCGGGTGAGCCGCCGGCAATTCGGATTCGCCCAGCGATGTACGCGGCAGTCGCGGTGAGCTCGAGCGGAGCCAGCTGGCAGCGCAGCGCGATGCGCTGTTTCAGCTGACGCAGCCGCGAATCGTTCAGTCGATCCCCGAGCTCCAGCTGACCGGCGAGTACGACACTTACGAGCTTTTCGGTCTGCGTTTCCATGTTGCTGAGCAGCCGCACCTCTTCGAGTAACTCAAACGAGAGGCTTTGGGCTTCGTCGATGACGAGCGCAGTGAGCAGACCTTGTGCCTGTCGCTCCTCAAGATGCTGCCGCAACGCGAACAGGAATTCTGTTTTCGATCGCGCCGCTTCGCGGGGCAGGCCAAACGCGTTGGCGAGAAACTCGTAAAACTCGTTCCGGGTCAGCGTGGGATTGCTGAGGAGCACGCACTGCGCATTCGTGCCGCCGCCGTCGAAAAGCGCCGCCTGAACGAGCGTGGTCTTTCCGGTTCCGGCTTCGCCAAGGAGCAGCGTCAGACCGCGCGGACCCGTGAGGGCGTACTTCAGCGTGCTAAAGGCCTCCCGCTGCCGGGTGCTCATGAACAAGTAGCGAGGGTCCGGCACCAGGTTGAATGGCCGCTCGCGGAGTCCAAAGAAACTCTTGTACATTGTTCTACTCGCCGCACCCCTGCACGTTACGACTCTGGCGCTCGCGCGGGCAGGACGCGCCAAGCCCTCCCGCCATGTCCCGATATGACACGACGTTTCTCAATGGTGGGAGGAGTCGGTCTGGTGTCGCCAGGAATCTGTCGTGACAAATGCTCAACATTGCCCAGCGCACACCTTTGGATGCCCGTCGCATATGAAGCGGACCTCAGGGGTGCAAGGAGGTCGCCATCCGATGCTTGCACTGTTCAGCCCAAGCTAAGCCGTTCATTGTATGCACTTAGCCCTCCCGATCGGACCTCAGCCGAAACGGTTCTGGACAGGCCGGGTGTCTTCAAACCTGAACCTACCTTGGGCCCTAAAGAAAAAAGTCTGCCGTATTAAGAACAAGCAAATGTGCTTTGATACCACCATTTTCCGAGCATCGTGTTGGGGTTTGGACGAGCAGGGCGGCCTCATCGCCAACCTGTTGAACGCGCTGAACTGAGACCGTCTTCGATCAGAGGGCGAAAACGGATCCTCCGGCCGAACGGAGGAACGCGAGCGGCTTCGAAGCAGTGCAGAATGCCGGAGTCCCGGAGAGGCCTGAAAGGTCCTGCGTCCGACGACTAATGTCATGTCATTCCTAGACGACCGGCGCCGGGTCAACTTTAGCCAATCCGATTCCCACTTGGATCTGAAGAGGGGTGGCTTGGCGTGTGTGTGTCGAGCGACCGCAGTCTGTGGCGATATGCTTGCATCGACGTGGCACCACGAATGAAGAGTCCTGCGAAGTCTGAGACGCCAATCGTCAATGCCATGACGGTAGACGTAGAGGACTACTTCCATGTGTCCGCGTTTGAAAATACGGTGTCACGCTCGGAGTGGGAGACGCTCGACAGCCGTGTGAGCCGGAATACGGAGCGACTGCTCGAATTGTTTGATCGCGCGAATGTCCGTGCGACGTTTTTTGTACTCGGATGGGTGGCCGAACGCTTTCCGGGTCTCGTGCGGGATATCGCTGCCCGCGGGCACGAGATCGGATCGCACGGGTTCTCGCATCGCCTGGTCTATGACCAGACGCCAGAGCAGTTTCGAGATGACCTCCGTCGCTCGCGTGAGGCCATTGCCGCAGCAGTGAAGGTACCCGTATACGGATATCGAGCGCCGAGCTTCTCGATCATCAAACGATCGTTCTGGGCACTCGACGTACTTCTCGAGGAAGGGTTCATCTACGACGCGAGCATCTTTCCGATTCGTCACGATCGGTACGGTGTGCCGTCGGCGCCTCGCCGGTTTCACACCGTGCAGACGAACTCGGGAACGATCTGGGAATGCCCGGGGTCTACGGTGCGCGTGGGTGGAACGAATCTTCCTGTCGCCGGTGGCGGGTATTTCCGTCTACTGCCCTATGCGTGGACGCAGTGGGGAATTCGTCGATTGAACGACGTCGAAGGACGACCGGCGATCTTCTATATCCACCCGTGGGAAATCGATCCCGATCAGCCTCGTCTGCCGGGGTCGTGGCTCAGTCGATTTCGTCACTACCGCAACCTCGGTGAGACCGAAGGTCGTTTGGAACGACTCGTGTCGAACTTCGCGTTCGCGTCGCTCGTGGAAGTGCTCGCCAAAGAGAGTCAAGAGCAGCCGGCTTCGCCGCCGGTGCATGCCTCACGCGGTTCGCGACTGGTCCCCGCGACTTAACGCGGAAGCGCGCGACGTGCCGCGACCGGCATCAGCCGCAGAATGACGCCCTGCGATGGATCCGACGCGAGCATTGCGGCGACATACACGACGTCATTTGGTGCAGTCGAGACCGCTTCCGGGAGCAGCGAGGCGAGAGGGACGAGGGCCGGCGTCAGGACGCCGTTCTCGTTGTTCACGAGTCGGTAGAGCGCACGCGGATTTTCGAGCACGAAGAACAGGCCCGACTGTTCACTCCTTGCAGCGCCCTCAGACGGCGCGAGATCGCGGACTCCCCATCCCGCTGAGGGAAACCCTTTCACCTGCACCGGCTCGGCGTGACGCGGCCCGGGGTCCGGTGTAGCGTCGCGCTCCATCGACAATTGGCCCAGCGCCGGTGAGGTCGCTGTCTCGAGACCCGCGAGCCACAATCGCCCGTCACCCCATGCGAGTTTCGCGGGACGCGGGCTGGACTCGGCAAGCACCGGTGAGGCCAGGCGTGACTGTCCTTTGGCAGCACCTTGCGAATCGAATCGCAAAATGACCCCCGCGCTGCTCGGGTTCGTTGTGTCTGCAGCTGGCAGCGCGACATACAGATCGTTGCCGTCGCCCACAGACAAAGCGACCTCTCCCCCTTTAGCGATCGGCAAGTCGGGTACGATGACGGCCGCCTCCGCCAAGGTGCCGCCTGCTTCGCGGAAGCGCACGATCGAGAGCGTTCGCTGTTCGTCTCGCGCAGCGGCGATTGCGGCAAACACATAACGGCTGCTCTCGAAGTCGGCGGCGAGTGCGATCGACTGAATCGTCGCACCGGAGTCCGGCGGCACGAGGGTACTGCGCAGAAGCTGCCCTCTTTCGAACAGGAAGACCTCGGTCTGTCGTTCGACGAACAGCAATCGGCCATCTGCAGTGGTCAACAGGTTGCTCGGCTGCGCCAGCCCCTGCACCAGCACGTCAACGGCGTAGCATGCCGATGCGCCGGTCGCGTCAACGCAGGTCGTAGCTGGGACGCCAGGAACAGGAGCCGAAGAGACGACGATTCGCGCAACGACGTTCAGGACCAGCTCGGCTGACGGCGCGCTTTCTGCTCCCGCCGGGTCGAATGTGGAAAGCTGAAGGGAATGACGCCCTTGTGACATTTGGGGGAGTGCCGCAGAGCAATTGAACACATTGGCCGTGCCGCTCGAGGCACACTGCACACTCGCGAGATTTGCGCGTGACCGGTTGTCGACATACGCGGCGAATCGAAATTGCTGGATGCTCTGCGACGCCTGAACGGTTTGGGTCCACCCGATCCGTTCGGATCCGGTCACGGTGACACCGTCCCCGCTCGGCGGAGGTGATGTCGGCGGTGGCGTCGTCGGTGGCGGTGTCGTTGGCGGACGATCGTCGTCACCACCGCATGCCGCGGTCGCCACGATCGACGCGAGCGATAGCATTCGCACAAGCGAACGGACACGTGAAGAAGCGTTTTTCACAAGAGGTCTTGCGGAAGAGGTATTCTCGCACGGCCGAGGGCTTTTCTGCGCACGTAACAAGGTTGCCCCTTACGCATGAGATAGTAGGATTTCTTCAATGCCCATCGCGTCGAGCGTCACCCTTGGTGAAGGCGTCATCATCTTCCACCCCGATCTCGTGAACCTCTATGGCTGCCGTGTTGGTGCGAATACCAAGATCGGCGCGTTCGTCGAAATCCAGAAGGGCGCCGTGGTCGGTGAGCGCTGCAAGATCTCTTCGCACTCATTCGTCTGCGAAGGCGTCACGATAGAGGATGATGTATTCGTCGGACACGGTGTCGTCTTCATCAACGACCCACGTCCCCGCGCGACCATCCACGGCCGGCCGCAGACTGAAGCGGATTGGACCGTGGTGCCGACCCGTGTCAAGCGCGGAGCGTCAATCGGTAGCGGCGCGACGATCATGTGCGGCCTCACGATCGGTGAAGACGCTCTTATCGGCGCGGGCGCCGTGGTGACACAGGACGTCGCCCCCGGAGCGACCGTTGCCGGTGTACCGGCACGGCTTCTTGCGCGAAGCGGAAAAGGGTGAGGGTGGAGTGATACGGATTGGAGTGGTCGGCTACGGCTACTGGGGCCCGAACCTCGTTCGCAATTTCGTCGACTGCAAGGACGCCGTCGTGCGGATGGTCTGCGATCCGCGGCAGGAGCGTCTCGCGCAAGCAGCGCGGCGATATCCGGGTATCACGACGGCGACGACGGCCGCGGAGCTGTACAACGATCCGCATGTCGATGCGGTGGTCATCGCGACGCCCGTGGAGACACATTTCGATCTGGCCCTGGCGTCGCTGCGCGCAGGCAAGCACGTGCTCGTCGAGAAGCCGATCA